>Ga0210031_1001340_pt1 | contig 14843 bp, 18 predicted proteins | sample CryGeyCG2014_080_FD_185455 | JGI IMG/M metagenome (GOLD analysis project Ga0210031, IMG submission 185455) | Groundwater microbial communities from aquifer - Crystal Geyser CG03_land_8/20/14_0.80 (SPAdes) (version 2) | ecosystem: Environmental > Aquatic > Deep subsurface > Groundwater | place... | reverse complement strand
ATTATCAAGACAATCGCCATCCGGAAAAAATTAAATGGGCTAAAACTCTAGAAGAGGATTTGGCACGTCGTGACTTTACAATTAATGCGATTGCTTTCGATGGGAAAAAAATTATTGATCCGTATCATGGGCAAGATGACTTAAAAAATAAAATTATCAGAGCAGTGGGCGATGCAGACAAACGGTTTAAAGAGGATGCATTAAGATTAATGAGAGCTGTCCGACTTACCTCACAACTGGGTTTTTTGATTGAAGAAAAAACCCGTTTAGCGATTTCAAAAAACTCAGTTTTAATAAAAAATGTTTCTTGGGAAAGAATTCGTGACGAATTATTAAAAATCATTGCCAGTGATCATCCGGATGATGGAATTCTTTTTCTTCATAACACCGGATTATTGCACTATATCTTACCGGAATTAGAAATATGTTTTACAGTTCCACAAAAAAGCCCAAAACGTCACCATATTTATGACGTAGGAATGCATTCTGTCATGGCTCTTAAACATTGTCCTTCAAAAAACCCAATTACACGTCTTGCAACACTATTACATGATGTTGGAAAAACAAAAACATTTAAAAAAGATTTACAAACTAATATTATTACTTTTTATAATCATGAAGTTGTTGGTACTTGGATGGTAGAGAAAATCGCTGATCGATTGCGCTTATCAAATAAAGATAAAGAAAGACTTGTGCGTTTGGTAAAATACCATCAATTCACAGTTTCCGAAATTCAAACTGACAAAGCTGTTCGTCGTTTTATCCGAGAGGTGGGAAAAGAATATTTACCGGATATGTTGGATTTGCGTACAGGAGATCGGATTGGATCAGGAGCAAAACCGTCCTCCTGGCGTTATGAATTGTTTAAAAAACGCTTAGTTGAAGTACAAAAAGAACCTTTTAAAGTAACGGATCTAAAAATCAACGGAAACGACATTATGAAAGAACTGAAAATCAAACCTGGACCACAAGTTGGCAAAATTCTTAACAGAATTTTTAATCAAGTAATTAATCAAAAAGTAAAAAATCAACGAAAAGATTTGATCGAATTAATTGATAGTTCCTCTACTATTACTTTAGTTAATTAATTAACTAAAGTATTTTATTCCAATAAGTTTTAAAGGTTTTTATTGTTGTTTTTTCCCCATGTCCCGAATATATTATCACATCTTCAGGTATTGTTTTTGTTATTAGGTTAATAGAATCAAACAATTGTTTTTTATTGCTGTAGGAAAAATCATAACGACCAATCCCATCTTTAAAAATTAGATCTCCGGAAAATAATATTTTATCGTCGGCAAAATAAAAACAAACGCTTCCTGGTGTGTGACCAGGGGAAAGAATAATTTTTATTTTGAAATTTGCCCGCTTCGCCGAAGCTTCAGCGAGGCGAAAAATTTTTAATTCGTTCTCCGGAACTGCTGATATTTTTTTAGGCTTAATAATAGCTATCTTATGTCCGAGAAAATACTCTGCTGTTTCCTGTAGTCTATCCAATAAAAACTCGTCTTTAAGATTTATATATAAGGGTATTTCCGGATAGGTCAGCTGAATTTCACCAACTGCCATTATATGATCAAAGTGTCCATGAGTTGCCAACAAACCAACCAATTTTAAATTCCTTCGCGTAATTTCTTCCAAAAGAAAATTTGCATCATCAGCCGGATCAATCAACAAACACTCTTTGTCTTTAATAAGAAGATAACAATTCGCCTGAAGCTCTCCAAGAGAAAAAGATATTATTTGCATATTCGCATCATTCGCATCAGGCACCAGTCGGCGCCTGACTTTGTTGTTCTGTATTATTCGTATCATCTATTTTTTCTTTTCTCCAACCATACCAATATTGAAGTTGCAATAAACGGAGAAGAATAGGTTCCTGTAATTGTACCGATCAACAAAGTTAGTACAAAAAATTTGATCATTGAACCACCTAAAAGAATTAACGAAAGTAACATGAAAACAATTGTCATTGAATTATTTAATGATCTTACCATTGTTTCCGTTAATGCTCGATTGGCATAGTAGTCAATATTTCCTCGTCCTTCAGTATTAATATACTCGCGAATCTTATCAAAAATTACAATCGTATCATGCACAGAAAAAGACATGGTTGTTAAAACCGCAGTTACAAATAACGTGTCAAGTTGCGCGCCAAAATAATGAGATAAAAGACTGTATGAGCCGATCACAACCAAAAAGTCATGAACCATTGCCAAAATTGCTGCAAGTGCAAAATTTAATCCCTTAAATGCAAAACTCATATAAATTAATATTCCCATTAATGCTAAAATCGATGCAATGATAGTTTTATTCATAGTTTCCTTTCCTAATGTTGGTCCAACTGTTTCAAAACGCAGTAATTCTATTTTAACCTTAGCCTGTGCTTCTAAAGAAGTGCGAATTTTCAGTTCTTGTTTTTCATCAAGAGGCTGCACTTGAATTATTGTTATAGTATCTACAATTGAAATGTCGTTAATGATCCCTTTTTCAGTTTTAACTATCTTTTCAACCAAATCGCTCTTTAATGGTTTGGTTGAACGATATTCAATATTACTTCCACCAACAAAATCAATTGAATAATGATATCCCCACGTGACGATCGAATACAATCCAAAACCAATTACTATTGTAGAGATTGCAAAATATAGTTTTTGAAATTTTAAGAAATTAAACATTGATGTTGAAAAATTTATGATTGTGTATTTTTATAAAACAAATTAATCAGTCTTTTCGTAATCACAACACCGGTAAACAAACTTGTTCCCACGCCAATTGCCAAAGTCAATGCAAATCCGCGTACCATTCCAAACTGCGGTAAAAATTCCCAGTTAAGCGGATTAAACAAAATGAATGCAACAGTTAAGGTTGTAATATTCGCATCTTTTATTGCATCGATTGCCCGACCAAAACCAACTCTAATTGCAATATTAAATTTCTGTCCCTTACGTTGCTCTTCTTTAATACGTTCAAAAATTAAAATATTTGAGTCAACTGCCATTCCAATGGATAAAATAAAACCTGCTACTCCTGAAAGTGTCAAAACTACTGGAATCAAACGGAAGATTGCAAGAGATAGTAAACCATAAATTAATAATGCCATTGATGCAATAATACCTAACTTTTTATAATAAACAATCATAAAAAATAGAACCATAGCAAGTCCGATTGCGCCGGCAAAAATACTTTTTTTCACCTCAGACGCACCAAGAGTTGGCCCAATATTGCGTTGTTCAATCAATTTAATTGGCAAAGGTAATGCACCGGAATTGATTGTGATTGCTAATTTTTTTGCTTCATTAACAGTAAAATTTCCAGTGATTACGGCACTACCATCCATTATTGCCGTTTGTACAGTTGGTGTTGAAATCGGTATTTGATCGATAAATATCCCAACTGCTTTACCAATATTTCTTTGCGTAATTTCACCGAAGAGTTTTGCACCAAGGTTAGTAAAACTTAATCCAACTTGAGGCTTTCCGCTTTGACTATCAAACTCAACTGTAGCTTTTTTTACATCCTTACCGGTTAAACCAGTATCTTTTGTTAAGCGTAAAAAAATCGGTGAACTACTAGCGATCTTTGCCGAATCAGTTCCTTCCTCAAAAAAACCCAACATTGCCGTCCTCCCAATTAAAGTAATTGCTGTATTAACGTCTGATATTCCAGGTAAGTCAACGCTAATTCTGTATTTGTTACCAGCCTTAATATTCTGTATTACCGGTTCAGATACCCCAAAATAATTTACCCGTTTTTCAATAATGTCCCGAACAGATGCTAAGGCATCATTTAAGTCTTCAGGCTTTATCTTACTAGTATCAGTTTCAAATAAAAGATGACTCCCTCCTTGTAAATCCAATCCTAAATGGGTACGAAAAGCATATTTAATATTTGTGTTAAAAATCTGCCAATCAATTGTCAAAGGATTGACTTTTGTATCAATTTTGAATTTACCAATTTGAAAACGAATTTGAAAATTTTCTGGAAGATCAATCCAGATAATTATGGCCATTAAAGCAACGATAATGAATAGTTTAAGTTGTTTCATTTGAGTAGTTCTTCTTCAAAACCATGTAACATGATTTTTGGATATTTAAGAAAGCGCCAGATGAAAGGATCATTATTCTTTTTTCTAAATGCAAACTCTTCTTCTGTCATCACAGTATAATTTATTTCTCGGCCATAACCCTTCTCTGCTTCAGTTAATATCGCAGATATTTCAGGAACAACAACAATACCTACTAATAGTAAATATATTTCGTCGCTTTTGATTACTTGATTTTTTACAAATCTTGCAGAAAGTGCAATGAACTTAATTTTTCCTAACTTACTAAGATTTTTCTTTATAGAACTTGCTAATTCGGTTGTTTTGGAAAAAATCCGTAAAAACTCATTATAAAATAACCAATTTCGATTAAGTGTATAAAAAACTTTATTTAAACGCCGCTCTTTTGTTAAAGCTTTTGCGTTTTCTAAAATATCCAATTCTCGTTTAACTGCATTTACTTCTTCATCAACCTCACGAACAACTTTCCGAAGATAATATAGTTCTTGGGGGTGATGATAAAATAACTCAAGAATCTTTCTACGTGTTTTTGAAGGAATGATATGCTCTAACATAAATTATGTTCTATAAAATTACTTGTTTATTTTACACTATTATAATCTATTAATCCTTATTCTAAGAGCTAAAAGCTAAGAGCTAATTACTAATAGCTAATTGCTCCTTCCTATTTCCTAACTCCTCACTACTAACTACTATCTACTATTCTTAATACTTCACTTCATTTCCCGTTGGTAATATTTCCACAAATACTTGACCTCGGACAATATTTACTTCATTTCCATTGCTTAGATTATAGATCGCCCTGCTTTCTTCATTTTCTTTTGTCCAAGTAATTTTTTCCACTTTTCCATTTTGGAACAAAAGTCCATCACCGGTTCCTGTCAAACGATATAAAATATGACCACCATTATATCCATCATTTGCCATTGATTCTTTTGCAAACATTACAATTACGTTTTTTGACTGGATTGCTTTATTGGTATTTTTATCTACTTGAGGAACTCCTCCGTTTGCCCGAATATAGTTATTTGTGTTTTTATCATACATCCATGTCACCGCGTAGTCTGCTGCGAATGAATCCCAAAAACCAAAGCTAATTTTATTTACAGTACCGCGTTGATCAACCGTTACATCATCCTTAAACTTCCATTTTGTAAAGTTAACATCCCATCGTTTTCCATCTTCATCAACTTCAGTTAATTTCCTTTTATTTTTTGCATAGTCCCACAATTTTTTAGTGGCTGTATAAACTGTGTGTTCTGTGTCTCGATCTGGTAAACGCTCGTAATCTCGCCAGAAAATTGGAAATGGAACAGAAAATTGGTTTAAATCACTATATGATGCCCATCCTAAATCTCTTATCAATCCTAATGCGTCAGCTGGTGCGCCATTGGCACAACCTGAACCACTTTCCGCATCACAATTTGCTCCACCAACATGAGCATAAAGTGGATAGTCTCCATATTCCCGAAGCATCTTCATGAAATGTACACGAGCTGATCGAACTGGTCCAACATAATTTGCATCTTTACAATAATAAATTCCTAAAAAACGCGTAATACCACCTTCAGCGACTGCTTCATAAACAACATCTGCACTGGAAAGTCCAGACTGCGGTCGCGCAGCCTTACTATTCTCAACCATAATTCCCAATGGTCGTCGTTTTTCCCACGCTTCTTTTTGTTTTTTTGTCATCATCATTCCGTTGATTGGACATTCCTCTGTTTTAGGTTCTCCTGTATCAACTTCACTTCCATTGGTCGTCTTCCCATTTTCACCAATCGGATTAATTAACTTATTATTCAACTGTTTATTAGATGACTGTGAAAAGAAACTATATGAAGATATTGCAGAAATCAAAAAAACGAATAAACCAATCAATGCCACGGTTTTTTTTGCCATAAAAAAATGAAATTAATAATTATTTTGCTGAATGAATTGCTTCATTTTCCTCAGCAGATAGTTCATGTGCTTCACCTTTTCCCATTTTTACAATTTTTGTATAAATCCGAATTCCTTCATGAGTATAGATGAAGTTTAATACTATACCATCTTTTTTTTCACTCAACAATGCCATAACAAAACTTTGATCACTACTTGTTTTTCCAAAAGGATGATAATTCACTAAACCTAATTTTGCGAAATGTGTTTGAGATAATGATTGTAACTTTGAAATTTGAATTTCTTGTTGTTTTAAGTGTATTCTATTATTTTTTTCCTCTTGTAAAAGACTATCTAAAATCTCACTTAATGTTTGTTTTCCACTTGGTTTTACCAAACCAGAATAATGCTTTTTCAGCTTATAGACAATATAAGATAACATAATCAACCAAGCAAAAAAAAACGCTGCTAATATCGGAGTCAACATATCAGTCATCTTAACCTCTTTACAAAGGCGTGTCAATATGGTTATACTGAAAAAACTTAAAAATTATTAATAATTTTTCCAGCATATGCCCATCTATTCCACTTTGCAATGTGAATAAGTTGCAAACTGGAATAAGATGGGTATACAATATGACCATGCCAAAAAAAACTAAGAAACAAAAAATTATTGCTGCATATCGAAACCGACTTCAACAACTGCAAATGTCACAACCGATTGAAAAAACAAATATTGTCAGCGAAACTGTAATCGAACATAAAAAAATAATTATTCCAAAATTAGTTAATAAACCTGTTGAGTCTGAGTCGTCAAACTCTGATAAAATAACAACGCAGTATTTTTTTAGTGACCTTAAAAAAAGTCTATTAATTATCGTTTTTATTATTACGCTTGAATTTGTTCTGTATTTTGCTACGATAATACTGAAAAAAACTATTATTTAATTTAGTTTTTTAGTATAAACAATCATTTGAGTGGGTTAATTAAATTTTAATTTAATAAGAAAGGAGGCGAAATAAAATATGGCAAGCATGTACTGTGTAAAATGTCGAGCAAAAAAAGAAGTTAGCAATCCGGAAAAAGTTACTATGAAAAATGGTAAACCGGCAATGAAAGCAAAATGCCCGGATTGTGGAACAGGAATGTATCGAATTGGGACTGCTTAATTGAATTTGTTAGTTAACCCCGTAACCTCGAGCTTTTTGGTTACGGGGTAAACAATAGAACCACTCCCGTATGGGATGGTTTTATTGTTTGAAAAATGTTTTGAAAAATGTGTAGAACTACTTTAAAAGCTTAAAGCTTTCAATCTCTTCATATTCCAACTTTCCTTGATTTGTTCGACTATTTAATAAATATATTTTACTCACATCAATTTGTCCCTCTATTTTCATCTGCGCAAGTCTTTTCTGTAGTGCAAAATATTGTTGTTTTGAGGAAATTTTAGTACGGGCAACGGTTAAATGAGGAAAAAAATTTCCTTCCTGCAATGCTAATTCATTTGCAATTTGTTCCACAATTTTCTCCCGATAAAAATTAACATAAATTGTTAACTGTTGTTTTGAAAACATCGCCATTCCCCGAGTAAATAAATAGAAACTTTTATATTTTTTAACTAGATCTTTCAAATATAAAATAATTTCTTTTTTCTTGTCAGTTTCTCCAATATACTGCAACGTAATATGATAATTATTCGGATCGGTTAGTTCAAACCAAGGATATTTTTTGATTAATGGAGATATTTGCTGATAAATCGCTTGATTAACTTCCGTATTTGGTTTAATTGCGATAAAGAGTTTCATTTGTTTTTTGTTGAATTAATAATATTGCGTATCGTTGTCATCGCGAGCGGAACATGTTTAACTAGGTGAGCGTGGTGATCCCGTTACCAATAGGACGTCTTATATTAACGGGATTGTTTACAATGACATTATTATTAAGGTTGATATTAATAATACTGTAACTCGATAATCTTTTAATATTTTCCATGACCACAACAACTTTTGCTCCAATAATTTCTGCTTGTCTTTTTTTGTTCATCAGTTTATTATCACCTTTTGTTACAGCAACGATATGTGGTTTGGTTTTTAAAACTAAATCAAAATATTCCTGTTCGTCTTTAAAATCCGGTAAACAAACTACCTTATCAACCAAAAATAATGATGCAAGAATTAATGCTCTTTGTTTTTGATTATGAATTGGATTTCTTTTTTTTACTCGTTTAATAAAACGGTCAGATTCAAGGGCAATAATTAAGTTGTTACCCTGTTTTTTCGCAGCTGTTAAAAATTTCCAATGTCCAAAATGAAATACATCAAAACATCCGCCAACCAAAACCGATTTCCTAGGTAATGGAAAAATCGCCATATCTTTTTTATTGTAATAATCAACAATTTTATCTTGAATTGATTTCATGATTGTATCTGTCATAACAAATAGAATTGTACCATTAATTATCCGTATCATTACGATAACTAAAAATTTGTATAAGATATATTTTAATTTAAGGCTAGGATAAGATAAGAATAGGACAATTTGTAAAGTACACTTGACAAATTGTCCGAACATTTGGTATAGTTAAGTTTATATGTATATAGATCGAATAGCAGAAAACAAAGTCAAAAAATTGTTGAAAAACCCTAAGGTCGTAATTTTATTGGGAGCAAGGCAAGTGGGTAAAACTACGTTAATCGAACAAGTACTTAAACAACATAAAAGCGTTATTTTAAATTTAGATGTTGAAGTAGATAAGGCAAGATTGTTAGGGATTTCTCATCTTTCACCCGAAAACGCTATGAAAAATTTAGAGAATCCTGAACTGTTAGTGATTGATGAAGCGCAAAGATTACCAGAAACAGCAAGAATTGTTAAAGGATGGTTTGATAGTAAAGTCAAAACTAAAATTATTCTCCTTGGATCATCAAGTCTGAATCTATTGGATCAATCAGCCGAAAGCTTAACTGGTCGAAATGTCAAACTATTTTTACCACCACTTTTGTTTTCCGAAATTATCAACAATCAATCCTGGTATTCAAAAGAGTTAACAACCAAAATATTAAAAGAAAATTTCAACAATCAACTCGAAACCTTAATTCAAGAACAAATTATTTATGGTAGTTATCCGGAATCAGTAATTACTTCCCAAAAACCACAATATTTATTAAATTTAGTTTCTGATTATTTATTAAAAGATGTTTTCCAGTCAACTTTGATAAGGTCACCGGAAATCGTTAAAAAATTATTGATGCTTCTTGCACATCAAATTGGATCAGAAGTATCATCGACTGAACTTGCTAATAATTTACAAGTCAGTCGTATAACAATAGAAAAATATATTGATCTTTTGGAAAAATCATTTGTGATTTTTAGATTCACGGCTTTTAGTAGTAATTTACGGAAAGAAATAGTAAAAAGTACAAAAATATTCTTCTGGGATACCGGAGTTAGAAACGCCATCTTAAATGATTTTAATTTTTCCGACTTTAGAAACGATATTGGTTTATTATGGGAGAACTGGGTGATTGCCGAATTTGCCAAGAAAAATCTTTTAGAAGGTCAACTCAAGAGTTTATATTTCTGGAGAACGAGAAGTGGATCAGAAATTGACTTGGTAATTAAGGGAAATGATATTTTCAAAGCATATGAAATTAAATGGTCAAAAACTAAACCATCTAATGGAAAAGCTTTTACTAATCGTTACAAAATTCCTATCGAAATTATTACAAAAGAAAATGTTGTTGATTTTATTTCAGAAGCATAAAATGACCAAGTTTGACGAACTTCCAGAACGTGCAATTGAAAATACAGGCTATATAAGGCTAGAAACTAATGGTACAAAACTATTAGTTACAGAAACTTTTGGTGTTTACAAACAAACAGGGGTTGAAAGAATTACGTAACATAATTAATATAAAAATAATATAAAAATTATTAATTTTATCTATACCTATGAAACTACTTGATGAAATCAGAGATACAAATAAAAAACCAAAAGAATTTTTGGTCTTTTTGTCAGAAAAAGTTAAAAAAGATAAAAGTCTGCTGGATAATTTTTCAAAATGTTTGGAAAACGGATCTCCGGTTGAAAAAGGAATTTGTATGGAAGTTTTAGAATTTGTTTCACAGGAAAAACCTGAATTGGTTATCCCCTACATTGACGAAGTAATAACTTACTTAAATTATGATGCACCGAGAGTTAAATGGGAAGCAGCCAGAGTCGTTGCCAACCTTTCTCAAAAGTATCCGGAAAAAGCCGCAAAAGCTGTTGATAAATTAATGATCAATACAAAAGATAAAGGAACGGTTGTCCGGTGGGCAACTGCTTTTGCACTGGGCGAAATCGTAAAATATAACAAAAACATTCAAAAGGAATTGGTTAAAAAAATTGAAGATATAATCAAAAAGGAACAAAACAGCGGAGTGAAAAATGTTTACTTAAAAGCTTTAAAAATGATAAAATAAAACATATGAAATTAACATACTCTAAAGAAGAGTTAAAACAAATCTGTTCAAAATATCAGGTTGATTATTTGGGTGTGTTTGGTTCTGTTGCCCGAGGTGATAATAAAAAAGGGTCGGATATTGATCTTTTGGTCAGATTTTCACCTGCAAACAACGGGGGCTTGTTTGAATTATCAGCTATGCGTGATGATCTTCAAAAATTATTGCATAGAAAGGTTGATTTATTAACAGAAGGTTTTTTAAGTAAATATTTTAAAGATGAGGTTGTTTCTCAGGCAAAAACTATCTATGAATAAAATAGTTCAGGGATTTGTTGCAGGATTTGCTTTTGGAACTATCGATGTTTTGTTAATGATTCCAATACCGATGAATGATAAACCGATTACCATGCTTGCGTCTTTTATTAACCGTTTCGCCATTGGATTTTTTATCGCCATAACGGATATTCCTATCCCCTCTTGGACAAAAGGAATTCTTATTGGCTTGCTCTTGAGCTTGCCTGATGCAATCATCACCAAAACCTATACACCGATTATTGGAGTTGGAGCAATTGGGGGTTTAATTATTGGGTTGTTGATTAAATAAATCTATGCAAATCACTGTTAAAGAAACAAAAGATTTAGATTATGAAAAAGTAGTTGATATTTTTTACGAAGTTAAATTCTTAAAGAATCCTAATAAAAGAGAAATTTATAAAAAAACAATTGAAAAAGCTTTCAAAAATTCTCAATACGTTGTTTCTGCTTGGGATGGTAATAAATTAATTGGATTTGCTCGCGTGATAACTGATGGATCTTTGTTTGCAACGATTTGGAATATGTTGATTAAACCGGAATATCAAAAACAAGGAATTGGTAAACAACTTATTCGAAAATGTCTAAATAAATATCCAGAATGTTATTTCTTTTTATTTGGAGACAAAAAAGTTGTAAGTTTTTATCAAAAATCAGGGTTTGAAATTCATCGTTTTGGAATGTACCTAAAAGACGGACCTAAAAGATGTATTACATACAATTAGATTTAATTAAGTTAAGTTGATAAAAAAAGCTCCGTGAATTATTACGCGAGAGTTTCATTAGTAATAAAGTTTATTCTTATATTAACGGGATTGCTTCACCCAGCTAAGCTGGGTTCGCAATGACATTTTTTGGTATGGTTTTATCATTCTGTCACCACTTCCGATTGTCCAGAATCAAGACCAGATTCTGGATGCCCTCGCCTTTGGCGGGGTTACCAGAATGACGCGTTACCAATTGCTGTATAATCTTTTTATGTCCATCATTACTGAAACTAGTGAGTCAAATCAGCCGATTTTAATTGTGTGTAAGGATAAAAATGTAGTTTTATCTGAACTGCAAAAAAAATTGCATCCATATAGTAAATCAATTTTTATCTCTCCCCATCTTCCAGAAAACCATTCACGATTTGAAATTATTTTTATGATCAACGAAAAATTCTCCATTCAAGGAAACAAAAAACAAAAATGTATTTATATATACATTAATCAAATAACACTTGCTCAAAGTGCAGGTAAAAAAAATAAAAATAGCAATACAAAAGTAATTGATATTCACGGAGATTCAAATCAAATTTCAAGTCAGATGGATAATTTGATTTGGTTTGCGCTCTCCTCCAGTTCGGAAAAATATCTCCAAATACAACTACCAAAATTACATTCTGTTACAAAAAAGCAGCATCAAATTCAATGGCATTTTCCTTCTTTTAAACCGTCAAAAATTAGACTCTTTTTTATCACAATCCTTCTCGTATTAACAATCAATCTGTCTTTTTTACCACCACTTTTAATCTCGGGAATATTACTAATCAAAAGCGGTCAGCTTTTTAAAAACGAATCAGTCAAACAAAGTCAAGCTGTTTCAAAATCATCTACGCGTTATTTACAGATAAGTAAAAAAATCTATCAATCCACTCGACCGATGTTACTTTTATTTAATATGGCATCATTTCCTGATGACTTAATCCAACTAGTGGAAAAAAGCAATGTGGTGGTTGAGCAAGCAACGAATACTTACAAAGACAGCCGTCAAAATCTAGAATTAATTTTAAAACCAAACAAAACTGTAAACGAAAAACAACAGTTAACTGATAGTTTAAATAAGCTACCTAATCAAATTGAAAAAATTAATGAAAATCTTAGTATTATTCAACAAAAATTACCGGCAGTTTCTAAACTCAAACAAATCAAGGAACAAATTTCGCAAACACTGCAAATTAGTGCACAAGTAAAAACCATTCCTCCACTTTTAATAAAAATTATGGCGAAAAATTCTGAAAAAAAATATTTACTTTTCTTTGCTAATAATATGGAACTACGTCCCGGGGGCGGGTTTATTGGCTCTTTTGGTATTATGACTTGGAAGGATCTGACGATGACTGATCTTAAAATATATGATGTCTATGATGCTGATGGACAACTCACAGCCCATGTTGATCCACCCGAACCCATTCGTAAATACTTAAAACAGCCACATTGGTTTTTGCGGGATAGTGCTTTTTCACCTGATTTTTCAGTCAATTACCAAATAGCTAAATTTTTTCTGGAAAAAGAAGTTGGTTTGAAAGATTTTTCCGGTGCTTTTTTATTCACAACCACTGCTATCAAGCAGCTTTTATCTGCATATGAAAAAATTAATCTGGTTGATTTTAACGAAATTGTAACAAAAGATAATTTCTATTTAAAAGCCCAATATTATGCAGAAAAAGGATTTTTCCCAGGATCAACTCAAAAAAAAACATTTCTCTCTGCACTTGCTCGACAAATGCTCTCTGAAGCTGATCAGGCCAATCCAATTAATTTGCTTTTAGCTTTAAAAAATGCACTGGATGAAAAACAAATTGTGGCTTATTTTGAAGACTCACAAATTCAAGATCAGATCGATCTTCAGTATTGGTCAGGACGCGTGTTCCCTTCAGTCTGCCCACCAAAAGTTGATAACTGCCTACCTGATTATTTTTTTCCTATTGAAGCTAATCTTGGTGTTAACAAAGCGAATTTTTTTATTAATCATTCTCTTACAATAAACAGTCAAATTGATGTTACTGGTAAATGGGAAAATACCGCCATAATCCGATTAAAAAATACGGCTATAAACGCAGTTTTTCCCGGTGGAGACTATGTCAATTATATTCAGATCATGATTCCGAAAAATGCAACTATTCAAGAAGTAAAAAACGATAGTGTCATTATAAATGAATTTGATCTAAAAAACGATATATATCAGACAGTTGGATTATTAGTTACAATCCCCCCTCAAAAAACTATTGACTTAAAAATTAAATATAAAAACGAATTTAAGTTAATCAAAGGCAAAAATATTTATCAATTATTACTGCAAAAACAAATCGGTAGTTCAAATCAAGACTTCACTTTTAACATCAAACTGCCAAAAAGAACCTATCTCATCAACCAAAACTTCACTCCGCTTGTCAAAGGTCAAACCATTGTTTATAATACAACCTTAACGGCAGACAAAATATTTTTTATGGAACTGCTTCGTGAATAAATTTATAAAATTATGAAAAAAACAAAAACCACAACCTCACAAAAAATTACGCTTGATGTTAGTCCTCGAAAAGTATTCGGAAAAAAACTTAATCAAATTCGCAAAGAAGGAATTCTTCCTGCTAATATTTTCGGTACAAATTTTAAATCAGTCTCAATCAGCGTACCAATGAAAGATTTTATAAAAACCTATCGGGCAGCGCGTGGAACATCAGTAATTTATCTTGCTCTTGAAAAAGAAGAGATTCCTGTTTTAATTAAATCAGTTCAAAAACACCCGATCCATAATTTAGTTCTCCACGTTGATTTTAGAAAAATTGATTTAAAACAAAAAGTTGAAACTGAAGTTCCAATCAAGATTGTTGGAATTTCAACTGCAGTCACACAAAAAGGTGGAGTGCTATTAACCCAGACAAATAAATTGCTTATTAAAGCACTGCCACAAAATATTCCAACGGAAATTTCCATTGACATAAGCAAAATCACTGAAATTGGTCAAGAAATTAAAATTGCTGATTTAACAAAATCATCTACTTATGAAGTTAAAACTGATCCAACTCGAGTAGTTATCTCAGTTATTGCTCATAAAGAAGAAAGCACTGTTGCAGAAACTGCCATTGCTGCTCCGGAAATGATCACTATTAAACCAGAAGAAGTTGCTGAAGGCGCAACTGAAGGAACCGCTAAAGAAGGTGGAGATAAAAAAGCCCCAGCAGCTGAAGTAAAAAAACCCGAACCTAAAAAACCTGAAGAAAAAAAATAAAGTCAGAACTACTATTAACATTTCTTAATAAACCGATACTAAGTTGTTTTCTTTATTTGCATATTCGCATCATTTGCATGGTATTGTTTTATTCGTATCATATTGTAAATCCTGCTTTGCTTTTTAGTGTTTTTCTGTTATACTG
>Ga0210031_1001337_pt1 | contig 14856 bp, 16 predicted proteins | sample CryGeyCG2014_080_FD_185455 | JGI IMG/M metagenome (GOLD analysis project Ga0210031, IMG submission 185455) | Groundwater microbial communities from aquifer - Crystal Geyser CG03_land_8/20/14_0.80 (SPAdes) (version 2) | ecosystem: Environmental > Aquatic > Deep subsurface > Groundwater | place... | reverse complement strand
CTTCGAGAAAATTTTCAGGTACGTCTTCTCTAAGACCAGCTTTTTTTTCAATCGGCGCTTGTTTGAGAAGTGTGACCGCTTCTGTCGCAAGCTCTGATCCACTTGCAGCCGCGCTCCGGACGCCAACATTTGCGGTCTTCCCTATCCAGTTTTTAGCCATCCGCTCGGCTATTTCTTTTCCAACTATTTTTTTGAGCGGGGCGGTAATAGCGCCAAACTCGAGAAGCTCCCCGGCTGTCTCGAGGCCGGACTCCCAGAGGGCGTGTTTATTGGCTTCTTTATTGAAGGCCGCTGCTGTTTCAAACCATTCTTTATCTGACAGAATAGGCTCACCCGCTTCTTCCCTTTTCTCATTCAGGGCATCCCGGTAGGCGCGCATGATTTGGTTTTTAGCGGCAGATGTTAGCACTCCGGCTGAAGCAACACCAGCGCCAACATAACCGCCAACCGGGTTCCCTCCGGTTGCAGCCAGCCCTGCAGCACCGCCAGCACCGCCGGACACCATGCCCAGGCCGGTGTAACCCATGTTTGACATGGCCTGTGCAACCCCAGCAGGCGTTAGTCCTAAAAACTTATCACCTGTGTTTATGCCATGCTTCTGAAGATACTCCGCCGTCATTTTATCAGACTTAGACTGAAGCCGTTCTGCCATCGTAAGGTCTTCTGCATATACCCCGGCATTTTTACTGACGCCCTTTATGGCGCCAACAGCGGATGACAGCAGACCCATGCCCGCAACAGGAACGCTTTCAATAACGGCAGCAGCAGTATCCTTTAAACCGCTTCTTGTCGCTGCTATATCTTCTTCGATTCCAGCAGCGCTGGCAAAGTTATCAAACGACATTGTTTGATACTTCGGATTCGCGTCATAAACCGCTTTGGCAAGAGCAAAAGAATCTATGTTTGGGAGGCCGCCGTTTTTCTCCCGGATATATTTTAAAAGAGCCATTAAGTCATTCTCTATTATTATTCATTAGAATTCGCGTTTTTAGCCCTGAACTTTTCCATAAACGTCATCTTTTTCTCAATTTCCCTTCTGGTCTTCAGTTTTTCGTTTCTTTCTTCTTTAGAAATAAGCGGAGGTGCATTCGGATCATCACCGACAAAAAAATTGACCTCACTGCTCCCCACACCAACCGACGAGGCTGGCAATATTGTGTATCCCCTCTTTCCAAGCAACCCGCCGTTATCCGGCTTAACGACCAACTGTTCGCCAGCCATTTTGCTTAATAAGTCTATGGTCGTCTCGTCCGGCGGCCGGCCTTTTATTCTTGCCCCAACCGAAAACTTCTTGACGCCGAGCATCTGTGCGGCAAGATCATTAAATCGTTTAATATTAACAAGGTCTACCTCCCCGCCGCCATCGCTACCGTCACCTGAACCATACGGTCCAATCTTAAACGCAGGCCCCTTGTGTTTAGAAATATTCGGGATAACGTTCCCGTTTTTATCAACATACACCTGTGAGTTGTTATGCTCCCTTATCTGTTGCCCATAACCATACGGTCCAATTTTAAACGCAGGTCCCTTGTGTTTAGAAATATCCGGGATAACGTTCCCGTCTTTATCAACATACACCTGTGAGTTGTCATACTCCCTTTCTTTATAACCTGGAATATACGGTCCAATCTTAAACGCAGGCCCCTTATGTTTAGAAATATCCGGGATAACGTTCCCGTCTTTATCAACATACACCTGTGAGTTGTCATCCCTTATCTGCTGTCCGTAGATTGCTCCTTCATACTCTCCGCCGGACAACATGCCTTGGGTTACTGGTCTTCCGTCCTTTGTGTATCCAATAATCTTTTCTTCATATTGTTTTGCTCCGAGGGCCTTTTCTCCAACCAGAATTTTTTTTAGTTCTTCTTGCCGGTCAGCCTCTTTCTTCTCTCCGTAATACCACTGGGCCATATTCGCAATATTGCCCAAACCCTGGCCGATTCCGCTTAAAAGACCTGCTTTCATAAATCACACGGCAGGAAACTCCCTGCTTTAGCTGGGAGAGAAATGCCGTCCTCCTTTCTTAAAAGATTTTTCTTGATAAAAGCATTCAATGTGCATATTATGGATACATTTCCCATTCCAATCGTCAATCTCAATCTGTCTTCAAGTGCAAACATTGCGGTTTCTCTCTTAATGCTGATCTTAATGCTGGCCGGAATATCCGGCAAAATTACTTGGACGCTATATGCTATCCAGGTAGCGGCTCAGTCAATAGCCGTATCGTAACGCACGATGATGCCAAAACCCCTTATGGGAAATTGCGGCGGAGTGCAGTTACAAGCCGCCTGCTTTAACTGACGGTAGTTGACCTGGCGCCTCCAAGTAATCCTGGTTTGGGCGCTTGGCCTGCCATGCCTTGTTTAACAAGCGGCTGTACCGACCCTTTCATGCCGGGCTGAGCCAGGATTTTGCCCTGGCCAGTGGCTTGTCGCTGAGCCCTTGCCTGTATCATCTGTTGAAAATTGGCGGCTTCTTTCGGATACGCTTTCTGGAGCGCCTTGATTGCCTCTATAAGCTGTTGGTTTGTAACCTTACCCTCTTTCCTTGCCTGCGAGATATATAGACTAATTGCAGCGGCTATCGCAACCTGAATATCCTCTTTATTCATCTGGACAGTTCCGGTTGCCTGTGCAGCCTCCGAGACCTCGGCAACGATCCTGCCGATAGCCCCAAGAACAACAATCGGCCTGACGGAATGGCCCTTGCTTTCAATGTTCGCTTCAACGGTAGCCAATACCCACAAGGCAACGTTCGCAATAGCAGAAGGGATAACATCCTCTTCTCCTTGAACGATCTGTTGTGCATCCTGTAACGCATCTGGGAGTTGTCTTTCGACGATGCCGTTCTTCTCATCGTAGATGATGGACATCGCCATCGCCGTCACTTGCTCGACCTGCTGGTCAAAATTAGCCGGCAGTTCCTGGCCGCGTGGCTGCCTCGCCGCTTGCTTTCTTTTTTTCGTTTTTCTCATTACATCGTCTCCAAATATCTGTTGCTGTAGCTTGGACTAAAAAACAACCTATTGTCTTTAAAGCCAAAGCTCATAGGCGGAGACATCGGAGCTGCTTCGAGTAGGCTCGTATTAAGCCGCTGCCGTTTCTCTTCCACCAATCTTTCAGCTTTTGCAGCCCTTTCATCTTCGGACATTCCCTGGTAAACACTGCCAAGGGCGGTCGTCCCTCCTACAAGAACAGCATATTTCCCAAATTCTGACTTAGGCATTATCTTTCCGAGTCCGCTAAGGAGGCCCGCCTGCTGCGTTGGTTGTTCGGCAACGGCCTGGGTCTTTATGGCATTACCCAATCCTTCCGCGACGTTCCCGGTTGGGTTGACTGCTGTAGTCCCCGCCTTAACCGGGGCGCTGCTTACCGCGCCGGAAACTGGTTGTTCTTGCAAAAGACCGGCCTGCGACGCTTTAAGGGGAACACCAGCCCCGCTTGCCGGCGCGCCGACGGCGGCGTTTCCTCCAGCCCCGCTTGCCTGCGCGCCGCCGCCGACGGCGTTTCCTTCAGACATGGCCATGGTGCTACTAGCTGTGACGTACCCACCGATTGCTCCGGCAATGCCGCCTGAAATTAACCCGCTTTTAAACGACTTGCCAACGTCCTGGCCTGTTATAGCTGCGCCGACCGCAGAGATAGCGCCACCCACAACAGCACCGACGATCGCCCCGACAGCTATCGAAGAGAGGTAGCCTGATACACCAACGGCCGCCGCCGAGCCAGCCAGACCTCCTCCTACTGCCGCTGCTACAGCTATAACTGCTGTTGCCATTTTGATAACCTCCTTATAATGTTGTTGACGGAACACCCGACCACGGCAATGTCAATCCGTTTACCATTCTTCAGGTATCCATCCTTAATGATTCCAATTTTCTCCATCCCGATTGATTCACTATACATCATTGTCGAGATAGAAATAACCGGAATTTTTGATATAAATCGTTCAATTACAGTGTTCTCCTTAACCCACCTGGCGGCGCTCAGCGTGTTTCGCATCACGTTTTTTTTGTCGGTCGTGAGAAGATGCGCCTCATATAAAATTGAGTTCACGCATGACAGGACAAACGCAGTGCGTTCAGACGACATTAAGACGATTACGGAAGGGCACGTCAGTAAATGCTTAGCCACATCGAACATGCTCCCGCTGTGATCGTCCGTGATCTTTTCTTTTTTCGCATCAAGCAGCCCGTAAAACCACTCAAAGTTTTTCAGCGTGCATTTCAATTTTTGTGGCTCCTGTTATTTCAGTTGGTCTTTTTAACTCTACCAAATTTATCAAGCATCGGGGCTATCAAATTTATCAAGCATCGAGGCACTATCCCCGGCTGATTCATCAAACATCGAGACATCATACCCGGTTAATTCATCAAGCATCGAGGAATCATACCCAATTCCCGGTTAATGCATCACATGCCGGGATAATATACCGGGAGACCATACGTGTCATAATATAACGGGGCACTATGCCCGGCTGATTCATCCGAGGCACTATGCCCGGCTGATTCATCCGAGGCACTATGCCCGGCTGATTCATCAAACATCGAGACATCATACCCGGCTAATTCAGCAACGAGGGCCATGTTCTGCGTGGTATAATCGTTCAGCTCGTTCAGCATAGTCGTTTTCGTCTCCGTATTGAGCTCCGGAGATGTCAGGATGTTTGTCCTTTCAGTCATATTCTGCTGTGCCAGGAGTCGAAGGCTCTCCGACGTGCTTGCTTTTAAATCGGCATCTATGTTCATTTGGCCGAGGGCCTCGTTGTATTCAAAAAGCTGAGACTGCATTTGGGTATCATAATTAAATGCCTGCTCTTTTTGCCTGAGGATGTCGGCCGCATTCGCTTCCTGAAGAGCGGTGTCATATTTAAATGCCTGCTCTTTTTGCCTGAGGATGTCGGCCGCGTTCGCGTTCTGAAGAGCGGTGTTATATTTATATGCCTGCTTGTTTTGCTCGAGGATGTCGGCCGCGTTCGCGTTCTGAAGAGCGAGGTCATATTCATATGCCTGCTCTCTTTGCTTGAGGGTGTTAGCCGCACTCGCGTTCTGAAGAGCGGCATTATAATTAAATGCCTGCTCGTTTTGCCTGAAGGCGTTGGCCGTGCTCGCATCCTGAGCCGCAATCGGAAAAGCTGATTCAATAGCAGCCTTCTCCCCTGTTCCAGCCGCAATACTGGTGTTTAACAAGCCCCTTTGGTTTGACGCTTCAGCCGCATTTGCTCTGGCCGTTTTAATATATGGGTTGTCTTTGCTCAACAAGTTGTTGAGGCGGCCCTCAACGGTGTCAACATTAAAAGGCGCCTGGTTTTTTGTATCAACCGCTATCGGAACGACAGGTTTAGGCGCAATCCTGGCCGCAGGGGACGTTCGGTTTGATAAAAGACCGCGGACGCCTGGTTTTTTTAAATCGTTTATTGTCCATGCCATCAGGTGGCCTCCTTTTTTCTAACTTCACAAATCGACTATTTCCTGCCTCGAAACGTTTGTCAATTTTTTTTATATAGGAAACTATCGTTGTGAACACTCCCCCACCTATCAAAGATAGGATTGGGGACTTCTTGGGATTAGATTAAAAAAAACATTAAGTTTCCAATCAACATCTTTGCTCTTCTCAAAAATCTTCAATGCCTATTATTCCGTTCGGCATAATTTATTCTCTAACGCAATCGCTTCACTTACATACATTCCCCAATCCATGGAATAAATATCAATAGTTCTGTTAGTTCTGTATATTCCTCAGTAACAGCAGAATAAGCATCACTATATCCCCCAAAACTTAACCCAGCAGTTTGTGTCCCACAACCTGCTAAATAGTTTCTCGCTGTTACTAGATTACCACCAGCTAACCAATTTGTGCCATCATATTCCTCAGTAACAACAGAATTAGCGCCAGTATATCCCCCAAAACTTAACCCAGCAGCTTGTGTTCCACAACCTGCTAAAGAATATCTTGCTGTTGCTAGATTACCACCAGCTGACCAATTTGTGCCATCATATTCCTCAGTAACAGCAGAATAAGCATCACTATATCCCCCAAAACTTAACCCAGCAGCTTGTGTTCCACAACCTGCTAAACCACGTCTTGCTGTGGCTAAATTACCACCCGATGACCAATTTGTGCCATCATATTCTTCAGTAACAGCAGAATTAGCGCTAGTATATCCCCCAAAACTTAACCCAGCAGCTTGTGTTCCACAACCTGCTAAAGTATGTCTTGCTGTTGCTATATTACCACCAACTGACCAATTTGTGCCATCATATTCCTCAGTAACAGCAGAATTAGCATCACTATACCCCCCAAAACTTAACCCAGCAGTTTGTGTCCCGCAACCAGCTAAAAGTCTTCTTGCTGTTGCTAGATTACCACCAGCTGACCAAGTTGCTCCATCATATTCCTCGGTAACAGCAGAATTAGCGCCAGTATATCCCCCAAAACTTAACCCAGCAGCTTGTGTTCCACAACCTGCTAAACGGCTTCTCGCTGTTGCTAAATTACCACCCGATGACCAAGTTCCCATCGTTTATTTCCCTGATAATTTCGTAAATTTCTTTTTCTTCTCTGTTAATTCACCCTTAAGTAATAATATTTCAGTTTTCAGGCTTGTCAGTTCAATAATTTTTATTTCGCTCATTGTCTCGTCTCCTGGAGGAGCGAAGCGGAAACCCTCGCCTTCAGGCGAGTCGCTTTAGCGCTTTTCCTCTTGACAAATATATTTAATGTGCTTATTATATGAACATGAAGCTTGTAAGAACCATAAAGCTTAAACTTAATATCCCGGTAGAAAGCATCAAACCAACGTTGGACGCCTACACAAAGGCTTTTAATTTTGTTTGTCAAGTAGGATGGAATGACAGCGATTCTAATGGGGTTTCTCTGCACAACAAAACCTATCTTAAAACAAGAGAATATCTTCCGTCCCAGCTTGCTGTATCTGCCCGAATGAAAGCTACTGAAGCCATTAAGGCCGTTAAAGCAAAATTGAAAAAGAAACAAAAGGCGACCTGCCCACAAAGCAAGCAATGTTCTGTTCGTTATGATGCTCGAAGTTTCAATGTTTGGTTTGAACGAAACGAGCTTTCTCTGCTTACTATCGAAGGAAGAATCAAAATCCCTGTCTCTGTTCCTGAATGTTTTCGACAATATCTTACATGGAAACGATGTTCCGCTGACCTGTTTATCAGAAAGAATAAAGTTTTTCTGAATATAGTTTTCAGTAAGGAGGTTTCCGATTCGGAACTCTCCGGCGATGTTGTCGGCGTTGACAGGGGGATTAAGAAGATTGCAGTTACCTCTGAAAATCAATTCTTTGGCGGCGGTCAAATTAAAAGAGTTTCCAGGCGTTACGAAAAGATTAGAAGTGTTTTGCAATCTTGTGGCAGCAAATCGGCTAAAAGACACCTTCAAAAAATATCTAAGAAGGAGAACCGCTTCAGAACTGATACTAACCACGCGATAACAAAGCAAATTGTAGAATCTCTTGATAACGGAACGGTAATTGCCCTTGAGAATTTGTCTGGGATCAGGCAAACTGTAAGGCTTCGTAAAAAGCAACGTAAAGAGTTGCATAAATGGAACTTCTTCCAATTTGAGCAATTCCTTGCTTACAAAGCTGAGGCCAGAGGGATGAAGGTCAAGTATGTTGATGCTCGTTATACCAGCCAGAAATGTTCCGCTTGCGGCTACATCTCCCGTTCCAACCGTCAATCTCAAACTATCTTTAAATGTAAACATTGTGGTTTCTTTCTCAATGCTGATTTAAACGCAAGCCGGAATATCCGGCAAAATTACTTGGACGCTACATGCTATCCAGGTAGGGTTTTGGTCAATAAACCTATCGCAGGGAGTCGGCTTCAGCCGACTTACTTGCAAACTATCGGCTTATAGCCGATTAGTAATTGATGGGTGATAAATCCTTTATTAGTATCTGTTTTTTCACTTAATTTAATGTATGCCACCATTCCCGCCTTTCTTTCTCATCACTATCCTGGTAGATGTTTTTTCCAAACCCAATATATTTCGAGCATCCGCTATCGCTGTTCCATTATTTACAAGTGAAGCTTCCATTTGATATCGCATTCTCATTGCCTCCAACTGATGAGTATCAACATTATTCACTCCGTATTTCATAAAAGGCGTTAATTCCTTTTTGATTGCCGACCATTCAAGTATCTCTCGAAGCCGATCTCCAGCAGTACATTCCATATTTTTACCAATAAAAAGTTTTTTCTCAATTTCAATTTGCAATAATTCTTGTTTTAAAAAATCAGCTTCCTCCAAAATATCCCGTTTCAATATCTCAATTTCTATCTTATTCTTACGATATTCATAAGACAGCATGACCAATTCTTGGAACATGACATTTTGTTCTCTAACTGCCTGCCAATATTTCGAATCTGGAGTTGGATGTTTAATATCATTTAAAACCGACACTTCCATTTCCGTTCTGGTACGAAATATCTGCGCTGTTTTCCAAGTATGAGAAAGTTCTTCTTTAAAGTCTATAAGTTTTTGGTAATCGGCATCTGCAAAAATTAAAGAGCCCTTAATTATTTCTAAGGCGTCTATTGTTGCATTTAATTTTTTTTTCATTTTTTTACTTTCACAGTATAGTTTGTTAAATTATATCCTCACAAAATCAATTTGAATCGCCAGTTGTGTTACGGCGTCTGCTGTGCTTACAATCATAATCTCAAGTTTATCCCCAACAGCAAAATTTTCATTCTGAACAGCGCCGCCATCCATCCATTCATCGGCGCTTGTCAAAGAAAGTGCGGAAGCAAGCAGGTTGAGATTTCCATTTTTCCTTGCGTTCACAGTAGCTCCTGTGCCGCCAACCCTATATCCCTTCACATATTTTACAACACAGGCAAAGGAAGTTCTCCACACAATGATATTTAAAGTCGCATTCGCTATCCCATCAGCTTTATACAGAGTGCCGCCTCTTGAGAAGTTCGGAGAACCCACAAACCTGTTTACTGTTCCATCTCCTATAAACAAATCATGCGTATCTGTACACCAACCAGGCTCGCCCGCAGCAAGAGTTGGCAACGAAGTTTTTACTCCACGCTTAATTTTCAAGGTATTCGGCATTTATTTTCCCTACTTTTTTGCTTAACTTTCATTTTCTTTTCTTTTTTCTGTCTTAACATTCCGGCTTCTTTCCTGAGTTCATCCCTTTCAAGAACTACCCCGTGAAGTTTGTCTTCAAGAGAAACAGTGTATTCATGTTTTGCGGTTTGAAATTCTAAAAGTTTTGTTTCCAAACCCTTCACATGAACTTGCAAATTAGAAATAGTCTTTTCATGTTGAACTTTTAATTCATTGATAGTTTGTTCAATAGACATTTTCTGGGATTGGAATTCCAATGATTGCTCTTCAAGACCGGCAATTTTTTTCTTTTGAAAATCGAGAATTCTTGCCTGAAGCTTATTTTCTACTACTTTCTCGCCTATTAGCAAGACAAGGTCATCAATGGTAAAACTTATTGAAGTTTCATTTTGTTTCTTACCAGAAGTCTTTACATTTTCAAACATTACAATCTCCTATCAAGCGTTAAAATGTGCCTCCATCTATTACGCTTGAAGAATTTAATAATGTATTTACGCCCGCGCCGTGGATTCCGGTTTCTGCCGCATTATGATCAAAAGCCCAATCAGAATTAGGAGCTTTATTTGTTTCACCATTCGTTGGTGCCGCCTCAAGATATGTGGCTGCAAAGTCAATAAACTCAAGAGCAGTTGCTCCAGCATTTACCCTTACGGCTTTCGAGCCTGCGTTCGTATAGTCCGCAGGGGTATCAGTCAGTTCGATAAATGTTGTACTTCCACTAGAACCTGCAAACTGAGAAAACGCCAGGGCAGTAGTGTCAACAGTAATCGGATCATCGGTTGTCAGGACAAATCCTTTATCCCCATTAGCAGTTCCCTTCTCAGCAAAGGTAAACATTCCCGCTGTTACCTCTGCAGCCTGGTCTGCATCCATCGCTCTTGTTAAAACTGCCGCCACATTTGCCGTGCCTTCGGTGGTAACCTTATAAATACCATTGTCTGCACCTGTTACCTGATTTTTAACGAGAACACGGTCATTTAGAACTGTAGCAACTTCATCAACTGTCAAAGCACCAACAGCGCTCATAGTGAGGGTTTTTCCCACCTCTGAACCACCGGCTGTGCAGGCAGGTAGTGCAGCAGCAGTGGCTAGCTTTACAGATGCCTTGACATCAAGCCCCGTGGCCACTGAGTCAACATAGGATTTTGTGGCAGCGTGTAGAGCCGCTGTTGGATTGGCATGAAGAGACAGGAAGTTTGTCAGAGAACCGCCAGACAGTTTCAGAAAATCGGCTTCACCAACAAGTTTGTTGGCTCCTCCTTGTCCAATATAAAGTTTAAAATTATCTGTGCACCAACCAGGCTCACCATCTGTAAGCGCAGGTAACAACGAATAAACGCCTCTTTTTAATTTAATTGTACCAGCCATTTTTTCTTGTCTCTTTTTTTATTTGTTTGTTTAACTCCAGGTTCCTCCATCTATCTTCTCCGCTTCATCAACAATCCCATTATTGTTTGTGTCGTAAACTGTTTTTAACATATCTCCCGCGCCCAGGACTGATCGAACATTCGCAGCATTCTCGACTAAGTTAATTTTTTTACTGGTATATACCCCACCACCAGCAGCCTGAGACACTTCAATCAAGTCCGCTGTTGCCAGCGTGGTTATTTCGAGAAGTTCACTTATTTTCTTTGCCATGCTTTTTTTCCTTATTCTATAATGCGAATGTCAATCCCGTCTTCTGTCTGGCGCAAGTCTTCGTCTTCTGTTGCGCGGCAAATAATATAAAATGCATAGAATGGCGTACTCTCCCTGAACTCTCTCTTATTACTAAACACGTAGGCTATCTTTGGCTCCTTATGCCTTGGATCAGCCTGATCAACGACAGCCCGCCACGATATTCCCCTCATTTTCGATTTCTCGTTAGGCATCAATACCCCGCCTGCGCAATAAATACGTTGGCCTGCCCATTTTCCCTAGCCGGATGAACCGCGCGGGTCTCCTCAAGATGTTTCAGGATTGTGCAGACCAGTATATTATAAAGCGGCATCTATTTTTCCCATTTCTTCAAGGTTATATTCTGGACATTTAAGCCATACAATATGAATGGATGACATTTATTCTTTTTTACCATTAAAAATCCCGAGCTTTGAAAGCTGATAAGGGACGAAATACGCTCCGGCCACCATCAGCATCAAATAGCTGGTATCGATTTTAATCAAAACGGTTAGCGCCTCATTACACCAATTAGGATCGATGCGGTATAGTATAACAAGGCCAATGATAAAACAGTAATGAAACCAAAATGTGAGCATAGCAAGATATCGTCGGGCCTTGCTCTGCTCACTATTTTCAATAGTATGAGCCTTTTGCATATCAATAATAGCTTTAGCCGCCTCCATATTGATTTCGGACTTTTCCTGCTCAGTAAATACCAATTTGCCAATGCCATTAATAATTCCGTCTGTAGATTTTTCTACAATTCGTGCTCCGGTTTCTGCTGTTTTTAACGCTGAAGTAATCCCACTGAATATACCCATTGTCTATCCGTCCTCTAAAATTTATCCATCGACAGAACTTGCCGCCATTTGTTTTAAATTAATCACGGCGTTAAGATTTCCATTCCAATAATTAAGGAATGTCAAAGGTTTATTTTTATCAACTCACTGATCCCCTTTAAAAAAAACACCCATTCATAATTTTTTTATTCCTAATGCCGCCAACGCTCCACCAAGTATGCTGCCACAAAAAACCAACCCCTTATCAAACCAAAGCCTCCGCTCCAGAGAGGCAAGACGCCGGTCCAGATTATGTAGAATACGGAACAGCTCATAATCCCGCTGCTCACGGGTTAGCCCTTGCCAGGCTTCCCAGTTATTGATTATCTCAAAATTATTGGCCATAACAGATAGTTAACTTTTTTTTTATCAAGTTTGCCCCAGTTAGTACGTCATCAGAATAAAATAACCGTTTGCTGAATCATATCTCAAATCTACAAACTGACCGGCCGTCATGTCACCGGCAGTCAGAGTGGCTCCGTTTTTGCGCTTAATGGCCTTCACCCCAAGAGAATCCACATTAACCGTGGCACTCCCCGTGTTTGTAATGTTCACCCTGGCAACAATGTGCATGCCGTCTATATAAGCTGTTGGCGTGTACGTCAGGGCCGCCGTGTAGTTGGTCGCGGATCCGGCCAGATTGATAAAGTTTAACGTCTCGCGTTTTAACTTTTCCTCTCCGGGAAGCAGGGCGAACCCGGTCACAACCTCGTCAAACTTACCCTCAACGTCGGTGGCCCTGGCATTGTCGAGCGTTACTAGAGTGTTTGTGCTGTTATTATAATAATCGTTGCTCATCGGATCATGCCTCCAAGAGAATAATGTATCCTCACGCCATGTAGCGTAAATGGTTCAAGATATTGAGAGCTTGAATAATAGATAAAAGAATAATTTGTGTCAACCGTATCGAGATACGTTTGCTCTATTTCGCCGCCCGGATCACTCCATTTAAACCCACCCCATACACCGACCTCCCACTCAGTAGCCGTTTCAAGATTGTCTTTTTCAACAATGACGGAGAAAAACCGCTTTTTCCTGTCAGGGGTTCCAATCGAGTTGGGTGATGTCTTGAGATATGCAATAATCGCATCGCCATCAAAAGACGTCCCTTTCTCAAATTGATAGACCATCCCATCGTCCGAGCCGAAGAATAATACCTCGTTCCCAGAGCTGTCTTCGCCCGAGCATGTACATGTAATAGCATCCGGATATTTCAGCCGGGTAAAACCGACCACGCTGTTTCCGTTGAAGGCCAGGTTTATGCCTGTGCCGTCGGAAAAAAAGAGACGATACTGCTCTTTTGACTTGATCCGGAGAGAGGCCACAACAGCGTTTCTCTTCGCGCTGGTGAAATATGACTGTATTTTTTGCGATAGCGTGTTTGCTTTGAAATCACCAAACGCGGGCACCGCATCCATAGATGTCAGACCAACGTCATCGAGGAATATGGGCGACATCATCTTCTGGAGGCTCCACTCTATAGCCCCGAGTTCCCTTGAATATTCATCAAGTATCCAATCCGAAGCGCCGGTCCCCGAAAGTATAAATATGCCGTTCCGACTGAAAATCGCAAGGGTACCGCCGACCGTAATGGCAAACCCGGTCCCGGACTGGCCGATCCCAAGTTCGCTGGCGCCGGTTATGGCTGACCATTCGACGGGCTTCCCTGTTGAGCTATGCTGCACAGAGCCACCTGGAAACATTAAAAAGAGATGCCGTTTAAAGGCTGTAATATGTGTGGGAGCGTCCGTTATCATGCCGGTACGAATCGGGATGTAGTCGTTGCCGTTAAACTCGAACGCACGGTTCTTGCTGTCGCACCCATACATCCGGTAATAATCAGAAGAACCATAAAAGTTGTGGTTGATGAACTCGTACCGACCGTCAGGAGCCAGTGTGATGGCGGTCTTCCCCCCGTGGATTCGAACACTGCCGGCTGTGCCGATTGAATATGTCATAACCTGATTGCCGGTCCCGGTTGCCGCGACCGCTGCGAATAAGCTAAATTCCGGACTCCACGCAATGCCCCTCCAGCGATTATTCTCCGCACTGGCCTGGGATGTCCATATAACACCGTCCGGGCTGATCATAACCTGATTGCCCGTCCCAGTTGTCGCGACCGCTGCGAATAAGCCAAGTTCCGAACTCCATGCAATGGCTACCCAGTCATTATCCGCCGCACTGGCCTGGGCTGTCCAGACAATACCGTCCGGACTGGTCATAACCCGATTGCCGTTCCCGGAATTAGCGACCGCTGCGAATAAGCCAAGTTCCGGGCTCCACGCAATGGCCCCCCAGTAATTATTCGCCGCACTGGTCCGGGATGTCCAGGTAATACCGTCCGGGCTGGTCATAACCCGATTGCCGTTCCCGGTTGCCGCGACCGCTGCGAATAAGCCAAGTTCCGGACTCCACGCAATGCCCCACCAGTCATTATCCGCCGCACTGGTCCGAGATGTCCAGGTAATACCGTCCGGGCTGGTCATAACCCGATTGCCGTTCCCGGAATTGGCGACTGCTGCGAATAAGCCAAGTTCCGGGCTCCACGCAATGGCATTCCAGTAATTATTCGCCGCGCTGGTCTGGGATGTCCATGTAACACCGTCCGGGCTGGTCATAACCCGATCGCCGGTTCCGGACCACGCAACCGCTGCGAATAAGCCAAGTTCCGGGCTCCACGCAATAGCATTCCAGCCATTATCCGTCGCACTGGTCTGGGATGTCCAGATAATACCGTCCGGGCTGGTCATAACCCGATCGCCGGTTCCGGACTGGGCGACTGCAGCGAATAACTTAAGTTCCGGGCTCCATGCAATGGCTATCCAGTAATTATCCGTCGCACTGGCCTGGGATGTCCAGATGTCTGGGCCTACTGAACATGTCATGACCCGATTGTTGGTCCCGGAATTGGCGACCGCTGCGAATAAGCTAAGTTCCGGGCTCCACGCAATGCCCCTCCAACCATTATCCACCGCACTGGTCTGGCCTGTCCAGACAATGCCGTTCGGACTGGTCATGACCCGATTGCCGTTCCCGGACCACGCGACCGCAACGAATAAGCCAAATTCCGGGCTCCACGCAATAGCTGCCCAGTTATTATCCGCCGCACTGGTCCGGGATGTCCAGGTAACACCGTCCGGGCTGGTCATAACCCGATTGCCGGTCCCGGACTGAGCGACCGCTGCGAATAACTTAAGTTCCGGGCTCCATGCAATGGCTGCCCAGTAATTATCCGTCGCACTGGTCCG
>Ga0210031_1001332_pt1 | contig 14873 bp, 14 predicted proteins | sample CryGeyCG2014_080_FD_185455 | JGI IMG/M metagenome (GOLD analysis project Ga0210031, IMG submission 185455) | Groundwater microbial communities from aquifer - Crystal Geyser CG03_land_8/20/14_0.80 (SPAdes) (version 2) | ecosystem: Environmental > Aquatic > Deep subsurface > Groundwater | place... | reverse complement strand
TTTCTCTAAATTTGGAAAGCTTCAAAGCTAATCTAGGATTCTCATACCAAAAAGATGTCGTATTCCTTCTGCTTAAAAGAATTCCCAGGGCAGTCCCCCAGGCACCAGGTTCTAAAACCGCAATTTTTTTCATCATGTGGACCCAGCGAGACTCGAACTCGCGACCTTCGGTATGCCATACCGACGCTCTAGCCAACTGAGCTATGGGCCCATGCCCCTACCAGGAATTGAACCTGGATCCAGAGTTTAGGAGTCTCTTGTTCTATCCGTTGAACTACAGGGGCGATAAAAACATTTTAGCAAATTTTTTTGTTGTTGACAATTGTTTCCCATGATACAATTAGATATATTATGGACGCCACCCACCCACCACCCAAATCTCCGATTATTGAAGTAGCTAAAAAGGCTTGCCCGGCAGTTATTACTATTGTTATTTCTAAAGACCTGCCAAAAATCGAGGGCTTTTATTCTTTTCCTTTTGGCGGTCAGGAATTTATTTTCCCGAAGATGAAAAAGGAAAAAGAAAAAACCAAAATTGGAGGCGGATCAGGATTCATGGTTTCTGCCGATGGTTATGTTTTAACTTGCAGCCATGTTGTTGGGGATCCGGAAGCAGATTATACGGTGATAATTGACCCAAAACATAAAGCACCAGCCAAAATTTTAGCCAGAGACCCTTTAGTCGATGTGGCAGTTTTAAAAATAAATGAGAAAAATCTATCTTATTTAGAATTGGGCGATTCAGATAAAATTGAATTGGGAGAAACAGTGGTAGCAATTGGCAATCCTTTAGGAGAGTTTGAAGATACTTTGTCAGCCGGGATTGTTTCGGGCTTGTCGCGAAAAATTACCGCCTACGGCGGGCTTCCTCTTAAAGCAACCAGCTTGAGAGGACTAATCCAAACTGATGCCGCTATTAATCCAGGAAATTCGGGAGGACCTTTAGTCAATCTGGAAGGGAAAGCCATTGGGATTAATACGGCTATGGTCATGGGAGCTCAGAATATTGGTTTTGCCATACCAATTAATTATGCCGAAAGAACTTTAGAAGAAGTCATAAAATATGGCAAAATCAAAAGACCATTTTTAGGAGTAAGGTATATTGTTTTAAATAGGGAGATAACTATGGCTCAAAAACTGCCAGTTGATTATGGAGCCCTGATTGCTAGAGAAAGGTTAGGAGAGGAAGCAGTGGTCAAAGGATCGGCAGCTGATAAAGCCGGCCTGAAAGAATATGATATTATTTTGGAAGTAAATGGAGGAAAAATCACTGAGGAAAATCCTTTAGCCGATGCCTTGGCTAAACAGAAAATTGGTGAAGAAATTTCTTTAAAAGTTTTGAGAGGAGGAAAAGAAATAACTTTAAAAGTGAAACTAGAAGAAAAGAAATAATCTATTGATTTACGAAATCAATAGACTTAAAAACAGCTTTGAAGCTGTTTTTTGGTTAGATTGGGTGGCTAGTCGGATTCGAACCGGCGACGGCTCCTCCACAAAGAGCAGTGTTACCACTACACCATAGCCACCATGTGCCCCTGGGAGGAATCGAACCTCCATCACCTTCTTAGAAGGGAGGTACTTTGTCCATTAAGCTACAGGGGCTGACACTGGTTTTATATTTTACCTTAAATTTTCTTTTTAGTCAATCCTGAATGGGTTGGGATATTCTTTTAAATCGGCCTCATTAAATCTTTTTTCTTTTTCTTGCCAGATTTTCAAGACAGCTTCATAATTTTTTTCCTGAAATGTTAATGGTGCCCCCGAAACTTCTGGCTCTTTCTTTTCGGCTAAAAAACTATACTTATAAAAAACAAGGCTGCCAATAATTAAAGTAATAATTAAAAGGGTAAAAAAAGTTAAGAGACTTCTCTCTCCTAAGGTTCTCAGTAGTTTTTTGAAACTTTCTTTAATTGTTTTTGACTTTAATTTAGGAATTTTCATCTTGTATAAACCCAGTATGACAACTTCGACTCACTTCGTGATATAAAGGTTTTCAGAGAAAACCCTGTCGAAGTTGCTCTACTGGGTATAAACTTTTATCAAAAGGGTATTTTTAGTATCGCCGGGAGAAAGTTCTTTAAATAATTTTAACTCTAAATCTTTTTCAGTTAATCTTCTGGTATTCAAATTTTGAATTTTTATTAAATAAGGGCTGGCTTCTAATTTTTCTAAAAATTTTAAAAATTTGGAAAAAGAGGCAGTAGAGCTAATTTGGAAGAAAAGGGAGGGCCAAGGATCCTCTGTTATTTTTGAGGCAGGGGCGGGGAAGATTTCGACTGATAAATCGCAATCTCTGGCTGTTGCCTCTAAAAAACTGATAAATTCCACCGGCACTTCAGGATCAATAAATAATTTATCAATTTTTTCTAAGTTCGGCTCGATTTGTCTCCAGATGGTTTGATATCGTTTTAAATTTTCAATTTTTCCCTCCAAAAAAGTTAAGCTTTGCTTTTTAGAAATTAAATCTTCAGAATTAATTTTTATTTCCTTAAAAAGGGGGTAAATTGCAAACAAAATTAAAATAATACTTAAAATAATGAAAATTACTAAAGATAAATTGATTTTATTTTTTATATTCATTTTTTAATTTTGAAATTTACTAAGAAATCAATATCGGTAGGTTTTACCCAGTTAGAAGGCGGGAAATAGATTTCTTGAAAATTTTCTTCTTTTTCCAGATTCGTCTTAAACTCAAATAAAATTTCTCGGCTGGGAGAAAAACCAGAAAGAGAAACTTGGCCCGACCCAGAGGGTACCCCGGAATTGAAATTGAAAATGGTAAGATAAGCACCCGAAGGAAGACTTTGAGAAATTTTTTCTAAAACTCCGGTTAAACTAATCTGACTATAATAGAATGAGCTTAATTTAGAGAGGATTTGATTAGAAGAGATGATTTTTTCTTCTAAGTTTTGGATTTGGGTCCCTTTGAATCTTTCTTCCCCCTGACTGAGAAGAATTTTTTGAGCTTCCAACTGACCGGAAATAGAAATCTTTATTGAAAATAAAATTAAAATTAAACAAATAAGAAAAATTAAAAACAGAATTCCTAAAATCAAAACTAATTTATATTTCTCTTCTTGTCTTAAAATTTCTTTTTCTTGGGATGGCAATAGATTAATCATAGTGGTAATTTTTCTTTAATCCCTCTGAGGGCTAAACCTAAAGCTGTGGTATATTTTAAAGATTCCTCAAAGGGTAATTCCCTAACTTCTTTTTGGGGTTCTGGTAAAATGTTTATCCAGGGATTTCCAAGCTCGGTTGGAATCTTTAGTTGTAGGGATAGAAAATCAGTTAATCCTTTTAAATTAGCCCCTCCGCCACAAAGAAGAATCTTGGAAACTCCTTTGCCGTTGGGCGGAAGGTGTTCGTGAAAGGCATGGGTTTGATAATAATCTAAATATCTTTTAATTTGTTGAATTAAATCAACTAAAGCCGGGACAAGGGCTTCAAAAATTTTCCCCTTTTCTTTCTCTTTTTCAATTTTTTCCCCTTTTATTTTAATTTGAATTTTTTCTTCCAAGCCATATTTTATTTTTAACTTCTCAGCCTCGGCTAAATCTATTCCTAAGGCTTTGGAAATAATCTCGGTAAAATTTCCAGAAGAAACCGGGATGGAGGAGGTAAATCTTAAAGCGTGACCAGAAAAAATAATGAAACTGGTTCTGGTCGCCCCAATATCAATTAAAAGAACTGGGGAAGTTGTAAGTTCATTTTTAATTAAAGCCCGGCCAATGGCCAGGGATTCGATTTCCAGAGCCCTGGGCTTTAGCCCGGCAGATTTTAAGCAAGATAGATAGGGGTCAACTGTCTTTTTAGGTAAGGCAGCAATTAGGACATCGAAGTGATCTGGTCGAAGAACATTCGTGCTTCTCCACCCTTCGCTACGCTCGGGTAATTGATTATAAACTGGTGGAACAATTTGAGAATCTAAATAAACCTGGTCAATTGGTAAAGGAATGTAATTTTCAGCTTCATAAATAACGGCTGATTTTAGATCTTCCTCTGACATTTTGGGAAGGGTAATTACCTGTAAAAAAGCTTTTTCTTCTGGTAAAGAGGCAACAACATATTTCGTTTTAATTTTCTCTCCTTTAACTGATTTCACTGCTTCTTTAATAATCTCGGCCAATTTTTTCTCATCTTTAATCTCCCCGGCCCGGATTATTCCGGGTTTGATTTCTGTCTCTCCAAAAGAAGCCAAACTTAAAACTCCTCGTTTTTTCTTAAGTTTAATAATCTTTAAAGATAAATCAGAAATGTCCAATCCGAATGCTTCTGGTTTTAAAGTAAGAAACTCTAACATTTTTATTCTACCTCTTTCCAACTAGTAACTTCCCAAGTTCCACCTGGTCCACTAGTGAAAGAAGTATCTTGAAGGCCTACTTCATATATAATTTTAACACTATTTTTGAGATGGATTCCATAACCTGAGATTTCTCTTAATTTAGCCGAATTTTGAATTAAGATATAACCATTTTGAGTGAAAAGAATATCAGTCTCGGCGCTATCTTGGATAGTGATAGCATCTCCAGTTGCAGTTGAAATGAGCATTATATAGCTTCCAGTTTCTCCAGAACCAAAAGTTTTACTCGAATTTTGAAGGGTGGTTTTACCATCACTAATAATCACTCCGCTATTTGAGCCATAAGCATTTTTATCTAAATAGGCTTTGGCTTTATCTTGAATAGTAATATTACCAGTTACCCAAATAGTTCCAGTAATAGAGAGTTCGGCGTTATTTTGAAGGATCAGGGTACCTTCAATTTTTTTAGGACCTAAAGAGGCTTTCTGAGTCCCACTCAGAGTGTAATCAGAAATAGTGCCACCTGAAGCTGCTTCTTCTTTCCATTGATTGATTTGTTCTTGGGAAATGGGTAAAGCAGAAGTAGCAATTTCCTCTGAAAGCAAAACGTAATTTCCATAAGTGCAATTGGAAGTAGTGGCAGCATTTAAGGTGCCAGTAATTTCTGAATTTAAGCATTGATAAACATAGGCATCTTTTCCTATATTAACTCCATTAATATAATTTCCATTTTTAGCTACTCTGACTGTTCCTGTAATTTGGGTATTTGGCCCAGCATTGATGTTGCCATTAGAAAAAACATTGCCTTCAATTTGGCTATTATCATCCATAATGATTCCTCCTTCCCCTACTTGAGCTCCGTAATAAAAAGAGGTCTTTTCAGTAGAGATTTCATAAACTATTCTTACCTTCTTAATTCTATTAAAAATATCTCCTTGAGAAGTAATTATCCTTGATCCTCCAACAATATCTGATATTTCTACTGTTGATGTACCACTGCCAACTTTAAAATTATAAGGGTTTGAAAAATTCATTCCTTTGACCAAACGAAGTAAGGCATCTTCTATCCCGGCTTCGGCAATATAATAAGCCTGACTAGATTTCACAATGTTTCCCGAGATTTTCTGCTCTCCCCAAGTTGAAATAAAAATACTGCCGGCAATTCCCAAAATCACAGCCATAATTAAAAGGGTAATGTAAAATGCCGCAAAACCTTTTTGATTTTTTTGGGGGTTTAGCATTTTAATATGATCTTAAACTAGCTGTGGATGTTGAAGTAATTGATGCCTGATATTCTGGCCTTCCAGTTGGATTCTTATAGTTAATTTCCAAACTTATCTGAATGGAAGGGATGCCAGAGGTAACAATTCGGCTGAACATCAAATTGCTTACCTCGACTCTATCCGAGGTTAAAGTAATGGGGTTTTGGGATTCTTTTTTAAAACAAAGTTGGACTCCGCAAAGATAAAAATCGATGTAGCTTGTAGTTTCACCTTCTGGTAAATATTTTTTGGTTTCTAAAGAGAGTTGGCCGGGATGAGAATCAAAAGTGCTCGTTGGGGTATAAATACTTTTCGCCTCCTTTATTTCGTAAGTCATTATCTCCATAGCTCTTCTGGCATTATCAAGAACTTCTCGCATTGCCTTAGTTTTCGTATTGGCACGGGTGACCCAAAGAAAAAAAGAGAAAACGATTGAAACAACGATGGCTAAAACGGCAATATAGATTAAAACCTCTGTTAAAGTAAAACTTTTTTGCTTATTCTTCATCATTTTTGTTACCGCCAATTAGTTAAATAGGTAACAATTTCTACTTGGTGAGTTCTTTCTCTTTCTACCCACGAAACAGTTACGGTAACTTTTTTAGTATCAGAATCGGGGGTTCCGCCACTCTCAACAATATTAAAATTGGCATCTCTTTGAACATTGTCAAAAACAACTTTCCTGGTAAAGCCATTAACTGTTTCTTCTCCTTGAATGAGTTGCCATTTTGGAGGGGTATCAGTTGATTTTTTTGGATAATAAGCAATGCCAGTAGCTACTACTCCTAAACCATCGTATTTATTTTCCGGATCATCATTATTCCAGGTTATTCCATCTCGGAAATTTCGAACTTGTTCCAGGGTTTCTTCGGCAAGATTTTTAGCCAGGGCAGTTTCTTTATTAAAAATAGCTACCCTTAAAGAAAAGGTGGCCAACGACAAAATACTGACTAAGGCAGTACTAATAATTGTAATAGCTATCAAGATTTCGATAACAGACATTCCCTGTTTATTGTCTTGCCAATGTTTTTTCATTTTTATTGCCGCTGAGGCTCTCCCACCCATGACGATAAACCTTTAGATTCTTCTCCGGCCCCTGTATAATTTATAAGATTTTCTGTATCAAGAGTAATATTTAAGGCTTTGTCGTTGTGTCTTCTGTCTCGATGGATACAAAATTGAGCAGCAAAAATCGTTAAGCTATGGGTGTGAATTTTTAATTTTTGTTCAGTTTTGTTTCCCTCCGGCCCTACTAAAACTATACCCTCCCAATCAAATTCTGTTTTATCAATATTTAAATAATCCTGAAATGAAATATCATAATTATCAGCAGGATAATCAGGGAAGATTAAATGTAAAGTAACAGCCTCTTGAACGCTCTGATTATAATCAAAATGGACATGGCGAGAATCTTTTATTCGACTTGCCTCGGAGGGGATAGTGGGGCTGGTCAATCCAACTTGACCAGAATTTTCTATATAAACAGTTTTTGCTTTGGAAATATCAGTTTTTAATCTTATTGTAACCTTACCAAACTGAGAAGTACTAGAAGCATGACCCGTTACTCTTTCAAAAACTACCTCGTTCCCTCCCCATAAATTTATCTCATAAATTTCAACTGTTTCGGGGAGTTTATGAATTTCATCAGAAGAAGTCGCTCGGGCCTGATAACTACTCCCTTGAAATAAGATATATTGATGGGGACTGGTTGAAGTGGTAAAATAGCCCCCCCATTGACTTGCTCCTTCAGAAGCAAGGGTTTTATTTTGGGCAATTCTTAAAGTATTAATAATCTCTTCAGCTGAATTATTTAAATCTGATTCTTTTTGAAAAAAACGAAGGGCAGGAATAGATAAGGCAATCAAAACAATTAAAATCCCAACAATTGTTAATACTTCAATTAAGGTAAACCCCGCACCATTTTTTGTTTTTATTAATGAGGATGATGCTTGGTTAAACATAATATTATTTTCGAAGGAAAAATGGTGCGGGGTAAAACTTTTTTCTTTCATTATTGAATGGCGCCCAGCATTGAATATATTGGTTGAATTATTGAGATGGCAAAAAAACCAATTGCTGCTCCAACAATTATCATTATCACTGGCTCAATGACCGAAGCTAAATTTTGGGTTGCCCTTCCCACCTCCTCCTCAAAAAAATCAGCCAGTTTAGCCAAAACATTTGAGGTCTCACCAGTCTCTTCACCCACGGCAATCATTTGAATCACAATCGGAGGATAGATATCTTGATGGGGTTTCAAGGCCTCAGATAATTTCTCTCCCTTTCTAACTTTTTCAACTGCTTCAATTACAGCTGTTTTAAAATAAACATTCCCTAAGGTTCCAGAAACAATTTCTAAAGACCTGACCAGTGGTACTCCTGAAGCAATGAGGGAGCTCAAAGTCCTGGTGAATGAGGCAGAATTAGTCTCTCTAATAATTGGAGAAATAATTGGAACTTTTAATAAAAAGGTGTCCAAGATTTCTTTTCCTTTTTTAGTTTTTGGAATTTGAGAGAAAATAAAAATAAAAAAGAAGAAAATTAAAATAACTAAGTACCACTTTTCGACAAAAAAATTGCCCAAAGCAATAACTAACTTAGTGGTGGCTGGAAGTTCAACCTGGAGGTCTTCAAAGATTTTGGCTAATTGGGGGATAACCATTACTAACATTAAAATACCAACGCCAATCATGGTGCAAATTATCACCGCTGGATAAATCATTGCCCCCATAATTTTTGATTTTAATTCATTTTCCTTTTCCATTTGTTGAGCTAAAATTTTTAAAACCTCCTCTAAGGTTCCGGTCTCCTCCCCTACTCTGACCATGTTTTGAAATAGTTCGGGAAAAATATCGGGCCAGTTAGCCAATGCCTCAGAAAAACTTTTTCCCTTTATTATATCTTCTTTAATCTCTGATAAGGTTTTTTTGAATTTTTTGCTTTTAGTCTGCAAAGCCAAAGTTTCTATAGCCCTTGGCAAGGGAAGACCGGCTGAAATCATCACTTGTAAATTTCGAGTAAAAAACATTTTTTCTTTCAAACTAACTCCGCCAAAAAAAGGTAAAGAGATTTTTGGTTTTCTTTTTTTTATTTTTTCTTCTTCAGTTTCAGCTTTAATTAAAATAAAGTCCTGCTCTCGCAGTTTTTTCGCCAATTGGTGGATGTCCTTGGCTTCCAATATCCCTGACTTCTCTTCCCCTTTTAAAGATTTAGCACTATAAAAATACCTAGGCATTTTAGTCGATGAAGTTTGCCCCTTCGGGTTTGCCTTCATCTCCAGCCTTCGCCACCTTCGGTGGCTCGGCTATTCAATTATTACTCTTAAGACTTCTTCAATACTGGTTATTCCCTGGGCTGCTTTAATAAATCCATCTTCAATCATCAGCCTCATCCCCTCTTTTTGAGCCTGGGCCTGGATTTGCAAAGAGGTTGCCCGCTTCACTATTAATTCCTTGATGGTTTCGGTCACTGGTAAAACTTCGTAAATTCCAATTCTGCCCAGGTATCCCTCCGGACATTCTTTGGAAGGTTCTGGCCGATAAAATACAATATCTTTAAAAGTTTCTCTTGGCTTTACTATTTTTTCTTCCTTCAAAATCTTTAAAATTCTATCCAGGTCGCAATATTTTTCTAAATTTTTTATTTCCGAATCCTTTAAGGTATATTTCTCTTTTTCCGGGCAAATCCGCCTGACCAACCTCTGAGCTAAAATGCAATTTAAAGTCGAAGAAATCAAAAAGGGTTCGGCTTTCATATCAATCAACCTTGGAATGGAGCCGGCGGCATCGGTGGTATGCAGGGTGGATAAAACTAAGTGACCGGTCAGGGCAGCGTTAATAGCTAAACCGGCAGTTTCACTATCTCTAATTTCCCCAACCATGAGGATGTTGGGGTCCTGACGAACAAGAGCTCTTAAGCCCGAGGCAAAAGTTAAGCCAATTCTGGGATTGACCTGGGTCTGATTGATTCTGGGCATTCGATATTCAATTGGGTCTTCAACTGTCGAGATATTTATCCCCGGACTATTCAAAATTTCCATCATTGAGTATAAAGTGGTAGTTTTCCCACAACCGGTCGGACCGGTTACCAAAATCATTCCCACCGGTTTTCTTAAATTCTCTTGGACTATTTCCAAGAACTCTCCCCTTAAACCTAACTCTTCTAAGGTGAAGGCCTTGGCAGTTTCGGGTAAGAGCCGCATGACAATTTTTTCTCCGTCAAAAACCGGTAAGATTGAAACCCGAATTGAATATTTATATTCCTCGGTTTCAACTTTAAATCGACCATCCTGGGGAAGTCGGTGTTCGTCGAGTTTTAAATTAGACAAAACTTTTATTCTGGCCACAATTCCGGGGGCAGCAATCTTTGGAAGAGTCATTGCATCATGTAAAATTCCATCAATTCGATATCTAACTACGACTTCTTTTTCTAAGGGTTCAATATGAATATCAGAGGCCCTTTGCAAAATGGCGTGTTTCATGAGGGTATCGGCAATTCTCACTATTGGCAATTCCTCAGCAATTTTTTTCAGCTCCTCTTTTTCTTCAATTATTTCCTCCTCCTTAACAGCTTTAATCCCTTTAACCTCTTCTTTGATAATCTCTCCGAATTCTGCTTCCAGGGTTTTTTGATACTGATTAAGAACGTTTTTAATTGAAGCTAAGTTGGTTAATCTCGGCAAAATTCTCAAAGGAGTCGTCTTTTTAATAAACTCAATTGTTCTTAAATCCTCGGGGTCTAACATCGCCACCTCTAAATCATCCCCTTTTTTCCTAAAGGCAACAATATTATGGCTTCTGGCAATTGGCTCGGGAATAATTTTCAGGACTTCTGAAGGAACAATTTCTTTCTCTAAATTGACAAAGGGAATCCCTAAAATATAGGCCTCCAATTTTATCAATTCTTCTTCTGAAATTAGACCTTCAGAAACCAAAACATCGCCTACTTTTTGATTAGTTTTTTTAGCTTTTTTGAGAGCTGCGTCAAACTGTTCCTCAGTAACCAAACCAGCATCCAAAAGAAAGGCTTTTAATTGTTGCGGCTCCACCCTCATATTCTATTTTCTATTCGCCTAAAGCTTTTTTGATTTTTTCGACCACTTCCTCTAAAGAATATTGGGCTTTTACCAAATAGGTTGTTGCCCCCAGTTCAAGAGCTTTATCAATGTCTCCTATTCCTTCTAAATTGGTTAAAACAATTACCGGAATATCTTTAGTTTCTTTATCTTCTTTCAATTTCTTTAAAACCTCAAAGCCGTGAACTCTCGGTAAAATCAAATCAAGTAAAATCAAATCTGGTTTTTGAGTTTTAGCCAGTCTTAGTCCTACTTCTCCATTTAAAGCCGAGGTCATTTCATATCCTTCCTGCTTTAAAATTTCTCCAAAAGTTTTTTGAAGCGCCGACTCATCTTCTATAAATAAAATTTTTTTCATATTATTTAATGGGTATAGTAAACCAAAAGGTCGACCCAACGCCCTCTTGGCTTCGAAAACTTATTTTCCCTCCTGACCTCTCGACGATGGCCTTTGAAATGTAAAGGCCGAGGCCGGAACCTTGGGTCTGATATCTTAAAATATTTTCTGATCTAAAAAATTTTTGGAAAATATATTTTTGGTCTTCTCTGGGAATGCCAACACCATTATCCTTAATTTCGAAGTAAAAATTTTTATCTCTCTTTTCCAATTTTATCTCGACCTGACCCCTCTCTTTAATATAGCGAATGGCATTATCTAAAAGATTTTCAATTACCAAGCGAAGCTGAGAAGGATCACTAAAAACTTTTGGCAAATTTTTTTCTGGTTCAAATTTTATTTCAACATTTGAGGCTCTGGCCAAGGGTTTAAACTCTTTAATCAAATTATTTATTAAATCTTCGAAAGCGAATTCCTGTTTTTTAAAAGGTAATTTAGCTGTTTCAAGCCGGGAGACAATTAGCAAATCCGAAACCAGCTCTCCCATTCTGACACTGTTTTCTTTTAAGATTTTAAAATATTCAAGTTGTTTTTCAGTAATCGGATCGGTTCGGCCTGACATTAAAAATTCAATCGCCCATCTTAAATTGGAAAGGGGGGAACGAAGCTGATGAGAAACTACGCTAATAAACTCTGATTTCATCCTGGAAGCTTCAGCCAACCTTTCAAAGCTCCGATTGATGATGTTAGCAATGATAAATAAAATTGCGGTAATAATCAGAACCATCAAAGCCACCAATCGAGGATCGGCAATGTAACGAGTGGCTATGGCATAAAAGGTTATTGCCGTGATGGCAATAACTATCCCCATTACCAAAAAAAGAAACTGAGGACACTGCCAAAGGGGAAGGCCATATTTTTTACATTGAGCAAAAATATTTAATTGAGAAAGGATGTTTTTGAAGCTCATTATTCAATTATATCATAATAACATAAATTGACTAAAAGAAAATAAAATGGTAAATTTTAAAATACGGAGAGTGGTGTAACGGTAGCACGAGTCCTTTGGGAGGATTTAGTCCGGGTTCAAATCCCGGCTCTCCGATGCGGGATTAGTTGAGCAGCTCAACGTGATCCTTCCAAGATCAAAAGACGGGTGCGACTCCCGTATCCCGCTCCAAAATTAAAACCCGACGTTTGTGTATGTTCAATGTCGGGTTTTGAACAGGTTTATTTTGCGTATTCTGTCACTCTTGTTTCTCTTATGACATTGACTTTAATTTCGCCGGGATATTTTAATTCTTCTTGGATTCTATTGGCAATATCTTTAGCCAATTTTCGAGCTTCTAAATCATCAATCTCTTCTGATTTGACAAAAACTCTGATTTCCCTTCCGGCTTGCAAAGCCCAGGCTTTTTCCACTCCGGAAAAGCCCGAGGCAATATTTTCCAAGTCAGCCAGCCTCTTTAAATAATTTTCCAAAGTATCTTTTCTGGCCCCGGGCCGAGCCCCAGAAATTTGGTCAGCAGCTTGAACTAAAATTGCTTCCAAAGATTCATAAGGATATTCCTCATGATGGGATTTCATAGCCGAAATTACTTCCTGGTCTTGACCAAATTTTTCTAAAATCTTAATTCCAATATCGGTGTGGGAACCTTCGACCTGTTGGTCAACTGCTTTGCCAATGTCGTGAAAGAGACCAGCTTTTTTGCAAACCAAGGGATTAGCTCCAATCTCAGCAGCCAGAGCCGAAGCCAGGTGGCTAACTTCAATTGAATGGAGTAAAACATTCTGACCATAAGAAGTCCTAAATCTTAATCTACCCAAAAGCTGGACTAATTTTGGATCAAAACCAACCAGGCCTACATCATAAAGGGCGGCTTCTCCAGCCTCTTTTATTTGAGAGTTTATTTCTTTTTTTGCTTCTTCAACCTTTTCTTCGATTCGAGCCGGTTGAATTCGGCCGTCTTGAATTAATTTTTCTAAGGCAGATTTAGCAATCTGCCGTCTAATTGGGTCAAAACTAGAAATTACCACTGCTTCCGGGGTTTCATCAACCACTATTTCCACCCCAGTTAATTTCTCCAGGGCTCTGATATTCCTTCCTTCTTTGCCAATAATCCTTCCTTTAATTTCCTCAGAAGGCAAGGTTAAGGTGGTGGTGGTAATTTCTTGAGCCTGAGAGAGAGCCCATTTTTGGATAGCCTGAGCTAAGATTTCTTTAGCTCTTTTTTCAAATCGCTCTCGACCCTCTAATTCCAGCTTTTTCATTCTCTCTAAAATTTCCTTTTGATATTCTTTCTCCAGATTTTCCAGTAATTCTTTTTTTGCTTCTTCTCGCGAAAGCCCCGAGACCCTTTCCAAATTGGATATCGCTGTGGCTCTTAAATTCTCTAGGGTTTCTTTTATTCCTTTCAGTTTTCTGACTTTTTCCTGGAAATCCGTCTTTTCTGATTCAAAAGCCGAGATTTTTTGCTCTAAAATATTTTCTCTCTTTAATAATAATCTTTCAGCTTTGAAAAGTTCTGCTCTCTGCTGATTCGTCTCTTTTTTTGTTAGCTCAAGAGTTTGCTCGGCTTCTTTTTTAGCCCCAGCCAATATCTCTTCACTCTGAGTTTTGGCTTGAGAAATTTTCTTTTGAAGACGAGCTTCGATAGATCTCCAGTCTCTTTTGGCAATTGATTGGCGGGCATAGTAACCCAAAACAGAGCCAAGGGCCAATGCCAAAATACCCACTATTAAAAGGAAAAGTTGATTCATATTTTTGATTGAAATTTTGGTAATTTAACATCAATCCAAAATCATATTAGCAAAATTTTTAAAACTGGTCAACCCTAAAATGGGGGAATCTCCCACCATCTTGGCAAGGGAAGAGTAACAGTTACGGTTCCTGTCTTATCAGAAAGGCATTTGGCAATATCGTCCTCAATTCGGAGTTTCACTTTATAAAATCCTCTCTCACTATAAACCCAATTGGTATTTCCTTTTGTCGTCTTATCTACAGTAAATGTTGGCTCAATATAATTAAAGTCCCATTCATAGCTAGTCCCAACCAAATCTCGACAGTTAACCTCGGTATTCCCAGGAAAAGTATAACATTTAGAAATATCAATGGCGGTAACCACCTCATTTTGAGCGACTCTTTCTTTGGAAAGACTGAAATCAGGCCAGGGACCAGCGTGAAGAGGAGTGGTAAATGGGGTTGGGTCAGACCAATCTGACCAATTTCCCTGATTATCTTTCACTTTCACTGTCCACCAATAATTAGTATTCCAGCTCATCCAGGTTCTCCATTGGGTAGTGGAAGGAGTATAAGAAGGAGAAGAAGAATCTTTTGAATCGGTGAAGGGAGGGGTTCCCGGGTTGTCATCATCTATTTGAATCTGATAACTGGCCTGGGGATTCCCTTCGGGGTCAGAATAGGTCCAATGAAAAGTTGGTAGGCTTAGGGCCTGAACTGAACAATGGTCCCAACTTACTCCGTTTCCATCCGACGGTGTAGGTTTGGGAGGTGGCTGGTTAGATACATTGTATTTAGCAAAACCAGTTCCAAAATAACTTCCCAAACCGGCTCCGCTATTGGTAGCTGTAACCGAAACATCGTAATCGCCTCCCGGAATGCCAGTAGCCGAAGTTACACTTAAAGTGGTTAAGCCGGATTGGCCGGCATCAATAGTTAAACTATTTTGAGCTAAAGTACAACTCCAGCCGGAAAGGGAGCACGCTTCACCTTTCGTTAAAGAGAAAGTAGAAGGATCGCAATTTAAATCGCTATTTAGAACCGAAACATTATAGGTAAGGGTATCGCCTGGATTCCCTGATTGAGAAGAGGGAGACAAAACAACCTGGGGGCTGGCTCTTTGGCATTCTCCAACTTCCTCACACTCAGCATCGTAT
>Ga0210031_1001316_pt1 | contig 14955 bp, 15 predicted proteins | sample CryGeyCG2014_080_FD_185455 | JGI IMG/M metagenome (GOLD analysis project Ga0210031, IMG submission 185455) | Groundwater microbial communities from aquifer - Crystal Geyser CG03_land_8/20/14_0.80 (SPAdes) (version 2) | ecosystem: Environmental > Aquatic > Deep subsurface > Groundwater | place... | reverse complement strand
ATTCCATCTTTAAAAAAATAAAATTAAAAGGCGAGGGCACAAAAAATTTTCTTTCCCCCACGCCCCCTTAAAATTTTTTGTGCCTGAGCCGTCGTTTTCAGTTTTTTTCTGCCCGCCGCCGCAGGCGGCGGGCAGTCAGAATTCGGCGTCGGGATTTTCCCGAAAAAAGGTTCGTATTTTATCCAAGAGACACAGCCCTCTACTATATTCTCGTTTTTCCGTTCCTTTTCGCGCCTCGCCGCTTCGCGGCTCGGCGCTCAAACTGCCTAAATCTTCGAGTAACTTTTTCCGCTGTCAGCGGAAAAAGTTGTTTTACTTTTCTTATAATAGTATAATATAAATAGGAACCAACTTCAACAGAGCGTGGTGAATACAATTTAATTTTGTATTCCCAGATGGGCAACGTCTGTTCAACCATGCTCTGTATGGTTGGTTCCGCAGCGTTGCCCTTTTGGGTTGAAAAATATGACTACAAAATATTTTCTTTATGCCCGTAAATCCACAGATGAGCCGGATAGACAAATTTTGTCTATTGAGGCTCAAATTGTCGAACTTAAAGAATTCGCGGCAAAAGAACAATTAAACATTGTTCAAACTTTCATTGAGTCGCAAACCGCCAAGGAGCCCGGCAGACCAATTTTTAATGAAATGCTTTCAAGAATTGAAAGAGGAGAAACAAATGGAATTTTAGCTTGGCATCCGGATCGGCTTGCTCGTAATTCTGTTGATGGTGGAAGAATTATTTTTCTTCTTGATACAGGAAAAATCAAAGAACTAAAATTCCCCACTTTCTGGTTTGAGCCAACTCCTCAAGGAAAATTTATGTTAAGCATTGCTTTCGGTCAAAGCAAATACTACATTGATAATCTTTCAGAAAATGTAAAAAGAGGTTTGCGTCAAAAAGCAAGGCGTGGTGAATATCCCGGGGTAGCTCCAACCGGATATTTAAACAACAAATTAACCAAAAAGATGGTGCCAGATCCCGAAAGATTTAAGTTTATCAAAAAGGTTTTCAAACTTTATTCAAGCGGCAATTATTCCCTGAAAGAAGTAAGAAACATAATTACCGAAGCAGGATTGCGGAGCAGAAGCGGAAAAGTGCTTTGTGTTTCAAATATCCAGGCGATTTTGGTAAATCCGTTTTACTACGGCGCTTTCAAATTCAATGGTGAAATCTACGAAGGCAGTCATAAGCCGGCAGTTTCAAAGAAACTTTTTGATAAATGCCGAGTGGTAATGGAAAACAAAGCTCATCATACCAACCGAGGCATGAAATTATATGCTTTCCGGGGACTTTTCAAATGCGGGGAATGTAATTGTTCCATCACCGCCGAAACTCACAAAGGACACAATTATTATCGTTGTACCAAAAAGAAAGTCCCCTGCTCTCAGAAATATATCAGGGAAGAAAGTTTGAACGAGCAAATATCATCTATTATTCAAAAAGTTTCTTTGCCCGATTCCTGGACAAAAATAATGATTGCCGAATTGAATAAGGAAAAAGATAAAACGGAACAAGCCCACTTTTCTTTTGTTCAAAATCTGAAATCTCAAATCAAGGAGTACAAAGACAAACTGGACAAGCTCTTAGACCTTCAATTATCCGGCGCCATTTCTGTTGAAGAATACGCCGAAAAGAAACAAAAAATCCTCAACCAAAAGATTGAGATTTCAGAGAAATTGAAGGATTTTCAACGCAAGGGGTATTCTTGGCTCGAACCGGCAAAATCTTTCATTTTGAGGGCAAATGAGGCTAAAAATGTGGCTTCCGGTACCGACTTGTTAGAAAAGGCCGAATTTCTCAAAAAAGTCGGCTCGAACCTTGTTTTAATGGACCGAAATATAAAATATTTTCCACGCGGAGCGTGGAAAATACTCGAAAATTTAGGCAGTTTGAGCGCCGAGCCGCGAAGCGGCGAGGCGCGAAAAGGAACGGAAAAACGAGAATATAGTAGAGGGCTGCCGGGCTAGGATTCGAACCTAGAATATCCACTTCCAAAGAGTGGTGTCCTACCATTAGACGACCCGGCAATGATTATATATTCCTTCAATCCAGCCTGCAATTTTTCTGTTTAAATTTGTACTTTTCCTTACATAGACATCTAAAAGTCCAAAATATTTTTCCCCTATATTTTTTCTCTTGGTATTAATTTTATGCTTTTTCCAGTCAATTTTTTCAAAATCTTTTATGGGAAATTGGGTAACTTTTGACCAATATTTTCGAACATCATTTAATCTTTCTTTGTTATTTTCGTGAAGACAAATCCGAAAATGAATATTTTCTTTAGAAATTTTACAAATATCTAAAAGCCATTTAAGAAAAATTTGTATCGCTTCTGGGTCAGAATTACTAAATTTTACTTTTTGAGAAACATTATGCTCTTTTTGTTTTGCTCCTTCTGCCCAATAAAGAGCAGTACCAATAAGCCATAATTCTCGTTCAGACAACTTTCCTATTTCGCTTCTTGCCTTATCTTTAATTTCTTTTGTAACGGCTAATCTATAGTCTTTTTTAGCTTTTGCTCCTCGAAGAGCAGCGGCAAGTCTTTTTTCTGTAAGTCTTTGTTTTTGTTTCTTGGCTAAGCCGACGCTTCTTAACCATAAAGATAAAGTTGATTTCGCGGCAGGAATTTGTTTTAAAATCTCAGAATAAGAAAAACCTTGTTTCCTTAATTTTATCGCTTTTGCTTTTTCTTGAATTTTTGGCATAACGAACCACGATTAATATTTATTTAATTTTATCATCGTGGTTCAAAAATGTAAAGAGCTTATTCTTTTGACTCTATCGCTTCTATAATTGCTAATTCTAAGGGTAATTGAGGTATGGGAGAATATTTCATTTTGTTTTCGGCTTCCAGAAAAAGGTTTAAAATTCGCCGAAGCTCTTCTTCTTTAAAGTTCAGGGTTTGCGCTTGGAGTAGCTTTAATTCTTCTTTGGTCAAACCGGTAATTATAGGGTTTGCCACTTCTCCGCCGCTTATTTTCAAAATTAATGCCTGCCGTAAGTAATTGATCAGAGCTTTCGCAAATTCCTGAAGGTCAGAACCCTTATCAGCTATCTCGTTTAAAAAATTAACGGCTTCCGAAGCCTTTTTCTGACAAAGAAAATCGGTAAGTTTGCTTATTGTGTTTATCTCAACCAAACCCAGCAAATCTTTAATGTCTTGGGCTTTTATCTCATCTTTTGAATTTTGGCCGGAAAAAGTTAAAACCTGATCCAAAAGGCTTTCGGCATCCCGGATTGAACCTCCAGAATTTACGGCAATCAATTCAAGAACCGCTTTTTCAATTACCCGAGCGTTAGCGAAGGGTGAAGATGAAGCGCCAGCTTCATCGACTTTGATTTTTTCTTTTTCAGAAACTATTTCCAATCTTTTGATAATCTCCGGCAAGGTTAATTTGCGGAAATCAAATCTTTGGCATCTGGAAATAATGGTTGGAATCATTTTGTGAATTTCAGTTGTTGCCAAAATAAAAATGGCGTGAGAAGGCGGTTCTTCCAAGGTTTTCAAAAGGGCATTGGCTGCCTCCTTTGTTAATTGATGAGATTCATCAATAATAAAAACCTTGTATTTTGATTTTGAAGGAGCAAATTTTATTCCGTCTCTTAACTCTCTTATCTCATCAATTCCCCTGTGAGAGGCGGCATCAATTTCAAGTAAGTCCAAGGATCTCGCTTGCATAATTTCCATGCAGGAAGAACATTTATTACAGGGCTCAAACTCGTTCTCTTTTCGATTCTGGCAATTCACGGCTTTGGCTAAAAGGCGGGCTATGGTTGTTTTGCCCGAACCCCGAGGGCCGGCAAACAAATAAGCATGGGAAACCATGCCGCTTGATATCGCATTAACTAAAGTCTGAACAACATGCTCTTGGCCGATGATTTCAGCAAAGGTCTGAGGCCGATATTTTCGGTATAAGACTAAATTAGCCATATTTGACGGAGGAATGTCCTCCGGAAATTTGTTACTTTTTGAAGACGATGAATTTATAACCGATGAAATTCCAGGCAGAAGCCACAGTGATACCGGCAATCTTTCCCACGTTCGCCCAAATTAAAGGAGAGGCGCCGAATTGCGGACCAAAAGTATTTACCACCAAAGAAGCGACCAAGGTATGAATTCCGCCGCTGATTAAAGTAATGATAAAAAATCGGACAAATTCCGTTCCCATCTTAGTTTTCTCTGTTTTCTCAAAAGCCCAATATTTGTCGCCGACATATTTTATAGAAGTAACAACCACAAAAGAGGTGGCGACAATAACTGAATATGCTGTCCCGGCAGTAATCCCAAAAATCTTCAGCAAAACGTCCAGAACGGCAATGTCTATTAAGGCAAAGAATACGCCGATTAAAAGAAACTTACCCAGTTGAAAAACAAACAGATATTTTTTTCCAATCAAATAACAAATCCAGACGCCAAACACCGCCAAAATGGGCAGAAAAACAACTAAAATCAGGGGTAAATACTTAATCTGTATCCCAAATCCAGTTGCCAACCATGAAAACAAAATGGCCAGCCCCAAACCCGAAATTACGGCTAAAATGATATCTATTTTTTTCATGTTATTTAAAGTTATCATAAATTTCTCAAAAAAGCAAAACCCCGTTAGTAGAAATTGGACAATGTTTTTCTTTCAGAAAAACTTAATTTGCGAAGCAAGTCCAATTTCACTACGGGGTGAAAATCTTATAAAAATAAAAGAGGGAGAACGAGCAGTTTTTAAGCTGACGCTCTCCCTTAAGGTGTTTAGGAGATGACTTATTTTTTGATAATCTCTAAGATTTCATCCAGTTTTTCGCGTCGTTCTCGAATACTCTGAAGGTGTTGCTGACGTTTCTCTTCAGCTTGCCGTAACACTCCATTCAGTGATGCAATAAGTTTTTCGAAAGGCGCCAATTCCCATGTGGATGCGGATATAAAAATGTTGTCTTGTTGGATCCGTCTCCCATGGTAATGCATCTGGTGCGGGTGAAAGGGGCAGCGTATAGCGGTGAAAAACTTTCCATCTTCACGGAGAAAAAGCATTTCTACTGTCCCCTGACGGATGCCCTCAATCTCAAAAAGCTCGATGGCTCGATGACCACTGTAGGGATTTACGATGTGAAGGTTCGGGCGGTTGCAATTCTCCTCGACGTCGAAATCAAGAACCGGAACAGGAACGGTAAGGTAGCGGAGCACGGGTTTCAATTTCTCAATCAGCGTTGCCATAACCTTTTGCACTTTTTCCGCAAGCTCCGAATCCGCGGCAGACCAACTCTTCTGAAGATCATACACCCTAAAATCCTTGCTGTTTGAACTGTTGGACGTATCCATTGTCAGTCAGTCCTCCTTTCTTCCGTGCCAAGCATTGGCTCAGGAGCTGTCGCAACTTTTTTTCATCTGATATATCGGTTCAGATGGGTTACGGGCGACAGGCCGTCCGGGTGTGTCCTTGCGGACTATAGACCCACCAAAGTCTATTCAAATTTTCAAAAGAACTATATTCTCAATCTCTTATGTTTACATAATATCATATCTAATAAATTTGTCAAGTCTTCAACGGGTGGCTTGGAAATGGTAAAATTAGTAATATGAGTTTACGAATATACAATACCCTGTCGCGGAAAAAGGAGATTCTTAGGCCGCGGAAAGCGAAATCAATCAATCTTTTCGTTTGCGGGCCGACAACTTACGACCTTTCTCATCTGGGGCACGCGAGAACCTATATTGTTTTTGATATGATTGTAAGGTATCTCAGGAAATCAGGATACAATGTTTTTTATTTGCAAAACATCACCGATATTGATGATAAAATTATAAAGAGAGCCAAAGAACAACATGTTCATTGGAGAAATTTATCAAGGAAGTTTGAAAAGAAATATTTCAAAGATATGACAGCCCTGAACATCGCTAGCTGCAACAAATATGCGCCGGCCACAAAACACATCAAACAAATAATCAGCCAAGTAAAAAGGCTTTTGAAATCGGGTTTTGCCTATCAAATAGAAGGCGGGATTTATTATGATATTTCAAAATTCAAAGATTACGGAAAATTATCAAGAAGAACGGTATTACAAGCTGAAGACGCGGTATCAAGAATTGATACAGCTAAAGGAAAAAGAAACAAGGGAGACTTTTGTCTTTGGAAAAAATCTAAACCAGGGGAACCGTATTGGGCGAGCCCTTGGTTTTTGGGCCGGCCCGGCTGGCACATTGAAGATACAGCTATTACGGAAAAATATTTCGGACCCCAATATGATATTCACGGCGGAGCCAGAGATTTAATTTTCCCCCATCACGAAGCTGAAATTGCTCAAATGGAGGCAATTTCCAAAAAGTCACCTTTGGTCAAATACTGGCTCCATACAGGATTTTTAACCGTAAAAGGACGAAAAATGGCCAAATCCCTCGGCAATTTCATTACGATTAAAGATTTTCTTAAAAGAAATCCCAACCGGCTGCTCAGATTCTTTGTCATTAAAACCCATTACCGCTCCCCTATTGATTACAATGAAAAATCTATTTTACAGACCAAAGAAGAAAGTGAGAGAATCGCTGAATTTGTCGGCAAACTAAAAGATATTATTTCTTCAGATACCCGAGCCGAAGCGAAGGTGGAGAAGAACGAATGTTCTTCGAGTAAACCAGACTCAAATATAATTAATAATTTGATTTCAGAAACTAAAAAAAGCTTTGAAAAAGCGATGGAAGACGATTTTAACACTCCCAAAGCCATAGCCGTAATTTTCAAGCTGGTTGGCAAGGGCAATGTCTTAATTTCTGAAGATAAAATTGGCGCGACTAACGCTAAAGAGATTTTAGATTTACTTGAAAATTTAGAGCAGATTTTAGGAATTGGGTTGACAAGAACGCATTATAAAATTGCTCAGAATGAAAAATTAAGACTAAAAGCTCTGATAGAAAAAAGAGAAAAATTCCGTCAAAAAGCTCAATGGAAATTAGCTGATGAAATGAGGAAAAAAATTAAAAAACTGGGTTACCGGATTGAAGATACCAAGGCAGGACCGAAAATTACCAATTGCCGATGATGGTGATATATTTTGAAAAATCTTTCAATTGTTTGAGAAGTGAACGTTCGGTATTGCCTCTGATAGAAACATAACAGCCGCCGCAGTCATTGTGACGGCTGAATTTTTCTCTTAACTCTTCTAAATTGGAAAATCTTTCTCTTTTCATTGAGCAGGGCACGAGAACTCCATCAGGCATTACCACGACAAATTTTATTCCTGCCTGGCAATTTGGCATATGTTTTTGCTCAAAAAACTTTAATATATCCAGAAGGATGCCTTTGGGAGTAACTATAAAATTTGTTTTTTCTTTAAATAAAATCAGCTCTTTCATAGTTTTCCGCAGAGTCTTCAAATCTTCTTTGGTTTCAAAAGAATATTCTCTGTTTCCCGTACGCAAAGGCGTATAAGCGCTGTAAGAAATTAAAACTCCCCATTCTTTTGCCTTTTTAGCCAAAGGTATCACCTCTTTAAAATTAGCCCTGGTAATGGCTGAATTCAAAATAATATCGTTAAAACCGTATTGTGAAAGTCTAGGAAGAGTTTTCTCTAAATGTTTATATATACCCGGCCGCCGCCTGAAATCGTCGTGCCTTTGGTCGGGAAAATCAAGAGAGATGGAAAATTGATTCACTCCGGCTTTTTTCAACTCTAAGTATTTTTTTTCATTCAAAAGAAAACCGTTGGTAACAAATATTTCATAAGGCAGACTGCCAAACTGCTTAATTTCTCTGACTATATCTACAATATCCGGCCTCAAAAGAGGCTCACCGCCGGAAATTTGAATGATTAAAGGCTTCAAACTCTTTACCAGCCTGGCGTACTCTTCCGGCTTTATTTGTTTTTCTCCGGGTCTTAACCCGCCCAGGTCGCAATGGCGACAATTACAAACGCAAGATAAGGTTACCTCAAAAGAAACCACTAAAAGCTGATTGGCCAGTAATTTGGGCGCTCCTGTTCCGACAAATTTGATTTTATCTAATAAAGAAATTTTATTGTTCATCTACCGAGCCCCGTTTACGGGGCGAGTCAAAGAACATCCGTTCTTTTCCACCCTGCGCTATCGCTTGGGTAGCTGAAGAAGAGAACGTAGTCCTCTTCGACTAAATTTACGATTTCCTGAATTCTTCTTTGTGACGCTTCATTAAAAATCTCATTTTTCTTATATACCAATGCATTTCTAACCTTTCCCAAAATCCTTTTACCATTCCAACCTTCTTTTCCTTCATAACTATATCTAAACCTTTTAACTTTACATACAGGACAGGCAGTTTATTGAGCTTACAATAATAGTTTAAAGCGGTTTCAATGGCGAAACCCTGCCCGAATTTCTCGGGCACATTTTCAAAAATTGAGCGTTTTAAGGCTCTTTCTCCGCCGAAAGCCAGGAGCGGATCAATCTTTACAAGAAAGGAAGGAGTTTCTCCCAATCTGTCTCTGATGCCTACCACCATTGCCGCTTCATTTCTCAAAATCGGCTCAACCAATTGAGAAACATGCTCGGGAATAAAACCAATCAAATCAGCGTCAAAAAATACAATAATTTCAGCGTCGGTTTGTTTTACAGCCTCCCGCATTGTCTGTCCCTTCCCTTCTTTGGGAGACTTTAATACTCTGACGTTAAAGTTCCTGCCGATTTCTGCCGTTTTATCCGTTGAACCGTCGCAAGCTAAGATTATCTCGTCAAGTTCTTTTGCCTTTAAAAGTTGCTTTAAAACATTGCCAATGGTTTTTTCCTCATTATAAGCAGGGACGATAGCTACAACTTTTAACTTTTTTTTAATTTGTTCCATTTCTGAAATTTTTTTATTTTTAAACCGACCCATTGGTCATAATCAAAAAGCAATCGGTTTCTGATTAAACTGCTTTTTCCTTTGAAGGGAAAAATTTCTTTAATCGGGCTCAATCTTTTTATTAAAATCAAAGGCAGACACAAGAGAGCAAACAGACCTGACGTTCCGATTATTCCGAATCGGTTAAAATACGCCGAAAGAAAAATAACCGTGGCTAAAAAAACAAGGGTTCCCAGAGACATATTCAAAAGCAGGGTAAAAAGCGCGAAAGAAAGCGCGGAAAGACCGAAAATTTTTGGAGAGAAAGCCAGCAATGCTCCGGCAAAAGTGCCGATTCCTCTGCCACCGGCAAATTTCAAAAAGCAGGACCAGTTATGACCCAGCACCGCCGAGGCTCCCGCCAAAATCTGAATTTCTGATGGAAATCCAAAATATCTTGCCAGCCAAACCGCCAAATATCCCTTTCCCGCGTCCAATAATCCGGTCACAACTCCCTGCCATTTGCCGACATTTCTATAAACATTTGAGCCTGAATTCTTCCCCCAGCCAATTTCTAAAACATTTTTTCCGCCTGACCACCGGCTGATTAAATAACCTGTCGGGAAAGAACCCAGGATATAAACAAAAATTAAAAATAAAAATGAAATATAATTTGGCATTCCTTTATTTTATCAAGAGTTTTAATATAGTGTCAACAACGTTAACTTGCCATTCTTTTAAATTATGATAGATTTATAATATGCCAAACGAATTACCCGAAAGATTGCCTCCGCAGGCAATTGATGCCGAAAAATGCCTTTTGGGCTGCCTCATGCTTGATAAAAACACCATAATTCGGGTGGCTGATTTTTTATCTCCCAAGGATTTTTACAAAAAAACCCACCAGGAAATTTATAACGCCATAATGGATATTTTTGAAAAGGGAGAACCGATTGACTTATTGTCCGTTTCCACCCGTCTCAAAGAAAAGAATCTCATTGAAGAAACAGGCGGCCACGGTTATTTGACCGAACTGATTAACTTAGTTCCCACGGCCAGCCACGCCATGAGTTATGCCAAGATCGTCCAAAGAAAAAGGATATTGCGCGATTTAATTGAAGCCAGTCAAGATATTAATTTAATGGGTTATGATGAATCTGAAGATATTGATGTTTTAATGGACCAGGCAGAAAAGAGAATTTTCAGTATCGCCCAACGGAGCTTAACCCAGAATTTTTTGCCGGTCAAAGCCTTCTTGGAAGATGCCTTTGACCGGATTGACAAACTGTCAAAACACCAGGGCGGGTTTCGGGGCGTATCCACCGGTTTTAATGATTTGGATAATATGCTGGCCGGTCTCCAAAAATCCGACTTAATAATTCTGGCTTCCAGACCTTCTTTAGGAAAATCAGCCATGGCTTTAAATCTGGCTACCCATATTGCAATTAATGAAAAATTGCCGGTCGGCATATTTTCTTTAGAAATGTCCAAAGACCAAGTCGTTGACAGACTAATCTCTGCTCAGTCTAACGTTGATTTATGGAGATTAAGAACGGGCCGGCTTTCGGCCGAAGGTGAAGATAATGATTTTTTAAGAATTCAGCAGGCCCTGGGCGCTCTGTCCGAAGCCCCAATTTACATTGATGACGCAGCCACTTCTAATATTTTACAAATGAGAGCAATGGCAAGAAGACTCCAAGCGGAAAAAGGCTTGGGCTTAATTATTGTTGACTATTTACAGCTGATTGAACCCAGAAATCCCACTGCCAACATTGTTCAGCAAATGAGTGAAATTTCCCGCTCTCTTAAAGGATTGGCCAAAGAGCTAAATGTTCCGGTCCTGGCCCTTTCTCAGTTATCCAGAGCCGTAGAACATCGTACACCGCCTATTCCCCGGCTTTCCGACCTAAGAGAAACCGGCGCAATTGAGCAGGATGCAGATGTTGTTATGTTTATTCACAGAGAAGACCGTTATCGTCAGGAAACCGAAAGAAAAAATATCGCTGACATTATTATCGCCAAACATAGAAATGGCCCGGTGGGAAAAATTGAATTGTATTTTGATGACAAGATGGTCAGCTTTAGAAATTTAGAAAAAGCCTATATGGAAAGCTACGAAGAATAACCATGTACTCCCCTACCATTCAAAAACTTATTGATTTATTTTCTGAATTTCCCACGGTCGGCCCCCGCACGGCCAGTCGTTTTGTTTTTTATTTATTGAAACTGCCAAAAGAGGAAGTTCAGGATTTAATGATCGCTATTTCAAAATTAAAAGGCTCCGTTAAAATTTGCAATTCTTGCTTTAATCCTTTTGAGGGTGAAGGAGAATTATGCGAGATTTGCCAGAATCCTTCGCGGGATAAATCTCAGCTTTCTATTGTGGCGAATGAAACTGATTTAACGGCCATTGAAAAAACAAAAAAATACAAGGGCCTTTATTTTATTTTAGGCGCTACGGTTTCCGCCTTAAAAAAACCTGACTTGGAAAAATTAAGAATAAAAGAGCTGGAAAATTTAATCAAAAACCGCTCCGAAATCCAGGAAATCATTCTGGCAATGAACGCCAATACCGACGGCGAAGCCACAGTTTTGTATCTGGAGCGATTTTTGAAACCTTTCAACAAAAAAATTACAAGGCTTGGCCGGGGCTTGCCCGTGGGAGGAGAATTGGAATACGCAGACGAAGAAACCTTAAAAGCCGCCTTTGAAGGAAGGAAATAAATAAAATCGAAAATAACAAAAAGAAAAGGATGGAATATTTGTTCCATCCTTTTTAAATTGAGGGAGGCATTTTAACATTTAAGAAGGAGTTATACGTCTTTCTTGAGGTCCATGGTTACAGTCACGACACACTTCTTTTGAATCTAACGATTCAAACGGTACTTCCTTCTGACATTTCCGACATTTCCAAAGCCATTCAATTTTACCGTAGAAATGACCTCTACCCATGTTATACCCAAATTCAGGCAAACGAAAATTATTCCCGCGGTTTCTTATCCACCATCCGTTATTGCTGCTCTTGAAGTCTTCCGGTAGAAAATCAGGCGTAATGGTAAGCCAAAAATCGGCTTCCCCGTTCTTGAGACGGATATAAGTGGATGACAAAGCTGTCCAGAAATAGCCAACATTATTTAGTAGAATTGTTCTCTGACCGAAAACTGGCTTAAATTTTGGCCTTTCCATCTTTTTCTCCTTTCTCCCCCTCTTTTATTTTTTGTCTTAAGAACTAAAAACCAGCAGGTTTTACAACGCTGGCTAACTTTAAAAAACTATTCCAAGTTTATACTTTTTATTTCAACTTCAGAATAGCGTTGCCTATGTCCTTTTTTTACTTTATATCGGGTTTTTGGTTTATATTTGAAAACAATCACTTTTTTGGCCTTGCCTTGCGATAAAATCTTGCCCGTTACTTCCGCCTCCTTTACAAAAGGCGTTCCGATTTCTATTTTTTTACTTTTTTCCACTAATAAAACCTCGCCAAAAACAATCTCTTCGCCTTCTTTTTTATTGATTTTTTCAATTTTAATTTTTTGTCCGGGAGTAACAATATATTGTTTACCCCCTGTTTTAATCACTGCTAACATATTGTTTTATTCTCCTTCTTTTACCGAGTCCGCTTTAGCGAACGAAGGTGAAGAAGAGAGCTTGTTCTCTTCGCCTAATTTTTTGGACTCTTGTAACTCGGTTAATTTTTCCACTCTGTCGGTGAACAAAGAAAGCCGTCTTTCTGAGCTGTCGTAAGCAGAGCTGGCATTTTTCAAATGACTCCCTAATTTTCTGAAATCATCCATCAATTTCTCGGCGTCTAATTGAATTCTGTTTAATCTCTTTAAAATATCCTGGGTTTTTCTTGAAATTTGGGTGTCTCTGAACCAATGCTCAATGGTTTTTACCGTTAAATAAATAGTGTTGGGCGAAGTTAAAATGATTTTTTTTCTTCTGGCGTATTCGCCGAAATCATCGTCTTTTAAACCAAACATTATTTGGTGATAAATTGCTTCGGCCGGAACATACATTAGCGCGTAATCAACCGTGTTTTCCGAAGGCAAAATATATTTGGAAGCAATTTTATCAATATTGAATTTTATGTCCTGAATAAATTTTTTCTGAAAAATGCTTTTCTGTTCTTCCGTTTGAGACGCAATCATTTTTTCAAAATTATCTGAAAAAAATTTAGCGTCAATGGGTAATAATTTTCCGTTGGGGAGTTTTAAAACGAAATCCACCTTTTCTCCTGAAATGAAAGAATATTGAGCCTGATAAAGTTCTTGCGGATAGTATTCGCTCAAAATATGCTCCAAACTGGCTTCTCCCCACTCGCCTCTTAATTTCGGCGTCCGAAAAATTTCCTGAAAAGAAGAAATGTTCTTCATCTGTTCGTGCACCTGCTTCATCTGTTCGCGGATTTGAACGGTTTCTCTGGTAAAAGAAGAAATTTGGCCGTGCATTGATTGGGAAGTACCGTCAACGCTGCCCCGAATCTCTTTTAATTGACCGACAATTTCAGCTAACCTCCTGTCAAATTCCAGAATCTGCTCACTTTGATTCCGATCAATGCCTGATTTCTTACTGAAAAAAAACAGAATTCCCCCAAAAGCAGCTATCGCAAAAAATATTACTGAAATAAAAAGAGGCTCACTCATTGAGCTATCTTAACATCTTTACTAATGAAGGTCAACAAAAATATTATCTGGTTAAAATTTCAGTGGCAACAAAAGCAATATAAATTAACAATAAAAACAGGGCTTCTTTTCTGGTGATTTTACGGCCGGTTCGGACAAAAAAGAGGAAAAAGAGAGCAGAAATTATTAAAAAGAATCTGGCGATGGCAAATGGAGAAAAATCAACAATTTTTATAGGACAAATCAGAGCAACTATCCCTAAGACAAAAGTTGAAGGAACAATAACTGCTCCCATTAAATCTCCCAAAATCATCCAGGTCTCGCCCTTTTTGGCTGAAATAACGGCAAAATAGGTTTCAGGCAAAGCATTGCCCAAGCCCACAATTAAGATTCCAATTAATACCAGGGGTAAATTTAAACTTTGAGCAAAAAAAGCAGCTGACCTGACAATCCCTTCGGCTGCCAGCAGTAAAAGAATTATTCCGAAAATTATTTTTCCGAGACTCTTGAAAAAAATCTTAAATTCTTTGGCAATTGGTTCTATTTCACCTTCATAAACCTTAGCAAATCTTTCTTTTTTTGAAAAAAGCCAAAAAATATAGAGAAAGAAAACTAAAATCAATAAAATTCCGTCTCCCCGGCCCAATTTGCCATCCAAAATTAAAAGCAAAGGTAAAATTGCAATCAAAATAGTGAAAATTGAGGAAGTCTGAACCATTCGGCTTCCAGCGGGTAGACCCTTGGCAACCAAAGCTGCCAAAGCCACAACAATGGTTAAGACAACTAAATTCCCGCCAACAATATCGCCAAAAGAAAGTTGAGGAATTTTATGAAAAGCAGAAGATAATCCGACAAAAAGATTGGGCAGGGAAGCGGCAAAAGCCATAACAAAAAAAGCTACAACAAATTCCTTCCAACCCAAAAATTTGGCTGTTCTCATTAAGCCGCTAATAACCCAATTTCCGGCAAAATAAAGCAAAACGCAAGAAGCCAAAAAAATTAAAATATATAGCCACAACATAAATTTACTTAATAAAATACATTATTTCGTAGATTATCCCTGCAATTAGAACTAAAATCAATGGATACGTTAAAGTGCGCCAAACTCCTGTTTTAATTTTTTGATACATTAACAAGATTAAAATTCCGTCAATACCAAGCATTATGCCTCCAACAAAAGAGATGACTGGAATAAACTGCTTTACCCCTGTTAAAAAAAGGGCTAAAGGAATGAAACAGGTAATCAGCCATGCCAAATTCTTTTTCATTTTTAAATCATAATGAAAAACATTTTTTAAAGTTAACCCTAATGCGATAAAAGAGGTAAAAGTGGCCAAAAGCCCGAAGCAAAGAGCCAAAGACGCTATTCCATTGCCCAAAACATTTCTAAGCCCGGTTAAGCCAGATTCCGTTGTTTGGGGCCCGGTAATGCCCAAAATCAGGTAAATAAAAAAGAGGTAAACAATGATTGGAATTAAAATGGCAATGGGAATAATTTTTAAAATTAATTTTTTCCGTTCTCCCAGCATTTCCTCTATTTCCGGAATCA
>Ga0210031_1001312_pt1 | contig 14988 bp, 16 predicted proteins | sample CryGeyCG2014_080_FD_185455 | JGI IMG/M metagenome (GOLD analysis project Ga0210031, IMG submission 185455) | Groundwater microbial communities from aquifer - Crystal Geyser CG03_land_8/20/14_0.80 (SPAdes) (version 2) | ecosystem: Environmental > Aquatic > Deep subsurface > Groundwater | place... | reverse complement strand
CAGATAAATTGGAGCCTTACCGAAACAAGTGGGTTATATTGTGGGGGCAGTAGTAGTGGAAGATAGAATTGCTGGACATTACGGCGGCTATATAGTTATGGAGCAATCCATATGCAATTCAGTCAGCGCCCAACACCGGCTCCAGCGGACAGCGGCTCCGCCGCTCGGAAACGGGCGCGTTTTGCCAGAAATGCGCGATAATTTGGGAAGGAGTCTCGCCAGTCCCGCCGCTACCGCTGAGCCAAACCGTTGGGCTTCTTGAGGTGCGTTTGATAACCAATCACAGGAAAGTAGAGAACACCAGAATATGAGGCCAATATTTTCTATTCATGCTGGCGAATATCTCGTCGGCACACATATAGAAGAAAACTACAAACACTTAAATGTCTGGATACCTTCAAAGGATACGGGCGTAGATCTGTTGGTAACAGATAAAACAAATAGAAAAACGTTATCAATTCAAGTCAAGTTTTCTAAAGATTTCTTGGGAAGCATTGGCAATAACACATCAGAAGCTGTCGCGTCTAAGGTTAAATCAGGAGGTTGGTGGACTTTCAAACAAGCCAAAATTAAAGAATCACCAGCGGATTTATGGGTTTTAGTACTTTACAGATTTACTCAGAGAGACTATGACTTTGTGATAATTGAGCCGCAAGAACTGTTGAGTAAATACCATCTGCTTGGTAGAAATACCGAAATAATTCAGAGCTATGTTTGGGTGACTGAAAGTAAGAGATGTTGGGAAACAAGGGGATTAAACAAGCAACAGCAAGACGCAATAGCTAATGATAAATATCAAGAACCAATTCGGGATTTATCTGGTTATTTGAACAATTGGAGGGTGGTGGAACAAAAACTCGTAGAATAATTTGTCGTAATGAGCTTACTGCATCTCCATAACACAAAAAACCCTTAAGTTTCTGCTCGCCGTCCGATGTATTGCATACCAAAGGCAATGATATCAATAAGCAAAGAACCGCCCAACTCCTGCATGAAGGCTGACCGGTGTTTTGCACTGGAGGGTACTGGCCGCGAGGTAGCAAAGTCATAAGCCTGCCTGTGTTATTTGCCAGCCTCGCAGCGACGGCTTACCCAGGGCGTTGAATCAAGAGACCGGCCTATTCAGCCGGTCTCTTTGGATAATGGGGATGTGCAAGCCTCACGGCCCGACCGTCTGGGCCAGGAAATCGAGGATGGTCTGCATGGCGTCGGGAGTCAGCCCGGGGCGGAGCATCATATTACCATGCTGCCCGCCGGGGATCATGAAATCCTGGTAAGCCGGGTTGTCGGCAATCTCCGCCGATTCGCAAATGCCGAACTCCTGTTCATCGGCCAGGCCACCAGACCGCGGTAGGCGGCTGGTTCTCGCCAAGAGTCTGGACCACTACGGGATAGGGGATATCCATGAAACTGCCGGGCGAGAGCGAGAGCGCGCCCTGGCAGGAGCCAGGCTCCTGCTCGTTCCCCAGGCGCAGCCATCCGGAGCGCCGTCCGCACCGATGCTGGAACCCATGGCGACGATCTTGGTCGGGTCTACGCCTTCCAGTTCAGTCGCCTTGAGCATGGCCGCCTGGGCGTCCAGCAGCAAGAGCTCCGGGGGCCAGTGTGCACAGCCAGCATTGGCCGGCGCGCAGTCGCGGAACGAGAAAATGAACACACCATACGAAACCCCCTCAGGGACGGGCGGGAACCAGGTCGGGTCCCACCACGATTCGCTGCCGGGATTGGGGAAGGGATTCTTCAGTCCGCGGTTCTGCAACCAGACGGCAATCTCGTACCAATCCGACATATCGCCGCCCACCCAGTGCATGAAGACGATCAGCGGCGCCGGGTTGACCGCTGCAGGGTAATAGTATCCACTCAATGTCTGCCCATCGGAGGTCTGGAAGGTGATCTCCCGCGGCTCCGGCGGCAGGGCTGGCGGCCCGGAAGGCGTGGGTGAGGGCGACGGGGTAGCGGTTGGTGGCGGTTGCGTTGCCGGCGGTTGCTCAGCGGGTGGTTCGCTGGCAGCCGGTGGAGTGCTCGTGCTCGCCGCCGTGGGTGTTTTGCCCAGATTACAGGCAGTCAGCAAGATTACGATGAACAATAAGGGAATGAAGAAACGACGAAACATGGGAGGCCTCCTTTCCTCTGCTGACATTATACTGATTTGAGGGGAAAAAGCAATCTCTCGCGAATCTGATGAGGCCGCATTTGTTCGTGGGAACCCTCGAAGCCGGGATACTTTCATCGCCAGTGTGATAAACTTGGCCTCTGCGATAAACCCCCGGCAGCCAGGGCTCCCACGCCCTGGAAGGACTACCAAAACAATCAACAAAGGAACCCCATGTGCGGCATTTTCGGCATTGTGACCCAAGACGAACAACCCCTCGGCCCCATCCTCATCGAAGCGGCCAGGCGGCTCACCTACCGCGGCTACGACTCGGTCGGCGCGGCGACCATCCGCGGCGCAAAGATTGATCTGCGGAAAGATGTTGGCAAAGTGGACGATGTAGCCGCAAAATATGATTTTGCGGAAATGACCGGCTCGCGCGGTATCACGCAACTGCGCTGGGCCACCTTCGGCGAACCCTCGCAGGTCAACTCCCAGCCCCATCTCGATTCGGACGGCGACCTGGTTGGGGCGCACAACGGCAACGTGGTCAACAACGTCGAGCTGCGCCAGCAGTTCATTGCCGAGGGCCTCACCGTCCGCTCGCAGAACGACGGCGAGAGCTGCGTCCACGCCGTGGAACGTTACATCAACAAGGGTTACGACTTCATTGACGCCATCCGCCTGGCCTACGGCGACCTGGCCGGCGATTACGCCTTCGTCATCGGGCGCGTCAGCGACGACAGGCTCTACGCCATCAAGAAAGGCTCCGGCCTGGTGGTGGGACTCGGCGAGGGCTTCACCTGCGTCTCCTCGGACCTGCCCTCGATCCTGCCGCTGACGCGCAAGATCATCCGCATCCAGGATGGCGAGATCATCACCCTGTGGGCCGATCGCGTCGAGCTGCGCTCGGTCAAAGACGGCAGCGTCATCGCACGCGACCCGGAAACTGTCACCGAGACGATGGACGCGGTGCAAAAAGGCGGCTATCCCCACTTCATGCTCAAAGAGATCCACGAGCAAGCCCAGGTGGCGCGCGAAGTGCTGCACATGCTGGAGGGCAGCTACGAGGCGTCGCCCCGAGACGCAGGTCGAGGGGTGCGCGCCGTGCTCGAAAAGATGCGGGCGGCGCGTCATCTTTACTTCATCGGCTGCGGGACGAGTTATCACGCCTGCCTGGCGGGATCGGTCTTCTTCGCCCAGATCGCCGGACGGGCCGCCATCCCGGTGCTGGCGCCGCAGTTCATCCCACAGTATGCGCCAGCGGTCAACCACGAGGATGTCGGCATGTTCGTCAGCCAGTCTGGCGAGACCAAGGACGTGCTCAACGCCCTGCAAATTGCCGAAGCAAAGGGCATGACCTCATTTGGCCTGGCAAACGTGATCGGCTCGACGCTGACCAAGGCAACCGCCGGCTGGCTGCCGCTGTGCTGCGGCTACGAGATCAGCGTCCCGGCCACCAAAACGTTTACCAACCAAGTCGTGACTTTCCTATACTTGGCCTACCGCCTGGCCGGACGTGACACGAAGGAACTGGCGATCATCCCCGAACTGATGGACAAGACGCTGGAAATGGTCGCCCCACAGGTCGGGGCGATTGCAAGTGATGTCAACAAGTGGAACGATCTGTACACACTGGGCTACGGCGCGACCTACCCGATTGCCCTGGAAGGCGCGCTGAAACTCAAAGAGATCACCTATGCCCATTGCGAAGGGATGCTCTCGACCGAATTCAAGCATGGTCCGCTTTCGGCGGTCAGCCAGGGTTACCCGGTGATCTTCGTCGCCGGGCCGGAGGACGTGCCGCTCATCCTCAGCGGCATCAACGAGGTGACCTGCCGCGGCGGACGCGCGATTGCCATCGGCGAGGAAGATGCCCGCCTGCGCGCCAATGCCAATGATGTCATTGTCATCCCCAAGTCAAACCCTTATATCAACGCCTTGCTGGCGGTGCTGCCGCTGCAATTACTCTCTTACCACATGAGCGTGGCGCGCGGCTATGATCCCGATTTCCCGAGGAATCTGTCCAAGACGCTGACGGTGGATTAGGATTACAGTAAAAACCTGACAGACGGCGCACTGCGACCGCAGGGAGTGTCGAAGTGTTTCATCGTGGCGCGAGTTGATCGGGTCTCTTCATATCGCGCTGTACTTGGTTAATCAGGGTTCTGTGGATGTGTACCCGTTAGGGTGAACCTGTCAGGTCTGCCAAATAACCTTGAAATTCTAAAGTCTCGCTTTCCTTTTTCGTGGTAAACTATTCCTATGATTAAACGTGAAACGTTACAAAGCGCCATTCAAACTGCCCTGGGACGCAGTCGTGTTGTTGCCATAATCGGACCCCGCCAATCGGGAAAGACCACGCTGGCGCGCCAATTCGTTCCAGCCGATTCACTCAATTATTTCGACCTGGAAGATTTAACCAGCCTGTCGCGTTTGCAGGAACCCATGACCGCCCTGCGCGACCTGCGCGGCCTGGTTGTGATTGATGAAATCCAGCGCATGCCGAACCTGTTCCCCATCCTGCGCGTGCTGTGTGACCGCGATCCCCTGCCGGCGCATTTTCTCATCCTGGGGAGCGCCTCGCCTGACCTAATGCGCTCTTCCTCCGAGTCCCTCGCGGGACGGATCGAGACGGTCTCCATCAGCGGATTTAGTCTGGCGGAAGTGGGCGTAGATGCCTTACCCCAACATTGGCTGCGCGGCGGCTTTCCTTTATCCTTCCTTGCAGACTCAGAGACGGATAGTTTAGCCTGGCGTAAAAATTTCATTCAGACTTTTCTAGAACGCGACCTGCCCCAATGGGGAATCCGCACGCCTCCCGCGACCCTGTTGCGGTTCTGGACCATGCTGGCTCACTATCACGGACAGATCTGGAAAGCCTCCGAGCCTGCGCGCGCCTTGGGGATCAGCGAGCCGACTACGCGTCAATACCTGGACATTCTGGAGGGCGTCTTCATGGTACGCGTGCTCCAACCCTGGTTCGCGAATCTCAAAAAGCGGCAGGTCAAAGCCCCAAAGATCTATTTCCGCGATACGGGATTATTGCACTACCTGCTCGGCATTCGCTCTGAACTGGACTTGCACACGCATCCCAAAAGCGGCGCGTCGTGGGAAGGATACGCCATCGAAGAAACGATCAAAGCCGCCGCGCCCGATGAAGTCTATTACTGGGCGACTCACGGCGGCGCCGAATTAGACCTACTCCTGCTCAAAAATGGACGCCGCATCGGCGTGGAATGCAAACGCATCGACGCCCCGCGCATGACCCCCTCCATGCGCGCCGCCCTCGAGGATTTGGAACTCGACCAGTTGTTCATCGTCTACCCTGGCAATCTCGCGTATCCCATCGCGGATAAAGTCGGCGCGTTACCAATATCATCCATTGCAAAAATATGGTGTCAGGTCTGTGTGGTGAACACTCAGTTCGAATAATCGTAGCTCCAGATTTGGCCCGTATCCAGCAAGGTGCTGCCGGCGCCGCCCAGCTCGTTGTAGCGCAATTCCCAGGCGCCGGAATTGTTCCACAGGTAGAGGAAATGCGTACTGTCCACCCAGGTGATAGCGTGCATCAGGAATGGATCGGTGGACAGGGTGGTATAGCCGCCTCCAACGCTGCCCACATGCGTACCGCGTGTCACCCCGCTGCCGCGTACCACGAAGACAAATTGCGCCGAATTGGGAAGCCAGCCGGTGAACTCGGCGCTTTCTCCGCCGATGTAGACCGTATCGCCGCTGGAATCAGCGTTGGCCAGATGCAGCTCGCGCAGATTGTCAGTTGGAACGCCAACGGGCATGGCATATCCAACGCGGCTCAGGTCAGGCGAGATGGCCGTATCCGGCCAAGCAAATGGGAGGGCCAGGATGTTTCCGCTGAAAACTGCAGGAGAGCCGTCAATGGGGATGTACCAAAGGCCGGTCGGGTTGAGCGGCGTGAGCATGGGGTCGGCGGGGGGAATGGCGACGCGCAGCGCGCTGGAATCGGCCGCCCAAACGGGGTGAGGGTAGTAGAGATATTCGCTGTAAGTGATCACGGATGCAAACGTCAGCACGTTGCGGCGCAGGTTACTACCGTCGGCGTCCGCCAGGCTGATGCTCGTCGGTGTGAGGATGGCAAGCTGGGCGCCGTTGGGCGAAAAGTAGAACATCCCGCCATCTCCAGGGTTGAAAATGGTTACTTTATCAATGGTATCGGCATTGACTGTACGCAAGTCGTCATACCCCATCAGTCCAGGTCCTTTATTTCCCAATCCTGAACCCGCACTTCTCCAACTGCTCCAGCAACTCCTGCGGGTCTTTCAGCCACTGGCCCCACTTGCGCGCGATGTGCTATTCGGCGATGATCGTGAATCCCGCAGTGGCAAAATGCCGGTCGTAGGCAAATGCCTCAGTCAGTCCATTCTGGCGCATGAACGCGAAACTGATCGCATCGGCCAGGCTGAAATCCTGATCTTCATACTGGCGCAGGATGCGTTTGGCTTCGGCTTCCAGCCGGGCATTGGGATACACAATCTCGATGCGCTGGCTCTCGTTGACGTTTTTAAGAAATGCTGAAGCAGCCTCTGCGCCTATCCTGCGGCGCAGCCAAACTTGTGTTTCTGCGACGACGAGAATGGTGGTGACAAAAGTGACCTGGCTTTTCAAGAGACGAGCGTAAGTCTCTGTTGCTGCAGAGTGGTGACTGTCGCTTGAGTCCACCACGGCAACCCAGGCGCTGGTATCCACGAAGACGCGGCGCGTCATCGCTTCCACTCCTTTTCAATCTCCTGCACAATGTATTCATCGTGGTTTTCGGCAATGTCGCTGACGCCCGAAGATACGAGTCCAATCAAGTGATAGGCGGGGTCTTCTTCGACCGGGACCTGATTCAGGAGCAAGTCAATCCCGCGCCGAATCAACTCGGAGATCGAGGCGTTTTTATCCTTCGCCAGCCGCCGCAGCGCCCGGTTCTGCCGTTCATCCACGTAAATTTGAATGGGGTGTTTGATCAGAGCCATAGCATCCTCCTTTCATGATATACATCACTATTATATCATGAAGCCGCGTTACTCCTTCACGCTTATCTCGATCCCTCTCTTCATCAACTGCTCCAGCAACTCCTCCGGCGACTCGTACCACTGGCCCCACTTGCGTGAAATGTGTTCGGTCAAGGAGGAATTTTTAAGCCAAACATAGGTTCTATCATTCCTGCCGCGTGCTATAATCCAATCGAACTCACCGATCACTGGTTACTGGTAATGTCCTTCGCCCACCTCCACGTCCATACTGAATACTCCCTGCTCGACGGCTTCAGCAACATCAAGAAGCTGGTCAAGCGCGCCAAAGAGATGAACATGCCGGCCCTGGCCATCACCGACCACGGCACGATGTTCGGCGTGATCGAGTTCTACCACGCCGCTAAAGAAGCCGGCATCAAGCCCATCATCGGACTGGAAACGTACATGGCAGCGCGGACGATGAAGGAGCACGACGCGAAGGAAGACCGCAAGTCCTCGCACCTGCTGCTGCTGGCTGAGAACGAGACCGGTTACAAGAACCTGCTCGAAATCGCCTCCGCGGCGCAGCTCGAAGGCTTTTACTACTATCCCCGCATTGACAAGGAATTCCTCGCCAAACACGCCGAAGGGCTGATCTGTTCTTCCGGCTGCATGTCCGCAGAGGTGCCGCGCCTGCTCGAAAACGGTCAGGTGGACGCGGCCCGCAAGACGCTCGACTATTACTACGAAGTTTTTGGCAAGGATAACTTCTACCTCGAGCTTCAGCAGCACGACATCCCTGCCCTCGAAACCATCAACAAGAACCTGCTCGACCTGGGCCACCGCTACGATTCCCGTTTCATCGCCACCAACGACGTGCACTATATCAATGCCGAGGACGCCCGCCTGCAGGACATCCTGCTCGCCATCCAGACCGGCGCGCTGCTCACCGATCCCGACCGGATGCGCATGACCGATCCATCGTACTACCTGCGCTCGCCGGAGGAAATGTCGCGCCTGTTCGCCGAGGTCCCCCAGGCGCTGGCAAACACCCTGCTGGTTGCCGAGCGCTGCAATGTGAACCTGGAAGTCGAGAATTACCGCCTGCCAAAATTTGAGGTCCCGGAGGGGTACACGGCGGAGACCTATCTCCAGTCGCTGTGCGCGGATGGGGCAGCGCGTCGCTATGGGGAACGCGCGGACAGTTCCGAGGTCCGCACCCGCCTCGACTACGAGCTGGGCGTCATCCACAAGATGGGATTCGACGCCTACTTCCTCATCGTCTGGGACCTGTGCCGCTACGCCCGTGAACGGGACATCTGGTACAACGCGCGTGGTTCAGCGGCCGGTTCGATCGTCGCCTACATGTTGGATATCACGCTGGTTGATCCGCTACAACACGAACTGCTCTTCGAGCGCTTCCTGAACCCGGGCCGCATCTCGATGCCGGATATTGACCTGGACTTCCGCGACGACCGCCGCGCCGAGATGTTGGAATACACCGTCCAAAAGTACGGGCAGGACAAGGTCGCCCAGATCATCACCTTTGGCACGTTGGGGGCACGTGGCGCCTTGCGGGATGTGGGCCGCGTGAAAGATATTCCTCTCCCCGAAGTGGATCGGGTTGCCAAACTCGTCCCGAATATCCCCGGCAAGCCGATGACACTGGCCGAGGCCGTGGAGCAGGTTGCGGAGTTAAAGAAAGAATATGAGTCGGCGGATCACATCCGTGAACTGATTGATATCGCCAGCAAGATGGAAGGCGTGGTCCGCAACGCGGGGACGCACGCGGCGGGTGTGGTCATCTCGGATAAGCCGCTGATCGAATACTTGCCGCTGCACCGCCCAACCTCCAACGCCGAAGAGACGCCCATCAAGACCGTCACCCAGTTCGAGATGGGTATGTTGGAAAAGCTCAAAATGCTCAAGGTGGATTTCCTCGGGCTGGCCACGCTGACCATCATGGCGCGTGCCTGCGACCTGATCCAGCAGCGGCATGGGGTCAAACTGAATCTGGATAACATCCCCACCGACGATGCCGAGACTTACACTATGCTGGGTGAAGGCAGTACGGCCGGCGTCTTCCAACTGGAAGGTTCGGGCATGACCCGCTGGCTGGTTCAGATGAAGCCAACCGCGCTGGAACATGTGATTGCCATGGTGGCGCTCTTTCGCCCCGGCCCGATGGAATTCATCCCCGATTACATCAGCCGTATGCACGGCGAAAGCCTGGCCGAATACCGTCACCCCTCACTCGAACCTATCTTCCGCTCAACATTCGGAATTCCTGTCTATCAAGAACAGTTGATGCGCGCCGCGGTCGAACTAGCCGGATACACACCTTCCGAAGCCGACGACCTGCGCAGCGCCATCTCCAAGAAGAAGAAAAAGGAGATCGAAAAGCATCGCGGCAAGTTCATCACCGGCGCGACGATGCACGGCATCCCGGAAAAAACCGCCGAGGCCATCTACGCCGATTGGGAAGAGTTTGCGCGGTATGGATTCAATAAGAGCCATGCGGCGGACTATGGCGTTATCGCCGTCCAGACGGCATATCTGAAGCGCCACTACCCGGTCGAGTACATGACCGCCCTGCTCTCGGTCTCGAAGAACCAGATTGAAAAAGTAGCCCTCTACGTGGCTGAAGCCCGCAGCATGGGCATCCAAGTCTTGCCGCCGGATATCAATGCCAGCGATTGGGATTTCACCATCGAGCCGCCATCCGCCATCCGCTTTGGGCTGGGCGCGGTCAAGAACGCCGGTCAGGGCGCAGTGGAGTTGATCCTGAAGGCGCGCTCCGAAGGCCCCTTCACCAGCCTGAACAACTTTGCCCGGCGGGTTGACCTGCGCGCGGTCGGCAAGCGCGCCCTGGAGTGCCTGATCAAAGTGGGCGCACTGGATGCCTTCGGCCAGCGGGCGGCCCTGCTGGCAGCCCTCGAACGCGTCGTGGCCGTCAGCACGGCCCACTTCCGCGCCGAGCAGATGGGCCAGATGAGCCTCTTCGGCGCGGCGACCGGCGTCAGCGATAACATCAGCCTGCCAGACGTCCCTGACCTCGACCGCCGCGAGCAGCTCAACTGGGAGCGCGAGCTGATTGGCCTGTACGTCTCCGAGCACCCGCTCACACAGCACATGGCGGCGCTCACGAAAATCGTCAGCTACTTCTCCGGTCAACTCGGCGAAGCCGCGCATCAGGAGCCAGTCCGCGTGGCCGGCATGGTGACAGGCATCCGCCCACACACGACCAAGACCGGCAAAATGATGGGTTGGGTTACCCTCGAAGACTTGCAAGGGAACATCGAACTGGTGCTCTTCCCGCGCACCTGGGAGAAATATGAGACCAGCCTCGAAGTCGGCGGGATCATCCTCGCCGAAGGCAAAGTGGACGCCCAGTCCACCCCGCCGAAAATATTGGTGGACAAAATTCGCACCAATATCGAACTGACCGTTTCTGCTGACGAGAAATCCTCCCAGCCAGTCAAACCCGCAGCGGACTCCCCGCGGCCTGTTTCCCGCGTTCAGAAACCGGCGCCAACCCGACGCGTCTCCGAACCTTCCGCTACTTACAAGAAGTCCTCCCCCTCGTCGGGAGGGACGGGAGGGGGTTCCGAAAATGTACCTCCCCCACCCGAAGCATTCCCGCCAGGCTGGGAGGAGACCTCCTCATCTCTTGCTCCCCTGCCCCCCAGCTTCTCTGCTCCCTTGCCCCCCAGCTCCTCTGCTCCCCTGCCCCTCAGCTCTCCCGTAGGGCATTCGTTGTCACCTGCTTCTCCGCGCCCAGCCTCTCCTTCCCCGAACCTGGATGCCGATCATCCCCCGCAGATGATCACCGCCATCCTGCATCCCAGCGATGACCCGATCCGCGATCAGCGCCGTATCCGCCGCCTGCACGGGACGTTCATTTCTTACCCCGGCAGGGATCATTTCACCTTGCACATTTTCGAGAACGGGCGCGGCCACCTGATCGAATTCCCCAACGATACCACCCACCTGTGCGCCGAATTGCTTGATAAACTCAAGGGCATGGTCGGCGAAGAGAACATCCGCGTGGAGTCGATCACGTACCAGTGATGGTTGCGCAATCGGCAACCATGATCAGTTTTCAATTATTAGGTCACAGCAAGGGGATCAATAATGGTACCGCGCCTGTAAAAAATCAATCCGGTCATCCCGCACCAGGTAGGCGATGCGGTGTTCCTGCGTCAGCCGTCGGGACCAGGCTCCCGGTGCGAGGTAGCGCAGCGGTTCCGGCTTGCCGACGCCCTGGAAGGGATCACGAAGAATGGCCTCGATCAAGTCAAAAGCGCGCAGGGCCAGCTTGCGGTCGGTCTCTACCCAGTAACGTAAATCTTCCAGGAATTCTGGCTGGAAGACGGCCTCACGCCTTTTCAGGCTCAAACCCCACCTCTTGGTGTAATTCGGCCATGGTCAAAGGTTGGCCTTCGTTCTTCAGGGCGCGGCCCAACGCGGCCAGCAGGCGCTCGGCGTTTTTTGGTGAGCGCAACAGGTAAGCCGTTTCGGTCAGGCTGGAGAGTTCCGCAGCCGAGATGAGGGCCACATCCTCCGCGCCGCGGCGCTGGATGACGACCACTTCGCGGTCGCGGGTGACTTTGTCCAGCAATTTTGCGAACCCGGCGCGTGCCTGGGTATAGGTGGTGTGCAGGGACATTGATCTTCTCCATTCTGTACAGGAATACTGTACAGTAATATAGCGAGGATGTCAAGAGGTCAAATCATCCCGCCGCGTGGTGCATCCGGATTTCGTTGCAGCGTGGGCAATCGGTCTGCTGGCACAGTAACGCCAGCGGGTCATTTTTTATCCGCTCGATGACTGCTTTGAACAATATTTTGAGCGGCACAGCCTGCACGGCTGCGTTCCCGATTTTCGCCTGCCGTGTGTATCTTTCCACCTCCGGCGCGATGGACTGGAATCCCGCCGAGCAGCCTGGAAAGCCGGGACACTCGCGCACGCCCTGCGGGGTCAGCGCCCAGCGGACGAACTGTTTCCGCCCGGCCAGCTTTTCGGCGTAGTGGATGCTGCTGTTGACGGTGTGATCCATCCCCAGCAAGAGCACCCAGCCATCCTGCTTTGCCAGCGCGCCGATGGGGGCCAGCGGATTGGTGAGGATCTGCTCGGCAAGCGCCGCCCTGGCGTTGACGCCTGCAAAGGACAAAATGGGATGCGCCGAACGACCGGCGCGCGGGCGTTTTCGCAGCGTCTCCGCGACGGCGCCCATCAGCGGGTCGGCGGGCATCTGCGGGTCGAAGAACTCGGCCATGCGGTTGGCGTCCGCGCCGGAGCCGTAGATGATAGCATTGGTTTCCGGCCCAGATGACGGGATGATCATCGTTCTATAGGTAAAAGCCGGCATGACCACTGAGTCGAAGACCGCCAGCAGTGCGCTAACCAGTGTCTCCGCGCCGCCGTCAATCTTTCCAAACGCTGACAATGACGCGTGAACGATGACTGGCTTCTCGCCCAATTCCAGGGAACGAAAACCGATCAATATATCTTGTAGTCGCGTGGTCATGTGGTCAGTCCCTCACCTCCTCTCAAATGACCATTCGACCACACGACTACGTGACCATCTGACCATCAGACTACCCGACTAACTATCCGACCACGCGACTATAAAATCATCCGACTATCAGACTACCCGACTAACGCCCTTTCCACTCCGGCTTTCTCTTCTCCACGAACGCCTTCATGCCTTCCTTCTGGTCTTCGCTGGCAAACAGCATGTAGAACGCGCGGCGTTCGGCTTCCAACCCCTCGGTCAGGGATAACTCAAAAGCCTTGTTGACAGCCTCCTTACCCAGCCGCGCGGCTAACGGGGCGCGGCCAGCCACCTCGGCTGCCAGCGCCAACGCCTCCTCCATGAGACGTTCTGCTGGCACGACGCGGTTGACCAGCCCGAACTGGATAGCCTCGGCAGCCGTGAGCATTCGATTGTTCAGCACCATCTCCATCGCAATCGCCTTGCCGACCGCGCGCGTCAGACGCTGGGTGCCGCCCGCGCCGGGGATGACGCCGATGGTCACCTCCGGCTGGCCGAACCTGGCCGTCTCGGAGGCGACGATCATGTCGCAGGACATGGCCAGCTCGCAGCCGCCGCCCAGGGCAAAGCCGGAGACCGCCGCGATGACCGGCTTCCTCACCTTGCGGATGCCATCGAATAGCTCGACGAAGCTGCCGGTCAACATCTCGACCGCGCTGGCTTCGGCCATCTCTTTGATGTCCGCGCCGGCGGCGAAGGTGCGCTCGCTGCCGGTGATGACCATCGCGCCGACGGCCTCGTCGGAGTCGAAAGCCGTGAGCGCCGACACCAACTCGCTCAACAGTGTTCGATTCAGGGCGTTCATCGCCTGCGGGCGGTTGAGCGTGATCAGGCCGACGCGTCCGCGGGTTTCGGTCAAAATGGTTGTGTAAGACATGGTTCCTCCTTATAAAACGAATATAGACTCTATAACGGAATGCAGACTTCAGTCTGCCTTGCATTGCGGACTAAAGTTCGCGTTCCAGAGACTCTATAACGGAATGCAGACTTCAGTCTGCCCTGCATTGCGGACTAAAGTCCGCGTTCCAGAAGTTTTTCGGCTAGGCATTCAGGGTCTTCGCAATTGTGTCAAATGTTCCTCGATGTGCGCCAGCATCCGCTCGGCCCACCATTGCAGGGGATGCGTCCCATAGGATGGATGCGTGCCGGGACGATTCCAGGCCTCGGCGGATAGACCCCGCAGCCGGCCGGCGATCTCGGCACACTGACGGGCAAACTCCGCCAGGATTGCCTCCAGTGGCTCATTTGGGTCGTAATGCGCCGCCATCCACGCCTCCCCATCGAAGTTCTCGAAGGTAGGATTCTCTTCGTTCAGGATGCGGTACAGGCGCGGCGGGTAGACCTGGGCATTCACATCGCGCATGTGAACGGCGACCTGGTGCGAGTTCCAGCCGCCCTCTTCCAGCGGAGCGCGCGCATCGCGGACCCCCGCCAGCGCGGCGCGCAGTTCATCCGGCGCGGCGGATAGTCTTTCCAGAAAACGCTGACGGTACTCCAGCAACATCTCCATTTTACCTCCTACGGGCGGGACGATCCCGCCCCGAACAATGAAATGATCTTTTCGGCCGCCTCTCCCGTCTCTTCTGGCGCGACCAAATGTACGCGGATATGATACGCAGCAAATTCACCCGCCGCCTGTTCCGTCAAAGCGACCAGCCCGGCCTTGCTGACGAAATACGCCCCCCGGTTCTCTCGAGACTTGGCCCGCGCCCCAAGGTTGACCATCACCCCGCCGCCCTGGGCACGCATGACCCGCCCCGCGGACTGCATCAGCAAGAAGGTCCCGGTCAGGTTGACGTCCAGGGTGCGCTGCCAGTCCCAATCGTCCATATCGAGCAGCGGGAAGCGCGGCTCGACCTCGGCGCAATTGACCAAGATATCAATCCGGCCCCAGTCATCCAGCACCTCGTTGACCAGCGCCTGCACCGGCATCTTCTTGGCGATATCTTCCACGTAGGCCTTGACACATCCGCCGGAGGCCGTGATTCTGGCAACGGTTTCATCTAGATTGATCGGCGTGACGTCGTTGGCGGCCACGATTGCCCCGCGCGCCGCGAAGGCTTCGGCGATGGCGCGCCCCGTGCCCTTCCCCGCGCCGGTGACTAGAACAACCTTGTCCGTGAAATCACCCATCCCATCTCCTTTATGGTAGCCTACCCTGGCCCAGCCCGCCAGGGCTAGGCTGGCTACCATTACGTTTTACGCATTACGTTTTGCGTCGGGCATGGAAGCCCGACCGACGAATTCTAGGATAGTTCTCACGTTTCACGTATCACGTTTTCCATCATTTCCCGCACACCACCAACTGCCTATCGCTCTGGCGCGCATTCAACGTCAGCCCCAAATATGGCGACGGATCCAG
>Ga0210031_1001304_pt1 | contig 15009 bp, 17 predicted proteins | sample CryGeyCG2014_080_FD_185455 | JGI IMG/M metagenome (GOLD analysis project Ga0210031, IMG submission 185455) | Groundwater microbial communities from aquifer - Crystal Geyser CG03_land_8/20/14_0.80 (SPAdes) (version 2) | ecosystem: Environmental > Aquatic > Deep subsurface > Groundwater | place... | reverse complement strand
AAGACACATTTTTTAAGTAAAAAAATAGTTAGTCCAGCTTAACTTCTTTAACCTTTTTACTATAATTGCGCAGATAGTAAAGCTTGGCGCGCCTGACTTTAGCCTGCTTTTTAATTTCAACTTTGGTGATGGTGGGTAAATTCAGGGGAAAGATTTTTTCCACGCCAATGCCATCGGAGATTTTTCTTACCGTGATGGTTGAGCCGGCTTCGTGGCCATGTTTTTTAGCGATAATCAGGCCTTCATAATACTGGACCCTTTCTTTTTCTTCGCCCTTGGCGTTAAGCTCTTTAATTTTTTGATAAACCCTAACGGTCATGCCGGGCTTTAAGTCTTCGGCGTTAATTTTTTTCCCGGCTATTTCTTTGGCCATATTTTTGGTATTTAAAAATAGAACATTAATGGTTCTATTTTAAATAAGTTAATATTTAATGATGAGGTAATATTATAATAATTATCTGATTTTGTCAACCAGTTTAAGCCTATCTTTAAGACAGCGGTAAATGCCATTAAAAACTTGTTTTTTGCTTAAAGCCGAGGTGTCCAAAATGAAGTCGTAGTTTTTTTTGTTAAATAGGTTGAAGCCGTAATATTTTTTATAGCGCCTCTGATCGCTTTTTTTTCTTTCCAGATGACTTTTTAGTACGGCTTGTTTTGTGCGAAGTTCGCTGTCCTCATTTCTTTGCGTGCTTTTTTGCAACTCCCTAAAGACCCTCTCGGCGCCGATTTCTTTATCGACCGCAGTGTAAATTTTTATTGATTTGGGCAGGAAATGCCAGGCAGTCCGGCTGTCAATAATGAAATTTTTGTATTTTTTTTCAAGCCGCTTAACGTATCGGTCGAGTTCATAATCAGTGTTTGGGTTAATTTCTCCCAATTTATTATAGTTTGCCAGGGTCATTCCCAGAGCCTTGGCTTTTAACCTCCTAATTTTGCCCATATTAATCAATGGCCAGTTTAATTTTTCGGCGATTTTTTTAGCTACCGTTGACTTGCCCGATCCCGGGTCGCCGCTGATGGTTATTATCATAGTTATTTTGTTTGTTTTAAGATATTTTTTAAATCTTGGCTTAAATTTATTTTATAGCTTTTTGGTTCACCTGCCAAGTCGGTAAAAGCCAGCTGGCCGGCGATTAAAAAAATCCGGTTTAAGCCCAGTTTTTTATTTGCCGTCCTGGTTTTGGCCGTGCCGTAGATATTGTCGCCGGCCAGCGGGTGGCCGTAGGCGGCCAGATGCACCCTGATTTGGTGGGTACGGCCGGTGATGATTTTTATTTTTAACAAAGTATAATTGATAAATTTTTTTATTACCCAAAATCGCGTTTCCGCCGGCCGGCCCCGGTCGCTTATTTGCCCTTTAACGGTTAAAGGCAGAGCGGCCATTTTATAGCCTTCGCGAGCGCGGGCGATGGGGAAATTGATTACGCCGGAATCTTTCTGAATTTTACCGTAAGCCAGCGCGGCGTACTGTTTGTCGATTGTCCGGTCCTGAAATTGTTTTTTTAAATTATCAAAAGAATCTTGGGTTTTGGCTATGACCATCAAGCCACTGACTTCTTTGTCCAGGCGGTGGACCAGGCCTGGCCGTTCCGGGTCGTCGCCGACCTTCCTGATTTTTGGATATTTTTCCTTAAGCCAGTCGGCTAAAGTGTCGCCCGAAGCGCCGTGAACGGCCAGGCCAGCCGGCTTGTCAATAACCAAAAATTCAGCGGTTTCGTCAATGATCGGGATTTTAAAAGCTGGCGCGGCGGTTTTTTTGTCGTCCGGCCGGCGAGTTGGCGCGGCCGGCTTTATCAGGCTAATCACATCGCCAGTTTTTAAATTATAGTGCGAGGCAGCCGTCAAACCGTTAATTTTAATCAGCCCCTGTTTAACCAGCTTTTGAATTTGGCTACGGGAAAGTTTGCCCAATAGGCTGGCAGCAGTTAAAAATTTATCCAGCCGCTGACCGGCAATTAATGGAGTTATAGTAACGCGCATAATTAAGATTGATAATTATAATTCGTGAGATTGCTTCCCTGCCCGTCCGGCAGGCGGGGCTTCCCGCGGTCGCTCGCGATGACATTGGAGTATTTGTTCCAGCTGGCCGACCATTTTGCCTAAAGTAAACAGCTGGTCAACCCGCTCGCGGCCGTTTTTGCCTAAATACAAGCGCAGCCTTTTGTCTTGGTGCAATTTAATGATTTGCCGAGCCAGCATTTCGTTATTATTCATTTCGACGAACGCGCCGGTTTTATTTTCCATGACAAAATCCTCCGCTCCGACGTTGCGTGGCGCCAAAACCGGCAAGCCGGCGGCCATGGCTTCTAAGAGATTGCCGTAATTGTCAAGTTTAAGGTTCTCTCCCGCGGCCAAAAAAATGTCAAAACTATCCAGCCATTTTTTTAGCTGTTCTTGTTCGCCTACCAGCCAAACCAAGTTTTCAATCCCCATTTTTTTGGCCAGCCATAAAAGATTTTTTCTTTCCTGGCCTTCGCCGATGACAATCAGCTGGAGATTGGGAATAACCGGCAGGCAGGTTTTGACGGCCTGAAAGATAGTTTTAATTTTTTGTCTCTGGTCCAATTCGGTAATGACGCCGATGGTAAAATATTTGCGGCGGAACCTGGCTTGGCCCGACGACGCTAATTTGTCAAAAATATTTTCCTGGTAGGGCGTCGGTTTGGCGCCCGGCGGCAGCAAGATAATATTATTTTCCGGAAAGCCAAAATTAACCAGCTGGAGTTTGCCGTAGCCGGTAAAAACCACTAACTTAGCCAAGCGGGCGTTTATTTTGTATAGGGCCAATAAAATTTTACTAGTTTGGCGGTAATTTAAATCCGGGTTTTCCAGCCAGACGGCTTTTAGGCCAAGCAGCCGGGCCGGAGCGGTCATAATCAGCTTTTCTTTAAAGTCCAGGCAGACGACCAGGCCGATTTGGCGTTCTAGTTTTAGCTTAGCCAAAGAAAAAAAACATTTAAGCTGGAGCAGCGGAGTCGCTATTAGAAAAAATAAAATTTTAGCCCAGTGGTTCAAGGCCGGACCTAAAAAAATTTTTTTGGCCGGCCAGTTATCATGTTGGAATTGCTCTCGCCACGGCTTAGCCGATGACCAGAGTCTGAAGCTAAAATTTTTCCGCGTCAATTCCTTAAAGGCTTGCTTGAGCAGGTGATTTTTTTCCGGCGAGGAGTTAATGATTAAGATTTTGTCCGGCATAGTTAAGATAATAAATCCCTGAGATCGGCTTTGGTTACCGCCTTAAAGAGATAAAGGCAAATCAGATAAACCAAGGCGGCCAGGGAAATAATGACTAACAAATTAAAACGGCCGATTAGCCAGTAAACGCTTAAGGCCATAATTAAGGCGGCGGCCAGCGCTTTAAATAAAATGGAAAAATTAAACCGAAATTGGCTGTGCTTTTTAATTAAGTACAAGGAAAACAGGGCGATGGCGGCTTCACTATAGACCGTGACCCAGGCGGCGCCGAAATAAGAATGGCCGGGAATAAAAATAAAATAACCAGCCAAAGAAGTCAGGGCGGTAAAAATATAGGCGTCAATGACTTTTTTCTGCTGGCCCAGGGCGATAACAGCGTGGGCCAACAGGCAGCCGACAAAAATGAAACCGATGGCTAAAATTAAAATTTGTAAAACCTGGCCGGCCGCGGCAAAACTTTGTCCCGCCACCAAGACCATTAGCGGTTGGGCGGTTAGTTGGGCGCCGGCGATTAAAGGAATGGCCAGGATTATCATGGCGTCAAGCGAACGCCCGAGCATTTTGTTAAACCTCTCGGCATTGCGTTCAGCCCAAGCGGCGGTTAGGATGGGTAAAACCAGGCCGGCGAACATAAAAGGCAAAGTGGTTAAAACATCAATGACTTTGTAGGTGGCGCCGTAGATGCCGACATCGCTTTGGTTTTTTAGCAACGACAAAATCAAAATGTCGGCGCGCAAATAAATTAAATTAAAAAAAATAGTGAGGCCGATGGGCCAGGCTTTATTAATGATTTGGCGCCAGACGGTTAAGTCAATCTGCCAAGTTATTTTAATGGAGCGCCGGGAAAACCAATAGTGGATAAGAAAACTGATTAAGCTGGATAAAACCGTGGCCACCATGATGCTTAAAAGGCCTAAATTTAGGCTGGCGGTCAGGATCACGCCGGCTAAAAGAACGAGGCGGCTGGTTACTTCAGCGGCCGAGACCACGGCCATGGTCAGGTTTTTTTGAAACCAGCCCACCAAAATTTGGTTTAGGGCGGTAAAGAAAAAAGACAGGCTGGCGACGGCTACGCCCAGTTTGATAACGGCGTCGTAAGGGAAAAATAAAACAATGAGCGGCGCCAGGCCCAAAAAAATAATGGCGGAGACTAAGCGCAGGCTGAACAGGTTATTCATTACGGCCGCTTGGTCGGCTTCGGGGTCGCTCGTCATTTGCGCGGTCACCAAAGTTAAACCAAAGTCAGCCATGATGCCGAAGAAAGACAGAAAAGTTATGATGGTGGTGTATTGGCCAAAGCCGGCTTGGTCCAAATATCTGGCCATAACGGCGATGGCCGCCAAGCCCAAGATAGTGGAAATAACTTTACCGATTATTTGGACAACGGTATTGCGCGCGACTTGAGCGGATAAGGTCATGTTTTTTGCTTGATTTAGTTAAATTGGGTATAATAAATGTATAATTAAATTATAGCAAAATAATATGCTTAAGCTATTTAACGGGGTAAAATATAGCTTAATGGTGACGCTTTTGTCCATGAGTTTGGCCTTTGCTCCGGCGGCTTCAGATTGCGCCCAGGCCGAAGGCTGGTGGGACACGGTTAGTCGGGGCGGGCTGAATGAAGTCGGACAGGCTTACGGTCAAAGCGGCACGCCCACGGCCGATTATGACATCAGGCTGATGGCCGCTAGAATTATTAGGATTATCCTGGAGCTTTTAGGCATAATCTTTTTGGTCCTGATTATTTACGCCGGCTTCAAATGGATGATGGCCGGCGGCGACGAGGAAAAGATAACCTCGGCCAAAAAGCTGTTAACTAACAGCGTTATCGGTTTAATCATTATTTTCGCGGCTTTTGCCATTGCCACCTTTGTTTTTTATCAGCTGCAATATGCTATCACCGGCATTAAGCCGATTACTTGGTCGTGGTAATTTATGTTTAAAACCTTGAAGTGTCTAAAAATATTTTTAGTTGTTTTAATTTTACTGATATTTTTCTTTTGGTTAGCCAGCCGGGGGCAGGTCTATAAACCGGCAGAGCTCTCTTACGGCGTGACCTTTTCCAAGAGCCACGCCCGAAGCCTGGGGCTTGATTGGCGGGGAATTTATCGGTCAATTTTTGAGGATTTGGGCGTGAAGAAAATCAGATTACCGGCCTATTGGAACGAAATTGAAAGTAAGCCTAACGAGTTTTGGTGGGAGGATTTGGATTGGCAGATTAAACAGGCCGAAGCGTATAGGGCGGAAGTTATTTTGGCCGTGGGCGCGCGCCTGCCACGCTGGCCCGAATGCCATTTCCCGGCCTGGACCCAAGGCAAGCTTAAGGCGCAAGTGGAAAACGATACCCTGAATTATATTACTGAAGTAATTGAGCGCTATCGGGGCGAGAGCAGCGTCGTAGCTTGGCAGATAGAAAATGAGCCGTTTCTCTCCCATTTCGGCGATTGCCCGAAGTTTGATAAAAAGTTTTTAGACCAGGAAATTGAACTGGCAAAAAGCCTGGATAGCCGGCCGATTATTATCACCGATTCGGGTGAGCTGTCTTTGTGGATAGGCGCGGCGCGGCGAGCCGACATTTTCGGCACCACCATGTATCTGGACACCTACTCCAGATTTTTTAAAAGCTACATCCATTATCCTGTCACGCCTGGCTTTTTCCGTTTTAAGAAAAATTTGGCTGCCCTGTTCGCCAAACCCAAGGATTGGCTGGTCATAGAATTACAGGCTGAACCTTGGTGCAAAGAGCCTTATCAGAACGCTACCCAGGCCGAACGCGACCGAGCCATGAATTCGGCGAAATTCAAGCGAGTCGTGGAGTTCAGCCGCCAGACCGGTTTTCGCCAGTTTTACCTTTGGGGCGTGGAATGGTGGTATTGGGAAATGGCGCAAGGCCGGCCGGAGATATTTAATTATGCGAAAACTTTGTTTTCTCGTTAATTTGTCATTCCGGCTGGAGCCTGTCCTGGACTTTAATCCAGGATGCCGGAATCCAGTTCTGTTGCTACGAACAAGTTTCTGGATTGCGAGTCGAGCCCGCAATGACAGTATGCACATATGACCAAAGCAAATAAAATTTATTCTATCGGCGTGGATATCGGCGGCACGAAGATGAGCGCCGTGTTGTTTGACGGCGAAAAAGTTTTGGCCGACTATATGCTGGCCACGCCCAAAGATAATCTGGAGCATTTTATGATCATGCTCAAGGCCTTGGTTGAGCCGCTTGAGCAAAAAGCCAAAGCCGGCGGGCTGGCGATCAAAGGCATCGGCGTGGGCATCGCCGGCATGCTGGATTTCGCAGACAACAAAGTGGCTGAAGCGCCGAATTTGCCGCTACTCAACGGACTGAAGTTGCCGGAAAACCTGGCGGCGCGGCTGGGCGTTGAGAAAATCAAAATCGACAACGACGCGCATTGTTTTCTGCGCGCGGAAATGAAATTGGGCGCGGGCAGAAAATATAAAAACGCTTTTGGCATAACCGTGGGAACCGGCATCGGCGGCGCTTGGTGGCATAATGGCGAAATCTATCAAGGAGCGCACGGCAGTGCGGCCGAATTTGGCTGGCTGACCGTTGATTTTAAAGAAGGCATCAGACTGGAAGAAGCTTATCACCGTTTAACCCAAAGCAACCCGGCTGCTTTAGCCGAAGAAGCTTACCGCGGCGACGTTTTGGCGGAAAAAGCCTATGAAGAATTTGGTCATTATTTAGGCGTCAGCTTGGCCAACGTGGTCAATATTTTAGACCCGGAAATAATCATCGTGGGCGGCGGCGTGGTAGAGTCAAGCGACCTATTTTTATCCCGCACCAAAAAAATCATGAAGCAATATATCAAATCTCCGGAAGCCAAGGTGATTAAAATAGTAAAAAGCAAGTTAGGCGCCAACGCCGGCGCCATCGGAGCGGCATTGCTGGTAGCGTAAAGCCCCCTTTAGCAAAGGGGGTAAGGGGGATTTTATTTTTTGTCATTCCCGCGAAAGCGGGAATCCAGAATTCGTATTGTCATTGCGAGCCCCGACGCTTTGGTCGGGGCGAAGCAATCTCCGGTTTTTTAGTAAGACATTAAAAAATTTTCCACTCCTGTTTTTAGTTTTTATATTCGCGACGCTCCGCTAGGGGTTACTTTCTTATAACTAAGAAAGTAACCAAAGAAGTTTCGGGGAGTTCCGATTGGCTATCAATTTAAATCTTCTTGTTGCTGTAAGCAGGGGCGCCAACTCCACTCCCCCCTGGGTGATTTTGAAAAATTTTTGCTATTTAAAAAACACGGCTTTCGCCGTGTTTTTGTATTTTAGACTACGAGTTGTTAGCTATATGCCGATCACACCCATGATTTATAAATTTATTCCGCATAAAAATGATTTTTTAATTCGTTCTCCGGAACGTATCTTAAGGCTTGGCGATAAATTGCTCTTAAGGTGCCCCTATCCAGCTCTTGATGATTAGGAATAGTTAATGTTTGCCTTATGCCGGCAGGAAGAACGCGCGCTAATTTAATATGGCTGCCTTTTTGAGCAGCCACAATAAAATTAAAAGCCAGAAATATTTTTATTACTTTCTCGCCCGACAAAATTTTAAGCTTTGGCATAAATTAAAGAGTCAACTTCTATGTTGGCCATGATAGAGGGTTCGGCAACCAAATTAAAATTTGCCAAATTCTCACCTTCAAGCTGGAGTCCAACGGCCTCTTTAAGATTTGCGATCAGCTCGTCAAGAGTTTTCCCCTGGGTAACCACGGGTAAATCAAGACATTCGGCGATATAATATTTTTCGCCCTTATAAATATGAACCTGAATGATTTTTTTCATAATGCTATAAATTAAATATAAGTGTTAGAATTAGACAAAGGTCGCCGGCCGGCGCGAGCCGGGCGGAAACGAATTAATAATTAATTTTAAAAGTATGTCTAACGCTAACAGCTACATTGGAGTTGATCTCCATAAAAAAATGTGTTTTGTCACCGTCATGGATAAAGAAGGTAAAATCAAGAAACAGACAGAAATCTCAACCGATGCGGATAAAGTGGCCAAATTTTTTAGCAAGCACACTAACGCCGCCGTGGCGGTAGAATCAACCATGAACTGGATACCGTTTTACGAGAATCTGGAAGGGCTGGGCTGCAAAGTGGTTTTGTCCAATCCGCTCGCCACTAAGGCAATAGCCGCGGCCAGAATAAAAAACGATAAAGTTGATTCAAAAATACTAGCTGATTTGTTAAGAACTAACTTGCTGCCTCTGTCCTATGTCCAGCCGAGGGAAATCCGCGATCTGAAAGAATTGGTCAGGCAGAGAATGTCCTATGTGGAAATGCGAACGCAGATTAAAAACAAAATTCATTCAGTCCTGTTTAAAAATAATCTAAAACATGATTTTACCTGTCTCTACGGCAAAGCCGGAATGATTTGGTTAAGACAATTGGAACTAAGGGATATCTATCGGCAGGAAATGGACCGTTATTTAACCACCCTGGATTTATTGGATAAACAAATTGAGGAATTATCCGCGACTATTATGGAAACGGCCAAAACGGATTATGATTGCCAATTGCTCATGACTATTCCCGGCATCAGCTACTTTACCGCTCTGGTGATTAAATCGGAAATCGGGAATATTGAGAGATTTCCCAGCGCCAAGAAACTTTGTTCCTACGCCGGGTTGATTCCTTCCACTTATGCCAGCGCGGATAAAGTCAGGCATGGCCGAATAACTAAACGAGGGTCTAAATGGCTGAGAAAAGCCTTGGTAGACGCTATCACCTCTGGCTCCAGACATCCCTCAAAACTATCTTGTTTATACAGAAAATTGAAAAAGAACAAAGGCACCGGCAAGGCCAAGGTGGCCACGGCCAGAAAACTGTGTACCATTGTATTCGCCATCCTGACAGATAAGCAGCCGTTTCGGGAATTTGTATCAGTCAAGCAACGATAGGATACTCCGCTAAAATATATGGCGCTTTAGACGCCGCTTTCATAATTCGGAGATCCTAATCGTATTAGCATCTTTTGCGGCTACATTGCTTGACCGCGTATAGGTAACTGATTGCAAAATCGCCACGACAGGAGACTTTAGTGTCCTATCGTTGTTTGACTGATACCTGCCAGCATTTAATGATATTGATATTTTAAAAAACTAACAAATTTTGTCTGATTTTAGCGGGGGTTGACTTAATTTATAGGTATTATTTTTCTTCCCCTTCCATAATTATCGCCCCAAAAGGGCATTCGGCGGCGCACAGGCCGCAGCCTTTGCAAAAGGTTAAATCGCAGGCAAAATATTTTTTTCCGATAAGATTGGTTTTGTCGGTTTGATAAATTATTCCCTCCGGGCAAGTTCGCGGGCAAATTCCGCAAGCCGTGCATTTATCATAGATAAATTTCGGCCGGTTGGTGCGCCAGAAACCGGTTTTATTAGTAATCGTTGAAGATGGTAGGACGGTGATTTTCATAATTCATGTTCGTGAGATTGCTTCGTCGCCCGAGTACGGGCTCGCTCGCAATGACAAATTAAATTTCATAAGCTCGTTCTATGGCTTTAATATTTTTTTCTATCAAATCCTGGCGGCCGGCGAATTTTTCTTTTATCGCCAGTTTTAATGATTCCAGGCTCACCAGCCCGGTGGCTTTGGCGAAGGCGCCGAGTATAACCGTGTTAACGATATTTTTGCCGATTACCTCTAAAGCGATTTTGGTGGCGTCAATGGCATGAAGATTGGTTTTAGGCAGATTGATTTTCAGACCGGCCTTGGTCGTATTAATGATGATCATGGTTTTTTTGTCGCATCCCCTGGTTACGTCAATTGTATCAAGCAAAGTGGCGTCTTGGATAATTAAAACGTCCGGGCAGTAAATCTGCTCCCGGGTAATGATCGGCTTATCGTCAATGCGGGCGAACGATTCCACGGGCGCGCCGGTTCGTTCCACGCCGAAAGAAGGGAAGGCTTGCGCTTCCAACCCGCTCTTGAAAGCGGCCATGGCGATTAATTCCGCGGCCGTGACCACGCCCTGGCCGCCGCGGCCATGAATCCGTATTTGAATCATATTGTCATCTGTCATTGCGAGGAGCGCTGGCGACGAAGCAATCTCTGGTTAAGCTCCGAGTACGTGAGATTGCGAAGTTTATCCCGAGTGTAGCGAGGGACCCGCGTTTTCTTTCAGAAGCTCGCAACGACAATAAAGCATTACTTTTTTAGTCTTTCTATAATTTTAATAAATATATCATACGGTATGTTGCCTTCAACTTTATAGCCGTTGATAAAGAAAGTCGGAGTGCCGGAATTGCCGAAGGCCTGACCGTCGGTTAAATCTTTTTCAATTTGGGCCAGATATTTTTGTTTATTTAGGCAGTCATTGAATCTGGTCGGGTCGGCGCCGATTTGGTTGGCCAGAGCCGCCAACTGTTCGGCTTGATAAACGCCTTGGTTTTGAAACAATTTATCATGCATGGGCCAAAATAGGCCTTGCTCGCCGGCGCAGTGTCCGGCTAAAGCCAAAAGAGCCGAATAATCCTGGACTATCGGATAATCCCGCCAGATGAATTTAATGTCGTTTTTATATTTTAGACTGATTTCTCTAATGGTGGGGAAGGCTTGTTTGCAAACCGGGCAGGCAAAGTCTCCAAATTCAACGATAGTAATCGGCGCTTTGGCCGAACCAAGCCAATAATGATCATTATCAGCGGCCTGATATACCGGGCCGCTTAATTTATAGCCGGAATTTTTTTTAGCCGCCTTGACTCGGTTGTTTAGGTAAAAGCCAATTGCCACTATGAAAATCAGGACAATGGCTAAAAGAATAATGATGGCAACGCCCCACCAGCGCTTCTGCCAAGGTTTTTCGGAATATTGCATTGATATTTTAAAAAAATAGTTTTATTATTAATATTATAACATTTATTTATGAATAAACAAAATATGGAAAAGTTAGAGCGGGAGGTAGAGCGGCGGCTTAAGGCGAAGGAAAAAAGGAAAAAAAGGCGCATGAGGGTGAGCGGCGGCTCGGTTAAGAAACTGCAAAAGATTCTTATTACAAAATAATTCTCTTGATGTATAATTAAATCACGCCGCAGGGACGGCGATTATTAATTTTTAACAAAATTTTTTTGTCTATTGTCTTTTCGCTTGACAACATTTCTGGTTGCCATATAATTATATTATTATAATATTATTTTTTCGCGACAGTAATAAGGCTTTAATAAATATTCAAACCATTTCAGTTTTTGAAATTTAAAAAGATGAAGAAACAATTTAATCATAAGATTCTCATTATCGGCTATGGTTCTGTCTCGCAGTGCACTCTGCCGATACTTTTAGATAAAATTGAGGCGCCGTTAAAAGACGTTACCATTATTGATTTTGAAGATAAAGCCAATGCTTTAAAAAAATACACGGATAAAAGGCTCAATTTTGTTTGTGAAAAAATTACTAAGGAAAATTTAGGCAAAACTTTAGCTAAATATGTCGATGAAGGGGGACTACTTATTGATTTGGCCTGGAATATCGGGGCTAACGACATTATTGGCTGGTGCCATGACCATAATGTTTTATACGTTAATACCTCGGTCGAAGTTTGGGATTCAGCAAGCGGCTTATTTACGCAAAGCTTATTTGAAAAATCACTTTACTGGCGGCAGATGCAACTTCGTGAGCTGTCCAAGAATTGGAAAGATGCGCCTACGGCCGTCGTGGATCATGGTGCCAACCCCGGACTTATTTCACACTTTGTTAAACAGGGGTTGATTGATATCGCAGTTAGTTTGATTAAAGAAAAGAAAATAACTCAAGCAGTCGAAGAAGAATTGTACGATCATATAAAAAAGCGAGAATTCGCGCAGCTATCTAAAAAATTGGGAGTTAAGGTAATCCATTGCAGTGAGCGGGATACGCAAATCACCAATCGGCCCAAAGAAGTTAATGAGTTTGTCGGCACCTGGAGTATTGAAGGCCTCCGCGAAGAAGGCACCGCGCCGGCTGAGATGGGCTGGGGTACGCATGAAAAAAAATTACCGGCCCTGGCTTGCGTTCCGCCGTATGGGCCGAAAAATCAGATTTTTTTGGCTCAGATGGGTATCAATACCTGGGTAAGGTCATGGATTCCGAATGAAGAAATTGTCGGTATGGTAATTCGTCATGGCGAAGCTTTCGGCCTGTCCGACCGGTTAACCGTTTGGGAAAACGATAAAGCGGTTTATCGGCCGACCGTGCATTATGCCTATATGCCTTGCCATGAAACTTTATCTTCTCTTTGCGAATTGCGCGGCTTGAATTATGTGCTACCGCTGAAATTAAGAATCATGGAAGACGAAATTACTACTGGCTCGGATATTTTAGGCGCATTAATTATGGGTCATGAATATAACAGTTGGTGGACTGGTAGCAATTTGTCCATAGAAGAAGCCAGAAGGCTGGCGCCAGGCCAGAATGCCACTACTTTGCAGGTGGCCCTGGGCGTGGTTAGCGCCGTACTTTGGATGATGGAAAATCCCAAAAAAGGGATTAATTTGCCCGACGATTTACCGCATGATTTTGTTTTGGATATAGCTAAACCATATCTAGGTGATTTTATTTCCATGCCCTCGGATTGGACGCCGTTAAAAAATCGTGTGGTATATTTTAAAGAAAATCCGGCCGGCAAAGCCGACCCGGACCCTTGGCAATTTAAAAATTTTCAGTTTTTGCCATAAGTTACTTTATTAATAATAACCTTAAATAAAACAATCATGGACAAAGTAATGCTTAAAAGATTAGCGCAAAAGAATAGCACTCCGCTGCTAATCATTGACCATCAAAAAATCAGGGAAAATTACAGAGAATTTAAAAAGGGTCTGCCGAAAGTCCAGGTTTATTATGCCATAAAAGCAAATCCAGAACCGGAAATAATAAAAACTTTGTATAACGAGGGCTCAAGTTTTGACGTCGCGTCAATCTCAGAGTTAAGGTTAGTTTTGGACACGCTAACCCCTCTCTTGCAGCGAGATGCAATTTCTTTGCCGGATTTTATTTGGAAGAAAATAATTTATGCTAATCCGGTAAAAAGTTCCGATTCTCTTCCGGAATTAGACATATATAAGCCCCTCTTAACTTATGATAGTTTAGAAGAAATGAAAAAAATAGAATTTAATTGTCCAAACGCAGGGCTTCTCCTAAGGATAAAAATTTCAGACAATGATTCTGTAGTAAAGTTTTCCAATAAATTTGGCATTGAACCGGAAAAAGCGGCTGAACTGATTGAAGAAACTATTAAATCGGGCTTGGTAGTTGAAGGCATAAGTTTTCATGTTGGCAGCCAGTGCAATAATTTTGATAATTATATAAAAGCGCTAGAATCTATCGCCCGTATTTTTAAGGCAGTAGAATTAAAGGGATACAAAATCGGAGAAGTAGGCACCAGAGGCGATCCGATAAAACAAATAGACATCGGCGGTGGTTTTCCGGTCAGATACAATGGCAATGAAAAATCATTTACGGAATTAGCCAGGGTATTAAATAAAGGATTTGATAAATTATTTTCAGAAGAAAATGTAGACATTTTAGCCGAACCGGGGAGATTTTTAGTTGCCAATGCCGGAATCTTGATCGCCAAGGTAATCTTGGCAAAACACTCAACAAAAATACCTTGTTATCATATAGATGATGGAATTTATCATACTTTTTCCGCGGTTATGTATGATCATCTTGAGCTTAAATTACAAGCTATTAAAGAGGGAGAAAAAACAGAATGTTATGTCTTCGGTCCAACCTGCGACGGCCTTGATGAGCTTTCGAAAAATCAGTATATCCATAATACTTCAAAAATATTTTTGCCGAAATTAGATGAAGGAGATTTAATTTATCAAGAAAATATAGGCGCGTATTCAAATGCTTCTTCAACTAATTTTAACGGCATGCCTCCCGCGAAGATAATACATATTAATACTTAATTAGAGCTAATTTAAGCATTTATATAGCAGGCTTAGTTCTTTTTAAGGATTAAGCCTGTTTTAAAAGAATACAAATTTAGCTCAAGCAATTATTATAAACCTCATTAATTATATGGCTTTAGAAAAATATCGGGCCAAAAGAAAATTTAATATCACACCCGAGCCGAAAGGCGTAGTAAAAAAACGAAGCTTGTCGCGTTTTGTGGTGCAAAAGCACCGAGCCAGCCATCTGCATTATGATTTTCGTCTGGAAGCTGAAGGCGTCTTAAAGTCTTGGGCCGTGCCCAAGGGAGTGCCGGAGCAGGTCGGAGTTAAAAGGTTGGCGGTAGCGGTGGAAGACCACCCGGTTGAGTATATAAATTTTTCCGGCCAGATTTCTGAAGGCGAGTATGGCGCGGGTACCGTGGAAATTTATGATAAAGGCAAATGGCAGGCGCTGGAAGGTAATTTAAAAAAGGGCAGTATGAAATTTTCTTTGGCCGGCAAAAAGCTAAAAGGCGAGTATATTTTGGTCAGGCTAAAAGATAAAAAGAATTGGCTGATATATAAAAAATAGCTCTTCCCCTAAAGAGGAGTTTTGTAATTTTTCCCCTGACAAGAGGGAATTAAAGGGGGTTAAATTCCCTCCCTGACAAGGGAGGGTTAGGGAGGGTTTATGAAATTTAATAAACACCTAAAATATTTACCATACAATTTGGCTTTAAAAGAAAGAGCCAGAGATTTAAGAAAAAACATGACCTTGGCGGAAAAAGAAATTATGGAAAGATTTTTTAAAAAGTCATAAATATAAATTTACTCGCCAGAAACCGATTAACAATTATATTGTTGATTTTTATTGCTCTGGATTAGGGCTGGTGATTGAAGTTGACGGCACGACACATTTGGATAAAAAAGATATTTTATAC
>Ga0210031_1001289_pt1 | contig 15082 bp, 18 predicted proteins | sample CryGeyCG2014_080_FD_185455 | JGI IMG/M metagenome (GOLD analysis project Ga0210031, IMG submission 185455) | Groundwater microbial communities from aquifer - Crystal Geyser CG03_land_8/20/14_0.80 (SPAdes) (version 2) | ecosystem: Environmental > Aquatic > Deep subsurface > Groundwater | place... | reverse complement strand
TCATTCGAGCGATTTTCGCTCGAAAAAGGTTCGAGCTTCGTTCAGCAATTGCGACTGCGTATTTAACGGGGTGAAAGTGCATGTAGCCGGGGTTCAATTCCCCGCATCCCGACCAATCTAAACATTGCGAATTTTGCGGGCAGTTTATTTGCTCGCTCGCAGAGATTTTTAGAAAAGAAAAAAGGTAAATGCCCTTGCCCTAGCCCTCTCGCCTGCCTCGTAGACCCCGCCCCCAAATTGGGGGCGGGGTCCTTCGGGGTGCGCGGGCATTTGAAATTAAACTTCCTAAAATTCTCTTTACATTATCAAAATAATTTTGTATTATAATTATAGATTGAGATTACTCTATAGATACATACAGAATTCTATGAAATTATATTACATTTTCCGGTATTATAACAAACTCTTCACCAGCCATTTCTTTTGCCGTCTCTACAAGATTTGATTTATCAGAACAAACAAAAATTAAATCTGGATATTCATCTTTAGTAATCAAATATGCAGTAAGTTGGGCTAAATCAAAAACCGATCTAAGCCATCGTCGCTCAAGAATAGCGGCTACTCGTCCAATCATTTCTTCTGTAAACTCAATTCTTTGCATTTGAATAATATCTGCGGCAAATCTCGATTCTAATTTCCTAAACTCTTGATCAGTAATTTGGACATCATTTTCGAGTATTTGTGGGTATTTCCACAAACGATAAAAAACCTTGCGGATTTCAACAATAGCAAGGTTAAGATAGAATAATTCGTGCGCTCCACTAAATAGACTATTTACAAAATTAGAGCCTGATTCTTGTTTATATCTTTTAGCGAGTGCGCTTGATTCAAGAAAATACTTAGCTATTTACTCATTGTTTCGATCCTCTAAGAGGAGGTCGGTAAGAGATGGTAATTTTTCTGTTATCCGCCAAACTTCTTCTATAGATGGCGCACTTAGTGCCATTTCATTAAGCTGTTTATCCAGAATATCTCTCCCATAAAGTGGGTTAGTTAATCTTTCCAAAACTCTTCGCCACTGTGAATCCAGAGGAATAATGATTTGCGGCCAAACCAAAACAGGCGACGGCAATGAGGTTACTGCCGGTTGGTAAACATTAATATAATCCCTTATTGCTGTTTTATCTTCTGAAACAACGGGGAGTTGTTCTGCTAAAGTGTATTCCATGGGAGTTAACTTTTCTTAACCCATGATTGAGACTCAAAATTAAGATCAATCGCGGGCTGATTATTACGAATCATTTTTTGAACCCTTCCTGTAAATGTGAATTGATAAGATAAGTCGGCTGACTCAAGATAAGCTCCTGCTCTTTCAATCTCGGCCATTTCTTTACCTAGCAATAGTTCATTTGGATGAAATGGCTGGCCAAATTTCATTTCTTTTGCATATTCATCATAGAGTCCACGCATAAACTTATCTTGCTCCTCTTTTACTTTCTCTACTTTCAAGCCAAGATCAGCCGCTTCTTCTCTATCAATAGGATAAGCATGAATTGTTATATCGCCAGTAATTTCTTTTATGATCTTTTTGATTTTTTCTTCCTCAGTTTTCTTATCCATATGAAGCCAAAGCAATCTTTCTGTAAGCATACGAGCCATTCGATAAGCACGATACGCATTGCCTATCGACAAAGGATGAAGTTTATCAACTAACATTTTATGCGCTTCAACCATTTGTTCATCTTTAACGCCACCCTTCTCTTTAGCAAACAAAAAATATGAATTAAGGTCCTCCACGCTAATTTCAAGTCGCTGTTGTGGATTTACTGGGTTCTGGGGATTAAATGGATGACCAGTGGTAGGATCAACTGGAGTTAGCTCGCCAAGCTTACTCATTACAATCTTGTCCGCGCCTAAAGAAATTAAAGTGCCGGCACTATGCGCCTTATAGGGCACAAGCACCTCAAACTCATCACAATGATTGCGGATTAACTTTACAATCCTAACTGGCGCAAGCATGTCGCCACCACTCGTATAAAGGAACAAGCTGATTTTTTTTACCTTACCAATCTTATCAAGTAAATCACTAAGTAATGGCACTATATCTCCAGCTATTCTGGTAGCAAAAGGCGTCCTATCGCCGGTGACATAAGAGATAAGGCGAGAATCGCGTTCTTTTTCTAATTTTTCAATAAGTTCTTTTTTAGTCATAAATGTTTATTTGGGGTCTTTAATACCCTCTACTAGTTCCTGAAATGTAGACATTGTAGTTGCCCTTAGTTGATACTGAATTAGAACCTTTTGGCTTGGATTTTGTGGTATAGCTCAAAGAAGCCACCGATTCGTTATATTTTTTCTGTGCCTTCTCAAACACTTCAAGAGCTTTTTTAACCTTTTCATTCTCTTGAACAAAATCTTTAATTGTATCAAAAGAATTGTTAGCCATAATAATTATTGATATTTAGCTATTTTTAGTATAACATCTATAATAGATTCTATCAACAATTAAGATTTTGTGCAATAGTCAAAAAAATCCGCTGGCTCGTCTACGAAGCGAGCAAATGCCGGGCTGGCCTCGAAGGAAAGTGCTACGCACTTCGTACCTCTGGGAGTTTTAAATTAAGATTGATTTTAAAATTTGCCTTATGGAACAGGTAATTTCAACTGAAAAAATTCCTATTAAAATGTGGTTAACAGACATTGAGGCAGGAGCAATGGCGCAGGTAAAAAATATTGCCAATTTTCCTTTTGCCTTTCACCACGTTGCCATTATGCCAGACGCGCACGAAGGTTATGGCATGCCGATTGGCGGAGTTTTAGCTACCAACCGAGTTATTATTCCCAATGCTGTTGGCGTTGATATTGGCTGCGGGGTTTGCAGCCAAGCAACAACGCTCAAGGAAGTTGATCGAGCCACGCTAAAATCCATCATGTCAGACATTAGAAAAATTATTCCTTTAGGCTTTAATAAGCATACTAAAACGCAAGACCAGAAGCTGATGCCCCAGCTGGAAATTAAAGATTCCTGCATTGCTAAAGAATGGACTAACGCGCTTAAGTCTTTAGGCAGTTTAGGCGGCGGCAATCATTTTATTGAAATTCAAAAAGACTCTAATGGCCAGATTTGGTTGATGCTCCACTCGGGCAGCCGCAATTTAGGCAAAAAGGTGGCTGATTATTACAACCGCTTAGCCAAGCGCGCCTGCCAAGAAAAAGGGTATAGTGATTTAGTAAAACAGGATTTATCATTTTTAGAGCTGGAGAGCGAACTGGGCCAGAAATATTTTGCGGAAATGGCTTTTTGCGTTGATTACGCTTTAGCTAACCGTAAATTAATAATGGAGCGCCTTAAACAAGTTCTGGCCAATCACTTTAATAATTTTAAATGTGGAGAGTTTATTAATATTGCCCATAATTATGCTTCAGTGGAGACGCATTTTGGCGCTAAAGTAATTGTCCACCGCAAAGGCGCTACCGCAGCTCGGGCCGGGCAAATTGGCATTGTTCCTGGTTCGCAAGGAACAGAAAGCTATATTGTGCGCGGCCTGGGCAATCCAGAAAGTTTTTTATCCTGCTCGCATGGTGCCGGCAGAAAGCTAGGTAGAAATCAGGCCATCCGCCTGCTTAATTTAGAAGAGGAGATTGCCAAGTTGGATAAACAGGGCATCGTGCACGCCATCAGGACAACCAGGGACCTAGACGAAGCCAGCGGCGCTTATAAAGATATTTCAGAAGTGATGCGCCTGCAGGCTGATTTAGTGGAAATTACGACCGAGCTTCAGCCGTTAGCTGTGATAAAGGGGTAGAAATGGGTTGATTTTTTGGGGGTGAAAAGTGGTAAAATAAGAGTATAAATTACAGGACTTACGCGGTTGATTCTTAACAAATATTTTTTAAGCGCGTAAGTTCTGTAAATTAGTTAAAATATTTATGTACAAAAAGAAAAAAATAGCCTTAAAAAAGCATCGCCAGAAAAAGGGCAAAAAAATTGCCAGCTTAAGATTTAGATAGGATTTTGCCAAATAAAAAATAACCCCGATTGTTTGGGATTATTTTTTATTAATAATATTTATTTATTTTTTGCCAAAGTTTTAATGCACTTAGTGCAAACTTTCATTTTCTTGCCCTTGATTCTTTTGGTTTGCAAATTGATATTTAACCGGCGGGTTGTTTTAATATTGGAATGGGAACGGCTAGCGCCTTTAGTTGAGCCGCGGCCGCAGATATCGCATTTTTTTGCCATAGATTATATGAATTATGAATAATGAATTATGAATTATGAATAAAGGATAACATGGTAAGTTGTAATTAGCAAGAAGGAAATGGTATAATTAATTCGTAATTTGAAATTCGTAATTCGTAAATTAAATATGTGTCTATGATTTTTGCTTTAATAATTATTTTATTTTCCGCTGTTATCCACGAATATATGCATGGCTGGACAGCTGATCGGCTGGGCGATCCAACAGCTAAAGACGCTGGCCGATTAACTTTAAATCCAATGGCGCACATAGATTGGTGGGGCTCTATCTTAATGCCGGCTTTAATCTATTTTGCCACTGGCGGCGGTTTAATTTTTGGTTATGCCAAGCCAGTGCCTTTTAATCCTTATAACTTGCGTGACCAGAAGTATGGCGTAGCCAAAGTAGCAATTGCCGGTCCCCTAGCCAACTTTTTAGTGGCTTTGTCTTTCGGCTTGCTACTACGTTTCTCGCCGGCAATTAATACAAATTTAGCCTTATTTATTGCCACTATTGTGCAAATTAATTTAGTGCTGATGATTTTTAATCTTCTGCCGATTCCGCCCTTAGACGGTTCAAAAGTAATCGCGCCCTTTTTGCCTTATCGCTGGCAGGAAAAATTAAATAGATTAGAGCAGTATGGCATGCTGATTGTCCTTTTTGTCGTTTTATTCGGTTTTTCGCTAATTATACCAATAATTAATTCTCTCTTTAAGCTAATCGTCGGGTCATAAGGCAGATAAAATGGGTGGATAAAATGGTTGTTGGGGGTGTTAATTTATGTTATAATTATTTCAAAGACCTCTTGCAAAATAACATTTCGGCTAATTTTTCCAAATTTCTGCTGCAAAATTTTAAAAGCTCCTCCGCTTATAATTGGCAGCGAGAGACAAAAAGAAAAGCCGGCTTTTCTTTTTGGAACGAGCGAACCGATTATACAAAGTATATTACATATAAACATCGTCGCTTTTTAAATTTTTCGCTACGAAATTTGAAAAAATTATCTCAAAAGCTTATTTTACAAAAGGTCTTATGCAAACCCTTACAAAAAGATCGCTTTTTTGGGATGTGGCCAAGGTTGATATACAAAAAAATGTGAGATTTATCATTGAAAGAATCCTTAATTACGGAGATGAGGCGGATTTTCGCTGGGCCAGAAAAACCTACAGCGATAAAAAAATCAAGGAAACTCTTTTAAAGAGTCGGGCGCTGGATAAAAAGTCATTTTCTTTTTGGTGTCAATATTTTAATTTTGATCAAAATAAATGTTTAAAGAATCAATCAGCCAAGAAATGAGTTTGGTTTTGAAAAAAATAAGCCAAAGCGATTTAGTTGAAAAATTTTATTTGGCTGGCGGCACCGCTCTGGCGATTCAACTTGGGCACAGGGAGTCAATTGATTTGGATTGGTTTTGCCAGACTGATTTTTCCAATCAGGAAATAAAGGCCGTACTGTCTGTGCTGGGCAATTTTCAAGTTACCAGCGAATCCGCAGGCACGATTAATGGGATATTAGATCAAGTTAGAGTAAGCTTTTTGCGTTACCCGTATAAACTGATTTTTCCGCTCCTTGATTTTGAAAAAATAAAAATGGCCGACGAGCGGGATATTGCGGCCATGAAAGTTGACGCTACCTCATCCCGCGGCAGCAAAAAAGATTTTATTGACATTTTTTTTCTTTTAAAAAGATATTCGCTGGAGGAAATTATTGGATTTTTTGAAAAGAAATACGCCGAGATTAATTATAACAAGCTTCATATATTAAAAAGTTTGGTTTATTTTAATGACGCCGACGATGAGCCGGCGCCCATAATGCTTCAGGAAGTTGACTGGGAGGAAGTTAAAAAGAATATTAAAGAAAAAGTGAACGAGTGGTTAGTGGCAGGGCAAAAATGATAAAATAATACTCTGTTCTTGACCAAAAATATTTCTTATGTTAGATTAAAGAAGTAATTTACCCTATGAAATTGCTACGCAGCGGCAGAGCCGGATTTCATAGGGTGAAGTTTTATCCATCCCGAATGTTCGGGATTTGTTTTAATTAAAATTTTTTATGCCAACAATAAATCAATTAATTCGCCAAGGCAGGCAATCGGCTAAAAAGAAAAGTAAATCACCAGCCTTACAAACAACGCTAGACACTTTACATAGAAGAAGGACCGTCCTGCCGGCCGGTTCTCCTTTTAAGCGCGGCGTTTGCGTTAAAGTCACAACTACCACGCCGAAAAAGCCTAATTCAGCTTTAAGAAAAATTGCCCGCGTTAGATTATCTAACGGCATGGAAGTAACTGCCTATATTCCTGGGGTTGGCCATAATTTGCAAGAGCACTCAATTGTCATGATAAAAGGCGGCCGGACTAAAGATTTGCCTGGTGTCCGTTACAAGGTAATCAGGGGAGTTTATGATACCCTGGGCGTGGAAGGTAGAAAGCAGGGTAGAAGTAGATACGGGGCAAAAAAACCCAAGGGGTAATTGTTGAGATTTATTAATAAAATTTTTCAATCGCTTTTAGTTAACTGATTAACCAACACTTATGAGAGGCAAACCAGCCAGCAAAAGAAAAGTTCAAGGCGACAGCAAATATAATGATATTGATGTGGCCAAATTTATAAATTATATTATGCGCGGCGGCAAAAAATCCGTGGCGCAGAAGGTGATTTATCAATGTTTTGATATTATTAGGGAAATTATCAAGCAAGACCCCCGGCATGTTTTTAATAAGGCCTTAAAGCAGGTTAGTCCGCTACTGGAAGTTCGCGGGCGGCGCATTGGTGGAGCTAATTATCAGATTCCTTATCAGGTTAGAGGTGAACGACGTTTTACTTTAGCTTGCCGTTGGATAATTGGAGCAGCTAAAATGCGCAAAGGCAAACCAATGGCTGAGAAGCTGGCTGCCGAGATTATGGATGCGGCTCGCGGTGAAGGAGCGGCTGTTAAGAAAAGAATGGATGTCCATAGAATGGCAGAAGCTAACAAGGCCTTTGCCCACTTTGCCCGCTAATCGCGGACTTATGCGGACTTAAGCGGACTATTGCGGACTTAAGCGGACAATTGTTCAAAAGGTGTCTAAAATATAACCTCCCTAACCCTCCTTTGGAAGGAAGGCATCAGTATTGTCCCCCTTGTAAAGGGGGATTAAGGGGGTTAAGGGCATAGGGCTTGCCCTGGGGTTTAATACCTTTTATTATTTTAAATTTTGTCCCGAGTTTTCGGGATCATTTTGCATTTTGATTTTTAAATTTTACATTAATTATCATTTCTGGATTCCCCCCGCATTTTGCGGGGCGGGAATGACAAAATAACTTATGTCCAGAGAGTATTCATTAGAAAAAACAAGAAACATCGGCATTATTGCCCATATTGACGCTGGTAAAACTACTGTTAGCGAGCGTATTTTGTTTTATACCGGCAAAAAGCACAAATTAGGCGAAGTGCACGACGGCGAAGCAGAAATGGATTGGATGGAGCAGGAGCGCGAGCGCGGCATTACTATTACCAGCGCCGCCACGACTTGTTTTTGGAAAGATTGCCGGATTAATATCATTGATACTCCCGGTCACGTTGATTTTACGGCTGAAGTAGAGCGCAGTCTGCGTGTTCTTGACGGCGGCGTGGTTGTCTTTGACGGCGTGGCTGGTGTTGAGCCCCAATCAGAAACTGTTTGGCACCAAGCTGATAAATATAATGTGCCGCGACTGGCCTTTATTAATAAGATGGATCGCACTGGAGCTAATTTTTATGCTGATTTAGATTCAATCCATAAGCGTTTGACCAAAAATGCCTACCCGATTCAGCTGCCGCTTGGCGCTGAAGACCAATTTAGCGGCATTATTGATTTGATTGAACAAAAGGCGCTGATTTTTCAGGATGATCTTGGCACTAAATGGGAAGAGATTGATGTTCCTGCTGCCATGAAAAAAAGAGTAAAAGAGTATCGTGATAAACTGATTGAGGCAATTATTGAGGATAGCGAAGAATTAATGAATAAATATTTAGCTGGTGAAGCCATTGCTGCAGCTGATTTAAAAAAGGAATTGCGTCAAGCAGTAATTAAAAGCAGGATGGTGCCAGTTCTTTGCGGCAGCGCTTTAAAAAATAAAGGCATCCAGCTGCTGCTGGACGCGGTAACTAATTATTTGCCCTCGCCCTTAGATGTTCCGGCCCTGATTGGTTTTGACCCGAAAGATGAGGAAAAGAAGATTGAAGTTAGGCCTGACGACAACGAGCCCTTTGCGGCCTTAGCTTTTAAAATTGCTACTGATCCTTATGTGGGCAAACTTTGTTTTATCAGAGTCTATAGCGGGGTGCTAGCGGCCGGTTCTTATGTTTTAAATACTTCTAGCGGAGAAAGAGAAAGAATCGGCCGGATTGTCAGATTGCACGCTAATCACCGCGAAGAAGTCAGAGAGGTTTATGCCGGTGAGATTGCCGCTGTTATTGGTTTAAAAAATACTACCACTGGCAATACTTTATGTAATGAATCGCGGCCGGTCGTCTTGGAATCCATTACTTTTCCCGAGCCGGTTATTTCTGTGGCCATTGAACCAAAGACTAAAGCTGACCAGGAAAAAATGGGTTTGGCTTTAGTAAAATTAGCCGAAGAAGATCCGACTTTCAGAGTGAGGAGCGATGAAGAAACCGCGCAGACAATCATTGCCGGCATGGGCGAGTTGCACTTAGATATTCTGGTGGAGCGGATGAGACGTGAGTTTAAAGTTGAGGCCAATGTCGGCCAGCCGCAAGTAGCTTATCGCGAGACAATTACTAAAGAAGCAGAGGCCGAAGGAAAATATATCCGCCAGTCAGGCGGCCGCGGCCAATATGGCCATTGCTGGCTAAAAGTTGAGCCGCAGGAAGAAGGCAAAGGTTTTGAATTTGTTGACAAAGTCAAAGGCGGCGCTATTCCGCGGGAGTATATTGCGCCAATTGGCAAAGGCGTCAAAGAAGCGATGGACAAAGGAGTTTTAGCCGCTTATCCTTTGGTAGATATTAAAGCTACGGTCCTTGACGGCACTTACCATGAAGTTGATTCTTCAGAAGCCGCTTTTAAAATTGCTGGTTCAATGGCTTTTCAAGCGGCTGTTAAAAAAGCTAACCCGGTTATCTTGGAACCGATTATGAAAGTTGAAGTGATTACCCCAGAAGAGTTTATGGGCGAGATTATTGGCGACCTTAATGCCAAAAGAGCGCAAATTGAAGAAATGGGCGACCGGGCCAGTGTCAAGGTAATCAAAGCCAAAGCGCCGTTAGCCGAAATGTTTGGTTATGCCACCCAGATCCGCTCAATGAGTCAGGGTCGGGCTAGTTATAATATGGAATTTTCCCATTACAGCGAGGTGCCGAAAAATGTGGCTGAAGAAATTATTGGCGATAAGGAGAGCAAAAAATAAGCTCGTATTGCATTATTAATAAATTTGTATTATATTATTTATATATTTGGGGATGATGTAATAAATTTGTAATTTGTATTCCTATGCAAAATCAATTGCAACAAGCCATTAATTTAGCCAGGAAGACTGGCGACCGATTAATCATCTTTGATAATGCCCAGACAGACGAAGCTTATGTTGTTTTAACTCTTAGAGATTATGAAAATTTAGTTTTAGCTAAAAGTGAAGTTAAGAATTTGACAGAAGATGAATTACTTGATAAAATAAATCGCGATATTGCAGTTTGGAAAAGTGAGCAGGAATTTGACCAAGAATTTGCCAGTAAAACCGGATTTTCATTTAATCAAGACGAAGAAAATTTCCGGCAAGCAGCAGACGAAGCCAATCAGGAATATTATAATTTTTCCCAAAAAGAACAAAAGAGTGGAGGATTTAAAAGGGGCTGGTCAATACCAAGCTCAAGAAAGCAATCAGCTGAAGAAGTAATTGAAGAAGACAGGCAGTATTTAGAAGAAGTTCCATTTTAGATTTTGCATTGTCATTGCGAGCCCCGTAATCGGGGCGAAGCAATCTCACGAACGAATATACAAAAAATATTTACTTTTATAGTAAAATTTGGGAAACAGTTTATAGTTCGTGAGATTGCGAAGCTTGTCCCGACCCCGCACTTGATGCGGGGGAGGGATCTGTGTTTTCCCCCGCAGATGCGGGGTCCTCGCAATGACATTTTCAAAAGACCTTTTATAAAAGGTTTTATATATAATATTGCTACGGCTGGATGCCCGCCTTTAATTTATTTTAAGGGCAAGTAACCTGCTGAAATTTTAGAATTACAATTTTCGATTTACGATTTATAAAATCTCAAATCGAAAATCTGAAATCGTAAATTTTCCCGGGGCCGTTTTAAGAAAAATATAATATGACAGAAAAATTTGAACGCACTAAACCCCATCTTAATGTGGGGACAATCGGCCATGTTGACCATGGCAAAACAACTTTAACTGCCGCAATGCTTCAGGTGTTGCGCAGTAAAGGCCTTAAGGCATCTAATAAAAGCGTTGATCAGATTGATGCTGCTCCAGAAGAAAAAGAACGCGGCATAACTATTGCTACTTGTCATGTTGAATACGAATCGGAAAAACGCCACTATGCTCACGTTGACTGTCCTGGCCACGCTGATTATGTTAAAAACATGATTATCGGCGCCGCGCAAATGGATGGCGCGATTTTAGTGGTGGCGGCTACCGACGGTCCGATGCCTCAAACCAGAGAACACATTGTCTTGGCCAGGCAAGTTGGTGTACCCCATATTGTTGTCTTCTTGAATAAATGCGATATGGTTGAGGATAAAGAATTAATTGATTTAGTAGAGGAAGAAATTAGGGATTTATTAAAGAAGTATGAATTCCCGGGCGATACTACCCCGATTATCAGAGGCTCGGCCCTAAAAGCTTTAAATAACCCAACTGGCGAAGATGCCCAGCCGGTTTTAGATTTAATCAAGGCTTTAGATGAATATATTCCTGAGCCTAAGCGGGAGGTTGATAAGCCATTTTTGATGCCAATTGAGGATATCTTTTCCATTGAAGGGCGCGGTACAGTTGTTACTGGCAGAATAGAAAGAGGAATTGTCAAATTAAATGAAGATGTTGAGATAGTTGGTTTAAGGGACACCCAAAAGACCGTGGTTATTGGCATAGAAATGTTTAATAAGTCATTAGATGAAGGTCGCGCTGGCGATAATGCTGGCGTCTTACTGCGCGGCACTAAGAAAACCGATGTTAAAAGAGGCCAGGTAGTGGCTAAACCAGGCACGGTTAACCCTCATACTGAATTTGAAGGTGAAGTTTTTATCTTAACCAAAGAGGAAGGTGGCCGACATAAACCATTTTTTAAGGGTTACAAGCCGCAGTTTTATATCCGCACTACTGATGTTACCGGCGAAGTGGATTTGCCAGAAGGCACCGAAATGGTTATGCCGGGCGACACGGTGACTTTGAAAATAAAACTTATTTCCCAGGTTGCCTTAGAAGAGAAGCAACGTTTTGCCATCCGCGAGGGCGGCCGAACCGTTGGCGCTGGAGTAATTACTAAGATTATTAAGTAAAGACGCGTCCGTAGAGACACGCAATTGCGTGTCTCTACCTAAAGGGGCAATTTGCCAAAATAGATGACTGAAACTAAAAAAAAAGATAGTCAGCCAGCAAAAGTCAAGGAGAATAACGAAGACTTTAAGCAAAGGATTCGTATTAAAATTAAGGCTTTTGACCACAAAATTATTGATCAATCAACCAGAATTATTGTTGATACAGCGTTGCGGGCTGGCTCGCAAATTTACGGGCCAATACCATTGCCAACCGAGAAGAAAAAATATACGGTTAATAGTTCTACTTTTGTCCACAAGAATTCGCGCGATCAGTATGAGATGAGAATTCACAAGCGGCTCTTGGATATTATTGAACCAACCGCTAAAACAGTAGAAGCTTTATCCAGCTTGGGTTTGCCAGCCGGAGTGGATGTGGAGATAAAGATGTGATAAAACACGAATAAATTACACGAATTGAAAACAAATTAACACGAATTTAATAAAAAAATTTATAAAGTATAAATAAAAATTTGAATATATTAGCAATTATTTAGACAACTCCTTAAAACCGAATGAATAAAAATTAGAGCGAATTAAGGCGAATAAAATTATTTGTTAAATTCGCTTAAATTAGTTAATATTTGTGATACAGGAAAGTGCTTAAATAAAAGTTAATATAATTTGCGAGGTTAAATTCAACAATAAAGCAGCAAAATCTATTTATCTTGTTTAGCTTGAGATAAAAGGTTAATAAGTTATTATTCCGATTTTAGGCTGGTTAGTTGAATAACCAGTTTTTTGTTTAAAAATATACTAATAATGCGAATAATGCTAATGCCGCGAATATTATTAGCATCATTCGCATTATTAGCAGATTAGCATAATTTGTTATGAAATTTATCATCGGGAAAAAAATAGAGATGACGCAAATTTGGCGGGGCGAAAAAGTTTTTGCCGTGACCAAAGTTCAGGCCGGCCCCTGTCCGGTGGTTCAGCTAAAAACTGACAGTCAAGACGGCTATAGCGCGGTTCAGCTTGGTTATGGAGAAAGAAAAGAAAAAAATATAAAAAAATCGCAAGTTGGCCATTTAAAAAAAGCGGGAATTATTTCTAAAGACGGTAAAAACAATTTAAAATATTTAAGCGAATTTAGAGGTGAAGTAAAGGATTTAAAAGTCGGCGATATGGTAGATGTTAGCACTTTTGCAGTCGGCGATAAAATTAAAGTAACAGCTTTGGCCAAAGGCAAGGGTTTTCAGGGAGTAGTCAAGCGGCATGGTTTTTCTGGCCAGGATAAAACTCATGGCAACAAAGACCAGTTGCGCATGCCTGGCTCAATTGGCGCCACCGGACCCCAACATGTTTTTAAAGGCGTTAGAATGCCTGGCCGAATGGGCGGGCAGCAAGTTACGGTGCAAAATTTAGAAATTATTGATATTGATAAGGATAATAATATTTTATTGATCAAGGGAGCGGTGCCGGGCGGGAGAAACAGCTTGGTTTTAATTAAAGGAGAGGGAGAGCTTATTATAACGCGGACTAACGCGGACTAACGCGGACATTGAAGAGCAAACAATCCCAGTTGAAGAAAAAAAAGAGCAAGAGGCAGTAAAGGTAAAACAGGAGATTAAATAATACAAATTACAAATCTGACAGCTCTGCTGGCATCCCGCATCTTGCGGGATAATTGCAAAGCAATTACAAATTTACAAATGCTTTATTCGTATCATTCGTATATTAGTATTTTATATTAATTCGTATAGCTAAATATGAGCCTTAAATTACCAGTTTACAACCAGAACGCAGAATCAATTGGAGAAATGGAACTTTCACCTAAAGTTTTTGGCGTGAAAGCCAATACGGCCTTAGTTCACCAAGCAGTAGTAGCACAAATGGCTAACAAGAGGCAGGTTTTGGCCCACACCAAGGATCGGGGCGAAGTGCGCGGCGGCGGCAGAAAACCTTGGCGGCAGAAAGGCACGGGCCGAGCCCGGCATGGTTCTATTAGATCGCCTATCTGGGCGGGCGGTGGTATTACTTTTGGCCCGAGAAAAGACAGAAATTTTAAGAAAAATATTAATCAAAAGATGAAAAAAAAGGCAATATTTATGGCTTTAAGTGATAAAGTGGCTAATGCTAAAATGGTAGTATTGGATAAATTGGAAGTCGGCGAATATAAAACCAAAATTTTTAACGAAATACTTAAAAATATTGAAACAAAAATTTTATTTGTTGCGGCAGTAAAAGATAAAGCTGGTGAAGCCAAGATAGCCAAGAAGAAAATAGCCAGGAACATATTAATGATAATTGCCGACAAAGATGACAAAATAAAATATTCCAGCCGCAATTTAGTCGGCGTGAAATTAATTAATTTAGCTAACATTAATTTAGTTGATATATTAAAGTATAAATATCTGATAATAACAGAAGCAGTGGTCAAGAAAATTGCGGAGAACATAAAATAATGAAAATAAAAAGTCCCCCTTTGAATAAAGGGGGCAAAAGCAAATCCTCCTTACTTACGCAGTTGCTTGTTGGCAAATATTTTTTAAGCAAAGTTTTGTTATTAACATAAAATAATATGTGGATATTTAGCAGGAAAAAAATAAGAGACAAAAAGGCGCCTAGCAGCACTGCCAGAGGCGGCATAAAAAAAACTGCTAAAGTTGGCAGTGAGATAAAAGCTAAAGCAGCAGAAGTGAAAAGCATGAAAGACCTTTATAGTTCAGCAGAACAGGTAAAAACCAAAGAGGAAAAGGGTCCTGGCAAAAAGATTTTTAAATATCAACAGGCGCCTAAAATATTAGTCAGGCCATTAGTCACTGAGAAAGTTAGTAATTTAGGCGCTGATAATAAATATGTTTTTGCTGTGGCTGTTCGCGCCAATAAAGTTGAAGTGGCTAAAGCAATCCAGCAAGTTTACGGCATCAAGCCAATTAAAGTTAATATAATAAATATGGCAGGCAAAAAGGCCAGATACGGCAGAATTACCGGCCGGAGAAAGGATTGGAAAAAAGCCATAGTTACTTTGGCTGCCGGTCAAACAATTAAAGTTTACGAAGGCGTATAATAATTTACGATTTATGATTTTCGATTGGCGATTTAATTCTAAAATCACTAATCGTAAATCGAAAATAACTACATGGGAATAAAACAAGTAAAACCAACTACGCCCGGCAGAAGAGGAGCAAGTTTTGACGACTTTGACGATATTACCCGGAAAACTCCGGAAAAAAGTTTAATTGTCATCAGAAAGCAACGAAGCGGCAGAAATAATCAGGGCAAAATTACCGTGAGGCATCGCGGCGGCGGAGCTAAAAGACATCTTCGCTTAATTGATTTTAAAAGGGATAAATTTGACATACCAGCTAAAGTAGCCACGATTGAATACGACCCCAACCGGGGAGCCAGAATTGCCTTACTTC
>Ga0210031_1001273_pt1 | contig 15175 bp, 13 predicted proteins | sample CryGeyCG2014_080_FD_185455 | JGI IMG/M metagenome (GOLD analysis project Ga0210031, IMG submission 185455) | Groundwater microbial communities from aquifer - Crystal Geyser CG03_land_8/20/14_0.80 (SPAdes) (version 2) | ecosystem: Environmental > Aquatic > Deep subsurface > Groundwater | place... | reverse complement strand
TCGACCACCGATTCCGATACACGGCAAAAAAGTGGACGATTTAAATCAGAACCGGTGGACGATTTGGCTCGGAACGAGTGGACGATTTATTTCGGAATCGGTGGTCGATTAGCGTCGGAATACACAACGTTTCCTAAGATTTCGTCCTTGCCCTTCGAGAACGTTGATATCACCTTTTCATATAGCTTTTTTTGCTCGAAGTATTTCTTTATTAACGCACGGTATGTTTTTCTCTGATCTTGCATTAACTGAGCTATCTGTTTCTTTTTCAGGTCTATCTCTTTAAGTTGTTCATCCAACAACCCAATTTCTTTCTTAATCTCTTCGATCTCTAAGAGCAGCTTTGCATGCGCTTTTGCAATATCAGACAATTGCTCAATAATTTTCTTTATTTCGTTTATATCTTCTTCGACTTTAAGAATGGCCGTGTTGACTAGTTTAACTGCCTTGTTGACTGCCTTTGTTTGTGGAGCAAAATCAAATGCCGGTATTTTGGCAGAGATATTCAGATCCAAGAGATCTTTATTAATCTCGTCAATATTCGAATTTATCCCCAGGAACTCACTAATCTGGTTAGTGAAAATCTGCATATTATTTCTTGTTGTTACTAATTTAGAGTGTTTAGCTCTAAGATCTTTCTCTTTTTCCTTGAGCTCTTCAACGCTTTTCTTATCATCCTCACCCATATGCTCCAAAAGCTCGCGAAGCTCGTCCTGCTTGTTCTTTAGCTCGCCCTCTTTGATTCTTTTTTTCTTCGTCAGTTCATCGACAGCCTCGATTTTTGCATCTTGCTCTAAGTTATAAATTGTAAAATTGGTATCCTTGATTACCTTTTTAAGAGCTTTAAGCTCATCATTCAGAGAATCGAAGTCTTGTTGAAACTCCGCATTTTTAATTTTCTCTTGCTCAAAGATTATTTCCTTGATTTTCTCATGCAGCTTTTCTTGATCTCCTATATACTCTTCGCTCTTAGCCTGAGGGAGATAAGTAACCCTTGAAAGCTCGAAAAATTCATTATCGGTTAGTTGTTTTGAAAAGGTATCGCTATGTCCTATGAATGATAAAATTGTCTCTAAGCTATTGCCTGGACCTTCTATTCTTCTAACAAATGAATTTTTGTCGTTATTTCTACTACGGGAGCATCTATCCTCAAAGCAATTCGCAATTAGATCGAGGAGAGCTGTTTTGCCAGAGCCTTTGCCACCGATTATAGCTACCAAGTTAGCATTTAACAGAACTTGCTGCTCGACGATTTCAAGCTCTTTATTGACTTTCCCATTAGAAAGCTTCACTGAATCAAGCGTGTATATGTTTTTCCTGGGCTCTGGGCATTCTTCTTGTATTCTAACGCGTTCGTCAGGCTCGTATATTATTTGCTTGAGGCCGATAAAAGTAGGGTCTGCCTTGACCCAGCAGTATCGCATTTCGCATTTGTCTTTCTCTAATTCGCAGTTATGAGATTTATCGCCACGCTTGGCACACGGTTTTCCAATACTTTCTATGTTATGCGCATCACAGCCGTGAATGCATGGTTTGAGCGATTTAAACTCTTCAATAAACTTATTCTTGCCTTCGTTATACGGCTTCTTACCTAAACACCATTCTCTGGTCTTGGGATTAGAAGAAAAGACGGCATCAGATTTTTGCAGAACAACCTTTCGGGCATTGTGGTCTTGACTATCCCAGTCTACCAAATTCGATAACTCTTCAGGGAGAACTATTAAGTATTTATCTCTAAAGCGGCTATCTTCACTTAATAGTTTTGATATCTCCTCATGATCAACGACCGTCGTCATCGCTCCGACTTGCAAAGCACTTCCGCCACTGTCTCTAAAGGGCTCATGTTCCGAGATTAGTTTCTTACCTAACTCTTCTATATTAGAGACTTTAAGCTTGCGGCTCTCATCCTTGCTCTGAGGATTGCCTTCATAGTGGAAAGTTAGATCATGCAAGAAGTGCTCTTCAATATCTTTAGGATCAACCTCATCTGAAAAGATAACGTGGAAATTAAGTCTTCTGGGCTCTTCGCCGTCCTTTTTACTGGAGAGAACACTATCCAATCTAAACTCAACATTGGGAAAAATTGTAATGTCTTTAAGACGGCCGTCTGCTTTATATTCACGGACTTTTTTGTAGCCCTCAATTGTGAAGTAATCGGTAATACCAATAACGGCCAACCCAGAGTCCTCTAGCTTTTGAATAAACTTTTCCCAATCCGGCTCTCCGCTTTGAAGCATCGGGTAACCATTGCTCAAGATAGAGAGCGGACTATGTATATGTAGGTCCCATTTTCGCCATAAAGAGCCTTTAGCCATTCATACTCCTTCAAATAGATGATTGAAAAAATAGGAACATACTAACAGCAACCGAGCCTTTGGATCGATAGATTAGCACCTGCATTATAGCATAAGGGATACTACGATTACAGAATTAAGTATGAATATGGCATATGATGAGCACCGGTGTATTCCATGGGGCAAGATGACCAGTGTTATTTGAATAGCTGCGCCGAACCGTCAGCTAAAGTTGCCATGTACTAAATTAAGGGAGATCTTAAGCAAAAATGATTTTCGAGCCTATGTTAAATTACATATTAGACTAGTAGCGGCCAGTTGCAAACTAGCTATACTGCTTAGTAGCAAGCTATACGGTATCCTCTAAATTCGTCACGGGACATATTTCTACAATAAGAGCACATTGCGTATGATCAGAACCAACCTCAAGTCTGTGTTGGCCAAGTTCCACTTCTGCGTGATGAATCTCGGTCTTTGGTGGCCTAATTCCCCCAGGATACCAAAAATCTATGTTGAGGTCCCTCAAATATTGCTCTTGGGTTTTCCGATCTTGTATAGCCTTCGCTTTCTTCACAGTCTCCTTGTCAACTCTCATGTGCTCTAGACTATTAGAGTAGAAAGGTAACCCCTGTCTCACACATATGTTTTGCTGCCTCACATTTCGCCGAAACTGCTTTATCTGGGCATCTGTCCAACGCTCATCAATATAGTAATCTTCAGATGTTTGCATCTTCATCGCCTTGTAATGATCATGGAGCTGACTAAAAGGCCGGTGCCTACAATCTGCAATCTGGACACCCCACTCATAGCACTTAATGCGCTTTTTCTCCATTTCTTCAAATCCAATTTCCCAGTTATAAATCATAAAAACGTAAAGATCTTTTGCTGGATATTTCGCTTCCGTCAGGATATCAAGTTGTTTTTTAATTCTTGTATGCTCTTTAAGTCCCCAATCCCATGCTATACGCGGGTACCTAAAACCTGCATTCTTAAGCATTTTTGCTAGATGCGGTTTTTTTACAAGAATCCGCCCATCAAGGCCAGATTGACTCTCACACCAAAGTATCTTTTTTTCTTTTTTTAGCTCTGCGAGCTCTTCAAGAATACTTTCGATATGAGGATTCATAAGCAAGTTATTATCATAGAAGACAAGCTTTTTGTGAGTAACCCTATCTTTAATGCTTTTTTCTGTTTTGAATTTAGGTTCGATAATCCATGTTCCACAGAATTCGCATTTCCGCTTACAACCTCGTGATGCATGAATTATCTGGTAGTCTATAGGTTCACCATTTAGCTCTTCAATAAGATCATATGCAGGCGCATATTTTTCAGCCTCAGGCATAACTCCTTGATGAACTTCGTCACATCCGGTAAACGCTTTCACCTGCTCTTTAGTATGCAAAGAAGCATAAATGCCGCCTACAATTACTCTAGCAGCGGGGAACAGCCCTTTATAATACTGGACTGCTTCCCGGACATAATCGGCCCAATACGTAAATAGCGATGTAACCCACACTTCATCCGGGTTAAATGACTCAAGATTGAACTGATCCTCAAGGGTTTTCGGTATACCCCACACCAGTTTTATGGTGTGCCCAGTAGCCATTAGGTAAGAGGCGATTTTTAGTAGGCCTATAGGAAGAAAGTTCTTATGATTCCTGCTTTTATTAGGTATTGGAAAATCGGGTTCAACTAAAAGGATTCTCTGCATTCTCTTACCAACCTATAGAGTGTTATATAATTGATGAAGTTCTTTTTCTAATTGCTTCTCAAATGCACCAGATCGCGTTGTTTTTATCGTGTTTATTAGTAACTTTATGCCTGCATGTGCATATTCTTGCGCAATTTCAAAGACTTCGTCAGTATTAGAAATTACAGCTACAGTTCCAGTTTGATACATAGCAACCGCATTCAAAAGCGCCCAATCTTCTGGATGAAGATCTCTGCTATTAAAAAACCCATCCTTGGCCTTAAGGGGTTCACTTAAATTACTCTTAAACCCAAATGCCATTGCAAGGAGAAACTGGTCTTTTCTTGTTCTTCTGCCGCCAGTTAACTTAAGCATATCTTCATTGTTGAGAGCATCATATAGCTCTCTATCATCCTTATCAACCGAAAGCCTGTCAATCATTTATGTGCCTCCATTAGCGCCTCAGATTCGCCTGGTGCTAGCGTGATGATGGTTTTGGTACTGCAACTTAGATCAAGGGGTTTGCTAATGTCATCAGAGTACTCTGAAAAAGAAAAAATGAGGATTATCTGCTTCTCTGTGCTAGCCGCTATGAGGGCTTCCGCAAAATTTTCACGATTCGTATCCGATAGTCTTGCAACGGGTGTGTCGATTAAGATTGGTGAATCAAATCCTGATACCTCATGTAGTGCCCTAATAAATGCAAGCGCGAGAAGTTCTCTTTCCCCTGCACTAGTCGAGCCCAAGCAGGAATAACCTCGTGCATGAATAAGCTCAACATTATAATCATCGCTAATCCTGACATCTTTAAACGTGTGTTTTTTCCATATTAGGTTTAGAAATAGGTCCCTGGTTTCAGCCTCTATTTTCTTCCTTGTATCTGCCATTATGGCCTCTTTAACTGCGGTAACAGTATCAAAAGCTTGCTTGCATAATAGCGCTTGCTTAGCCAAGGCGTCAGATTTCTCGCGTTGTTGAAGCATCCGCTGAAGTCTCTGCTCAGCTTTAGCAATATCATCTCGAATACCGTCTCTTCGTTCTTTCATACGCCCTATAGTTTCTTTGGTGGTATCATAAATAGAGGCATATTCTTTTCGCTGTCTTGACCATTCTTGGATCACTTCTTTAGGATGTGCGCTCTCAATCCTATGTATTTCATCCGTCCTCATTTCGATATCAGCAAGATCTTGTTTCTGTACTTCAATATCATCATTTACTTTTCGGAGTTTCTCCTTAAAAGCCCCAAGCCTATCACGAAGCTGGCGCAACGGGTAATCCATATCGTTAAGAGGTTTACCTATAATGGTCGTTTGCTCAAATTCCGCAAGTAGCTCACTAATACGCTCTTCTGACTCACGATTTAAATGCTGGCCACAGATACTGCATTCATGTAGCTCAAGGATTTTTTTTAAAAAGCTGGGGTCAACTGGCGGTGGTATTTCTCTTTTTTCGCGCTTTACGTCAATAGTATTCGAGGCGTTATTGATTGCAGGCCATAACATAATAATTTTGCTGTAATCAAGCAAAAGATCTTGTCGCTCTTTAACCTTATCATCCAACAGTGCTTTTTTGCTTCGCTCTTTATTAGCTAATGTTTTAAGCTCCTCTTCATACTTATCTATATCAGGTTTTCCCTCAAGCTTTGCGTTTAGGTCCTGTATCTTTTCTTTAGCATCAGCGAACTGCTGACTTTCATCTTTAAGGCGATCTTCAATGCTAGCAAGGTCTTCCTTGTAGCGCTCAAGTTCATCGCCAACCGAATCAACATCTTTATTTCCTCTGCCCATTTCGCGGGTTAGCTCTATAAGCGTTGTGTTAAGCTTCCGCTCAACTGAAGCAAGCAAATCGATATTGGATATTTGGAAGGTTTGGGTGCGAATATCTGTTCCATCATCTCTAAAATAACGATCGAGTTGCTCGTTATCAAAAAAGAAATACTGGCGGATGTTCTTTGGCACAAATCTTTCAACGTGCAGTTTTGCATTCTCGCCTTCTAAAATCTCCCAGTCCGTACCAGCCACATTAACTTGGACTTCAAAGTTTCTCGTCTGCAGAACTTCCTGTTTGGTAGGCTGGTCATCCGCTTGATCATTAGGATATCTATCATATATCTTATAAACTTCTTCTCTTGTGAATATTATATCCTTGCCATCAGCCGTTTTAACCTTGAGTTGTACTTCTACCTTTTGGTCTTTACCATCAGGCGTTTCATAGATCGTATCTAGATTTATGATGGGCAACTGTTCAGATCTATTCGACAGATGGGGCTCGTCACCATACAAACACCAGTTAACCGCGTTTAAGAAATTTGATTTCCCTGCTCCGTTCTTGGCGATGACTACATGAAGGTCATAGGCGGATGTTTTCTGAAAGCAAACTTCGACATTCTTAAACTGGCGATAATTCTTTATAAGTAATCTCTCAATCCTCATCGCCACTCCACCTTTCCGAGTAATCGCTGAGCATTCGCCTGTAATTCTCTTTCCAGGGAGATTGGCTACCTGTCTCTGCCAAAATTAGCTTCTCTAGCAATTCCAGCATAGTGGGATCACCTTTGCACCTATCTCTTAGTTCTTCGAATATCCGCGGGCTGATGCCACTCTCGCTCAACTTAAACACCTCATTTGCATCCAGCAAACACTTACAGTCTTTGTACTAGTATGTTACTATACGTTTGTGCTTAGCACCAATACATTCAATTAGTCTATGTAGGAGCGATACTCTTCCTTGATCCTGTAAATTAGCTCCAATGCTTGGGTTCTGTTAGCAGCAATTCTTGCAATTTCTTCATAACGAAAAACTTCTTTTTGAAAGAGAGTCCATTCGATTTTTCTCAATTCTGGGGGCAGTTTATCAAACGACGGAATCACAACTATATCGTAAATAGCCGCCTCATCCTTCCCAGGAAACCTTCTTATAACTCTTCCAATGCGTTGTATATATTCCCTAGGATTGCCGCTACTGGCCATTAGAATAGCTGTCCTTGCTTGGGGAACATCCACACCTTCATTTAGACAAACCATTGCTGTAAGAACCTGGTATTTGCCCTCAGCAAATTTTTCTAGAATGTGCTCTCTTTCCGTCATTCCAGCGTATTCGTTACTAGGCATTGCATCTTCTTCCATCGTAAACCGATGGGTAACAATACTACGCTGGCTAATAATTCTCATCGCTTTATCAATTTGCTGGGGACTACAAAACGTGATTGTCCATTTCAAGGATGATCCGAGCGAATCAAGAATCTCTTCAAAAGCCTGGTATTTTGCAATGGCGTTCTTGATTATATTAGCTCTCTCAAATATTAAACTTTCAAGATATCGATCTTTTTCTTCTGCATTCCTAGCTCGGGCATACCTCACAGAAATAGTTTTAGTTTTTTCCACGTATAGCTCGAGTTCCTCAGAGCTTAGCGTCACAAATTTTGGTAGGTACCGATACGGCGTAAGGTAGGTTTCATTTGTTCTTGGATTTATTGTATTAATAGCCCTTTCGAGTTCAAATCTAGCTATAATGCCCCCAAAGTAATCCTCGATAACTTTTGTGCCTATGTCATCAAACCATCGTTTAGGTGTTGCACTTAATCCCAGTCTAAAACCATATTGAGGTAACAGACCTGTTCGAAAATCTGTAGAGCCAAGACCATGTACTTCATCTGCGATTAAACAGGCTTTAATGTTTGCAACATTCTGCTGGATTATGTGCTTGAAATCCTTTGAGGAGAGAGTTTTATGGGTTGTTATAATAATTAGGTTGTCTTTATATCCAATTTCAATATCAGCCAAGAAATTGGAGAGCTGGGTTCGCCACCGTTTATTGGTTTGATCAGCTACAATTAAGCCATCACTTTTAATTCCAAATTTAACAAGCTGGCCTTGCCATTGCTGTACAAGATGCGCTTGTGGGCAAGCAATAATGGTTGCTAGTTTATCTGTAGCCTTTAATAAGCGATCAAGGCAACCTAGAGCAGTAAAGGTCTTGCCGGTTCCAGTAGCCATTGCAAAAATGCCACGATTACCTTTTGCAAACCATTCCTTGATGGCATCCTTTTGGTAACCGAATAATTGAATACTCTGCTCTTTAGGCTTATACCACCTTCCAACATGTAATGGGTTAAACTCTTTGGGCGCCATCTGTACCAGTTTTCTCTCAACGGCAACTGGCACATCAATAACCTTTGTTCTTGGAGCGCAATCGTTCCAGAACCTATCAAAATTAGCGATGTCATTACTTAAGTACTGTTCCTCTGCCGGATCCCAGCTTCTAAAAACCTTAAACTCCTCAATGTTATCTAACCAAGCAGCCCTAGTCTCATTAAGAGAGCCACTGAATGAAACAGTATTTCCCTTTGAGTCCCTTAGGATGCCTACCTTTGGATGGAATAAACCCGCCTGCGGAAGCTCTTCTTCTGCGATGATTCGCCCTTCGGTATCCAGTGCGATAGCTACCTTAATCTTTAATCTCTGGTTGGCAATCATCCACCCTAAAGCGAATATATGGTCTTTTGTGAATTCATCCTCCAGATGATCAAGGTCTTCTAGCATTCTCCGTTCAATGAATCGTGTAGGCTCTTCTTGCGAGCTTATGATAGTATCTACATCCTCTTTACTAAGCCTCGGCGACACGACCATACGCATAAGCCCATCGTTCTTTATCAAGCCCAAAATGCCAGTAGCTGCCACAGCTAGGCTTGTCGATGAGAAAAAGCCTGCAAGCCTGCAATACTCTACGGATACTTCTAGAGCAGGAATATAGAAGTCGTATAAAACATTGTCAGAATCTGTTGAATATACTTTTCTTAGCGGGAGATCCCTTAGATCCACATAAGCCCCTTTGTATAAGACATGCTGGAGTTCTTACCAGTTTCCCTTTGCTCTACCCCTTGTTTGGTCATCCAGGGATACTACAATACTCCCATATTTCCAACAAATTTAGAACCTATCGACCATGTTAATCATTAATAAGCAACCGGTTAATTATAACACACCCAGCCTTTCAAATCACAACTAATCCATGCAGCTCAAATAATAGGTTTGCAATTGTCTGTCCAGGTACCTTCTGCTAACATCTTAAGCAATCTGTATTAGAAAGGCGGCATACGCGGCATGATAGAGCAAATAGTCTATATAGCCATGATTGTAGTTGCAGCACTTTTAGTGATTGCAATCTTGGCAATAATCTTCCAATTTTTAAGACTTAATAAGTATTCAGAAAATGCGGTTCTTGAAAGGTGGGCCCAAGGTCTTAATGACCAAGGCAACCTTAAATCGGGGTTCTTAAACATGGTCGAAGCGAAATTTAAGAGCAAGGATCTCAAATACAAGTATTACAGAAAGAAGATACCGCTAAGCGCTTCATCGAAGCTTCAACAAGAGTATGTCGTCTGCAAAATGGATGAAGATATTTCTTGCTATATCGGCTGCATCGCTGAGGGAAATGATCTAATTATAAACTGGTTAATTTATGATAATGTCCAAAGAGGAATCTATAAGGCCCCTATTATTGGCTGGATGCTTATTGCGGCATTCAAGAAACATAGCTTTGCTCTCAATAATAAAATCAGTGCTTTTGCCTCAGTAACCCTAGATGCCGTTATAAAAGTAACTGAAGAAATAATGGAGGAAAATGAGCTTGATATAAGTACGCTGAACAGAAAAAGCAGCGGTAAGCTTGGGCCGCTCTAGGAACAGCGTTCAACCGAGCACTAGGTGTTTATTAGCTCGGGTCCAGTTCTCTGGAAAGAGCCTTGTGTATAGAATCAACTAGAGCTGGCCGGGTTTCTTTGGACAGTAAAAAGCGATTCTTAGGTGATAAACCGCTCAACTTAAACTGCTGCCGGTAATTGCTTCAATGTAGCAAAGTAAACCTCATCCGGCGTGAGGTCGTCAAGACCTTGGTGCCGACGCCTTTGATTGTACAGTGTAAAGTATTCTTTAAGCTCGCTTCTTGCCTCAGAAATCGATCCGTATGCCTTAATATACACCTCTTCGTATTTTACGCTTCTCCACAGACGCTCGATAAACACGTTATCCATCCAGCGCCCTTTGCCATCCATGCTAATCTTTATCCCGTTCTTGCTTAATAGTCCCGTAAAGGCCTCTGATGTAAACTGGCACCCCTGGTCGGTATTAAATATCTCTGGCGTCCCGTAACGGTCAATAGCTTCTTCAAGTGCTTCGAGGCAAAATGAAGTATCAAGCGTATTGGACAGGCGCCACGAGAGAACTTTTCTGCTTGCCCAATCCATGATGGCCACCAGGTAGCAGAACCCTCTCGGCAAGAGGTAAATACGTAATATCTGCGCACCACGCATGGTTAGCCTGGGTTATATCAAGCCCTCTAAGAAGATAGGGATAGACTTTATGCGCCGGATTGGGTCTTGTCGTCCTTGGCTTGGGGTAGAGCGCCGTAATACCCATCTTGCGCATGAGGGTGCCAACATGGCCCCGGCCTACCTTCTTAAAACCCCTATCCCATAGTTCATTGCGTATTCTACGGCTGCCGTAAAACGGGTACTTGAGATGGATCTCATCTATCGCACGCATAAGCTTTAAATCTTTTTCACTCACCTCTGCCGGATCGTAGTAGATGCTTGATCTCGATAGATTAAGAACGTGGCACTGCTTGGTCAGCGGCAGTTGATGTTCGCGATTGATCATCTCTTTACGCTCGGATCGCCTATGCGCCCGAGCGCTACTGACAAAAAATCGTTCACCATAGTCAGCTCACCGATTTTTGCATGCAGCCCTTTTACGTCTACTTCCGTATCAAGTTGTTTGCCGACGGCAAACAACTCTTGCGCCCGATCGAGAAGCTCCTTTTTCCACTTTGTAATCAGATTTTGATGGACTTGAAACCTCTGGGAGAGCTCCACCAGTGTTTGCTCGCCTTTAAGTGCCTCCAGGGCTACTTTGGCTTTGAATACTGCCGTGTGATTCCGTCTTGTTCTTTTCGTCATTTCCTCTGCTCCTTTTTAGTTATTATAGAGCAGATTTATCACTTAAGGGTCTGTCCGGTTTTTCCCGGCCAGCTCTGTATAAAAAACCCCGACTAATTTTTAGTCGGGGCTAATTTTTCTACAGTCCTACATCCTTCCGCCCAAAGAAGATCATGCTTTTGTAATCTTCCTTATGATCTTCTCTGCCGTTTTAAGTATCCTTGAACCCTGGTTATTTAGCTTATCCTTAGTTGCCGACCAGTTGCCCAAGTAAAGGGCAGATTTCTTGTTCTCAACCCCTAAGAAGCTACAGACAATATATGATACGGCCTCGGCCTCAAGCTCTTCGATATCTCTCGGAATTGTCGCCGCATGTGCGACTATGCCAGTATGGTTTAGCTCAACGTGTGCCCACTCATGAAGAAGCGTGGCGACCATAGCGGTTTTATTGGCCTTTTCGGTAACTACAATTTCCGTGCCGTCGGTGTAGCCATTTGCAAAAGTTGCTGGCTGTACCCTAACCGGCACCGGTGCCAACTTTGCCAGTGTCTCAAAGTCTACTTCTGTTGGCATAATTAGGCTTGAGCATCCAATCTCAACGGGTTTGCCTTCGGTTTGTGATACGTCAAAGACCGGTACCGGCCTAAAGTAGATTACTTCAACCGTTTCTTCCAGCTCGTTTTCCTCACCATCATTTCCGTTAACCACCTGCTTTTTGCTGGTCATCGGTGCTAGTACCCAAATAGCCGTTTCCCCTTTTTTAACGTAGCGCTCTTTCTTCTTCCAGGTGTTAAAACCAGCAAGTAGAGTAAAATCTGGTCTTTGCATGCTTGCCAGTAAGTAGTTATTCATCGAATACCCATGAAAACCGTTTGACCATTGCCTGGTAAACTCTTTAAGCCTCTTTGGATCGGTTACAATTGAGTTTGCAAGCTCATCAAGCCTTGCCTTTAATTCTTCTCGTTTCATGTCGGATTCCTCCCTTTTAAAAATTACCTTGCTTTTGTTACCTGGGAAAAAGAGGTGAAGGATAAAGCGGTCAAGGTGGAGCGCCAAACCTGCCGAACGACCTTGACAGTGCTGACCGAACCGTAAAATGGAAAGGTCAAAAGCGACTTACTCTAAAGAATTTCTTGTAATGGAGAAAAGGAAGAGGGGTTATGGAGGGCTGAAATAATAGACCCAATCCAGCTAGGATTGGGGCGTAAAAGCCCTACAGAAGCCCTCTCTCCTTTAAGCTTACAAATCCCCTATCGCCAAAAACTAGGTGATCTAGGATTTGTATCCCTAAGATATTGCCAGCGTCGCTGAGCCTTTTTGTAATCGTTATATCTTCCGGGGATGGCTCGGGGTCACCTGAAGGGTGGTTGTGAGCGATAATAATGGCGGCTGAATTGGCAAGCATTGCCCCCTTGTACACCTCGCGGGGATGCACGATAGCTGAATGAAGGTTCCCTATTGAGACTATCTCGTATGAGATAACAGCATGCTTAATATTCAGGTGAAGACAGACGAAATTCTCTCGATCACTTGAAATAAGCTCGGTTTTAACAAAATCAAGACTCGCCACATCTTCCGGCCCGGAAATAACCGGGATCTTACTCACCGCCTCCTCTCTAACGACAGACAATTTAACTCTGGCAATATAACTCTTGCCTCCTTCCTCTCTGATTTCATCAGTTCCTAACTGTTCGTTCATTCCGTCTCCTTTCACGGCGTGCCTAAATAGAGGCATGAAGCCTCCATTTTTTACGGTTTGGGATTTCTAAAATTGGATTGTTAACGTGCGGATATATTAAATAGCGGGGGTAAAAGCCCTGAAACAGCGCCGTTGTGCACTTACCTACCAACGGCGCGGCCAGCTTTAAGCCGGTAAGGGCTGAGGGATGGCTGGGACACCATCCTTCTTTTTAAGGCTACGAATGAGGTTTTAGCCGGACATTCGCCAGGACTAATCCAATATGCTGCTATGGTGAGCCCTGTCAACTCACCTAGACCTCTTTTGGCATTTTGCTGTTTGACTAAGCTATCGCATATGCGTTCCTTATCAGTTATGTGAACTAACCAGGATAGGTCTCTTCGACGATTATCAACCTGCTATTCGTGGATTGGTTACCACACCGATTATTATTCGCCTGGAGCTGTCTCAATCTAATAGCGCGGATTTAAACCGCATAGCATAAACGAGATTTCTCCTTATTCGTGCCTATCCCGGTTAATTCAAACCTTTTACTTTCTAGTTTGTGTTGCCGGTTGCAATACCCCAGATAAAGCCGGTAAGCTCTCTTGCTACTGCAACTACTGCTTTTTGATTCGATTTGACCGATGATATCTTCCAATATTTTTTGTAAAGGCGTTGTTGAGCCTTCATGGAATAGGAAATCACTTCTGCCGGTTGGCCCTCTTGACGTTTCATTAGGTTCTTGCCGATTGAAGGACGGTGTCTGTAATGCCATGCCGCTTCGATCAATATGAAACGGATATGCCTGTTTCCTCCATGGCCGGTTTTTCCTTGCCTTCTTTTCTCTCCCGACGAGTTCTCGCTTGTTACAAGTCCCGCATAGGCCATAAGCTGCCTTGGGCTTTCAAACCTGGTAAAGTCCCCGATCTCTGTCAGAAGCACCATGGCTGAAAGCGTGTCGATTCCTTTCAATGTTTTGAGCCTGTCTGTCTTTTCGCTGTAGATATCTTTATTCGATAGCCCGATAATTTGCCTATCTACCTCATCGAGTCTTGACTCCTCGTATTCAAATGAGGCCAGGTATTCATCGAGAACAAACCGGTCTTGTTTTGCTAAGGGCAGACTTTTAAGCCAGCTTCTAAAAGGGGGAGAAAAGTTTCTTCCTTCGTATGCAAAACCTCTTGTTTGGAGAAACTTTAGAATGCGATGCTTGTTTCTTTTTACGTCTTGGCTTTTTTGGTCATGCAGACGAACGAGTGTGCGATCTATCTCTCGCTCCGTTGTCGGAACAGCAACGCAGCAGAGCATATTTGCTTTTAAAAGTTTAACTAAAGCGGTCGCATCCCGCTTATCTGTTTTTATCTTATCTGCCGGGCTTTTCGGTACCATCGATGGTGCGATAACATCACAGCTGTAACCCCATTTATTAAGTTTGCGCCAAAGAACGTAACCACAGCTCGATGCCTCGTAGCATGCTTTTATCTCTCCATATTTGGAGGCTTTCTTTAAGAACCGGCGGATCTTTTCGTCACGGTTTTCTATTTTCTCGGTTATTACAGCGCTTGATCCGTCAGTTATCATCGCCATCGTTATGCTTTCTTTGTGTACATCCATCCCGACATAAACTACACTTGTTTCCATGAGCCTGGCCTCCTCTGGTTGTGTCCCTGACTAGCTTTTGCTAGTTAATACACGTTGTACCATACGAGGCCTTGGCTCACCATTTTATCTAATTATAAGCAAATAGTTTGGTATTGTAGATAATAACCTTGCACTGAAAAGTCCGTTTTTCTACTTAAAAGCCCCAATTAAGATAATTGGGGCTTGGAGCCCTACATCAACCCTTGCTCCTTGAAGCTAAAAAACTTCCCGTCGCCAACGATGATATGGTCGAGCGTCTGAATCCCTACTATGTTGCCTGCCTCAATGAGTCGCTTTGTGACCGTGATGTCTTCCGGCGATGGTTGAACGCAATTCGAAGGATGGTTGTGAGCCAGGATAATCGCCGCCGCATTAGCAAGAATGGCTCCTTTCAGGGTTTCCCTCGGATGGACAACCGATGAATTAAGGCTGCCGATTGAGACCACCTCGTAAGAGATTACAACATGCTTGATGTTCAGGTGAATGCAAATGAATTTTTCCCGGTCGCTTGATATAAGCTCAGATTGGATAAAATCAAGATTTGCCACATCTTCCGGAGAGCTAATCTCGATTCGCTTTGTGCCCGTATCCTCTCTCACAACGCTTAACTTAATTTTTGCGATATAAACCTTCCCTCCTTCGGATAAGATTTCATCAATGTTTAACTGTTCTCTCATCTCTTCTCCTTCCATAGGCATGGCAGAATAAGCCCAGGCAATAAAGCATGCTTGGGTTTTAGCTTTGGATTCTGGGATTTGTAGGTGATCGGAAATTGTTAACGTGCGGGTATTTGAAATAGCGTGGGGGTTAAGCCCTGAAACAGCGCCTAGGTGCTTACCCACTTAAAGGCGCTGTTAGCTTGTGCCGGTAAGGACGAGGGATAGAATCAATCCATCCCCTTTGAAGCTACGAAGGCGGTTTTCGCCTGATCCTTC
>Ga0210031_1001237_pt1 | contig 15347 bp, 12 predicted proteins | sample CryGeyCG2014_080_FD_185455 | JGI IMG/M metagenome (GOLD analysis project Ga0210031, IMG submission 185455) | Groundwater microbial communities from aquifer - Crystal Geyser CG03_land_8/20/14_0.80 (SPAdes) (version 2) | ecosystem: Environmental > Aquatic > Deep subsurface > Groundwater | place... | reverse complement strand
ACAGGCCAAGGGACTGTTTTTAAATGAGGTAAATTTAATGAAGTTTTAGGTTTTTTTAAATTTTTTATAAATTAATAAAATACCTTGCGCTAATAGCCAAGCTATAATAGCAAACCCCAATCCAATAATCAGTCCTTCAAAAGCTCCTAAAATTAATAAAAATATTAAAAAGGGTAAAGTATAATATAACCAATATTTTTTATTTTCACTGAAGAATAACCATGATAAAAAAGAACTAAAAAACAGAAAAGACATTATAAAACCTTCAAAATATTCAGGATTGCTTAATCCCCAAAAACCAGAACTCAACTTGTGACCAATAATTAATTCATACAATCTCCCAAATAAAGGTGTAAAAATGATTGTAATAATAATTACAGAAAAAAACAACCAAGGTTTAAAATTTTTCATCATAATGCTATAAATTAAGTATAAGTGTTAATATTAGACTAAGGTAATCAAGTTCTTGACGGGCGGCGTTAGCCGGCCGGAAAGAACTTCCAATAATATGTCTAATGCTAACGCCTACATTGGAGTCGACCTCCACAAGAAGATCTGCTTCATCACGGTTATGGATGAAGCGGGTAAAATCAAAAGACAAACAGAAATCAAAAACGAAAAGAACAAGATATTTAAATTTTTTAAGCGGTATAGTTCTGCGTCGGTGGCAGTAGAATCAACAATGAACTGGATGCCGTTTTATGAAAATTTGGAAAGCATGGGCTGCAATGTGGTTTTATCCAATCCCCTCGCTACTAAAGCGATAGCTGCAGCTCGGATCAAAAATGACAAGGTTGATTCAAGGGTATTAGCCGATCTGCTTCGCACCAATTTCCTGCCCACGGCCTACATCCAGCCTCGTGAGATCAGGGATTTAAAAGAGCTGGTCAGACAGAGGATGAATTACGTGAATATGCGGACGCAAATCAAAAACCAAATTCATTCCGTGCTGTTTAAGTCCGGCGTCAGCCATAATTTTACCGACCTATATGGGAAAGCGGGAATGGAATTTCTAAAAACACTGGAATTAAGGGATGTCTACCGCCAGCAGCTGAATTGGCATTTAACGGCTCTCAGCAATATATCAATTCAGATAAAAGAAATGTCGGACATTATCGAGGAAACGGCACAAGCGGATTATGATTGCCGGCTGTTGATGACTATTCCGGGAATCGGGTATTTCAACGCCCTTTTAATTAAATCGGAAATCGGCGATATTTCCAGATTTACCAATGCGAACAAACTGTGTTCGTATGCCGGATTAATTCCTTCAACTTACGCTTCGGCGGACAAAGTGCGGCATGGACGGATTACCAAGAGAGGTTCTAAGTGGTTAAGAAAAGCGCTAGTTGATTCCGTTACTTCCGGCTGCCGGCATGAAGGACGATTAGCGTATGTTTACCGCAAATTGAAAAAGAGCAAAGGAACGGGCAAGGCCAGGGTAGCGACGGCCAGAAAATTATGCCATATCATCTTCGCCATGCTCTCGGATAAACAGCCGTTCAGGGAATTTACACCAGTCAAGCAACGATAGGATACTCTGCTTAATTTTATGGTCCTTGTGAGACCGTGCTCATAATTCAGAGATCCTTATCGTATTTGCACTATTTGCGGCTACATTCATTGACCGCGCATAGGTAACTGATTGAAAATCGTTTTACGACAGGAGACTTTAGTGTCCTACCGTTGTTTGACTGGTGCATAGGTATATATGCTTTTAAAATAGCGGCTTAAAACCTTTGCTAATATTACCACGGTTGACTTAATTTATAGGTAAAATTATTTTAAATTTTTACTTAGTTTTAAATCTAGATTAATCATACCCGCTAGCGCCACTAAGAGCCAAAACATCATTGCTAAATCATTCTTAAAATACGGCGCATCAACTAGGCCATGAATAATTATTACTATCATAGAACACATTAATCCTATAACTATAAATTTATTGCTCTTTTCCCCTTCCGAATTTCTAATTTCTAATTTCCAATTTCTAAATAAATTCACAAACCCCAAATATAAAAACTTTCCAATAATCCAAATAAATAATAATACTCCTGCTAGCCCTATCTCTGTCCAAAAATTTAAAAAAATATTATGCGGATAAAGATAAATTTCTAATGGTTGCCAATTTTTTTGTCTAAACTCCGCGCTTGCCAGGATTTTATCAAGCCACCTTGGATCGCGGTAATCTTCTAGAAAAACCCCTGTCTGATGATAAGGCGCAACTGCCTGCTGGTAATTAGCCAGCCCAGCACCGGATATAATTCGACCGTCAAGAAGCATTTTCTTTGCTTCTTGCCAGCCGGCCCGCCTAATTTGATATGATTTGCTATAGATGGTTTTATCTAAAACATAATTGCGGCACGACTGGCAAACCGAAATGCCAATGATCGCGGCTAGAACAAAAAATATTATTCCCCACTTTACTCTTTTCCTGCCAGCTAAAAAGAAAAAAACAACCACACCAATTGCTACTCCCGCCAACGCCCCCTTTGATTTAGCAAAATAAATTGCCAGCAGAGATAAAATTATAGTTAAAGTTACTATTATGATATTAAAAATATTATATTGATACTGTTTTGGAATTTGAAATTTGGAATTTGTTTGGAAATTGGAAATTGGAAATTGGAAATTGGAATTTTTAAATTGCGTTCTGCTTTTTTCTACTAAATAACCTATTAGCAATAATATAATTGGCCCTAAAAATAATCCTACTGCATTAGGGTAGCCAAAAAAAGAAACCACCCGGCGCGTTGCTAGGGCCTGCCACAAGAGATTATCAATTAATTGTCCGGTGATTTTCTGGTAAATCGCCAATAGCGAAACTACAAGCGCCGACACTGCCAGCGCCAAAAATACTTTCTTCCTGCCCTCATTGCCCCTGAAAATATTAAAAATTAAGATATAAAATAAAATCGGCTCAAAAAAATAAGCCTTCCAAATTCCTAAAGCGCTATTTGTAAAACCAGCAACAGCCACAGCCGCAAAAGAAATTATTAAAAGTAAAATTATTTCCCATTTAAACGGATAATCAACTTTGACTAAATTGTTATCTTTTTTAAATATTCGCTTTATCTTCGTTTTTAATTCGTGATAATTCGTGATAACCCAAACTAAAAATGCCAACCAAATCATCAATTCTAGCAAAGTCGCCGGCAAAGTTAAAACATTAAACCTGATTAAATAGCTTGGCAAGGCGATAATTATAAGCAGAACCGCCCAGTCCAGTCGAAGCTTGGCTAAAATTAAATAGAAAATAGCGAATAGAAAAATTAAAAAATTCATCATCTATAACAGAACTTGCGCGCTTAAAAAATATTTGTTAAGAATCAACCGCGTAAGTCCTGATCTATAATTAACTGACTAATAAATATAAGCCGATGCTAATTAGCATAATACCAATGATTTTTTGTATCATCACGCCGCTGCCCAATCTTTCTTTGAGTATCTGAGGGAATTTGGTTGATAGCAATAAAATGATCAAAAATAAAAATAAATACTGGATGCCCTGCAAAGCGTTGACCATAGCCACATTGCCTAAGCTAATCGCCCAATTAAGCATAATAAAAGCGGCGGCGGCCAATAATCTGATTAGAAAAAAGAAAAACAAATTTTTCGGCGTTTTCGTGCCTCGTTGCTGTTTAACCACCAACTGACGCCAAGGCGCGACTAATAAAATTAATAAAACGCCAATAAAGGAGCCAAGACGCGACCAGACAAAACTGCCGATAAAGGGCTGGCTGGCATAAATATATTTCATTAAGACATAATAAACAGCAAAAAACAGGGCGGAAATAACTGAATTAATCAACAGACGGCGCATCGGACGGTATTTGGCGTGGATCTCACCCAAAAAACTGCCGTAAATATTTTTAATTCTGGTAATTAGGCGCTGGTACAAATAAACTTTAGTCTGCTTAACGGAGATCAAAATGCCGCCAAAAATCAAAACAATAAAAGCCAAGAGATGCGAGTTATTCAAAGTTTCTCCCAGAAAAAAATAAGATAAGATAAAACTGAAAATCGGCACCAAAGCGCCGACAATCGGCACCACCCTGGTGGCTTCGCTCTGATGCAAAGCTTTATACCAAAAAACCAAAGTCGCTAAAAATAAAACACCAGCTGACAAATCAAGCAGCAACTCGCGCCAGCTAGGCAGCCAAGGAGCGAAAAAAAGCAAAAATAAATTAAAAATACTCCAAATACCCACATAAAATGCGTAAGCAATGGAAGAATGAATTTTTTTTGACAATAAAAATTTATCAGCTACATAAACGCCGGCATTGATGAAATAAGCCGAAATAGCTAGAATTAACCACATAGAAGTGTGGGATTATTGGGATTTTTAGGATTATTGGGATTATTGGAAATAAACAATTTTTATCCTAAATATCTTAAAAATCCTAAATATCTCAAATATCTTAAATTAATATTCTGTTGTTTCTACAAATTTCACTGTATAATGCAACACTGGGTCTTGGGGTTCGTTTAAAAGTTCTTCTGTCCATGGTGTATAGACCGAATTTTGGCGCCCAGCCGTGCGCCCATTCAAAATTATCAAGAAGCGACCAATAAAGATAACCACGCACATCAGCGCCTTCGCTGATAGATCGATGAATATGTTTAAGGTGATCAACAATAAACTTTATTCTCTTCTTATCTGCAGCATCAGCAATGCCGTTCTCCATAACATAAATCGGCTTTTTAAAGCTAGTTAAGTATTTTATAACACAATAGATTCCTGCGGGATAAATCTCCCAACCCATATCATTAGTATAATAATTAAAATTGGCTTTAAATGGTGGCAACCAAGATAATCTTTGATGAAAATAATAATCAAAAGCGATAAAATCAATATAACTTCTTGTCTCATTTAAAAATTTGCGGTGGTGCCAATACCGAGCAATAATTACAATTAGCCAATCAAGCGGATTATATTTATTAGCCGGCTCAAAATAGTCAGTTAGCGAAGTAAAACTTACTTTACTTTGTGGTTGAATTTGCTGAATTTTTTTATAAGCCAATTTATGGGCTTTAACTAAATTTTTATAAGCCTTAATCAGGCCGATTAAATCACCGCGCCTAGCTGGCGGGAAATTCCCTCTAAGATAACCAAAGCCAAGATGCGCCATTGGTTCATTAAGCGTTATCCAAAAATCAACATCTTGCCCCAGTTTCTTGACAATCAGCTCAACATAGCGAATAAAATAATCAACCGCTTTTCGGTTAGCCCAGCCGCCTTGTTCAGCCAGCCAAATCGGATTAGTCCAATGCCACAAAGTTAAAATGACTTGCAGGTCTCTTTTTTTAGCTGCCCGTAAAACTTCTTTATAATGCTCAATTTCTGCCTGGTTAAATTTACCCTCCACTGGTTCAATTCTGGCCCATTCAACGCCTAAGCGAAAAGCGCCACAGCCTAATTTTTTAACTAAATCTAAATCTTCTTCATAACGATTATAAGAATCGCAAGCCTGACCGCAGATAAAATCTCTAGGGTTTAAATTTCTTAATTCTAAATTCTTAATTCTTAATTCGCTTTTTTCCCACTCGCTCCAATCATTGGTAATGCCGCCTTCAATTTGGTAAGCTGAGGTGGAAACGCCCCAAAGAAAACCTGAAGGAAATTTTAATATCTTTTGTTCCGCCATATTTTAATTAATAATTAATGCCATTTTCTGCTTAGTACTCCCGGGGGGAATCGAACCCTCATCGCGGCCTTAGAAGGGCCTTGTTCTATCCATTGAACTACGGGAGCCCAAAATAAAATTGCCAAAGACACTGGCAATGTCTTAATTTAACAAAAAAACCAGCTATTTGTCAACAAATCTCGTAACTCTAACTTGTAACTTACTTAACTAATTTTAAGTTGCGAGTTATGAGTTATAAGTTATAAGTTATGAGATCTCCTTCTGCCATGGAAAGCTTTGTGGACGTCGCGCAATTGCTGATCAGTGATGTGAGTGTAGACTTGAGTGGTAGTTATAGAAGAATGACCAAGCATTGCTTGGACACTCCTGATATCCGCTCCGTTTATTAGTAAATCAGTAGCATAACTATGGCGCAAGGTATGCGGCGTAACTTGCTTGGCAATGCCGGCAAGGCGTGCGTATTTTTGGACCAAACGCTGGACGCTCCGTGGTGTTAAACCAACATGATTCTGGCGGCCAGAAGCAGCCTTGTCATGGCTGACAAATAAATAGGGATTTATCTCATACCTTAACTTTAAATATTCTTCAATCGCTCGTTTGGCTTCATCTGATAAAAATACCACCCGCAGCTTTGCGCCTTTGCCGCGAACCGTAAACTCACCTTTTTTTAAATTAATATTTTCTATTTTTAATTTGCATAATTCAGAAACGCGCAGGCCGCTGGAAAAAAATAATTCCAAAATTGCCTTATCTCTTTTTTTTATAATTTCCGGCGCCTCAATGTTGAGCGGCGCTGCTAGCATTCTTTCTAAATCGCTCCCTTCCAAAAAATCAACTTGCCGTTGCTCTTGTTTAGCTAGCTCAACCTTTTCCGGCTCAAGCGATTTAATATCTGTCTTAACTAAATATTTTAAAAATCCGCGCAAAGCGATTAAGTGATAGTTTTGGGTATTCTTTTTTAAATTTTTATCTTCGCCGCTAACTAAACGGTTAAGCCATAACCTGTATTTATGCACTATCTCTTTGGTTATCTTAGCTGGCGCTACTACGCCTTGCCCTTTGGTGTATTCTCTAAAACGGGATAGATAAAATCTATAATTATCCGTAGTTGCTTTTGCTAACCCCCTGTTAACCTCAAGATATTCTAAAAAATTTTTAATATATTTCTCCATAATTCGTAATTCGTAATTCTTAATTCTATTTTACGACACCTTGCCATTTTTTACAATTCGTGTTAATATTGCGTAGCAAGGACAAATAATTTGAGTTTAATTCTTAATTCTAAATTATTTAATGGTACCCTTTCTTGGTTAGAGTTTTGTCTCTCTGTCTCAGTTGGGGTGAAAGCAACAATGCTAGACAAAAAAACCAAACAAAAAGTCATTAGCAAATTCAAAATCCACGAGACTGACACTGGTTCATCTCAAGTGCAGATTGCTATTTTGACTGAAGAAATTAAAAAATTAACTGATCATCTTAAACTGCATAAGCATGACCACTCTTCCCGCCGCGGACTTTTAAAAAAGGTCTGCAAAAGAAGACGGCTCTTGAAGTATCTGCAAAAAGAAGATGAAAAATCTTTTAACGAGCTGGCTAAAAATTTGAAGCTGAAAATTGCCAAAAAAATGATTGAAGAAGAGCAGGAAAGATTGCGCCTAGAGCAAGAGTTATTAGCCAAACAGGAAATTAAAACTGAAGCAGCTGAAGAAGATAATGAAGAAAAAAAAGAAAAATAATAACAATACGAATTACAAATCTGACAGCTCCGCTGGCATCCCGCATTTTGCGGGATAATTGCAGAGCAATTACAAATTTACAAATACTTTATTCGCATTATTCGTATCATTCGCATTTACCCCATTAAATTCGGCTTTGCCGATGCGGAGCAATTTAACGGGGTGAATTCGTATATTAGCATTATATCTTTATATGATTAAACACAAAGAACAAAGAGTTGGCGTCTTAGTTGATGTTTCCAACATGTACCATAGCGCCAAAAATTTATATAAAAAACGAGTTAACTTTAAAGAAATTCTCAAAGATGCTGTGGCTGACCGGAAATTAATCCGCGCCACGGCTTATGTTATAAAAACTGAAACCGAGGAAGAATCGTACTTTTTTGAAGCCTTAAGCCAGCAGGGTTTTGAAGTAAGGATGAAGGACTTGCAAATATTTGCCGGTGGGGCCAAAAAAGCTGATTGGGATGTTGGCATCACAGTTGATGCTATAAAGCTGGCGCCCAAGCTTGATGTTGTTATTTTAGTAACAGGTGATGGCGACTATGTGCCGTTAGTGAATTATCTGCAAAACACCACCGGCTGTCTGGTGGAAATAATGGCTTTCCGCCAAACCGCGTCTTCCAGATTAATTGAAGAAGCAGATGACTTTATAAATTTAAGTGAAGATAAAAAATATTTATTAAAATAATTAACGCTTGACCGATAGATACTTAGAGCTGTGAGCTATCACTCATAGTCTACAATTTATTGGCCAAGCAGGAGAATAAATAAGTACGTGAATTATAAAAATTAATCGGGTTAATCTTAAAAAGATTAACTGAACTCGAGTTATAAGTAATAAGTTATTAGTAATAAATTACTTATTACCCATAACTTATAACTCCAGGCAATTCGTATCCACGTATTTATTAAACAAAATTATGTCAAATGAACAAACGTTTACTACCGAGTGGCTTGGCCAAACCCTCACCATTAAAACCGGCAAACTTGCTAGACAAGCTGACGCTGCCGTAACCGTACAATACGGGGATACGTCTGTTTTGGCTACAGTCGTAGAAACCAAAGAAGAGCGCGAAGGCATTGATTTCTTCCCGCTAATGGTTGAATTTGAAGAACGGCTTTACGCCGCCGGCATTATCAAGGGCTCACGTTGGATTAAGCGTGAAGGCCGGCCGTCAGACGAAGCAATTTTAAGCGGACGCATGATTGACCGTTCCATTAGACCGCTTTTCGGTGCTGATTCCAAAAAAGATGTGCAGGTGATTATCACAGTTTTATCTGCGGACATGCAAAATGATTACGACATTGTCTCTTTAATCGCGGCCTCGGCTGCTTTGTCCATTGCCGGCTTGAACTGGCGTGGACCGATTTCGGGCGTCAGAGTGGGCCGAGTTGAAGGTAAATATATTTTCAATCCGACTTACGCTGAACGGGAAGCTAGCGACCTGGATTTAATCGTAGCCGGAACTGACAAAAAAATTGTTATGATTGAAGCTGGCGGCAGAGAAATTAAAGAAGCCAATATGCTGCTAGCCATCAAAGCTGGGCAAAACCAGCTCGCTGGCGCGTTAGACTTGATTAAAAAAGTACAAACCAACATTAAATTAGCCGAAAAAAAACAAACCAAAGAATTAGTCAGCCAAGATGAACTTGACAATGAGGCGGAAAAAGAAAAAATTTTTACGCTGGCTAAAAACTGGCTTAATAAAAATATCCCCGCGATTTTATTTGATAAAACCTATTATACTAAAGGTGAGCGTAAAGCCGCGGTCAGCGACATTAAAGACGGCTTAAACCAATATTTATTTGAACAAGGCGTAGGTAAAGATAAGCGGCATCAAGCCGTAAATTGCTTGGTTGACAAAACGGTTGAAGCCGAAGTAATGCGTGCAATTTTACAAGATAAAAAAAGAGTTGACGGCAGAAAATTGGATGAAATCCGAACTCTCACGGCCGAAGCCGGCATTTTGCCGCGCATTCATGGCTCCGGCCTGTTTAACCGCGGCGAAACCCAAGTCCTCTCTATCGTAACTTTGGGTGCGCCCGGACTGGAACAGTCTTTGGAAGGCCTTGAAGGTACAGGCACTAAGCGCTATATGCATCACTATAATTTCCTGCCTTTTTCCGTAGGCGAAGTCAAACCTTTGCGCACTGCTGGCCGTAGAGAAATCGGACATGGGGCTTTGGCAGAAAAAGCCATGCTACCCGTTTTACCGACCAAAGAAGAATTCCCTTATACCGTGCGTGTTGTCTCTGAAACTTTAGGTTCTAACGGCTCTTCGTCTATGGCTGCTACTTGCGGTTCCAGCTTAGCTCTAATGGATGCTGGCGTACCAATTAAAAAAGCCGTGGCCGGCATTGCTATGGGGCTAGCTTCCAATCCTGATATGAGCCAATGGGAAATTTTAACCGACATCCAAGACTTAGAAGACGGCGCTGGCGGCATGGATTTCAAAATAACCGGCACAGCCGACGGCATCACCACCATTCAGCTGGATACTAAAACTGACGGACTGACCGAGAAAATTATAGAAAAAACATTAAAGCAAGGCTTAAAAGCTAGATTAGAAATATTGGAAGTAATGAAGCAGGCCATTATTGCGCCGCGACTCGACCTGTCGCCTTATGCGCCGCGCATTACCAGTTTTCATATTGAGCCGGAAAGAATCAGGGAAGTTATCGGCAGCGGTGGTAAAATTATTAATGAAATTATTGCCGCTACCGGCGTTAGTATTGATATTGACGATGACGGTTTGGTCATGGTTTGCGGCACGGACACGGCCAAATGCGAAGAAGCCGTGGCTTGGATTAAAAATATTGTCCGTGAATTTAAACCCGGTGAAATTTTTACTGGCAAGGTTGTCCGGTTACTTGACTTTGGCGCTTTTGTGGAATTAACACCAGGTCATGATGGAATGATCCATATTAGTGAATTGGCACCTTATAGAATCGGCCAAATCAGCGACTTTATTAATGTCGGTGATGTGGTAACAGTAAAAATAAAAGAAATAGACGAGCAAGGCCGAATTAACTTAACTATGAAAGGATTGCCAGAGAATGAACATCTCTGGAAAGATGAAAAAGGTAAATCAGAAGGCTTTGCCAGCCCGCGCTTTGATAATTATTCCAGCGGACGTAGTCGATTTGGCAGTCGCGGAGGCTGGTCAAGAGACAACGGCAGTCGACGCGGCGGATTTAGAAGATAGACCCTTTTGTCATTCCCGCCCCGCAAGATGCGGGGGAATCCAGAAAGATAATATCACTCAATTACATAAAAAACACCCCTTTGCCAACTGGCGAATTAAGGGGTGTTTTTTGTTTATATAATTATTTTTTTCGCTTTTTAATTTCTTCCTTAACAGAATTTAAATTATCGCAAACAAATCCATACAAATCATCAAAAGTTTTTAAATAATCCGCGGGACTTACTTTCTCGTCTTTTTCTGGCAAGGATACCTGCAAAGAAGCGGTTTCCATTATATAAAGGTCATTCCCCTTTGCTTCTTTATAGCCAGAAAATAAGTTATTAATAACAAGAAGTTGTCCATTATTTTCTATTACACTTCTAACTGATTCATCCATGCCGCGTATATCCCAATCCATAAAATTTTTCAATCTTTTTCTTCTACCAATAGCATCTTTTGGCGGAGATGTCTTTGGTTTATTTTTTCGACCAGAACTCTCTATTTTACTCCTCTCGTTAATTCTATCTTTAAGCATAGGCCTTTTCTGACCAAAATCTATTGATGATATGGGAGCACCGGTTAACTCTTTCTCTCTTTTTTTCATTATCTCTGCGAAAATATCTCTATTCTTTTTTACCCTCTCTCTTTCCTCTTCTGTTGGTTCTTTTATTTCACGTCCAAGCAGTTCGTCAATATGAGGTTTTAAAATAATAAAAATTTTATCTTGCGTACTAATCCACTCGTCAGAATCTCTATTAGCTAAAATATTTATATTTGCCTAGATTTATTAACATTTTAAAATCACCAAGGAGCTCGGGGGCGGAGTTGGCGTCCCTGCTTACAGTAAGCAGACAAATCAATGTGATAGCCAATCGGAGCCCCCGAAACTTTTGCTTACTTTTGGTTACAAAAATAAGTCCCAGCGAAGCGCTGGCACGAACAATGGCGCTAAACAAAGGATGATTATAATAATAAATGTTCGTTATTTCTGGATGCCGGCTCGGAGGCCAGCATGACAAAAAGAAAAAAGTTAAACTTTGCCACAACTGATTAGACATACTATAATAGAACTATCTTTAACTTTATCTTGTCATTTGTGAGATTGCTTCGTCGCCCGCCTAAATTTTTGATTTTATCAAAAACTTAGGCGGGCTCCTCGCAATGACAGCCGACACATATGCTTAAACCAGAAATACGCAAAGATTATTTGTTAAATAAATATGTTATTATCACGCCCGGCCGCGCTAAACGGCCGCGCGACATTAAAGAACAAACTGTTATTACTCGAATGGCTAAATGCCCTTTTTGTCCGGAAAATATTAATTTTAAAGAAGTTACTGATAAAGTCGGCTCAACCGAAAATTGGCAGATGTTAAGTTTGAAAAATATTTTTTCAGCCGTCACTTTAAATAATCCAAAAGCTTATGGCGCGCAAGAAGTTATTGTGGAAACGCCAGACCACGCCAAAGAACTTTATAACTTACCGGAAAAAACAATTGAACAACTCCTGCGGCTATATGCCAAACGTACGCTGGCTATCAGCCAAAACAAAAAAATTGACTATATTTTGTGTTTCAAAAATCAAGGCTCAAAAGCCGGCGCTTCTATTGTTCATGCCCACTCACAAATTTTTGCCAGCCAAATCCTGCCACCAGAAATTGAAGAAGAATTATTGCTAGCCGAAGATTACAAAAGAAAAAATAAACGCTGTCCTTATTGCGACATTATTAAAAAAGAAATAAAATCACCGAGAAAAATCTTTACTGATAAATTTGTTAGTGCCTTTACGCCTTATGCCAGCCAATTCCATTATGAAGCCTGGATCTTTACCAAGCGCCATTTAGATAATATAACTAAGTTAAACGACCGGGAATTCGCCTCATTTGCCAAAGTACTGAAAAAAATCCTGATAAAACTGCATAATTTGGATTTATCTTTTAACTTTTTTCTGCATCAGGTAATTTCTAACCGCGACCAGCACTTTTATTTAAAAATTCAGCCGCGCGATAGCGTCTGGGCTGGAATTGAGCTTGGCTCTGGCTTGGTAATTAATTCTATCGCGCCAGAAAAAGCAGCTAAATATTACAGAAAATAATTGTGTAAAAATTGTGTAAAATAAGCTAATAATTATCCAAATTTTTGTAATATTAAATAAAAAAAGTGTAGAGACGCGCCATGGCGCGTCTCTACTTGACAATTTTAAAAATTTCCCCTAATATTACTAATACAATTATTCTTTAATCTTCTACAAATTATTGAATAACAACACTTAGCACAATTTGAAAACACATGAAAGGAAAAACAGTGATATTAAGCAAGCTTGATATCTCTGTTTTTTCTTTCATCAGAAATGCAACTTAACAATTTAAACATCTCGTAACCCGTAACCCATAACTCGTAACTCATTTAATTTTGAGTTATGAGCTGTGAGTTGCGAGTTGCGGGATATTTTAGTACTAACAGGCGCTAATTCAACTCGGTTGTCAGTATTCAGTTAGTGGTGGTCGGTTTTCAGTTATCGGTTTTAAAAACCGAATACTGATTACCAAAAACCAAGCACTGATTATGACAACCGAACTTCAATAAGTCCGTAAAAACGTAAACTAAATTTTTCGTTTTTACCATGGATAAAACCATGTAAATAAATTATTTGAGAGTTCAAATTTTATCGCAAGATAAAATTTGCCCAGTCGAATGACTGGGTGATTATGGCTTTTGCCCGGTCATTCGACCGGGCTCAAAAAGTCTCGATACTCTCGACTTTTTGAGAGTTTGATCCTGGCTCAGGATGAACGCTGGCGGCGTGTCTAAGGCATGCAAGTCGAATGCCGGAAGTCAGATTTCAGATTTCGGAAATCGGATATCAGAAATCAGACTAATCCGAAATCTGACATCCGAAATCTGAAATCTGACTTCCGGCATGGCAAACGGGAGCGTAACACATTGGTAACCTATCTCGAGGTCATGAATAAGCCTGCGAAAGCGGGTCTAATACATGATGGAAGCGGGGGGACAAAAGTCATTCCCACTTAAAGCTCCGACGCCTCGAGAAGAGCCTATGTCCTATCAGCTAGTTGGTGAGATAATGGCTCACCAAGGCAACGACGGGTAGCGGGTGTGAGAGCATGGCCCGCCTCACTGGGACTGAGACACTGCCCAGACTCCTACGGGAGGCTGCAGTCAAGAATATTCCTCAATGGCCGCAAGGCTGAAGGAGCGACGCCGCGTGCATGAAGAAGCCCTTCGGGGTGTAAAGTGCTTTTGTATAGGAAAAAGTCTGCGCTTTTTAGATGTTAATTTATTATTACTTTATTTAATAAAAATTAAACGAGTTATAAGTTATTGGTTATAGGTTATTAGTGAGATAAAAAATTTTATAACTTATAACATATAACCTATAACTCGTAATAAAATAAATATTTTTGAATGTAATTAACATTTAAAATGCGCAGATTGATGGTACTATACGAATAAGGGGCTGCTAAACTCGTGCCAGCAGCAGCGGTAATACGAGTGCCCCAAGCGTTATCCGGATTTATTGGGCGTAAAGCGTACGTAGGTGGTTTATCGCATCTCCTGTTAAATCCCGAGGCTTAACCTCGGGGCCGCGGGAGAGATGGCTAAACTAGAGACTGGGAAAGGCAAGCGGAATTGCTGGTGTAGGGGTTAAATCCGTTAATATCAGCAGGAACACCCAATGCGAAGGCAGCTTGCTGGAACAGTTCTGACACTGAGGTACGAAAGCGTGGGGAGCGAATGGGATTAGATACCCCAGTAGTCCACGCCGTAAACGATGGATGCTGAGCATTGGAAGTATCGACCCTTTCAGTGCTGTCTATCTAAGTTAACACCTTAAGCATCCCGCCTGGGGAGTACGAGCGCAAGCTTAAAACTCAAAGGAATAGACGGGGACCCGCACAAGCGGTGGAGCATGTGGTTCAATTCGACAATAAACGAGGAACCTCACCAAGGTTTGACATCTAGCTGCAGACCCCGAGAAATCGGGGAGCCTTCGAGGGTGCTAGACAGATGCTGCATGGTTGTCGTCAGCTCGTGTTGTGAAATGTACCGTTAATTCGGGAAACGAGCGCAACCCCTATCCTATGTTTCATGTGTCATAGGAAACTGCCCGCTTTAAGTGGGAGGAAGGTGGGGATGACGTCAAATCAGCATGGTTCTTATATCTTGGGCGACACACGTGCTACAATGGGAAGTACAAAGGGACGCCAAGCCGTAAGGTGGAGCAAATCCCCCAAAACTTTTCTCAGTTCGGATTGAGGTCTGCAACTCGACCTCATGAAGCCGGAATCGCTAGTAAACGCGGATCAGCTATGCCGCGTTGAATACGTTCTCGGGTCTTGTACTCACCGCCCGTCACACCAAGAGAGCCGATAATGCCCGAAGCGCCTCCTTAGAGGCACAAAGGCAGGATTGGTAATAAGGGTGAAGTCGTAACAAGGCATCCGTAGCGGAAGCTGTGGATGGATCACCTCCTTTCTAGGGAGCACAAGAATTTTCGATTGCAGATTTTCGATTTACGATTTCTGCGTGAAAATTCATAGTCGAAATTTTAGATGGGAATTTGATTTTAAATCTAAAATCGAAAATCTCAAATCTAAAATTACAAGAGTTAGCGCCTGTTAGTACTGAAAATCTCATAACTCGCAGCTCACAACTCACAACTCAAAATAATTATTGGGTTATGAGTTATGGGTTACGAGTTGCGAGAAATAAACAAATAGTGTTATGGGCCTATTTGTCAAAAAAAGATTGGC
>Ga0210031_1001232_pt1 | contig 15415 bp, 12 predicted proteins | sample CryGeyCG2014_080_FD_185455 | JGI IMG/M metagenome (GOLD analysis project Ga0210031, IMG submission 185455) | Groundwater microbial communities from aquifer - Crystal Geyser CG03_land_8/20/14_0.80 (SPAdes) (version 2) | ecosystem: Environmental > Aquatic > Deep subsurface > Groundwater | place... | reverse complement strand
ATGGCTAATATTCATATATTTTGCCCCCTTTAACAAAGGGGGACTTTAAAAATCCTTGCTCTTTGCCTTAAAATTTGCTACTATTTATGTGGAAACAAAACTTAGATAGAAAGGAGGGGAAAAATAACAGGCTATGGTTGTTAATTATTAATCTCGTCAACATTATCTCTAAAGGAGGGCTTAATGCAACTTGCAACTTTTTTGAAGTCTGTAACTCCGGGTACCAAGGTGGTAGCTCATCTTGGTCTTAAACGCAAGATCCACAAAAATGCAGAGGATATTAAGACTATTTTAGCTAGCCGACTCAAGGAACTTGGCATTGAAAATTTCTCAATCAATTGCTACTTGAAACGGAGAGGCAAAAATTCATTCTCTGTCAATCCTGACGCAATAAACGTATTTTTAAATGGCCCTGATTTCAAAATATCACGAAACCAATAATAACCTGCCTGTAAAAACCTGAACGTAGATCAGAATCTTGGTCTACGTTTTTACTTTCTATAAAGCTAATTTTTGTTTTCAAAATTTTTTCTGGATTCCGGCTCTCCACTTCGCTCCGGCCGGAATGACGAATAAAGAGTACTATTCCTTATTCATTATTCATTATTCTTAAATCTAAAATCGAAAATCTTAAATCGTAAATTACTAAAGTTCTCTCCCCTGCTCCACCTGCACTAAGGCATTATCGTCAATAACAATCGTATCGCGCCGTTTAATTTCATTAGCTAAAATTTTATTAGCAATCTCGTTTTCCACTTTTTCTTGAATTAAGCGCCTTAAGGGCCGCGCGCCAAATTTTGGATCAAAGCCTTCCTGCGCGATTTTTTTTACGCCAGCAGCTCTCGCCTTAAAGCCAATGCCTTTAGCCCCTAACATCTGCTGGACTTTATTTAACATTAATTTGGTTATTGCTTCAACTTCGTTTAAATTTAAGGGCTTAAAGACAATCACGCCGTCAAAACGGTTAATTAATTCTGGCCGCAAAATTTTGTTTAATTGTTCGTTAATTAATTTTTGCTTAATTTCTTCAATATTTGTTCCAACAACAATCTGCTCCTGAATAAAAACCGCAGCCACATTAGATGTGGCAATAATAATACTATTGGTAAAATCAATAGTCCGGCCTTGGCCGTCGGTCAAGCGACCATCATCCATTACTTGTAAAAATAAATTCAAAATTTCCGGATGCGCTTTTTCAAATTCGTCTAATAGTATCAAAGAAAATGGCGACTTGCGTACTGCTTCAGTCAAATAACCCAAGCTGCCGGCAGGACTGCCAATCATTTTTTCAATGCTGGCTTGATGCTGGTATTCGCTCATATCCAAGCGGATCATATAGTCTTCGTCGCCAAAATAAACTTCAGCCACGGTTTTGGCCAGCTCGGTCTTGCCCACGCCGGTCGGACCCATAAATAAAAAGTTGGCAATCGGCCGCTTGCCTTCCCGCATTTCGGTCCTGGCGCGGCGCAAACTAGCTGACACCATGGCTACTGCTTCGGTCTGGTCAATCATGCGCTGGTGTATTTTTTCTTCCAAATTTAATAAATTCTGACCCTCGCTATCGGTAATTTTTGTCAAAGGAATATGGATTGTCTGGCTCAAGACCGAAGCAACGTCGTCTTCATTGACAATACTGTTAATACCTTTAGTTCTGGCAACCTTAACCGCGATAATTTCCAAAAGATCAATCGCTTTGGCCGGCAAATATTTATCATGGATGTATTTGGCTGTCAACTCCACGGCTTTAGCCAAACTGTTATAAGAAAAATAAACTTTATGCTTGGCTTCAAAAAAGCCGATTTTGCTTTCAATTATTTGAATGGCTTGATTTATTTCCGGCTCTTTAACTTCAATCTTAGCCATAACATTACTTAATGGTTTACCTTCAATAAATTTGGCGTAATTGGCGCTGGTAGCGGTGGCTAAGCAAATTATATTTTTATGTTCCAGAGCGCCGGCTAAGACCTCTGACAAATCCAAACTTTCTTCCTCTCCGGCGGTTATGCCCATTAAATTTTCAATATTATTAATATATAAAATTATATTGCCTGCCCGATTTATTTCATCTAGCGCTACTAATAATTTTTCTTCGGCTTGTTCAGCCGTTGTGCCGCTTAATAATCTAGGCAAGTCTAATTCAATTAATCTTTTATCACGCAAAATTTTAGGCACATCTTCCTCAACCATCAAATGGGCAATCTGGCCGACAATCGTATTTTTACCTACACCAATTTCACCAATTAGAATATTACCAACCTGACCGCTCTCTAAATTTTGCCAAATCGTCTCAATTTCCTTGTCTCGGCCAACACACAACTCAACCCTGCCCCATTTAGCCGCCATAGTCAGGTCATGGGCAAAATGATTTAATACCGGCGTAGCCACAGCCGTATAAGCCCGGTTCATGGCGTGGGCTGGTTTAAAACGCGCCCGCGATTTATATAACTGGTAATTAGCAATTAACTGTTCATTAATAATAAACCACTGGATTACATTATTAATTTTATCCCAATCAATTTCTAAATCATATAAAATTTCTGTAATAATTTTATCTTTGGCCAATGTCGGCAAAATAAAATGGATGGGCTTGACTTTTTTCTGGTCCGAATGCAGCACTGCCAGATAAGCACTGATTAATATTTCTTTAACATCACTGCCTAAAATAGTTTTACTGCTAGTAGTCGGCAAATTGGCTAACTGATTTTTTAAGCGAGCAATTAATTTAACCCCATCAATATTCAACCGGGAAAAAACTGCTGCCACCTCCTGATCTTTTAATAAGCAAAAAAACAAATGCTTGGTATTTACTTCGCCTTGACGGGCTATCTCGGCCAATAAATAAGCGTCTTCAACTACTTTACTGGCGTTATAACTGAAGCCGGAGGAAACCTCAACCTTGAATTTTGCTTTGGCTTTCTTTAATTCCTGCCAATTATTCGGCAAGTTAGTTAACTTATTTTTTTCACTATATTTTGGCTTGCTAATTTTCTGTTTAAGCGCTTCTTCCTCGCTTAACCGATAAACAACAAACATATCAGCCAGCACGCTTAACCAAAAAGTCAAAATCAGCCAATGTTTAACTCGCCAAAAGGCAAAAGCAGCCGGATTATCCAAATTTCCGCCAGCTGACCAAACCCACCAAGCTAAAGCGATTAATCCAATTATGCCAACAGTATAAGCCAGGGAATTAAGAACTAAATGCAAACTTCTTCTTAAATGGCTTAGCTTAATAACTGCCCGACCTAACTTTATGCCCCAATAATAAAACCGACCTTGAGAAAAAGTGCCTAAACCAAAACCAACGCAACTGGAACAATTAAACCCCTTGGCATTAACACCTGAACCAACGCAATCCGGACAACTGATAAACTGTAAATTGTCTTTATCCGACATGTTTAAAACTATAAAAATAATTGAAAAATAATCTCATAAATAACTAGTAGCGGCAACACCAGCCAAAAAATAAAAATCAGCCCAACAACTATCAACCAAAAAAGCATCAAAATGCTTCTGATAATTATTTGGACTAATCTAACCAAAAAACTAATTAGCATTCCTTGCCAATCATACTGGCCGTACATTGGCCGAAAAATATTTTTAACCCAAACCAATAGCGCCAAAGACTTTTGCCGATTGGCTAAAAAATCGCCTAGAGAAAAAAATAACTTAACTAAACCTCGCGAATACCACCATAGCGGGAAATACAAAATATCCCACACTAATTCAGTTAAAATTTTAGCGCTATAAAAAGCGAAGTTATTGCTTACCATATAACTTATTTAGAGTTTCTCTATTTTTTATTTAAAGTAAGCCGCAGAAAATACTTATTTTTGAAGCGAGGACTGTTTGATTCCGTAGCGAGAAAATAAGTATTTTCTGCGGCTTACGGAATAAAACCCTAAATGAGTTCATAATAACAATATTATAACATATCTTGTTAATTAAATACAAAGCTTGACAAGTTATTTATGGCTGTGTAATATATAATATAGCAATAATCAATTTTACCAACGCCCGCGAGGGGTGTTTTTTAATACTAAAAATTACTAAAAATACTAATAAATATGAACAAATTGACTAATTATATTCAGGCATCAATTGAGGAAATGAAAAAAGTGACTTGGCCCACCAAAAAAGAAGCTTATAACTATACTATTTTAGTTATCGGGATTAGCTTGGCCGTAGCGGCTTTTCTGGGCGCTTTAGATTATATCTTTACTATTGCTTTGGAATTTTTTATAACAAATAAATAATGCAAATCTGCGAATTCGCATAATTCGCATTATACAAATATGGCCAAACAAATATTAAACCAGGGCCGACGTTGGTACGTTCTTCACACTTATTCCGGCTATGAAGAAAATGTGGCGCAAAACTTGAAGCAAAGGACTGAATCAATGGATATGGAGGATAAAATTTTTAATATCCTTATTCCGACTGAAAAAAAGATTAAAATTAAAAATGGCAAGCGCAAAATTATTGAGGAAAAAATCTTTCCCGGCTATGTTTTGGTGGAAATGATTGTTACTGATGACTCTTGGTATGTTGTCAGAAATACGCCTAATGTCACTGGTTTTATCGGCACTGGCACAATTCCTACGCCAATTAGCGAGCGCGAAGTTAAAGATCTGCAAAAACGCATGGGCGTTGAAGAGCCGAAATTCAAAATTGATGTTTCAATCAATTCTCCAGTTAGAATTATTGACGGGCCGTTTAAAAATCTTGAAGGCAAAGTTACTAATATTGACGAAGCTAAAGGCAAGATTAAAGTTGCTGTTTCTATGTTTGGCCGAGAAACGCCCGTTGAACTGGATTTTTTACAAATAAAGAAGATTTAAAAATATAACTTCTACCGAATGTAATAAATAAAAAGAAAAATAAGAAAAATAAGAATTGATTCTTTCTTATTTTATCTTATTTCTCTTATTTAAAACCATGGCGAAAAAAATATTAGCTAAAGTAAAACTGCAAATTACTGCTGGCCAAGCCACTCCGGCGCCGCCAGTTGGTCCTGCCTTAGGCCAGTATGGTGTCAATATTCAGGAATTTTGCACCAGATTTAATGAAACCACCCGAAACAAAATGGGCGACATTGTTCCTGTAGAAATTACTGTTTTTGAAGATAGAACTTTTACTTTTATTACCAAAACTCCGCCAGCTGCGGAATTAATTAAAAAGTACGCCAAAGTTGCTAAAGGCTCTGGCAAACCCTTAACTGACAAAGTCGGCTCAATCAGCGAAGCCCAATTAAGGGAAATTGCTCAAATAAAATTGCCAGACCTGAATGCTAATGACATTGAAGCGGCCATGAAAATTATTGCCGGCACCGCCAGACAAATGGGTGTGGAGATAAAGGGGTAAACCTCACCCCCAGCCCCTCTCCTAGACAGGAGAGGGAAAACCCGTCCTAAAAATAAAAGGTATTAAACCCCAGGGCAAGCCCTGGACCCTTAACCCCCTTTATCCCCCTTTACAAGGGGGACAATACTGATGCCCTCCTTGTAAATAATCCCCCTTCCAAAGGGGGACAATACTGATGCCCTCCTTGTAAATAATCCCCCTTCCAAAGGGGGACAATACTGATGCCCTCCTTGTAAATAATCCCCCTTCCAAAGGGGGACATAGGGGGTTAAATTAGGGAGGTTATATTTTAGACGTTTTGGCTATACCAAACCCCGTTCCCGAAAGCTTTCGGGGGACAAGGTATTGAAAAGACTAATAAAGAATTTAAATTATAACTTGCTGATAATTTTATGAAAAAAAATAATCTCAAAAATATAACTCCATATAACGAAAAAATATACAAGGATATCCAAATAAACTATTTGATTATTTTTGGAATATATTCGTTGATTGTCAAGGGGGAAAAGTGTACTTTTGAAAAATTGGTTGCGGAGTGTTTTAATTTATTTCCCAAAGTATTTAGCCTTGCTCGATATCCTCAATGGCCCGATTCTCTTAAATTTGATCGTCCACTGCGAACACTTAGAGAGAGAGGATTAATTATTGGAAACCCAAAAGGCCTATTTTCTCTTACAAAATTCGGGGGGAAAATAGCGAAAGATACGGCAAAAATTTTAAAGGTCGGCGTATTTAAAAAATCGCCGCCTTATAGGACCAAAAGAGACGCAGAGATCAATTTGATTGCTTCTCTTAAAAATAGCGAGGCATTCCAAAAATTTTTAAAAAACAAAGAAGGGTTTTTAATAACAGAGATGGAAATAAGAAACCTTTTACATTGTACGCTAGAAACCCCCTTGCGTATTGTAAAACAAAATCTTATATATGCTAAAAATCTTGCCAAAGAACTTAATGAAAAACTACTATTTGATTTTTTAGATTTGTGTCATTAGAAATTAGATAAAAAATAATATGGCAGCCAAAGAAATTCCAATTTCTAAACCTTCGCGGATAATTAAGCAACAAGCCGAAGCAACAATTCAACATCTTATCGATGCGGTTGTTGAGCTTGTAACTAATTGCGACGACAGCTACAAACGACTAGAAGATAATGGGAAGCGTCTCTCCGGCAAGATAGATCTTTATGTAAGTAGAGAAAAAGGTGGTAGGTGTAAAGAATTTAAAATAAAGGATTGTGCACAAGGTATGGACAGGAAAAAACTTGAAACTGCGATAGAATACGGCGGAGAAACTAGCGGGTTTGTTGAGGGCAAAAGCGTAAGAGGATTATTAGGAAGGGGACTTAAAGAAAGTATACTCGCGTTAGGAGAAGGAGAAATATATACAAAGAAGGAAGGTCTAATAAATTGCGTGAAAATATGGTGGGACGAAGAAGAAAGAAAGGCCTTGTATGATTTTATTGAGAATAAGGATTTCGAGAAACAAGATCAAGATATAAGTGAGTTTATTAATTCGAATGAGAACGGGACACTTATTAAAATAGTAGTAAAAAATGAAAAAATTAAAATCCCCGAAGGCGATAAGTTTGCAATACAAATTACAGATCATTACGCTCTGCGAGATATAAATTCTTCTGAAAACAGAAAAATTATTTTAACATTTGAGGATTTAGGCAGACGGAAACTAAAAAGCTCCGTGCCTATAAAATTTACTCCTCCGGATGGAGAATTGATAGCCAATGAAACACTTTCCTTATCGGGATATGGAGATTCGATACAAATAAAAATATGGGAAAGCTCAAATAGTTTAACTTCACAGCCGGCTCGCTATGATCCTTTTTCAAGGGCCGGTGTTCTAGTGAAGACAGAGGACGCAATCCTCGACAATCAACTATTCAAATATGATGGCGACGCCGCGGCTTTTTATTTCTGGGGTGAGGTATATTGTAATGGCATCGCTCCAAAACTAAGAGAAGCTGCTAAACAAGGAAAAGAATCAGAAATTATCGACCTAACTAGAAAAGGATTAAATTGGAGATCTGATTATTGTAGATCTATCCAGAAGATGATTGAGAAACAATTGACTCCTTTAATTCAAAAAAAGAAAAAAGAATTAGAGAAAGGAGAGAAGAAAGAAGTATCTCAGACAACAAAGAATGTACTCAAAAATATCTGTAAACTATTAGATAAATTAGCAAAAAAGGAGTTTAAAGAATGGGAAGGACCAGTGTCAAAAGAATTCCAAGAGTTAACTTTAGTGCCCGCTTATGCAAATATCGAAGTTAATAAAGCGAGGCCCCTTTCGGTTTATGCCCCAAAAGAATTAATTAAAAGTTCGGGGGCCAAAATCTCAGTAACATCAGACAATGGAGATATTAGAATCTTGTTTCCATGCACTAAACGGTTGGGACTATCTTGGAATATTAATTTAGATCGGCATCCTACAAATCCTAATGTATGGTATAAGTTTTTTAAAGTAATCGGCAGAGAAATCGGCAAAGAAGCATTTATTTCTTGTAAACTAGGCAATCAAAGAGCTGAAGCAGTAGTGAAAGTAGTTCAGCCAATAGAAGAGAAAGAGCCAAAGAAAAAAAGAAAAAGGAAAAAGGGTGGTTTTATTTCAGATATTGTTCCAAATACGATTTCAAACCCAATTCAAAGAGTAGAATATGAAGAAAACTCCGGCGAGATGAAAATCTATGTAAAATTTCCAGGAGTCCAAAGATATTTTGCTTCCGATCTAAAAGAAATTGAGTCCAGAGAAGATAGTAGGGCGATATTGGCAGAACTTGTTGGAGAAGCGTTTTGTAAAGTCTTAGCGCGAAAAAAAATAGAAACAAGCGGGACGTTTGGTGGCCAAGAAGGTCAGATAGATGCATTTAATAGCGAGGTGAACAATATGCAAAGGAAATATTTAGATAGAATTCATGAGTTAATTTTAAATTGGAGAGGGTTTAAATAAAAAGAGGGTTATCCCGTTTTGTCGATAATTAATTTTCCGGCGAGCGGGCAAAAAATGGAGGGGTTTTAGTGGAGGAAATTTTTTGCCCGCGAGCCGACGGGTTTTCCTCAGACTGTCCGAGAACTTAATTTTTGCAGATTTTGCGAAAAATATTTAACTAATCTTAGCCAAACAAATTCGTGAAAAATGGTCAAAAAGCGAGTTTTCGGACAGTCAGGGTGCGAAGCGGGTGAGGTCTTAAAAATTAATTAATAAATTTGTGGGAGCGCCACTAACTTGGACAAATTTACATTAAGTCTACATAAAGTCCGCATCAGTCCGCATCAGTCCGCATTAACACCACAAAAAAACTATGGCAAAAGAAAAAAAAATACAGCAACAACCGGCTTTTGACAAAACAAAGCAATACGCGCTTGAAGAAGCGATTGAATTAACCAAAAAATTGTCCAAAACAAAATTTGACGCATCGGTGGAAGCGCACTTTAATCTGGGAATTGACACCCAAAAAGGCGACCAGCAAATAAGAGCCGTAGTTGCCCTGCCTCATGGTACAGGCAAAATAATAAAAGTTGCCGCTTTTGTTACCGCTAACCACGAAGCAGAAGCTCGCGAAGCCGGCGCTGATTATGTCGGCAACGATGAACTGATAGCTGAAATTAAAAAAACTGAAAAAACTGATTTTCAAGTTGCCATAGCCGAACCTACCTTGATGAAAAATCTGGCGGTTATTGCCAAGATTCTCGGCACGCGCGGCTTAATGCCCTCGCCTAAAAATGAAACTGTTACCACTAATCCAGCCAAAACTATTAAAGAATTAAAACTAGGCAAAGTGAGCTTTAAAAATGATGATACTGGCAATGTGCATGTAGCTATTGGCAAAGTTTCCTTTGATTCTAAAAAACTAGAGGAAAATTTTCTAGCCCTGCTGGAGGCCATCAAAAAAGCCAAGCCAGCTGGCGCCAAAGGCACTTACCTTAAAAATATCACTATCAACTCTTCCATGGGCCCGGGCATAAAAATTGAAAGCACCAAGTTACAAATTACAAACAAATCCTAATGACCAAAATTACAAATTCAAAACAAAATAATTAAAAATTTGTTTTGAATATTCTGTCATGCCCCGCAGATGCGGGGCATCCAGAAATACGGACTGTTTTCTTGGTAATCTAAGTATAAATGTAATAATATTTTTCCTTCTACGTATTTTTTCTGGATTGCAGACTGTCTGAAAATGCACGCCTTGTAGGGGTAGGGCTTGCCCCTACCCAAAAACGAAACCAATATTAGTAACCTTTGTTGGGCAACCGCAAGGGTTGCCCCTACTACAAAATAAACATTTTTGGACAGTCTGTAAACTAAGCCCGCAATGACAATTAAGATTCAAAATCCAAAACAGAAATTGCAATTTTGAATTTTGGTCATTAGAATTTTGATATTATTTGTAATTTATGATTTGTAATTTGGAATTTTTTAAACTTAATAAATTTAACTAATAATTAACCTTAAATCTATGCCTATTTTTTACTCTGTTTTAGCTTTCATTGTTATTTTTATTATTCTCCCCGGCTTTAGGGTTGTTCAGCAATATGAAAAGGGCGTAGTCTTTTTCTTTGGCAAAATAATCTCGGTGAAAGAACCAGGATTGAGCTGGATTGTCCCCTACTTCCAATGGATGAGAAAAGTTGATTTTAGGATAATCACCCTGCCCATACCGCCGCAGAAAATTATTACTAAAGACAATGTTTCGGTAGATATCTCGGCCGTGGCTTATTTTAAAGTTGTTGATGCCATAAAAAGCATTGTGGCGATTGAAAATGTTATGCAAGCCATCAATCAGATCGCCCAAACTACGGTTAGAAATATTGTCGGCCGTTTTCAATTGGACGAAGTCTTATCAGAAAGGGACACAATTAATAAAGAAATCCGCACGGTTTTGGACACGCATACTGAACCTTGGGGCGTGGTAGTTGAACTGGTAGAAATAAAAGATATTGAATTGCCGGAAAATATGCAGCGCGCCATGGCCAAACAAGCCGAAGCGGAACGGGAAAAAAGAGCCAAAATTATTGCGGCTGAAGGTGAACTTTTAGCCGCGGAAAAATTAGGGCAGGCCTCGGACATTATGGCCCAGCACCCAATTGCCCTGCAACTGCGAAACCTGCAAACTTTAGCCGAAATCAGCATTGAAAAAAATTCTACCATTATCTTCCCGGCGCAATTAATGACTGCTGTTAATGAAATTAAAAAATTCGTCGCCGGAGAACAGAAGACGAAAAGTTAAATATTATCCCCCTTCCAAAAGGGGATCAAGGGGGTTAACCTCCCCTACCTCTCCTTTAAAAGGAGGGCAAAATACAATTTGCCCTATTCTTTTGGATTTGATAAAATGTAATAACCCTTAACTTATTTAGAGTTTCTCTATTTTTTATTTAAAGTAAGCCGCAGAAAATACTTATTTTTGAAGCGAGGACTGTTTGACAGACTGTCCAAAAAGTACCGTCATTCCCGCGTAGGCGGGAATCCAGAAAAAATATTTGGCTAAAATTAAATTATTTCTGGATCCCCGTTTTCACGGGGATGACGAATTTTCGAGTTTTTGGACAGTCTAGAGTTCCGCAGCGAGAAAATAAGTATTTTCTGCGGCTTACGGAATAAAACCCTAAATGAATTCCCTTTATAAACTAATTAAGTAAAATATGCCAAATAACTCCAGTTATACTCGTCCTTCCTGGGACGAATATTTTCTGAAAATCATTGAACTAGTTGGCTTGCGCAGCAGCTGTGATCGCGGCCGCTCAGGCTGTGTCATCACCAAAGACAAAAGAATAATTTCCACCGGCTATATCGGTTCGCCGATCGGCCTTCCCCACTGCGACGAAATTGGCCACGAAATGCATACAGTTATCAACCCTGACGGCACTGAATCAAGGCATTGTATTAGAACTACTCATGCCGAGCAAAACGCTATCTGTCAAGCTGCCCGTTTTGGTGTGTCACTTAAAGAAGCAACTATTTACTGCAAAATGACTCCTTGTTATGTTTGCGCGAAAATGATAATTAATGCCGGTATAAAACGGGTGGTCGCCTCCCAAGACTATCACGCCGGAAAGCGCAGTAAAGAAATCTTCGCTGAAGCTGGTGTACAATTTGACTTGGTCAATAGTGCTATGACTTTTTACCCTGATCAAGGGCCTAACAAAAAAGATAACTTAATTAATATGGAAAATAAAAATTCGCCAGCAACTTTTGCTGATATTTTTCTCTATGATGAATTCAACCCGGAAGACAATGCTATGCTGCAAGCATTATATTCCAGAAGCCCCAAAAGCGTAACTGAACATGTAGAAAAAGTCCGGCAAAGCGGTTCAGGAAAATTCATGGAGCAATTTTATGTTGGCTATGGCCATGCCTCAATCGCCGATTGCGGCTCCACTACTTTTTTTATAGAAAAATTAAGCATCATAGCTGATAAAGCCATTCAGGATTGGCCGCTTTACTCTGGCCAAGAAACCAGCACCCGCTATGTTGACATGTCCAAACAGCCGATTATTGACCCGTTGAGCACTGATCAATCAAAAGAAATCTATAAGTCATGGATGGATTTTTACATAAATTCGCAAGAGCGCCTTAAACAACACTTAGCTGAAAAATACCCGCGCCAGCCGGCAGAAGACGAAAAAATATATATTAAGGCCATTGCTGCCAGAACTTTTGATATCATGCGCGGCTTTTTGCCGGCCGGCATTACCACCCAATTAAGCTGGCACACCAATTTGCGCCAAGCTCATGATAAACTTGACTTAATGCGGCATAATCCCCTAGAGGAAATAAGGTTAATCGCAGAAACTATGCTGGCAAAATTAAAAGAAAAATACCCGCACAGTTTCGGCCATAAAGTTATTCCTGAACAAGAAAATTATCGCGAGTCAATTTGCCAAAAATATAACTTTTATAACCCAGCAACAGCACCAACTGATTTTTCTATGCGCACCAATATTTCCGAATTAGAGCTCTGGCAATATGGTGATATAATAAATTTGCGCGCGCTAAAAACCGGCTTACCCCATTTTTTAAACGAACTGGGCAATGTAACTTTTGAATTCTTACTTGATTATGGCTCTTTTCGCGACATCCAAAGACATCGTAACGGCGTCTGCCGCATACCGCTTTTAACCACTAAATTAGGCTTTAACCAATGGTATTTAGACCAGCTGCCTGATGATATTAAAAATCAGGCTTTAGCATTAATTGAAAAACAAAAACAAGCTATTGAAAATTTAAATACCTCGCCGGAAATAAGCCAGTACTACATTCCGCTTGGTTTTAATATAACCTGCAAAGTTACTTATGGCTTGCCAGCTGCAGTTTATGTTTTGGAGCTTCGCTCCATGAAATCTGTCCACCCAACCCTGCGCCTAATTGCCCATAAAATGTATAACGCCTTGCAAGAAAAATTTCCAAACTTAAAAATGTACGCCGATTTAGAAAAAGACGACTGGGATGTCAGGCGCGGCCTGCAGGATATTATTAAAAAATAAAATTATTTATGGCTAATAAAATCATTATCGGCCTGGTCGGAGAAATCTGTGCCGGCAAAGGAATAGTGGTAAAATATTTAGCGGAAAAACACGGCGCCGCTTCTTACCGTTTTTCCACTATGTTAAGAGATTTATTGGCCCGACTTTATCTACCGCTTTCTCGGAAAAATATGCAAAATATCTCCACCGCCATCCGCCAATATTTCGGCGAAGATATTATAGCAAAAGTAATAACCGAGGATGTTAAAAATAATAAAAATAAAATAATCATAGTTGACGGAGTACGGCGAATAGCTGATATTAAATATTTAAAAAAAATACCTGGCTTTAAATTAGTCCGCCTTGTGGCCGCGCCGGAAATCAGATACCAAAGATTAATCGCCAGAAAAGAAAATCCCGGCGATAAAAATAAAACCTATAAAGAATTTTTGGCTGACCATAAAAAGGAAGCTGACAGCCAAGTCCCGCTAGTGATGGCGCAAGCCGATTTGGAAATTAACAATAACGGCAGTTTGGCAGATTTATATAAACAAGTTGACCAAATTATTTTAAACAGGTAAATTATAATTGAAACAACTTTCGGCTGAAGCCGAAAGAATTAAATGACTTTAGGCCTTGAAAGACTGTGATTAGCCGGATACCTCAAAATTATCGTCATCTTCCGCTTCCCGATCCTGGTTTTTTACATAGTCAATGATCATCTGATCTGTAACGTTGCCGCTGGTGGCGCTGTAAAACCCCCGGCTCCAGAGATGGCCGCCATAGTACCTTTTTCTCAGGTGTTCAAATTCCTGCAACAGTTTTCTGCCGGTCCTGCCCTTGATATACTGCAACAGTTTGCTAACCGCCAAGTGTGGAGGTATCTTTACCTTCCGTCAGAGTCTCTCGCTAGAGGACTCTGACGCCAATGTGGTGGATTTTTAAGAGAGGCGCCAGAGTCCCTTTCAGGAGACTCTGGCGGAGGGAAAGATGTCTTTCGCTCGTATTTCATATGCAACCATCTTAACACGGCATGTTTGGACTTAAAAGGGCAGCCTGAAGGCTGGGGAACTAACCCCAGTTATGGGTCTTTAGAAATAAGAATAAAGTTCGTCATTTTTCTTCTTTATATTGGTCTAAAAATCTTATTTACTCAAAGCATCCTGCAAAAGTTTGCTCTGCCAGCTAAACGCTTCAGCGGCGGTAATGCGCGATTTTTTCATTAAAACGATTTCTTGTGTTATTAAGCGCGTTAAATTCATAACAAACTGATCCCGTTTTTTATAAAATTTTTGATAAAGCGGGTGGTCCTGATTGATGTAAATCAAATTGCCCTGGCTTATAACCTCTGGCCCGTTTTTGCCCAAACTCACGATACCACAGGAAATGCCTAATTTTTTTAATTTTATCCTTTTGACCAGCAACGGCTTGACCTCAATTTTCGGCTCGGGTTTAGTTTCCTGCTTTTCTGTCTTTTCTTTTTTTATTTCCACTTCCCCTTCATACTCTATTTTTGCTTTTTCTTTTTCTAAAATCGCCGCGGCCAGCGCCTGACCAGAGCGGCCGCCCCGCTTCAAGCGAGCAACAGCTCTGCCTTGCGGCACGAAATCAGGATGTAATATTAACGCGTCTTTAATCTGCTTCATTACTTCAGCAAGCTCCTGATTTACTTTTTTTAAATTCTTGGTATCGCTTTGTTTTTTTAAGTCAACTAACACCTGCTCTAGCTGTTTTTGCATCAACTGATAAAATAATTTATACTCCGGGCTGTCTCTGACAAAATCCGTGCGCGCGGAAATCAGAGGCAAAAAATCCGCATTAACACTGCCGCTAATTCTATTAAGGCCGTAATGATATTTGCGTTCAGCGCCGAATAAATCCCGCCTAATCAGCACTTGTTTGACGCGGCATTCAACGCCGGGCTCGTCAACATCGCGCGAATCCAGAGCCACGATGATTTCGCCTACCAGCGGGCCATACATGGTTTTGATGTCTAAGGGAATAATCCGGCCGGCCACGGTTTTGGTGCTTACTTTTTTGTTGTTTAAATAAACCTTGAATTTTTTGGCGCGGAGCGGCACCGACTCTCTTAAATATTTTTCCGCCTCATTCAGGCTTACTTTTTTAAATAATTTGTTTAAAATAATTCTGGTGCCTTCTTTATCCAGGACTGTTGCTTCTTCTTTTTTAATGGGCAGATCCCAGCTTTGATCGCTTTTCCATAAATCGCGGCTGAAAACCACGATGTATTTGTATTTTCCTCTGACTGACTCCACCATAAATTCATCAGCCAAGGCCAAAGCGGAAAATTTGCCAATGCCGAACTGACCGATACGCTTACGGCCGAATTTCGGGGAAACGCCGTGCGTTCTTTTTTCTTCCGAGCCAATAGTAAAAAACTGTTCCAATCCCTTAACATTCATGCCGGCGCCGTTGTCCTCAACTATAATTTTTTCCTCATTAATTAAAACAAAAACCTCGCTGGCATCCGCATCATAAGCGTTATTTACCAATTCACGCACAAATTCAATACTTTCACGGTACATTCTTTCACCCAAAGTAAAAAGATGGCTTTT
>Ga0210031_1001210_pt1 | contig 15545 bp, 18 predicted proteins | sample CryGeyCG2014_080_FD_185455 | JGI IMG/M metagenome (GOLD analysis project Ga0210031, IMG submission 185455) | Groundwater microbial communities from aquifer - Crystal Geyser CG03_land_8/20/14_0.80 (SPAdes) (version 2) | ecosystem: Environmental > Aquatic > Deep subsurface > Groundwater | place... | reverse complement strand
ACTTATTAAATGTGATGGAGATACTTGTGCATTATGATTAAATTTGAAAATATAGGTTTTGCCAAAGAAATTATATTGGATGAAGTCCATAATTTCATAAGAAAAAATGAAATTATAGAACGACACGGAAATATATGTAAATGTTTGGAATAGACATTGTTATAAACACCGGTTTAATAGTTATTAATGTCTGTTGTCCAAAATGTGGATATAAACATGATATTAAAGTTAGAAACTGGAGAAAAAATAACTGGGCTGTATCAAGAGAAAATAAGTATCAAAAAGAGTTAGAAAAAAATAATCTAACTCTATTTTAACAAGGAGGAAGTAGACATGGAAGGATTAGTAAAATGGTTTTCGAGTAAGAAAGGATATGGTTTTTTACGCATGGAAGACGGTAAAGATGTATTTGTACATTTTTCCGCGATTAAATCAAGTGGTTTCAAAACACTTAATAAAGGAGATAAGGTTACATTTGATTTAGAAAAAACTGATAAAGGAGAAAAAGCAGTTAATGTAGAAAAAGTGGGAGGAAACAATTAAAAAACATTTAAATAGATTTGATGATTTATAGTTTTGAATATTTATTAAAAAAGTTGATAAATATGACTATTTACAATGTTTTGAGATAAATTTATGAGAACTGGATTAACAGTAGATAGAAATACTTCGGTTAATGTTTACGAAAATATTTCAAAAAGCAAACGCAGTTTATTTAATAAACCAGAACCATTTCTAAAATGGGCTGGTGGTAAAAGGCAACTCTTAGATAAATTTGAAAAATATTTTCCAAAAAAATTTAACAATTATCTTGAGCCATTTTTAGGTGGTGGAGCAGTATTTTTCCATTTGTTTTCTACGGGAAGACTTTTCGGTAAGAAAATAACCTTAATTGATTCAAATTTAGATCTTATGAATTGTTATAGAGTAATCAAAAATGAAATTGATTCTTTGATAACATATCTCCCCAATGGTAAACACAGGAATGACGAAAATATCTTTTACAGAATTCGCGAAGAAAATCCAAATGATCCTGTTGAGAAAGCAGCTCGGATGATATATTTAAATAAAACCTGTTATAACGGTCTATATCGAGTAAACCGAAACGGAAGGTTCAATGTTCCTTTTGGGAACTATAAAAACCCTTTAATTTGTGATACAGAAAATCTGATAGCGGTTTCTAATGTATTACAAAACGTAAGACTGATAAAAGGAGATTTTACTGAATGTTTAAAATATGCATGTTCAGGAGACTTTTTGTATTTTGATCCACCATATCAACCAATTAGTAAAACAGCAAGCTTTACGGGTTATACTAGCAATTGTTTTAATGAGAAATCTCAGGAACGACTTGCTGAGGTGTTAAAAGAACTTGATAGAAGACAATGCAAGGTTATGATAAGTAATTCAGACGATTCTTTTATTAAAAAACTTTATAAAGATTTCAATATAGAAATTGTGAAAGCACGACGGGCAATAAATTGCAAAGGTTCAAAACGTGGCGAAATAAATGAGTTAGTTATCTTGAATTATTAATAAAATGAGAAAAAAAGGAAATATATACGAACACTCAATTGACTTAAAAAACATATCAATCAAAAATGCTTCGCGGGATAATTTTATTGAAAAGTTAGAAAAAATACCCTACAGGGGTTACACTGTTGAAAATATATCAGATGGTAGGAAAATAGTAATTACTAAACCAGGTGGCAAAAATATATTTGGGGCTATTAAGATAGAGGATTATATGGTTTGGATATATAATCCCGTTAAAAAGACACTTTGGCGTATATCTCATAAAGACATTTATAAGGATTTGGAGGATAAGGGAAGAAATAATCCAGAAGATACTGTCAAAATAATTTGTGGTTTAGAAAGAGTATACAAAGGAGAAGAACCCGAGAATGTTTTGAAAGAAAATGAATACAACTATACATGTGGAGAAAAACCCGAAGTTTTATTTAAAGCATATAAATGGATTTGGGGGCAAGAAGATATTAATTATCCAAAAGGATTTGGGAGAAGAATGTCGTATGAAGGATTAACTAAAAAGAATAATGAAACAATAAAAACAGGCGAAGGAATCCTTGATTTAAAAAATAAATTTAAAAAGGTAAAATTATGAACAACAAACCTTGGAAAGCGATTTTTGATAAATATAAAATTGCCAAGCACGATTTTAATAAAGAACCTTTTATTATTACCGCCGAACAGATAAAAACTGCAACTTCTCAATTTAAGACAACAAATGAAAGAGAAGTGCGCATTTTATGCAAGCAGGATTGCAGGGAGGACAGGCCAGATATTTTTATAGAGAACAAGCTTTTTCTTTTGCCAGTAAAGAATGGTATTTATGTAATAGTAAAAGGTGATGGATATATTGATATACCTGAGATAAAAGAGACAACAATAATATATAAATCAAAGCTTGATTTTGATTTAGATACCTCAAAAGTTGGCAATTCCGAAATGCAACATCTGGATTTTGCTTATGCCTCAAGTTTAGTCAGGACTTTTTTAGAAGACAACACTCTTGTTTTAACAATAAGAGGCAGAAAGTATACTCCACGGTTTTTATTTTTTGTAGGGAAACAAAAAATTGAGGTTACGAGTGTACAGACAGAAGTAGATGCTGGCTATGAAGGTAAGAATAAAGTCGCATTGATAGAAGCAAAAAATGCAAAAACAAATAATGTAATAATAAGACAACTGTTTTATCCTTTTAAACAATGGTCATACCATACTAAGAAAGAAGTTGTACCTTTATTTTTCGAGAAACAATCAGATAATTATTTATTTTGGCAATTTGAATTTAAAAACAAAGATGATTATAATAGCATTAAGTTAGTAAAATCCTGTAAATATGAAATAACTTTATGAAAACCCAACCAACTAATTTTGAACTTGAATATACTACAGTTTGGTCATTTCCTGAGAGAGGAGACTGGGTAACACATAAAGGTGATTTCAGAGGTAACTGGGCTCCACAAATACCAAGGAATTTAATTTTAAGATATTCAAAGGAAGGAGATACGGTTCTTGATCCAATGGTGGGTTCAGGTACAACTCTTATTGAATGCAAGTTGCTTGGTAGAAATGCTATAGGTTTTGATATAAATCCTGAGATGGTCAAAATGACAAAGGATCGTCTTGATTTTGATTCAGGGTATAACAAAAAACTTGATATCAACACAGAAGTGGAGGATGCAAGAAAGTTAAGCAAAATAACAAATGAATCAATTGATCTAATAGTAACACATCCTCCTTATGCCGACATTATTAAATATAGTGACGGGAAAATTATAGATGATCTTTCAAATATTCATAACATTGATAAATTTTGTGATGAAATGGAAAAAATTGCATCAGAGTGTTTCAGAGTCCTTAAGCCTGATAGATATTGTGCAATACTAATAGGTGATACCAGAAGAAAAACAATGTTTATTCCAATTGCTTATGAAGTAATGGAGAGATTCTTGAAAACTGGGTTTTCACTTAAAGAAGACATTATAAAACATCAGCATAACTGTAAAACCACTCCATTCTGGAAGAATCAATCAAAAAAATATGATTTTTATCTGATAATGCATGAACATTTATTTGTGTTTAAAAAATTAACTTGTTAATAAAGAGAATGAAACCGAAAGTTTGTATTTTGAGGACAGCGGGGACGAATTGTGATAAGGAGACATACCTTGCCTTTGAACTAGCGGGCGGGAATCCGGAATTTGTCCACATCAACCAGTTTATAAACAATAAAAATTCATTAGACAATTACCAGATACTTGCAATACCGGGCGGGTTCTCCTATGGCGATGACATTGCCGCGGGTAAAATTCTTGCCAATGAATTGAAATATAAGATATTTGACCAGATGAGCAGGTTTGCGAATTCAGGTAAACTGATAATAGGTATATGTAATGGTTTTCAGGTTCTGGTTAAGACTGGACTTCTTGCTGAGGGTGCTACTCTTACCAATAATGATTCCGGCAAGTTTGAATGCAGGTGGATATACTTAAAACCCGGCAGCAGCGATAAAGATTCTCCTATATACAAAATCTGGTTGAGGGGAATTCCGGAAGTTATACAATTGCCGGTAGCTCACGGTGAAGGAAAATTCGTTACAAAGGATAAAAAATGTCTGAATGAGATAAAGAACAAGGTTTCATTCAGATACTGTAATCCCGACAAGAAAATTATTGAATACCCGTATAATCCAAACGGTTCAGAGGATAATATTACCGGCATTTGCAATAGAGAGGGAAATATTCTGGGTATGATGCCACACCCTGAAAGATATATTTTTAAATATCAAAATCCTTATTGGACAGGTATTAAGAAAAAATCGGAGTTTGGGGATGGTTTTTTAATATTTAAAAACGCTGTTGATTGGTGTTTGTAAAAATCTATGAAACTACTCGTAATAGGTTCTGGTGGAAGGGAACACGCATTAGTTTGGAAACTTTCACTGAGCAAAAAGGTAGATAAAATATATTGTATCCCCGGAAACGCCGGCATAGAACAGATTGCCCGGTGTGAAAATATTCCTGTTTCTGATTTTGAACAATTAGCAAAGTTTGTAAAAAACAATAAGATTGACCTGACAGTTGTTGGACCTGAAGACCCTCTGTCAAAAGGTATAGTGAATTATTTTGAGTCGCGGGGGTTGAGGATATTCGGTCCTGACAGGAATTCTGCACAGTTTGAGTCAAGTAAAATATTTGCTAAAGAATTTATGAAGAAATACGGGATACCTACGGCAGAATTTGAAGTTTTTGACAATCCGGATTCTGCTTTTGATTATATTTCAAAACACAGTTCAAGACCGTTAGTTGTTAAAGCAGACGGTCTTTGTGCAGGCAAGGGCGTGCTTGTGTGTGACAATGCAGAAGAAGCAAAGAATGCGGTCCAACAGATAATGGTAAAAAAAGAATTCGGTTCAGCAGGAGATAAAATTATTATTGAAGAAAGACTTTCCGGTGAGGAAGCGTCACTTATGGCATTTTGTGACGGGAAGACAATCGTTCCTATGGTTGCGTCGCAGGATCATAAGAGAGTATTTGATAGTGATAAAGGTCTGAATACAGGCGGTATGGGTGCGTATGCTCCCGCATCGGTTGTTGACGAAGAAATCTACAAAAAAGCCAAAGAGCAGGTATTTGATAATTTCCTAAAAGGGTTAAAACAGGAAAATATAAAGTTTAAAGGTATAATATATGCCGGTATTATGATAAGTGATTCTATTCCAAAGGTTCTGGAATTCAACGCAAGATTTGGCGACCCCGAGACACAGGTGGTTTTGCCGTTATTGAAAAATGATTTAGTTGAAGTAATAGACGCAGTAATAGACGGGAAACTTGATACCGTAAAAATTAACCGGGACGGAGGTAGTTGTGTATGTGTTGTCCTTGCGTCAGGCGGTTATCCCGGCAGTTATGAAAAGGGAAAAGAAATATCCGGGCTGGAATCCGCAGGTAAACTCAGGGATACAATAGTTTTTCATGCAGGGACAAAAACAGATGGTTCAAAAATTCTTACTAATGGCGGTCGTGTCCTTGGTGTGACTGCTTTGGGTAAAGGTTTAAAAGAAGCAATAGACAATACTTATAGAGCAGTTAAAAAGATAAAATTTGATAAAATGCATTATCGCAAGGATATCGGACAGAAAGGATTGAAGAAATGACGACTTACAGACAATCTGGTGTGAATATAGATGAAGCGAATAAATCCGTAAAATGGTTAAAAAAATTCAATCCTGAAATCGGTTTGTTTTCCGGGTTGTTTCAGCACGATTTCAAAAAATATAAAAATCCGTTATTAGTAGGGGCGACTGACGGGGTGGGGACAAAACTCAAATTAGCATTTATTTTAAATAAGCACGATACAATTGGGATTGACCTTGTGGCAATGAATGTAAATGATATAATCTGCTGCGGCGCAAGACCGTTGTTTTTCCTGGATTATTTTGCCTGCAGTAAACTTGATACAAATATTTTTAAGAATGTCATTAAAGGTATAGTCAACGGATGCAAACAGGCAGGATGTACGTTACTCGGCGGCGAAACAGCAGAAATGCCGGATTTTTATAAATTGGGCGAGTATGATTTAGCCGGTTTTTGTGTGGGAGTGGTAGATAAAAATAAGGTTATTGATGGTAGGAAAATTGCACCGGGTGATGTAATTATAGGACTTAAATCGTCAGGACCCCACTCTAACGGTTATTCGCTTATCCGCAGGGCATTGAAGGATGATATTAAAAAATACGCCAGGCAACTATTAACACCGACAACAATTTATGTAAAAGATGTTATGTCAATAGTTGATTCAAATTTGGGTTCCTGCATTCATGGGATAAGCCATATAACCGGCGGTGGATTTTACGATAATATAGAAAGATTTCTGCCTGAGTACTGCAGCGCAAAAATTTACAGGGACAGGTGGGATGTACCGGCAATATTTAACATAATTCAGAGAGAAGGTAATGTCAGTGACCATGAAATGTGCCGTGTTTTCAATATGGGTATAGGAATGGTCTTGATAGTGGATAAATCCGGCAGCGAAAGAATTAGAAGAATGATGAAGGATTCCGTTGTAATCGGTCAGGTAACAAAAGGCAAAGGTAAAGTGGAGATAGTTAGTAAATAGCATGTCCAGAAAAGCAAGATTGGCTGTTTTGGTTTCAGGCGGTGGCTCTAACTTACAGGCGATAATAGATGCCTGCCAGCAGAATAATCTCAATGCTGAAGTTGCAGTTGTTGTAAGTAATAGAGATAAGATATATGCACTTGAACGTGCAAAAAAACACAACATAGAGACAATAGTTGCTCTGCCAAAAGATTTTCCCGATAAAACTATATATTCACAATATATAGCCGACGAACTGAAAAAGCGAAATATAGATTTGGTGTGTTTAGCGGGGTATTTACTTAAATTAGAACCGAATTTTGTAAGATCTTTTAAGGGAAGAATTATAAATATTCATCCTGCACTGCTTCCGAAATTTGGCGGTGACGGAATGTACGGGCATTTTGTCCATGAAGCAGTCCTTAAAGCAAAGGAAAAAGAGTCGGGACCGACAGTCCATTTTGTCGATGAAGTATACGACAACGGTGAAATAATATTACAAGCAAAAGTGCCGGTGTTACCAAACGATACGCCCGATACACTGGCAAAAAGGGTTCTTGAGCAGGAGCATAAAATATATCCCGAAGCAATAAAAATAGTCCTTTCAAAATTAGGATTTTAAATATTTCCATCATTCCACGATGTCATATTTCTTAATTTATCCATTATGTTTTTCTTTTCTGGTGTTAATGCTTCAGTAATGAACCTTCTATATTTTTCAAGGATGTTTAGACGATGCAACGGCGATATCTTCTGATAATTTCTGATTTTTTGAATAAAATCATCGTCAATTTTAATATTCTTTTCTATCATAATCCTTCTTTTATTTTCTTAAGTCCCTCAATATCAATCTGGTCAATAACGCGATTAGTTATAGTTTTCATTTCAATAAGGTCATCTATACTAATAAGTGGAACACAAATGTCTTCTCTAATTTTAATCATATATTTTCTTAAATAGAACTTGTTAAAATCCGACACTCTGTAAATTAAATCAACTACTTCACCGGCATCACTCTCTGACTTGTTCAAAAAAGTTATCGCAATTATACCCTTTTCCTTATATATCTTTTCTCTTACATCCTCTTTTACAACTTCATTAGGGTCAATATTATTCACTATCTCAAAATCCATAGAATTCAGTACTGAAGTTGCCTTTGTAAGATTTTCCGAATCGCACATAACACATAAATCTAAATCCATAGTTGCTCTTGGGACTCCATATAGGTTTACAGCTACACCGCCGACTACCATATATTTAATCCCATTCTTGTTAAATTCTTCAAAAATTTGTTCATACATAACTTCTATTTTGTATTATACAAAAAAAACAATATCCTTGCAATTCCTGTAAAAAATAAGTAAAATCTATTAAAGAGTAAAATATTAAGGTTTTAGATTTAATCCAGGGGGAAAAACAAATATGATACCAAGATACACGTTGCCGGAAATGGAAAAGATATGGAGTGAAGAAAACAGGTTTAACAGAATGTTTGAAATTGAACTTGCTGTTTGCGAAGCTTTAAGCAAGACCGGTATTATGCCGGAAGTTGATTACAAAAAAATAAAACAGAAGGCAAAATTAGACATAGAGCGTGTTAGAGAAATAGAAAAGGTAACAAAGCACGATATTGCAGCATTTGTTGACCAGATAAGCGAGAATTTAGGTGATGAGTCAAGATGGATACATTTCGGACTGACATCCTCAGATGTGCTTGATACTGCTACCGCAATACAGTTAAGGGATTCATCCGATTTGATATTGAAGAAATTAAAAACCCTTTCAGACGAACTTAAAAAACTTGCTGTTAAACATAAGAATACAATGATGATTGGCAGGACACACGGTATGCATGCAGAACCTATAACATTTGGCGTAAAGGTTCTCGGATGGTATGCTGAAACAGAAAGACTCATTGCACTTATTGAATCTACCAGAGAAACCGTTTCTTACGGCAAATTATCGGGTACCGTCGGGACATATACACAGAATGACCCGGAAATAGAGAAGATTGTCTGTAACAAACTCGGATTAAAACCCGAGCCCGTATCAACACAAATAATACCGCGCGACAGGTATGCTGTTTATATTCTTAGATTAGCGTTAGTCGCAGGGGCAATAGAAAGATTTGCCGTTGAAATAAGAAATCTTCAGAGGACTGAAATATCAGAAGTTGAAGAATTTTTTTCCAAAGGACAGAAAGGTTCATCTGCAATGCCGCATAAAAGAAATCCGATACTATCGGAGAACATCTGTGGCCTGGCGAGACTTGTAAAAGCTAATTCTATGGTAAGTTTAGAGAATATGGCGCTCTGGCATGAACGAGATATATCTCATTCATCGGCTGAAAGAGTGGTTCTGCCTGATTCAAGTATAGTAATAGACTTTATACTTACGAGATTTGCAAATATCGTAAAAAACCTTGTTGTATATCCTGAAAATATGAAAGCAAACCTTGAAAAATCTTACGGAGCATATTTTTCACAGAATGTTTTATTGAGACTTATTAAAAAGGGATTAAAAAGAGACACTGCCTACAAGATAGTCCAGAAAATCAGTCATACTTCATTACAGGAAAAGAAAGATTTTGGGACAATTGCAAAAAATGATATGGAGTTAAAGGAACATCTTTCTGCCCAGGAAATTCAGGAATGCACCAACCTTAAATCGTACACAAGGAACATTGATAAAATCTTCAAGTCTGTTCTAAAGGAATAAATAGCTTTATATCCTGACCATCCGGCTGACATATTCTGCTATAGCTGGTGAAGCTGTTAGCCCGGGGGATTCTATACCGATAATATTTATAAACCCGGCTAATCCATTTTCTGTTTCATCTTTTATAATAAAATCCCTGAAATCGTCTTTTTCGTCCTGGAGTTTTGCTCTGATACCGGAGGTATCCGGACTCAAATCATCTAATGTAATATCAGGTATGTATCGGACTGCCTTCTCATAGAAATCTGTTTTATGAGATTCATCTACATCGTAGGAAATACTGTCCACATATATTGAATTTGGTCCAAGTTTTTTTCCACCCGCCATGTCTATGACTAAATGCGTCCCTAAACTCACCTTTTCAGGAACGGGATAGATAAGATGTTCTATATTTATGTTGCGGTTTATCTTAAAATATTCACCTTTACAGTATTTAATTCTATAACCCAATTTATCAATGTTTAGTCCGGCATAACCCGCAATTTCATCAGCATACAAACCGGCAGAATTGATTAAAATTTCTGTTTCAAATTTATAGTTATCTTTTTCTATTGTTACTGCATATCCGGAATTTATTCTGTCAATATCTATAACTTTTGAATCAAAAACGATAATTGCCCCGGCTTCTTTTGATGTATGGTAAAAATAATGCATAAGTTTTTCTGAATCAATTATTCCCGTTTCGGGTGAGAAGAGTGCCCCGTATCCGGAAACATTGGGTTCTAACTGATTAAGCATATTTTTACTCATTATTTCCAGTCCTTCCACGCCATTTTGTTGACCGTTTTCTTTTAGTTTATGCAGGTATTCAAATTCAGTTTCATCCAGAGATACTATCAATTTACCTGATTTCCTGAATGGAATTTTGTGTTTTTCACATAGTTCGTATAGTTTTATTCTGCCTTGGACACATAACTTAGCTTTTAATGAATCTTTTGGATAGTAAATTCCGGAATGGATAACTTCACTGTTCCTGCTGGAAGTTTCAAGCCCATAACGTGTATTTTTTTCAACAACCAAGATATCTTTTCTGCCGGATTTTGCAAGTTCATGAACTATTGCCAAACCCACCACCCCTGCTCCTATAATGGTTATTCCGACTTTTTCCATTAATTTTTTAACATAGGAAATTATAAAATATCCTCAACAAGTTGAGGATTCCCTTTGGAACCCCGAACTTGTTCGGGGTTACCTGACATAGTAAATTATAAAAAATGGGATGTGTCCCTATTTTTCAAATGTTTTTTTGAGTTCCTGCAGAATGGTTTTTTGTTTTCCGTCAAGTTTTGTAGGAACATCCACTTCAACTTTCACATACAAATCACCTTTTCTGCTGCTGTGTATGTTGGGCATGCCCTTGTCTCTTAAACGGAAAACCTTATCGGGTTGTGTGCCGGGCGGTATTGTTAATTTAACAAAACCGTCTATAGTTGAAACTGTGGCCTCACCACCTAAACACATAGTAGGATAGGGTATTTTTGTTGCTATATATAAATTGTCGCCATGTCGTTCAAACATCGGGTGAGACTGGACATGAGTAACGACATACAGGTCACCCTGCGGGCCGCCTAATTCACCCGCTTCACCCCTGCCTCTTATTACTATGCCTGTTCCGTTATCAACTCCCGGAGGAATTTTCACCGTTAATTTTTCACCCTTTTTGACTTTACCTCTGCCCCTGCATTCCCCGCAGGGTGATTCAATTATTTCTCCTCTACCATAACATTTGGAACAGGTCTGCGAAAATGTAAAAAACCCGCCGAAACCTGCTGATTGCTGACCTGTACCGTGGCAGGCAGGGCATTTCTTCATTCCTGTGCCGGACTTTGCCCCCGTTCCTTTACAGGCAGGACAGGTCTCCGTATTATAAAATTGCATAGTTTTTTCAGTCCCATTGTATGCTTCTTCCAGAGTTATCTGGAGTGAATATTCAATATCATCGCCCCGTTGTGGTCTGGGTTGTCTGCTTCTGCGTCCACCTCCAAATATTTCAAATATGTCTTCAAAGTGAGAAGACCCCCCCCCGCCAAAACCCATGTTTTCAAATATGCTTGAAAAATCTACCCCGCGGAATATATCTTCCTGGGTGTATCTGCCGTCAATACCGGCATGTCCGAACTGGTCATATTGACTGCGTTTGTTTGAATCAGACAGCACGGCATACGCTTCCGTTATTTCCTTGAACTTTTCACGGGCTTCATTCTTTTTTTCAGGCGGAACACGGTCAGGATGGTGCTGTATGGCAAGTTTACGGTATGCCTGTTCTATTTCCTGATGAGAGGCACTTTTGGCTACACCAAGAATATCATAGTAGTCCCGTTTTACTGTCATTTCTCTTCTTTGTATTCGCCTTCTATAACGTCGTCAGGTTTTTTATCGTCTTTACCGGCACTCTCTTCAGGTTGAGGCTGTTTGGGTTCAGGACCTTTTCCTGCTTCTTCCTGTTGTTTCTTAGTCGCTTCGCGATAGACGACTTCTGCAAGTTTATGTGATGCAGTTGTCAGGTCATCTTTAACTTTCTTTATGCGAGGAACATCTTCTGTTTTTACTGCCTCTTTTGCATCGCTCAATGCCCGTTCAAGAGAAAGTCTTTCGTCCTGCGATATTTTATCCCCGTGCTCTTTAAGTGTTTTTTCCGTGTGGTATATAAGACTGTCAAGTTCATTCCTTGCTTCTATCATTTCCTTATATTTCTTGTCCTGCTCTGCAAATTTTTCGGATTCCCTGACATATTTTTCAACATCGTCTTTTGAAAGTTTATTGGGCGCGGAAATGGTTATGTGCTGTTCTTTTTTTGTACCTAAATCCTTTGCTGAAACATGGAGTATCCCGTTTTCATCAATGTCAAAAGTTACTTCAATCTGCGGGACACCACGCGGTGCAGGTGGTATTCCGTCAAGAATAAATTTACCTAAACTTACATTAGCGTTTGCCATAGGCCGTTCGCCCTGCAAAACATGGACTTCAACTGCCGGCTGGCTGTCAGCAGCGGTTGAAAATACCTGCGAGCGTTTTGTAGGAATTGTGGTGTTGCGGTCAATGAGTTTTGTCATTACATTACCCAGGGTCTCAAGACCAAGTGATAGAGGTGTGACATCTAAATGCACGATGTCTTTTACATCGCCAGCAAATAGCGCTGCTTCAATTGCCGCACCCATTGCAACACATTCCATCGGGTCCACACCGCGCTCTATTTTTTTGCCTAAATGGTTTTCAACAAATTTCTGGACTATAGGCATGCGGGTTGGACCCCCGACAAGGACTATTCTTGCTATGTCATTCGGAGATACTTTTCCGTCTGAAAGTGTCTGGTCCATCGATTTACCGCATTTGTCAACTATAGGTTTTACTATGGATTCAAGTGTCGCACGGGTAAATTTCTGGGTTAAGTGTTTTGGGCCGGAAGCGTCTGCTGTTATGAACGGCAGATTTATGTCTGTTTCAAACACATTTGAAAGTTCAATTTTTGCTTTTTCGGCTGCTTCATGCAACCTCTGGATTGCCATTTTATCGTTGCGTAAATCTATACCTGTTTCTTTCTTGAACTGTTCCGCTATATAGTCAACCAGAGCGTTATCCATATCTGTTCCGCCGAGTTGGGTATCGCCGGCAGTTGATAGAACATCAAAACTGCGGACACCTTCAACTTCCCAGAATTTCATTATTGTGACATCCAGGGTGCCTCCGCCGAAATCAAAAACAAGAATTTTTTCTTCTCTGGCATCTTTATCTATACCGTAAGCAAGACAGGCTGCTGTCGGTTCGTTTACAATACGTACCACTTCAAGCCCGGCAATCGTTCCGGCATCTTTCGTAGCCTGGCGCTGGTTGTCGTTGAAATAAGCAGGGACACTTATTACTGCTTTTTCAACTTTGTCTCCTAAGAATGCCTCTGCATCTCGTTTTATCTTCTGTAATATGAAAGCAGACAACTGTTGTGGGGTGTATTCCTTGCCGTGTGCCTTGAACTTGTGATCTGTACCCATTTTGCGCTTGAAAGCAGTAAATGTTCCTTCAGGGTTGGATACTGCCTGCCTGCGGGCGGGTTCGCCTATAAGCAACTGTCCGTCTTTTGTGAAAGCGATACAAGATGGAAAAGCTTTACCTCCAACACTTACACCCTCAGCCGCTGCTATTATTGTCGGTTTACCTGCTTCCATGTAAGCTGCTGCTGAATTAGAAGTACCTAAATCAATACCTATTATTTTTGACATAATCGTTAATCCTCCTCTCGTAAAATTATGGAATTCCCCGATTTATCGGGGTTAATCATTATCTCCTTACTATTTTGATGCATTAATTACGTTTTGGTTTCAGGTTTTACTGATTTTTTTGATACAATGACTTTTGCCGGTCTTATAACATCGTTTTGAAAAATATATCCGCGTTGGACTTCTTTAAGTATACTACCTTCTTCTATCTCATCAGATTCTTCATATTCTACAATTTCATGATAATTTGTATCAAATTTCCTATTTTTTGTTTCTACGGGTTGGACGCCTTCTTTTTTCAGAAACGATACAAATTCCTTGTGAAGTATATGTATTCCTTCAACCACTTTTTTAATATCCGAAGATTTATCTGCTGAATCAATAGCTTTGTCAAAGATGTCTATTAAACCGATTAGTTCAATCAGGATTGTTTCTTTCCCGAGTATGAATTTTCTGTTTTTTTCCTCTTCTGTGCGTCTGCGGTAATTATCAAATTCTGCTCTCAGCCGTAGCAATTGGTTATAAAGATTCTGGTTTTCCTCTTCTTTTTCTTTCAGTAATTTTTCCGTATCTGTTTCAATAGTTTGCTGTTCCGTATTCTCAATGTTTTTATCAATGTTATTATCAGTTTCTTGCCGCATAGGAGTATCACTGCTATTCTCTTCGTGTTTTTTCATGTTTTCCATAGGAAATTATAAAACAATCCGTCCCCAATAAATTGGGGAATCCCTGAAATTAATCCTTCAGGATTTTACTCGCCTACAATTTTATTAAATATCTTATTTATTGTAGATGCCACAAAATTCACCAATGAAATCATCTTCGGATATTCCATGCGTTTAGGACCTATAATGCCCAGTATGCCCACAGGTTCTTCGCCTAATTTATATACTGTTTTTATTAAACTGACATCGTTTAATTCAGGCATATGATGTTCCTTGCCGATGGTGACATGTGTATTTAGCATTTTACTGAAATCTTCTTCTATCACCTGTCTCAACAGTTTCTTGTGTTCAATAAGTTGTATAAAGGACGCTAAACGTTTATAGTCGTCTATTTTGAGTTTTGGGAGCATTTTATCCATGCCCTCAAGGAATATTTCGTCGTCAGGGGCCTGTCTGTTTAACTGGTTTGAAAGTAACTTTATAAATTTATTCAATTCCTTATGTCTGTATTCAATTTCATGAATTATATCAGGCAACTTGTTTGTCAGTTCGCTTATCGTAGAATCTTTAAATTTTTCATTGAGTATTTGGGAAATATCGTTCAGTAAATGTTCATCTGCATCGTAATCGGTCAGTATAACATTGTGCTGTACAAACCCCTGATGCGTAACAATAATTACAAGCACTCTGTCTTCGGCAAGTTTCATTAAATGTAACAGTTTGAGTTTGCTTTTATTTATATTTGGCGCTATAACAAAACCGGCGCAGTTAGACAGGGTTGCCAGTAAATGTGATGTGCGAACAAAGAGTTCGTTAAACTCGTTAATACGGGATTTATATTCTTCAATAATTTTCCTGCGTTCCTCAAGTGCGAGGGATTGTAATTCCATCAAAGAATCAACAAGCCATCTATAGCCCTTATCGGTCGGCATACGCCCGCTGGACACATGTTGTGTGGTAAGGTAACCTTCTTTTTCTAATTGAACCATAATATTTCTTATAGATGCACTTGAAAGGTCTATTTCATAGTCCTTGTTTATAATCTGTGAACTCACAGGCTTTTCTGTGTGGATATAGTGATAAATAATTGCCTGTAAAATCTTTTCTTTACGCTGTTCCGCTACTTCAGAGTCAACTTTTCGCATAATTTAACCTAAATTAGCACTTTGACTGTTTGAGTGCTAATATTATACTATAGTTTACTTTCCTATGTCAACCTTAATGTGATTTCTAACGGGATGAGATTTTGTTATTATCCACCTGGGTTTCAATTTTTTTGAACGATATGCCACTTTTTATGAAAAAAAATAAACCAATAACTGTTACA
>Ga0210031_1001204_pt1 | contig 15589 bp, 9 predicted proteins | sample CryGeyCG2014_080_FD_185455 | JGI IMG/M metagenome (GOLD analysis project Ga0210031, IMG submission 185455) | Groundwater microbial communities from aquifer - Crystal Geyser CG03_land_8/20/14_0.80 (SPAdes) (version 2) | ecosystem: Environmental > Aquatic > Deep subsurface > Groundwater | place... | reverse complement strand
TGTTGACCTGCTGCTTAATCTCTCAAGGCATGAGTTTGCTCCAGTAATAAACTCCTCTCCAATAGAAAATGCAACGGAAGATGAGCTTTATATTTATGATGTTGATGCGTTTGATGAGAATGGGGATGAGCTGACTTACTCCTTGCTGGTTGCGCCTGATGGAATGAAAATAAACAGCACAACCGGATTGATAGAGTGGGTTCCAAAAGATGAGCAATCAGGAGAAAACAATGTGACTGTGCAGGTAAGCGATAATTTTTTTAATGCAACGCAAAGCTTTGTGATTAATATAAAATGGGTTAATGACCCTCCTGTAATAATCTCAGAGCCAATAACAGAAGCTTATGTTTTGGAATGGTATTACTATCATGTCAATGCAACTGATGAAGAAAACGGAACATTAAGCTATAGCTTAATTAAAAGCCCAAGCAATATGCAAATAAATAAAGACGGCCTTATCAGATGGAAGCCAAACAAGAACCACATTGGAAAAAATTATGTTGCAGTTAAGGTTATGGACAACAGCTCATATTCAACACAGAAATTCAATATAACAGTTTATGGAAAAACAGATGAAAAAACAATTATTTCATCCGGAGGCGGCAGAGGTTATGCTGCATATAATCTGCCTGACAATGAAACAAAAGTAGAATATAAAGAAAAAAATATTGTTAAGACAAGCAGGATAACAAAAACAGTAGGGAGCATATTTGAAATAAGCTTAAGCAGCGAGGAGGATATTAAGTTAAAAATAAACGAACTAAATGAAAGGCCTGAAAATATTAGGGGGCTTGAAAAGAAAGTCTACAACTATATTGAGATAAAATCAGATAAAGATTCAGGCAAAATAAAAGAAGCTGAAATTAAGTTTAAAGTGAAAAAGAGCTGGTTGAATGAGAACAAGGCAGAAAAAGATGAAATAGCCCTTAACAGGTATTCAGAGAACAAGTGGGAAGAGCTTGAAACCCTAAATTACAAATCTGACAATGGATATGAGTATTACACGGCAAAATCGCCTGGTTTCAGCTATTTTGCAATATCCCTAAAAAAAATAGTTGAGCCAGATGAATTTGATTTAACAGGACCGAAAGAACAATTTATTATCTCAGGCATGATATACAAAAACAGATTCAGGAAGCAGATTGATGAAACTGAGCTGAGGGCGACAAACCTTGAAACAAATGGCAGTTTTGAAACCAATACAGGCGCAGGAGGAAATTCCGGGGCATATTATTTGATAGTAAACGGCAAAAAAGGGGACAAAATCTTAATTGAGGCAATGAGCAAGAATACTTACCAAAACACAACAATCATTCTTAATGGCGATATGAAGGGAATCAACTTTATACTAAACGGGAAAGGGCTTTCCGCAATAACAGGATATAGCATAGCTGATATGGGGATAAGCAAAATGGAAATATCTATTTTTATTGGCTTAGCAATAATATTCATATTATTTTTTCATTGTTTTATTTCAAGGGGTTCAAATAAAAATCAAAAAGCAAAGAAAATCCCAAGAAAGAGAAAAATTAAAAAGAGAATGAACAGTAAAAGGAAAAAGTGAAGGATTTACTTATCCATATTTTTGGTAAATCGCAGAAATAATCACAAATTTTAAATATAACTAAAGGGAAATTCTAATAAAAGGGGGGATTATGAGAAATTATTTTTGCTTGGTAGTATTTATTGTTTTCTGCCTTAGCTTAATCTCTCCTGCTGTTAATGCACCTCCTCCCTCTCCGCATAATGTAAAAGGCCGCATATTCAACTCAGACGGCATTACTGGAGTTGAAAACGGAATTCCTGTAAGGATAAATGACACAAACAACAGCAACAGTGTCTTAACATATGTTTATGCCCCTGATGTTCCCTCGCTAAAAGGCGCTTACTCAGCATCCATAAACGGCTCGGATAATGACCTAATAAACGTGACATCTTGGAACAGCACTCATTACGGATACAGCACTGCATACCTCCTGCCCACAACAACTGAGGTTGATGTTGTTTTAGAAATAATAAGGCCAAGCGAGACAAACGCAACAATTACAGACCCAGCAAACAACAGCCTTTTTAATATAAGTGAAATAAATAACATTACAGCCCAAATAAAAAATATCGGCGGCCAAACAGGAACAAATTGCTATGTAGTATTAAGCATAAGCAATGGGTCTGTGCTCGACATTTCCGGAGACACTTATTCTCATTCTTTAAGCAGTATTAACATAGGCTCATCAACAACCACAAGCTGGAATATAGCTGGCTTGGATGAGGGAAATATAAATATAACTGTAAATTCATACTGCGATTCAGATGGAATTAATCTTGATAATGTAAACTATGATTCAGTCAACAATATAACCCTGCAGGATATCACAACCCCAGTTATAAATTTAACATACCCTGCTGATAATTCAAATGTTTCTTATCTGCAAAATCCAGTAAGCTTTATATACAATGTAACAGATGAGTCTGGAATAATAAACTGCAGCTTAGTATTAAACAGCAATATAAACCAGACAAACCATACAATTGAAAAAGGGATAAGCCAGTATTTCTATCAGACTCTTGATCCCGGAAGCTATAACTGGAGCATTGAATGCACAGATAACAGCAGCTCAAGAATTAAGGGCTTCTCCCAAATCTATAATTTTACACTGCTCTCAAACAATGCTCCTTTTGTAAGCAACCTTGAAATAGATGACCCTATTGACTTAAATCCAGGCTCAATTAAAATAATCCACTGCAATTTTACAGTAACAGATAATGATAATATTTCAGATATAAAAAGCGTCAATTCAACACTTTACCACAGCTCTGTTAATCCAGATTCACAGGATGACAACAATAGCCATTACACAAACAACAGCTGTGAAATAACTGATTCATCAGAATTCATACAGGATTACAGCTGCAGTTTTTCCATGCTTTATTATTCAAATCCTGAAACATGGAGCTGCAATATAACAGCTTATGATAACAGCAGTGCTTCTGGCTCATCAAAAATAGACACAAATGTAAATGAACTTATAGCTTTGGATGTTACACCCTCGCTAATTGACTATGGGGACCTGCAGGCAGGCAATATATCGCAAGAAGATTCTAATCTGACAATAACAAACCTTGGAAACAGGGGCATAAATATAACCCTGGAAGGTTATGGAATAACAGAAGAGGATGGACTGGCAATGGACTGCCTTCAGAATAATATTCCGGTAGGATATGAAAAATATTCTGTGAATTTTCAGGAAAATTATATAAACATGGTTAATCTTACAGCAACTGCCCATCAGATAAGCAATTTTACCCTGCCGCAAAGAACTGATGACACCTTTTATAAAGAGGATAGGAACAATACATATTGGAAGATAAACATTCCATACGGGGCAAAGGGACAGTGCAATGGCTCAATAAAATTAATAGCAATACCAGATTAAAAATGAAAATCAAAAAAACATTGTTAACATTAACTGCTTTTTTTATATTAAATATTATAACATCAGAAGCAGGGTTTTTTGAAATAAGCCATGAATGCCAAGAGGAAAATTGCATCTCTGGCCAGGATATAAACTGGAGCGTATCTTTTGAAAACCTTGGCCAGAAAGAACTTAAGGTAATTGGTATAGAGCTAATTGATGGTATAAACCAAGGCCAGATAGCAAGCCTTATTTTTGATTATGACCCATCAAAATCTGACAAGCTGGAGTGTATTACTGTGTTCCCTGGAAAAAAGGAAACAATATACATAAAAAGCAAAATACCCATGCCAAACCTGAAAAACCAGTTGATTTACATGCCCTGCATCACCACTGCACTGCCTACAACAACTGCCCAATATATTGACTCTTATACTGACAGGGTCTGCTACCCAAATGAATCAATAACAGTATTTGAATGCCTCACAGACAATCACTGCAAAATTAATGAATTATGCCAAAACAAGAAATGCAAACAAATTAGCTGCAATGATTGCCAGTATATACTAAACAAAAAATGCATAAATTATCAATGCTGCAGCCCTGATGCATGCAATTTAGATGAATCATGCATAAACCATAAATGCGCTGCTTTAACCTGTTTACCAGAAGAAAGAATATTAAATCACAGCTGTGTTAAGCTTGAGTGCAGTTATGACGAGCATATAATCAACCACAGCTGTGTTAAGCTTGAGTGCAATGATTATGAGGGTTATGCAAATAACAGCTGCATAAAGATTGAGTGCAGTTATGACGAGCATATAATCAACCACAGCTGTGTTAAGCTTGAGTGCAATGATTATGAGGGTTATGCAAATAACAGCTGCATAAAGATTGAGTGCAGTTATGACGAGCATGCTAAAAATCATAGCTGTGCCAAATTAGATTGTGGATTTTTTGAAAAAATAGCAGTCAATAAATGTATTATGGATAAACAATTTATATATAAGTTTGCAATAGAATTAATTATCACAATATCAATTATATACATGTTTATTTTGGATATAAGGAAATATAAATCAGAGCATAAAAAATGATAATAAAAAATAAATTAATACTGCTTGTTTTATTGGCAATTACTCTTCCTATAGCTGATGCAGTAAGCATAGGGGTCAGCCCTGGCAATGTTATGTTTGATAATATGCTAAAAGGCGGTTATGCAGAAAGGACTGTAAAAGTAACTACAAATTCTAATGAAGATATTATAGCACGCCTTGATGTAAGTGGAGAGATAGCTGACTGGCTAAGGCTTGAGCCTGATAATAAGACATTTATGCTGTCTTCTGCAAAGCCATATGAGCTAAAACTTATTATAGAGACTCCTGATGATGCAAGAAGCGATTCTTATTCCGGGAACATTGAGTTTATAATAGAGAGTTTTGGAGACATAAGTGGTCGGGCAGGAGGTTTTGTCAAGCCGGGAGTCAGATTAATAATAAGTGCTGTTGTATCAGACAAGGAAATCAGAACCTGCAACTCAGGGGCATTTGATTTTGATGATATTGAAATAGGGTTTCCATTAAAGCTTTCCCTCACTGTAGCAAATGATGGCAATGTCAGGATAAAGCCAAAAATAAGCTTTGATATATGGGACCAGAACCAGGAAAAGCTGGTTATGTCTGAGAGTTTTTCTGGCTCTGAAATACTGCCTACTACACAAGAGCAGATAACAAAAACCTTTTCCAATAATCTTGAGATTGGCCAATATTGGGCTAATGTAGATGTTGATGAATGTGGCTCAAGCAGCTTATTAACATTCAGTGTGGTTGAGAAAGGAGGTATAGTAGACAATGGTGTTTTTGAGGGAATAACAAACAAGCCATGGGTCTATGTAGAGGAGCCTGTTGAGATTAAGGCTACTTTCAAAAATAATGGCCCGAGAACAGTCTATGCAAAATTCATGGGAGATGTAAAGCTTGACAATAAGATTGTTGAGGTTATTGAGACTGAAGAGATAGATGTTTTAAGCCAAGAAACAGCTGACTTTATAAGTTATTTTACTCCAGATAAGCCGGGAAGGTATGTCGTAAGCGGAAGAATTATTTATAACCGCAAGCTAAGCTATGAAAAGGCCAGTGTAATAAATGCAAATTATCCTACAGAAATAGGGCAAGGCATCAAATTTCTGCCACTAGTAATTTACATAATAATAATAGTGACAATACTATTTCTGGCAAGAAGCATAATAAAAACAAAAAGAAGAAAATTTTAAGTTGCTAAGGAATAATTCCCTTCTAAAAATCTATTTATGCAAATTTTAACCCTTCTAAAATTTTAATATTGGCAATAAAAGCAGACATGATACACAGCAAATTTGTCTGAATCAGAGATTAATTATCTTAAGAACTCCTTTTCTGCTTGTTCTTCCTTCTCTTTAGGTATATTAGTATTAATAATGCAATTATTACCAGGATTAGTGTGAATGTCCAGTAATCAAAGCCTTTCAAAACAAGCTCAAACTGGAATTCCTTAATATTAATTAAGGCATTTTCTCTTTGACCATAATGCACTTTTCCTTTTATTATTTCATTATCCTCTATGTCTACTTCATCTAGATCTGCCCTAATCCTGCTCTTGACTTTTTTTCCAGGATTTATCTCAACTATATCTTCGCTCCCCAAGTTTTTCAGTTCGCCATCCAGTAAAACATCAACAAGCTCTACATCAGCATAACATGTTATATCTGCAATATTCTCTATCTCAACATAAAAGCTTTTTCCCCTTTTGTCATATATTAAGTTATTTATTTTTATGTCACATTCATCCAAAATCTCAACTGTTTCTATTTCAAAGGAAGTGTCAAGAACTTTTTCCATTGAGCCCTTTGACTCGCCATAAATGATATAAACATCCCCTGTTATCTTGCCCTCAGCCATTGGCTCCACATCATAGGTTATTGTCTTTAGCTCATTTCCGTCCAAGAATATAGGTGAAATATCACCAATTGTTTGTTTAAACCCAGATGAGTCTGTCAATGAATAAGTGCCCTTAAAATAAACTGCCTGATCTTCTGTATTCTTTACTGAAACCTCAAGCATGCTTGTGGCTTTATTATATTTAATTGAGTCAACTTCAATATTCAGGATGTAAGTAGGAAGATAAAACATATCCAATGCTTCAACCTGTGAGATTGCCCCTTTTGGGTCTCTTGCACCCTGGGCAAACTTAACAAAAACACTTATTCCTACATCCCTTCTGATGGAAGTTGCAGTTCCAACCAGTTCATTGCCAATCAAGATGCCAATATCTATCTCACTTCCTTGTATATACTCTTTGATAGTGTCTGGAACATTGTTTGTCCCAATAAACAAAACTGGCTCAACACCAGACATTATTTCTTTTTCAATAAATTCGCCGTTTGTTAAAACTGCCTGCTTAGAATGCTTAATCTCCTGGTATTTTTTTACTATTTCAATATTGTTTAAGAACCTATCACCGTCTATATTAATTATTTCAGGATTATATTTTTGCAGGGTATCCTTAACTTCCCGGTCAACATGGCCATATATTATCAGGTTGTTTACAACTATTCCTGAAAGAAAATCATCTACCTGCCCGATATTTGTCCTGTCAGCAAACAAAACAAAGGATTCTGAGGCAATAGCATATGGGGCAACGCTTACTGCATTATAGCCATATGAATCATCTACTATTATAAAGTTTGAAACATCAAGAAGCCCTGCTAACTGCAGATTGAAGCTGTCGTATACAAATTCTTCGGCAGAATAACCCCTATTTTCTAATATTGATTCATAGCCAATTATAAAAGGATTTTTCTTTGAGTTAAAAGCCTTTATTGATTCTGTTTTTGGTATAGCATTCAAAATTAAGGTTGCATGCTTGTCACTTACCAGAAAATCTGCTGTTTCACCCTGAAGGTTGCTATAAAGCATTGCTGAATAAACGTCTCTCCAGTCTTCAGAATTAATTATTGTTCTCTGAGCTGAGCATAGGCTCATTAAGAGAAACATTGGTATAATCAAAGATAAGTAAAATTTTTTCATAAAAATACTGCCCCTTTTTTAAGTATGTAACTTAATGAATTATATTTAAATCTTTCTGTTTTTTTGGTGTTGAGATGATTATCTGGCAATCTGTGATTTTATAAATTTTTTAGAAAGGCTTTTATATACTAACATAACTTATAGTGTTTGGAAAATATGATGAAAAAAAAGAATATTTTGTTTCTGGTTTTTTTTGCTATAGTTATACTGGCGGCATTTGTCTTGATTCTTGGAAAATCCAATGGAAACAATATTGCTGGGTATGTGGTTATGAAAGCAGGTGAAAAACCATCCTATGATTTTTACTTTTTAATAGCTGCTATTATCTTGGTTGTTGCAGTATCCACTTACATTTACAGCATTAGAAAATTCGGACCTGCTTAATCTCCTGTTTATGCTATTTCTGTACTTCTTTTAATATAGCTTGCCTGTAAAGTTAGTTAATAACTTATTATTAATTATATGATTATAATACTTAATTAGTTAATTGATTATTTAATCATAAACCTAAAAATAATTAATACCAAAGATCATAAAAAATTAAAGAATTAAAACTTAATTATTGGGGATTTTCCTGTCCAACAAATTCTAATGTGCCGTTGCAGAATCCCGATACGCTTGCAGGTATGTAAATCATCCAATAAGTTGTGTTAAGGTGATTTATAGCTGTGTCATTGTTCTTGACTTCTATTGTAAAACCCATTGCTGTTGATTCATTATTTAAAGTAACCATACTTCCATAACCAAGTCCGCCTGTTATGCTATACTTTTCATGTTCCATACTTATATTTCCACCAGCAGCACATATCATTGAAAGATTGTCCGGATTATCTGAGTCTGTTGTTCCGCCATAGCCCCTTACTGAGATATTAATAGGGACATTTCCATAGTTTGTAACATTTAAACCCTTTTCTAAGGAGTATTGCGTAACAGAAAGATCTCCATAGTCAAGTTCAGCAGGCACGTCAATTCCAACAACTGTGTTTACATCAAATAATGTTGAATTTTCATTATCTGAAATCCCATAATCATCAACAGCAGTCATGTTGCACTGCCATGTTCCATTGTTTGCATAATACTGCACATCAAATAAGCATGAGCACGAAGCATTATATGTGCTCACTTCTACACAGGTGCAGCTTGAATTCAAATATCTGTAAGTGCCGTCAAACCCTCCTGTGTCCCCATTTGAGCTATCATAAAAAGTGGCATTTGCACCTGTTACATCTGCATATCCATCTAAGTCATAAACATATCCAGTGCAATTCACTTTGGTTGTGTTACCTGGAGTTAAATCAATAGAAGCAGGGGTTATAAACACATAATGTAAATCAGGTTCTGTGTTTGTAATATTAACTTTTGTTATTGTAATTGAATTATTCGCGCCAGATGCATCAAAAGAGATCATTGTTGTTGCTGTAAATAAAACAAAGAGAAATACAAAAAGAAAAAATAAACAGGCTAGTGCCTTATCTTTGTTTTTCATATTACTTTATCCCCTTAAAATAAACTATACCCTATTTATGCTAATTCAACATAAAAGTAGTATGGTGTTGTTCCTGCAGCTCCATTTTCTCCAACAATCATCTGGAAATCCCATGGACTGCCATCATAACCTGTTTCATCACTCTCAACTTGGGTTGCAAAGATAACAGTTCCAGTCTGGTTTTGTGTTAACAATGTCTCGTTAAACTTTATGGATTGAGTTGCATTATTCACATAGGTATTTGTTGCCGGACATGAGTTTAATGTTGTTATTCCTATTGTAATGCTGTTTGTGCCCTGGAATGTTTCACTTATTCCATCTGTATCAGTTGGTTCCATTCCATAATAGGTTTCTAGTACAGTTGCGTTGACACCTCCCTGACCAGGGATTCCATCTCCATTCAAATTAACACATATAACATCACCCCAGTCTGTAACTGAAGAATTTCCTGCATAAATCTCTCCAACAGGAGAAAAATCTGTACCTCCTGTCCAATCATACATGGTGTTACTGTCTCCATCAGCTAAGATTACCATTCCAGTTATATTACCATAATAACCTTGCCAGCTGGTTGTTATGATGGATGCATTAATTGTTAATTGGGTTACATTTCCCGCTTGTGCATTTACCTGCTTTGCAGCTATATTGCTTACATTTCCGGCTTCACTTTTTTCTACTGTTATTTCGTTTGGCCCGCCTGGAACTGCTGCTGCTGTTTTTACCATCAATGCAAACACAAACAGAGCTAGCAATACAATTACTATTTCGTTTCTCGTTTTCATTTTCGTTTACCTCCTTTTTAATACAATCGCGTTTTCGTTTACGTTCACGTTCCACTAACGTTTACGTTCACAATTTTTGTGAATATGATTTTTTGTTTTATAAAAAATAAAAAAAGGCCTAAGGAAAATTAAAAACATTTGCGAGGTGTTTTAGATGATTCCCTGGGCCTTTAGTTAACACAAACTTTTAGTTTTCACTACCCTCCATTTTCCTGAGTTTTGAAATAATCATAAAAGGATCATAAATAACATTAATATCTAACAATGATGAAAATAAACCTTTGCCTTGCCTGGCAAGCTTCTCTGCCTGCTCAAAAGTGATTATTTCTGTTTTGAAATCTTTCGGCTCATTATTTTGGTTTTTTATTGTTACATCTTTTATTTTCTTGTCAATAGATTTTGAATTTTTTGATGCAATTAAAACTTTTACATAATTTCCTTCATTTTTTATGATAATTAAGTCAATATTTCCAATATAAGGCTCAATTCCCCAAAGGAATTTTTCAGTGCAATTTCTTAAATTTTGATCTTCCAGAAACCATATTCTGAAAAGAGCCTTATGAAAATTATCTAATATCACTAATTTTTTATCTGCAAATCCATTTGTTGCAGAAATAAGGTAAGCATAATCCTCTGAAAGAGAAAAAAGTGTTCTGGGCTTTCCTTTATCGCGGTTTGAGATTTTTTCTTTTTTAACCAGATTTGATGCCTCAAGAAGCCTTAGCTGCTGGCTTATGTTTGCCATCGTTGTATTTGATTTCTCAGCCAGCTGCAGAGGGGAATATTTGTCCTCTGATAAAGATTTTAGAATGTTCCATCTCTGCTCTGTGAATAATGTTATAATATCCATTTTTTCCCAAATCAATAGCTGAAATCCTATACTGATTTACTATAAGAACTAACTTGTATATAAATGTTTCGATTATTAATTAACTACAGTAGTATTGTAATTCTTAAAATAAATAAATTAGGAAATAAGAATAATTAATTAATCATTAAATTATAATCTATTTTATAGACGAGAAAATACAAAATTGAATTGTTGGAAAGAATTTTAAACAATTAAAATGCCTAAAATTATGAAATCATATAAGAAATAAAAAGCCACTAAAAGGTTTTTGATTTACTTATAAATGCTATCTTCAAGAACAACAATTATATCTTCTTTTGTTTTTGCTTTTCTTAGCTTGTCTGCAGTAGCTTTATCTGACTGGGCTATCCAGTCTGCAAAAACATTTTCCTCATCACTAATATGAGCACTTAATGTTGCATCATCCATAGTGTTTATAGAATCCACCAATTCCTGCGGTGTTATTACAGTAACTCCATTTTTCAGTTTTAGTGGAGGTAGTTTGGTTGTTTCTGCTGCCTTTTGTTTTGCTGATGTTTTCTTTGCTTCCTCAGGATGCTCTTTCTCGTATTTCTCTCTTTCTTTCTTGGCTTTTTCAAACTCTTCCTTAAGCTCAGTTTTTGAAACTAATTTTAGTCTTCTCTTCTCAGGAGTTTTTCCTAATTTATCCCACTGCTCCTTGATTCTTGGAGTCAGCCCTTCCAGATAAATATCAACCATGTTAAAACTTCCGGATTTTACCTTATCAAGAGCCATCTTAAGTTCAAGCTTTAAATCAAATACATCTATTTTCTCTTTTTCAAGTTGCTCTATCTGATAATCCAAGTCATCTATAATATCATTATATTTGTTATAGTTTTCAAGCTCTTCATCACTTAATCTTGCATGCTCGTGCAGGAGGGGCCTAAGGCTGATGAAATAAGGATTTCCCTTGTTGTAAGCAGAATTTTCAATCATTCCTGTGCCAGTTGCTGACTTCAGCAACGACTGCAGCATATAACTGCCATATTTGTCTTTGATTCTGTTTAGGTCGCCTTCATCTCTTGTACGCATTTGTATCTCTGTGTTTATGTTTGCCTTTGTTTCACCAATAAAATCTGTCAATACCTGGCTTATTAAGATTAACCCAACTCCCCACTTTCTGAATTCTCTTGCACCTCTTTCTATTTGTATGAATCCTTCTCCAGAGCCGCCAAACTTAGGAAGCAGCCTATGCACCTCATCAAAGATTATTATTGTTTTCAACTCAGGTGCTTCAGGAAGATTTGCCTTGAAGACTTCTCTTATTGTATTTGCAACTAGTATATCCATATCTTTTGGCGCTAACCTATTGATTGCAAAAATATGTATCTCACCAGGAACCATCTGCTTCTTTATGTCAATTATTTGCCTTGCATCCAAAATCTGGTGTACATTGCCATTAAATGCCTTTGCTTCACTCTTCTTCATACCAAATTGAGGGTATAATGCAAGCATCTTTTTATTTACGCATTTTCTTAGAAATCCGCTCCACTGCGCCGTAGGATCAAAAACAATTACTGATACACCTTTCATCAAGACTTCCTCTATCATAACCTCTGCAGATACTGTTTTTCCTCCGCCAGTAGAACCTGCTATAAGGGTGTGCATAGTTAGCTGGTCAGGATCAAAATATGTCTTAACTTTTGTTTCTGCTACAGTCCCAAGAAAAATGGACCTCTCTCCTGGCTTTGGCAATAAATTAAAATCAACTTTTCCCTTATAACGCTTTCTTTGCTCCATCTTTTTTCTATAAGCTAAGTATGAAAAAACAACAATTAGTAATATTGTTGCAGTAAATAAAACCCACCTTATAGGCAATATTCCAAAAATCATATAATCCCAAAATGGCTCAGAAACAAAGAATCTTGAGCTGGATGAAGAAGATATTCCAAGATAATCAGCCCTAACACTTATGACATACTCTCCTGGCCTTAAAAATTCGGGTATCTCAAATTTCTTGATAATAGTTGTTGATTTTTCAAGAACAATGGTTTCAGTTTCTTCAAGAAATGTTTTATTAATGAGATATGTTTTTTTGTCTCCCATGCTGTCAATTGAATAATGCAATGTAACATTAAATTCTCTGTCCATAAGCAGATTTTGTATGTCTATTTTATACTGGAGCGTGTCTTTAATATAAACTCTTTTTTCAAGTGGCTTGACATTTATTACAACAGCACTAACAGGCACCCCCGCTGTATCGCCAACAGATAATATAACAGGAATTTTCTCATTTATTCCTCCTGATAAAACAAGGGAACCATTAAAAAAGCCAATTGCGTCTGCAAAAAATATTATTTTTATATCAGAACTGGATGCTGGACCAATATTAACATTGCTTATGTCTGGTTTCATATAAGGGGTTATATTGCCATTTGAGGAAAACATAACATTTATTTGATTATTTTTTTTATTCTCAATCCTGATTACATGCTCCTCAAACTTGCCTATCATTAGTTTTTTGTCAATCCTGCTGTCTGATATCTTATAATCCTCATTCTCTATTTGAGCAGAACATAATTCAATTATAGAAAGGAATATAATTAGGAATATTAAGGTAAATAAAATATTTGTATAAAATCTTTTTTTAGTTGACATTTTTTCCTGATAAGCTTTGTCTTAATTTATTGCATTTTTCTAATACCAAGGATTTGTATTCAAGGGGCACTCTTTTGTACAAACCTGTTATCTCATTATAAGCTGATATTGCAACTTCTTTATTTTTATTCTGAATGCTGAATTCTGCCCTGTCCAAAAGCTTATTTATGTAGAATAAATCCAGTTTATGTGAGAGGGTAACTATATTTTTATAAACCTCTTTTTTCATATCCTGCGGAAGATTCTTGAATATTAGGTTAATATTCCTATAAAAGGATTTAGCTTCATGATAATTATGATTATCAAGTTCGCTTTTAGCACTTTCAATAAACCTCTTTATTTCTTTAAGATTTTTGAGGGACTTTCTGTCACCAAAATAATATTTTGTTTTTGTTCCCTTAATTGAATAACCTATGTAAACTAAAGAAAGTATGATTATTATCAAGACCTCAATCAGTATTCTTGTGTTGTCTGAACTTATAAAACCGGATTTTAGATTAGTCAATATGCCAAATCCAGTGATTTGATTTCCTTTTGGAATCTCTCCTCCAGTTATTAGAACAGATTTTGTTTTTTTAATATCCTCTAGCTTTATTTCTTTCCTTAAGTAATAGGCAAATTTATCTAATCCTTTAATGTTTATGCTTATTAAAGGATCATTTAAAATTGTTTCATAATCAAATAGAAATTCAATTTCACTTGTATCTTTTGCAATTTCTTTTGGTATGTATTCAACTAAACTTAACCCATTTGAAGATTCATTAATCTTCAATTCTTTTTCTATTAAGGTTATTTTTTCTTTTTTATTGGATAAATAGCTAATCTCAACAACCTTTGCCTTTGTTGTTACTGTAAGCAATGACTGCAGTTCCTTGATGCCTTCAATAAAGCTTTTCTCCTGCTTCTTTGAGTATTTGCTATTTTTTGAATTAAGGTATGTTATTGTTATATTTTCAATATCCTCATCTTTTGGATAAGCAACAAATTCTGTTGAGTCAATAACGCTTAGGCTTGTTGGTATCTCATCCTTCAGATTTTCAATTTGGTCATAAATATCTATTTCAGCTTCCTTTAGTTCTGTTTCATTAAGATTTCTCCATATAAGATTATTTAAATCCCGTTTAAATCTGCTGAGCTCTGTTTTTGCATTATCCAGCTTTTTCTGAATTTCCAAAGTTTCAAAAACCTCTCTTTCCTCTTTATCTAATTTTTCAAACTCTGTTAATAATCCATTAATCTTATCTATGATTGAGTTTATATCTTCATCCTGCTTAGTCATTTCAGCAGTACCTGCAGAGGATGATAAACTGTTAATCTCAGCATAAAATATCCTTATGTCACTAAATCCTATGTTTCCATATCTGTCAGTGCACTTTACTTTATATTTGTACTCTCCGCTATTAAGTCCAAGAAGCGTAAAAGAATTTTCCTTGTTTTTTTCAGGATTTTCATGAGTTCCCTTTTCAACCCATGAGTTTAGATATTCATTTAACTGCAAAGAGCAGTTTACCTCTGAATCATCCTCAACCTTATAAGTTATTTTAACGCTGTCAGTGCTTATTTTTTGGTTTTGGTCAGGAGTTATTAAGGTGATTTTTGGATTTTCATAATCATTTTCATCATATTTTAGCTTAAGCTCAATATCCTTGTTTGAATTTATCTCAACACTATTATTGTAGTAAGTGATGTAGCTGCTCTTCTTAACCCTTAATTCATATGTGCCGCTGTTAACAAGGAAGCTTGCTTTTCCGTCATCTGATGCATTCTTATGGATATTATTAAATTCAACATCTGCATCTGTTACAATATTCCCAGAATCATTCTTAACTGTTATTGTAACATTAAAAAGTTTTTTTACAATTATTGTTTCCAGGTCTGAAGCACTATACGTATTGTCTGTTACTGTAAGATTTACTGTATATGTTCCATTGTTGTTGTATGTTTTTGTAACCTCTGTTGATGTGCTTTCAATTGAACCGTCATTTCCAAAGTCCCATTTATAGCTTAATGTACCAGTGTAACCAGTTACAGTAGAGGTAAACTTAACTGTATCACCCTCATTTATTGTTGTGTCGTTTGCATTTATGCTTACACTTAGCATGTTTGATGGAGGATTTACATAAAAATAGAGAATCTTATTGCTAATATCTCCCATATAATTTGAGGTTGCATTAATAAAATATGTTCCTGCAGAGGTTATATTATTAAGAACAGTTGTCATAAATATAGGGTAATCAGGAGAATAACCTGTGACAGATTTTCTATCAACAACATATCCCCCAAAGAAAACTGTTAAATTAACAATAGAATTTGCTCTTGATAAAATTGTTACTAAAACATCTTCCCCAAATTCATAAGATATTTTATTTGTGGTT
>Ga0210031_1001200_pt1 | contig 15625 bp, 16 predicted proteins | sample CryGeyCG2014_080_FD_185455 | JGI IMG/M metagenome (GOLD analysis project Ga0210031, IMG submission 185455) | Groundwater microbial communities from aquifer - Crystal Geyser CG03_land_8/20/14_0.80 (SPAdes) (version 2) | ecosystem: Environmental > Aquatic > Deep subsurface > Groundwater | place... | reverse complement strand
CATTACACCGGTTGAAGCGATGGCAGCGGGGACTCCGGTGATAGCCTACCGTGGCGGTGGATATTTGGAAACGGTGATTGACCCTCCTTCGTCCCGCCAACCGGCGGGACTTCGGACGGGCAAGGGAAAAACAGGTGTATTTGTAGATGATGCGACAGTTAAGAGTTTAATTAGGGCTATTGGGGATTTTGGGGAGGTTGGGAGAGCAATTAAGCCTGAAGATTGCCGGAGGCAAGCAGAAAAGTTTAATAAAGAGAGATTTAAGAAAGAATTTGAAAAATTTGTGAAAGACAATGCCAGAATTACCAGAAGTAGAGACGATTAGATTACAACTTGAACAGAAGATAAAAGGTTTGCGGATAACCGGCATTGAGGTGTTGACGAAAAAAAGTTTTGCAGGGGAAGAGGGGGAATTAAAGGGGTTGAAGGTGTTGGGGGTCGAAAGAAGGGGGAAGATTACGATTATTGAGCTGGAGAGTGGAGTTTATTTAGCGATTCATTTGAAATTGACAGGACAGTTGATATTCAGAGATAAGAGAGAAGTGAGAGGTGATAGGGGAACCGAAAAATACTGCGAACAAAAAGACGGACCGTTTGCAGTTTGCGAATTACCGAATAAATATACGAGAGTGATTGTTTATTTTGATAATGGAGGAAGATTGTTTTTTAATGACCTGAGAATTTTTGGGTGGATTAAGATAGTTCAAAGTTCAAAGTTCAAAGTTCAAAATGACAGTTTAAAGTTTAAAGTTGAAGACGAGATACCAGAATTGAGTAAACTTGGGCCGGAGGCGAATGACGAAAAAACTTTTTCTTTAGAATATTTTAAAAATATTTTGTCCAAAAGTCGGAAGCCAGTTAAGCTGGTGATTATGGACCAGGAAAAACTGGCAGGAGTGGGAAATATTTATGCTAACGAAGCCTTATTTGCCGCCGGAATTATGCCGACAAGAAAAGCTAGTGAGCTGAGAGATGAAGATATTAAGAAATTAAGAAAATCTATATTAACGGTGTTGCAAGACGCGATTAAACACAAAGGAAGCTCGGACAGGGATGAGGCATATCGGCAAATTACCGGCGAGAAAGGAACATATCAAAACTGTCTTCGGGTTTATGGTCGGGCAGGACAAAAGTGTCCAGAGTGCGATGGGGTTATTAAAAGAATGGCGTTAGGTGGGCGCGGAACTTTTTTTTGCGAAAAATGCCAGAAATAAGTTCAAAGTTCAAAGTGCAAAGTTCAAAATTATAATGCAAAATTCAAAGTTTAATGATATTAAAATCTTTAATCTTCCAAAACTTTCGTAATTACTTCAAAAAAGAGTTTGGTTTTTCGTCCAGAGCAAACCTGATTGTCGGGCCGAATTCTGCCGGGAAGACGAATATTTTGGAGGCGATTTATTTTTTGGCAAGCGGGAAAAGCTTTCGTGTCAAAGGAGTGGAAAGCGAAACAATAAGATATGGGGCGGAAATCGGAAGGGTGTTTGGGAAGACGGGGGAAAATGGAAGAGAGACGAAATTAGAAATAGTTTTAACGCGGGGAGAGATAGCGGGGGAGAAAACAGCCAAAAAGAAATATTTAGTAAATGGAGTTGGGAAAAGAGCATTCGATTTTGTTGGCAATTTACGGGCAGTCTACTTTGGGCCTGAAGATTTAGAACTAGTGACCGACTCGCCGAGTCTAAGAAGAAAATATTTAGATATGGTTTTGTCTCAGGTAGATAGAGAATATGCTCGAGCCAGTTTGTCTTACGAAAAAGGTCTAAGATCACGGAATAAAATTTTAGAAGAAATGAGAGAGATTGGGGTTGTTGACAGGAGACGTCTTTATTTTTGGGATCAACTGCTTGTTAAAAATGGGAATATTGTTAGCGAGGGAAGGAAAGATTTTATTAACTTTCTTAATGCTCGTGAGGAATTTGAGGTCCGCCATCCGCCAGTTGGCGGAGCGGATGAGAGGTTTGAGATGGAATATGATTCAAGTGCGATTTCGGAGGAAAGATTGGCAAAATATGGGAATGAGGAAATAGCGGCGGGAATGACCTTAGTGGGGCCTCATCGTGACGATTTTAAAATCCGAATAATCCCGAATGATCAAAAAAACCCGAATTATCCCGAACAACAAGGAAGAGATCTCTCTATATATGGTTCGAGGGGGGAACAGAGACTAGCAATACTTTGGTTAAAGTTGGGGGAAACAAATTTTATCAAAGAAAAAACTGACGATTTTCCGGTTTTGCTTTTGGATGATATTTTTTCTGAACTTGACATTGAGCATCGAAAATTGGTTTTTGATTTAATTAACGATCAACAAACAATTATGACAACGGCGGATTTGGGGATGGTGGAAAAAGAGTGGTTGAAAGGGGTCAAGATGATCGAGTTGACAAGAAGTGCAGACTAAAGTCTGCTAAAACAATTAGTGTTGAAGTTTTGCGGAAAATATGCGATTATTATCTCGTTATATCGCTTACCGATTTAACAAGATAACGAGCTAGCGAGATAGCGATTGACGATTCATAGGCCGTGTACACACCCAAATATACCATTACTAACAAGATTCTTCAAAACATTGGCGTAATTGAGGCGTGTCGGGAAGTAATCAACAACGCTCCTTTAATTCCTGCTTACGAAAAACAATTTCGGGACGAGGCTTCGTTGTCGACAGTTCACCATGGAACTCATATTGAAGGTAATGAATTATCGTTTACACAGGCAGAAGAGGTTTTGAAGGGGAAGAAAGTTGTTGCCGGGGAAAGAGATATTCAGGAGGTGATAAATTTCAGGAATGTTTTGAAATATTTAGATAGGGAAAGAGAAGAAATAAGTGAAGAAAAGAAAGAAACAAAAGGAAGAGAAAAGGAAAAGAATATTTATACCGAGAAGCAAATTTTAAAAATTCATAGTGTGGCGATGGAAAAGTTGGTGCCAGATGAACAAAGAGGGCACTTTCGTAAAGTGCAAGTGATTTTACGCAATGCGCAAACAGGAGAAGTGGTTTTTCGACCGCCACCCGCACCCGAGGTCCCGTACTTAGTTGACGAGTTTTTAAAGTGGTTAAATTCGAAGGAAGGAAAAGAGATTCACCCGGTTTTTCGGAGCGCAATTTCCCATTATTTTATTTCTTCGGTTCATCCTTTTACTGATGGGGACGGTCGGACAGCCAGAGGTTTTGCGACTTTAATTTTATTTGCAGAAGGATACGACATTAAAAAGCTTTTTTCTCTCGAAGAATATTTTGACAAAAACGCTTTTGACTATTATGATGCTTTAAGAAAAACAGATTTGACCGACGAGAAACGCTTTGCTGAAAGGGATTTAACTTTTTGGTTAGAATTTTTTACCCAAGCGCTATCTATTGAGTTGACAAAGGTTAAAGAAAAAATTAGGAGACTTTCATTGGATGATAAAATTAAAGCGAAATTAGGAGGAAAACAATTAGCTTTAAACGAAAGACAAATGAGAATTATGGAATATATTGAAAGCCGAGGACAAACGACAATGAAGGAACTAAAACCATTGTTGCCCATGATTTCTGAGGACACAATTTTGCGGGAAATTTACGCTTTAATTAAACAAAAACTGATTAAAAAGAAAGGGTCGAGGAAAGCTGTAAAATATGTTCTTAAGTAATGACTTTTAAAAAACTTTCAGGATATTTTCAACTGCTTGAACAAAATACTTCCCGTTTGAAAATAACGGAGATTTTGGCGGAGTTATTTAAAGAGTGTTCCGCCGAGGAGATCGACAAAGTTTGCTATTTATCTTTGGGAAGATTGCTTCCGGCTTACGAGGGGCTGGAATTTCAGATGGCGGGAAGACTAATGGAACGAGCAATTTCAAAAGCATTGGGACTGGAAGTCGAGAAAGTGGCAAAAGAATACAAAAAAATTGGGGATTTGGGAGAGGCAGCACAAAAACTGAAAGTTCAAAGTTCTATCCCGAAGGGATTCCCCGAAGGAGGCAAGTTTAAAGTTCAAAGTTTATTTGGGAATACGAGAGAAGGGAAGGATTTGGGTGAGTTGGGGGTTTTGAGGGTATACGAGAGACTTTTAGAGATTGCAAAAGAGGCTGGGGCGGGGAGTGTTGAGCGGAAAGTTGATAAGATGGCGGCTCTTTTGGAAGATCTCGACGGTTTGAGTGTTCGATTCGTGGTTCGAATTCCGTTGGGGAAATTGCGAATGGGTTTTTCAGAAATGACAGTTTTAGACGCGCTTTCATGGATGGTTAAAGGAGATAAGAGCTTAAGGCATGAGCTGGAAGATGCTTATAATGTTGTTGCCGACATTGGAGAGATAGCAAAACGTGTTAAGTGTAGTGGAAATGTTAAAGGAATTAAACCAAAAATTGGGACACCAATTGTTTCTGCTTTAGCACAAAGACTGGGAACGGTTGAGGAAATGCTGGAAAAAGCGGGAAGCGAGAAAGAAGGAGTGGCCTTAGAGCCGAAATATGATGGTGAAAGATTACAACTTCATATGGGGGCGGTGAGGGATTTGGGGGATATGGGGGTAAGAATTTTTACAAGGAGTTTGGAAAATGTAACTCATATGTTCCCAGAGATTGTGGAGGCGGCGAAAAAAGAGGTAAAAACAAGAGAGGCAATTTTAGACAGCGAAGGAGTAGGAATTGATCCAAAAACCGGAAAATTCGTTCCGTTTCAAGAAACAATAAAACGAAAAAGAAAACATGGGATAGGAGAAGCAGCAAAAGAAATACCTTTTAAGTGTTTTGTTTTTGACATTATGTATAAGGACGGGACGGATTTGATTAAAATTCCATTTATTGAAAGAAGAAAACTTTTGGAGAAAGTTTTACCTTCAAACAATAAGACTTTAATTTTAACTCCACAAATTGTGACGAAAGATCCGAAGGAGATGAGAAAATTCCATGAGGAACAAATCAAAATAGGACTGGAGGGAGCGATGGTTAAAAAACTTCATGCTCCTTATGATCCCGGCAGGAGAGGTTTTACTTGGGTTAAATTTAAACAGGAAGAAACAAAAAAAGGCGGAGGACTGGCGGATACGATCGACGCGGTAGTTATGGGTGTCACCAGGGGGGAAGGGAAAAGAGCTGGTTTTGGCGTCGGGGCTTGTTTGGTGGGAATAAGAAGAGGAGAACATTATGTAACCATTACTAATATTGGGACAGGACTGACGGACGAGCAATTCAGAGAATTAAAAAAGAGGAGCGACAAATTTAAAGTCAAAGAAAAGCCGGAAAGTTATTTGGTAGAGAAAAATCACACTCCTGATTTTTGGATTAAACCGGGGATTGTGGTCGAGATTCAAGCAGACAATATTACTAAAAGTCCTACCCATACCGCAGGCTTGGCCCTACGTTTCCCGCGCTTAGTAAGATTTAGGGACGACAAGCCGCCAGAAAAAATTACTTCTTTAAAAGAGGTGGAAGAGCTTTATCGTCTTCAGTTTGGCAAGGGTAGGCGGTAGATGGAGTTAGTGGCAGATTTGCACCTCCACAGCAAATATTCGCGTGCGGTTTCCCCACAGATGGTTGTTCCGGAGATGGTAAAGTGGGCAAAATTGAAAGGAATTGATTTGCTGGGAACAGGAGACTTCACACACCCTCAATGGCTTTCTGAATTAAAAGCGAATCTTGAAGAGTGTGGACAAGGTGTTTTTAGAGTCAAATCTCAAATCTCAAATCTCAAATGTCAAATCAATAATTCAAATCTAAAATCTGAAAAAGAAACTAAGTTTTTATTAACAACGGAAATTTCTAGTATTTATAGCCAAGGCGGCAGAACAAGGAAAATACACAATCTAATAATCGCGCCCTCATTTTTCGCCGCCGATAAAATAAGTACCGCACTACGGGCGAGAGGATGTAATCTTACTTCAGACGGTCGGCCAATTGTTGGATTGTCAGCAAAAAATATTTTGGAATTAGTCTTAGGGGTTGATGATGCCTGTTTAGTTATCCCTTGTCATGTTTGGACTCCTTGGTTTTCTTTGTATGGCGCCAATTCAGGCTTTGATAGTTTGGAAGAATGTTTTGGAGAACTCTCGAAATATATTTCGGCGGTGGAAACCGGTCTTTCCTCGGATCCGGAAATGAATTGGCAAGTTGCGGATTTAGACAATCGTAGTCTTGTGAGTTTTAGCGATGCTCATTCACCGGCAAAACTGGGAAGAGAAGCGACTGTGTTTGAAGTCGAAAGACTTGATTTTGATAATATCAGTGGGGCGATTAAGGAGGTTGAGAGTCCGGCAGGTGCCGGAGGAGGAAAAGTAAAATATACGGTTGAGTTTTATCCGGAAGAAGGCAAATATCATTATACTGGCCATCGGAACTGCGGGGTTGTTCAGTCCCCAGAAGAGACAGAGAAGAAAGGAACGACCTGCGCTGTTTGCGGGAAAAAATTAACCGTGGGGGTGATGGAAAGAGTGAGAAAACTAGGGAAGATGGGAGGCGCGAGGGAAAAAAGGACTGACGAAAACGGAGTAAGGTGGATTAAGAAAGAAGGCAAACCCCCTTTTGTAAAATTGGTGCCTTTGGCGGAAATAATCGCCGAGACTTTAGGTGTGGGTGAATCGGCTGCCTCGGTTGCAAGAGAATATCAAAATTTGACAGAAAAGTTGGGAAATGAGATTGGAATACTTATGAAAAGCGACTTGGAAGAAATTGCCAAAATTGGTGGGGAAAAATTAGCTAAGGGAGTTCTAAAAGTCAGGTCGGGAGATATTTTTATAAAACCTGGCTTTGATGGTGAATATGGTAAAGTAAAAGTATGGCGTGGGGACAAAGAGGAAGAGATGGAAGATAAAGGAAGGGTGGGGAAGGGAAAAGAGCAAATGAGTCTGTTCTAGAGGTTGACTCTGGATGCAAAATCTATGTATGCTTGTAATAGATAATAGACTCGCCAAACCCTAAAGCAATTTTAAGGAAGGGGGAAGGAGGTGAAGAAAAATGGCAGAAGGAAAATATACTTTTGGTTTAGAAAAGAATGTTGCTTGTGCTTTGACTTATGTATTGGGTTGGGTAAGTGGACTGGTGTTTTTCTTAGCGGAGAAAAAAGATAGAGATATTCGTTTTAATGCTGCTCAGTCGATTGTTACTTTTGGTGCCTTGACCGTGCTTGGTATGGTTCCTGTTGTCGGCTGGATGTTAAGTCCATTTGTTTTTCTTGTTGGTTTAGTACTTTGGGTTCTTTTATTAGTTAAGGCCTATCAAGGGGCGAGATTCAAATTACCAGTAATCGGCGATTTGGCAGAGAAACTAGTAGGGAGGTAATTTTAAAGCAATCAGTCGATAGCAATTAAGGAAATTTGAAAGTACTTTATGTTTAAAGACAGAGCTGAGGCAGGCAAAAGGCTGGCCCAGAAACTGAAAGAGGAATTATCAACTCAGCCACTGGCAAACGCGATTGTCTTATCGATTCCCCGAGGAGGAGTGGTAATTGGCGGAGAGATTAGTCGGTCTTTAGGCTTACCCCTCGACTGTTTAATCACCAAAAAGATTCCCAGTCCCGGGAATGAAGAATTGGCAATTGGAGCGGTTGCTGAGGGTGGAGTGGTGGTTTGGGAAGAGGAACTTTGTCAAAGACTAGGTGTTTCTTCGGACTATAAACAAGAAATTGTCAAGGAAAAAGTTATTGAACTGGAGAAGAAACAGCAGGATTTCAAGTGCGGAATGCCCACGCCACAAATGAAAGACAAGACGGTTATTATCACCGATGATGGTGTCGCCACCGGCTCGACTGTAAAAGCAGCGATTGCCGTGGTGGCTAGCTTCGATCCAAAGGAAATAATTGTTGCCGTTCCGGTTATTGCGCAAGATTCTTTAGAAGAGATAAAAGAAAAGACAGATAAGGTTATTTATCTCGAAGCGCCGGAAATGTTTTTTTCAGTAGGACAATTTTACGAGAATTTTGAGCAGCTCTCCGATGAACAGGTAATAAATATCTTGAAAAAATGATTCTCATTGTTGGCCTTGGAAATCCCGGAGAAAAATATGAAGAAAGTCGTCACAATGTCGGTTTTATGGTTGTAAATAATTTTTTGAAAAAATTAACTTCGGTTAAAGAGTCGGTTTGGCAAACTAATACAAAATTCAATTCTCTGATTGCCAAAGTAGATCAAGAAATAATTTTGGCCAAACCGCTTTCATATATGAATGCTTCAGGGAAAGTAGTGGCAAAATTAATGAGATTTTATAAGATTCCTCCTTTCGGGCTTTATGTGATTCACGATGATTTGGATTTACCTCTGGGGAAAATAAAAATTTCTTATAGACACGGCTCTGCGGGGCATAAAGGGGTGGAATCTATAATTCAAGAAATCGGCAGTAATAATTTTGTTAGAATAAGAGTGGGAATCGGCAGCGATAAGCATAGCTTGCTGCTTGGCAGTAAAAAAATCAGCAATCCGGAAAAATACGTTTTGTCAAATTTTGAAGAAAGGGAAGGAATAGAAGTAAGACATATGGCGAAGAAGGCGGTAGAAGCAATTGAGGCGATTTTGAAACAAGGAGTAGAAAAGGCAGCAAACAGATATAACTGAATGAAGCGTAAAGTGTAGAGCTAAGAGCGAAAAGCGATAGCGTAAAAGTTTTAAGCTTTACGTTTTGGTTTTACACTTTTCACTTTTAGTTTTTAGCTATTTAAATGAAGGTTAATAATTTAATTAAAATTCTAACTTTTTCTGATGTTCTGATTGTTTCGGGTTGGGGTTTAATAAACCCGATTTTTGCGGTTTTTCTTACTCAGCAAATCAAAGGCGGTAATTTGGAGTTAGTTGGTTTGTCAACTGCCGTCTATTGTATTTTGCGGTCTGCTTTACAAATTCCTTTTGCTCGGTTGATTGACTCTGTCAAAGGAGAAATAGATGATTTTGCCTTGATGGCGGCAGGATCGGCAGTTATGTCTTTGGTACCTTTCTTATACTTTTTTGCAACCACCAATGTACAAATTCTTTTACTTCAGGGGCTTTTGGGAGTTTCCTCGGCGATGGTTTCACCAGGGTGGCTGGCGATTTTTACTCGCCATATTGATAAACATATTGAGGCGGAAGAGTGGGGGCTTTATAATGCCATGGTCGGTTTGGGGGGGGCGCTTACTGGCGCGCTCAGCGGTTTTTTGGCAGAAAAAATTGGGTTTAGACCGCTGTTTTTGATTGTTGGCATTGTTTCTGTTTTCGGAACTTCATTTTTATACTTTGTGTACCAAGATCTTCGCCATGCAGAAAGGAAACTAAAAGTGCAGAGCTAAAAGCGCAGAATCATAGTGTAAAGCGTAAAACTTTTTTCGTTTTAAGTTTTAATGCTTCGACTTCGCTCAGCATTATCCTGAGCCTGTCGAAGGATAAATTATCGTTTTTAGATCTACGTTTTTTGCTGATGTCTATGAATAAGAACCAACCTCTAAGTCTTGGTGACATATTAAAAAAGTTTGACCCACTTGGAGATAAGTATATTTCCCGCGAATTTCAGAAATATGGATACGATTTAGCGGTGGAATTGGGAGATTTAAAACACAAGGCCCTATATATCAAAATGGCCAAAGAGATTCCCCGGGCAATTTTGGAAAAAGCTCGCTATTTTGTCAAAGACTCAAAAGCAAGAAGCAAGGCAAAATTGTTTATGTGGAAGGTAAGAGAGTTGAGGGGAGGTAGGGGAAATGAGGACAAAAGGGTTGATAAGGGAAGGAAAGTGATTTAAGATAGTAATTAATGTTCTTTCGCAGCGAAGTTTTTGCTCATCTTTTAGTTACTTTTGTTTACTTTCTTTTGGTTGCTATCGCACGGTGGAGATTTGATCTTTCTCTTATTTGGTTATGGTTAGGGGCTTTCTTAGGAACTTTTCTTTTGGACATTGATCATTTGCTTTATTGGTTTGTGACGCACCAAGAAGAGGAAGATTCAAAGGAGGCGGAAAGAATTGTAAGCGATAAAATGAGAGCAACCAAAGGTTTTGGCCGGATAAAAGAGATAATAAAAGATTTTTATGCACTGCTTCAGAGAGTTCATTCCTCTCACTCTCGGCTCATTTTTCATTCAGTAGTCGGACAGACGATTTTGTTTGTTTTAGCAATTTATATAGTAACCTCGGGAGGGAGTGTTCTTGGATCAGCTTTGATTATGGCGGCAAATTTGCACTTGTTAAAAGATGAGTGGGCTGATTTTGGACGGAATAAAGACCACCTCGCCGACTGGCTTTTTTGGCAGATAAGGGAACCAAAATTAAGAGAATATTTAAAAGAATATTTGGTTGGAGTAACTTTAGTATTTTTAATATTGACCGGTCTGTTGATTAAAGGGATTTAAACAAGATGGGGAATGTGATAAATGTTATCAAGGCAACCGGGGAGATCGAACCGTTTTCCGAAGAGAAAGTAATTTCTTCTTTGCTTCGCGCCGGTGCTTCAAGACAGCTGGCAGAGGATATTATTGCCCAAACCAAACCGTCTCTTTACCAAAATATTCCCACTTTTGAAATTTATTCGACGGTAATGAAGATCTTAAAGAAAGAACAACGACCGATTGCGGAGAAATATAATTTGAAAAAGGCGATTATGGATTTGGGGCCGACAGGTTATCCTTTTGAAAAATTTGTGGCGGTAGTTTTGCAGGCGACAGGCTGCCAAGTGGCGACAAACAAAATCGTTCAAGGGAAATGCGTTAGCCACGAAATTGATGTCATTGCCCAAAACAAAGAAAAATATATGATCGAATGTAAGTTTCATGGAATTCCCGGCGGTCGGACAGATATTAAAGTCGCTTTGTATACTTATGCCAGATTTTTAGATGTAAAAGATAAGGGGGGTTTCGATATTCCTTGGCTAATAACTAATACCAAATTGACCCAAGAAGTAAAGACATATGCTTTATGTGTCGGGATGAAAGTCACTGCCTGGGATTACCCGGAAGGTGATAGTTTGAATGAAATGATTGACAAAAGCGGGCTTTACCCAATAACCGCTTCCACTACTCTTCCCGAGCAAAAGAAACTGGAATTAATTGAAAAAGGTATTGTCTTCTCCCGCGACCTTAGCGGCAAAGTATAAAGTACCCCATTGACACAGTCTTCTTTACTGATATAATAACATTTAAACCCCCTGGTGGGGGGTATGAAAATTATTAGTTCAAAGTTCAAAGTTCAAAATTTTGTTAAAAAGGATTATGAGAACTGAAAAATCTAAAAAAGAAATTCTTAATCGATTAAGCTATCTGGAGGGACACTGTGGGGCCATAAGAAGGATGGTTAAAGAGGGAAGATATTGCATTGATATTATTCATCAAATTGAGGCGGTTGAAGCGGCCTTAAAAAAAGTAAAAGAAAAGATTTTGGAGGATCATTTGGAAACCTGTGTTACAACAGCAGTAAAAGGAAAGAATCAAAAAGAAAGAAAAAAAGTATTAAACGAGTTATTAGAAGTATTTAAAAGGAGATAAAAATGGAGGATTGCTGCAAAACAGAGACCGACAAAAAGGATCAGAAAAATAATGGGTTTTTGCGAGGAGCTCTACTGGGAATTTTGCCGCACAGTTTTTGTATCGCTTTTGTCGCTTTTTCTGTTATTGGGGCGACTTTTGCTACCTCCTTTTTCAAAAACTTTCTTCTACTGCCGTATTTTTTTGAAATTTTAGTGGGAATCTCTTTCTTGTTTGCCACGCTATCCGCGGGTATCTATCTTAAGAGATTGAATAGGTTGAGCGTTACCGGAATCAAAAGTAAGTCAAAATACCTCTTGGTTCTTTATGGAACAACAATGGCAGTCAATCTTCTTTTCTTTTTTGTAATTTTTCCCTGGGTGGCAAACCTTGGTCTTCCTAAAAATACTACTCCTGCAGTTTTGGCAGAAAAAAATAATTTTTCTACAATAACATTAGAAGTTCAAATTCCTTGTTCGGGTCATGCGCCACTAATTTCCGATGAACTCAAAAAATTGCCGGGAATAGTAGGAATTAAGTTTCAGCTGCCAAACAGATTTATTGTTGACTATGACTCTTCTAAAGTGAATTCGTTGCAAATAACTTCGGCAGAAATCTTTAAGAGCTTTCCGGTAAAAATTATTAACTAACTTTAGATGAAATACGAACTGGCGATCAAAGGAATGCACTGCGCTTCTTGTGCCGCAAAAATAGAGAAGAAACTTCTACAATTGGAGGGAGTAACTAATGCCGAGGTTAGTTTTGTAACCGGCAAAGCGGTTGTACACGGTGAAACCAGAAAAGAAGAATTAAGAAGTGCAATTGAAAATTTGGGGTATAAAATCGAAAGTGGCGGAGAAATAGGGGATTTGGAAAACATAGAGGAACTGAGAAAAAGTGTAATTTTTGCGGGTATTTTATCGGTTCCAATTTTTCTTCTTTCAATGTTTTTTAAAAACGTTCCTTATCGTGAGTGGATATTATTTCTTCTAACCACCCCGGTACAATTTTATTCCGGGAAAAGATTCTACAAAGGAGCAATAGGACCAATTGTACTCGCGCTGAGGTCGGCAAGTCTTTTGCTCGTGTCCGCCAAACTCCTCCCTCGACAAGCTCGGGATTCGAACGTGGCGGGCTCGCAGAAAGCCTTACCTCCCCGCGCTTCCTTATTTGATTTTTTTACTATGGATACCTTAGTTGCTTTAGGAACTTCGGCGGCTTATTTTTATAGTGTTGGCGTGCTTTTTAAACTATTCCCCGGAGAAATTTTTTTTGAGACTTCAGCTCTATTAATTTTCTTTATTCTCCTGGGAAAATATTTGGAAGCGAGAACTTTAAGTCAAACAAATGAGGCGATTAAAAAATTGGCGGAAATTGGAGCAAAAGAGGCGACAATATTATCAGTTCAAGGTGCAAAGTTCAAAGTGCAAAATTACAGTTCAAAGTTAAAAGTTGAACAACGTAGAATTCCGATTGCCGAACTTGAAGCCGGAGATTTAGTTGTAGTAAAACCTGGGGAGAAAGTGGCGGTGGATGGGGAAATAATTGAGGGAGAGTCAAGCATTGACGAATCAATGGTAACCGGCGAATCAATGCCGGTGGAAAAAACGGTTGGTAATAAAGTGATAGGGGGAACGGTCAATAAATTCGGCAGTTTTGTTTTTGTAGCTGAAAAAATCGGGAGTGACACTTTGCTTTCCCAGATAATTGAATTTGTTGAAAAAGCCCAAAAGGCAAAAGCACCGACGCAAAAACTGGCCGATAAAATCTCATCGGTTTTTGTACCGACAATTATTGTTATTTCGTTTTTGGTTTTGGGTTATTGGTTGGTGCTGGTCGAACTTTCTTTTGCATCAGCATTAAGTTTCGCGGTAGCGGTTTTGGTAATTTCTTGCCCTTGTGCCTTGGGGTTGGCAACGCCAACGGCGATTATGGTTGGAACAGGAATTGGTGCGAGCAGGGGAATTTTGATAAAAGGCGGAGAGGCCTTGCAAAAAGCAGTTGGAATTAAAATGGTTGTTTTTGATAAAACGGGCACTTTGACTAAAGGAAAACCGGAAGTGGTTGCCATGAAAGAAATTCCAAATCCCAAATACCAAATCCCAAACAAATACAAAATACTAAATACAAAATACCAAATACTATGGTTGGCGGCGTCAGTTGAACAAAAAAGTGAACACCCGATTGCCAGGGCAATTATAGAGGAAGCTCAGAAAAAAAATATTAATCTTGATGAGGTTAAAAACTTTAAAGCATTGCCGGGGGTGGGGGTTTTGGGGAACGTGGGGGATGTGGGGGAAGTAAGGGTTTTGGCAACGAAGAGTGAGGATGAGTTTGTTAAAACATGGAGGGGGAAAGGAGCGACGGTGGTTGAGGTAAGGGTTGGAGACAAGCAAGCTGGATTTATCGCTATTGCGGATACTTTAAAAGAAAATTCAAAAAAAGCAATAGAAGAGCTGGAAAAGCGAGGTTTTGATACCGCGATGATAACCGGAGACGACAGAGCAACGGCAGAGTCTATTGCCAGAGAATTGGGGGTAGGTAAGGTAATTGCTAATGTTTTACCGGAGGAAAAAGCAAGAGAAGTTGAAGAATTAAAAAAAGAAGGAAAATTGGCTTTTGTCGGAGATGGAATTAATGACGCACCCGCTTTATCGGTAGCGGATTTAGGAATTGCCATGGGAGAAGGAACAGAAGTGGCAAGAGAAACTGGAGACATTGTTTTAGTTAAGAATGATCCCAGAGATGTTCTTCGCGCCATCAAATTGGCCCAAGCAACATTCAACAAGGTTAAATTTAATTTCTTTTGGGCATTTTTCTATAACATGCTCGGAATACCAATCGCTGCCGGTGCTTTAAGTGGTTTGGGAATTACTTTAAAGCCTGAATTTGCCGGATTGGCAATGGCTTTTTCCAGTGTTTCGGTAATCGCAAATTCACTTCTTCTAAAAAAAGTGAGACTGGATTATAATGCGAAGTATTATACGAAGCAATGCGCAGTATAATTAGTTTACAATTTTAAAGGAGAGACAAATGGAATATGAATTTACCGATCAAAACTTTGAAACGGAAGTTTTAAAAAGCGAAATTCCGGTTCTGGTAGATTTTTTCGCTGTTTGGTGCGGGCCGTGTCAAATGATGGCGCCAGCTATCGAAGAGATTGCCAAAGAACAAGAAACAAAAATTAAAGTGGGGAAGATGAATGTTGATGAAAATCCGCAAACAGCAGAAAAATATAGCATTATGAGTATCCCAACTTTGATTTTGTTCCGAGGTGGCGAGCCGGTTAAAACACTGACGGGATTTAGAAGTAAAGAAGATATACTTAATGAGATAAGTTAAAAGTTCAAAGTGCAAAGTTCAAAGTTACAGTTTTCGGTTAAAAATTATAAAACAAGAAAATCGCGGAAACTTTGGACTAATAACTGCAACTTTTAATTTTTAACTTTGAATTTTGAACTATGACATACGATACAATAATAATTGGCGCTGGACCAGCAGGGTTGACGGCTTCGATTTATTCTTCAAGATATAAGCTAAATAATTTAATTATTGGTCTGGTAACGGGCGGAACAATTGCTTATGCTCACAAGGTTGATAACTTCCCCGGTATTCCGGGTATTTCCGGAGTAGAGCTGGGAAAGAAAATGTCAGAGCAGGCGAAAGCGCTAGGGGCGGAAATTTTAACGGAAGAGGTGATAAGCATCGAGATTGTGGACGGCGCTGAGGTCGGTAAGCCTTTATTATTTAAAATAACTACAAACTCAGGAAAGAAATTTGAAGCGAGAACATTGATTGTTGCCCTGGGTACCGAAAGAAGAAAACTAGGAGTTCCCGGAGAAAAAGAATATTTAGGAAAAGGAGTTTCCTATTGTACTACCTGCGATGCACCCTTTTTTAAAGGGAAGACTGTTGTTTTGGTAGGAGGAAGTAACGCTGCCTGTAGTGGGGCGATTCATCTGGCCACTTTTGCCGAAAAAATTTATCTGATTTACCGAAAAAATGCGTTGAGGGCTGAACCGGTTTGGGTAGCGGAAGTAAAAGAAAATCCAAAGATTGAAGTGATTTATGAGACTAATGTAACAGAGGTTTTGGGTGATGGAGCAAAGGTAACGGGGGTAAAGTTAGATGTACCATATAATGACAATTCAACATTACCCGCCAGTGGAGTTTTTGTAGAAATCGGTGGCCAGCCGTCAAGTAGTTTACTTCCGCCGTTGGGAGTTGAACTTGAC
>Ga0210031_1001183_pt1 | contig 15737 bp, 16 predicted proteins | sample CryGeyCG2014_080_FD_185455 | JGI IMG/M metagenome (GOLD analysis project Ga0210031, IMG submission 185455) | Groundwater microbial communities from aquifer - Crystal Geyser CG03_land_8/20/14_0.80 (SPAdes) (version 2) | ecosystem: Environmental > Aquatic > Deep subsurface > Groundwater | place... | reverse complement strand
CTATCCTTCTTATACTGCATTTAGTTTCGCTGCCTTGAGAGAGGAGATAGATATGAAGAATTTTATTGGCAAAATCGCCGAAAACCTGATTTTACAAAAACTAAATACCAGCTTCTTTTACAGAACCGATCGTGGCAAAGAAATTGATTTTATCGCAACAAAAAATAACAAAGTAACTCCCTATGAGGTGAAGTATCGTAAAAATATTGATAAATCAGACATATCAACAATCAATAGTTTTATGAAAGAGTTTAAAACGAGTGTTGGAGTAATAGTTTCAGAAAATACTGAAGAGGTTCAGCTCACAGAAAATGGTCAAATAAAATTTGTTCCTCTTATTAAGTTTTTGCTGGAGGAGTGAGTGTTCATATAGTTCATACAAAAGAGGAAAGTTGTTTCTAATACACCCCACAAAGATGTCTCTACACCTAGTCACTGCCACTCTTTTCCTTGCAATCCTGAACTCGTTTCAGGAAAGTGACACACATCCTTTGTATCCGTGGTAATCTTGCTATTTTTTTTCCTTTTCCTCCTTTACCTTAAGCCACGCAAAATATTCAGGAGAACCTTCTCTCAGCATTACTACACCACATTTAGGACATCTTTCCTCCCTGCAAGGAACACCAGGTCTATGAGGAATTCTCTCACCGCATTTTGGACAGATGCAATAACCCGCTCACAAATATCGCAGGTTACAGAGAATTAAACCACCTGCTCCAAGTCCACCATGTTCACCATAAAAATGTTCTTTTTCCATTTATTCCTCCTCAACTAAGTTTTCTAATATAGAATATTTTGTTATTATATTTAACCTTCTTAATCTTGCCTTCTTTTATTAGACTACTAACTAAAGAAAAATCGCTTCTTTTTTCACTCAATAACTTATGAATTTCCTCTTCTCTTATTGGATGCACAGAAACAATACTTAGCAGATCTTCTTGCAAACCATCTGTTATTGTAAACTCGCCTTCTTCTGGAGTTATAAGCATATTTACATTTTTGATTTTTTCTCTGAATATTTGATATGCCATATTCAAAACTTCTTCTTCAGGGAATATTACCCAGCTTTCTGCAGGAGGACGAGTAGGGATTGAAATATACGACTTAGAAGGATTAATCTTTGCTATGAAAGATGCAATATCTTTCAACTCTTCTCCTGAATCATTTATTCCCTTAACAAGCATTGTCTCTGTTATAAGTTTGCCTTTAAAGACTTTTGTAAATTCAACAATTCCATCAAAAATTGAATCAAGGTTCAGAAAATGATTTGGTCTATTAATTTTTTTAAAGGTAAGTTCGTTTACTGCATCTACCTTCAGAGAAACAAGGTCAGCCTCATACAAATCCTGCCGAACGCTTTCAAGGAACAAAAGAGAGCTGTTTGTAATAACTGCAACAGGAATACTGAAAGATTTCAGCATTCTTATTTCCTCTCCAAGGTTAATATCGAGTGTAGGTTCTCCATCAGGCACAAATGTGATAAAATCAACTTTTTCACCAATTTCCTTAAGCCTTATGATCTTTTCTTTAGCTTCCTTAAATATCTCTTTTGGTTCATAAAATTGCCTTCGCTCAATTGTTAGATTGTATGTTATCCCAAGTTGACAGTAAACACAGGAATAAGAACAATACTTTGGAGGAATATTATTTACCCCCAGACTTCTCCCCAAACGCCTTGAAGGGACAGGTCCAAAAATAATTATAAGTAATCACCTCCTCTTAAGTTAGGTTTACCTAACTTTTATAATAAAATTATACCGCGAATTTAAAGAAAATCAAAGATCTCTTGATATCTTACATCTCAATCATATGAAAGGCGAGTTTTCTCGTCAGTCAAAGTGGGTTTTATCATTTCACGCCATTCAGGCATTTCCCATGTTCCTAATTTCATATGGATGTTGTAATATTTTTGTGGAATTGGATGAGTGCCAATAACCACTTCCATCTTATATTTTTCCTCTATGAATTTTTTGAAGTAACCTACATAAGGACAAGGGGGGTACCCTACGATCATCCCTGTAGCAAAGTGAACAACCGTTGCACCATTCTTTTTCATTTCTTCTGGAGCGTACTCAATATTTCCACCAGGACACCCGCCGCAGGTAGTGTACCCTACGAGTTCAACCTCTTTGCCTTTGTAGATACTGAAGGCTCCAACTCTTTCACGAAGAGATCTAAGACACTTGCCCCCTGCGCATGTACGATAGCGGTCGCAGATAATAATGCCAATTTTGATTTTTTCTTCCATTCTATGCCTCCTTGTTTATTAAATAAAATTGCTTCCAAAAAAACTCTGCTCAAAAAACCCGAGAGAAATATTTTGCAACAATTATTGATACAATCCACAAAACTCTAAAGAGATTGTTTGTTTTCTTCTCATTCAGCTTCCGATTTAATTATACACTTTTTTCAAAACATGCATATAAAAACAATATTTTCCATGGACTGCTAAAAAATTAAAGGTTGCAATCTTTGCATATTTTGCAAAAAAATATCTATTTCATGTAAAGGTCGAAAGAGCATTAATAGAAATAAAGCAAACGTTTCTAAATCAATCTCATCTTTACAAATCTCATTAGTAACTCCTAATATAATCAGCAAATTAAGGCTAATTTTAGAATTTCAAATAAAGGCAATTTATCTACTTGAAGCTTTTAAATACTTAAACTCAAAAGGTTATAAAATTTGGAAAGTAAAACTTCTTTGTAAAAAACTTTGCTTAAGATAAATGAATAAAAGTTTTTATTAGCTATTGACAATTATGAGCATATGCTTATAATTATAATAAAAGGAATAAACATGGCAAGACCTCGTTTTAGAAGGAGAATAGGGTGGCTCCCGGAAAGAAGTTATTTCCGTCCGGAAGGGAATGAACCTTTTAAGCTTATGGAAATTACCCTGACGCTTGATGAAGTAGAAGCTTTAAGGTTAGCAGACCTCATGGGGCTATACCAGGAAGAAGCTGCCAAAAGAATGAATATTTCACGACCTACCTTCGGTAGAATTTTAGAGGTAGCTCATAGAAAAGTGGCTGATGCCATTATTAATGGCAAAGCTATAAAGATAATGGGTGGGACTGTAGAATTTGAAGTGAGTAATATGGAATTTGGACCTGGTGGGTTTTGTGTTTGTCCAAAGTGCGGATTTAAAAAACCTCATGAAGCTGGGATACCTTGTAGGGACGAAAGATGTCCTCAATGCGGATCAGTAATGGTACGTGAAGGTTCTTATCATCATAATTTAATTAAAGATAGAAAGAAAGGAGGTGAATGAAATGCCAGCAGGAGATAAAACAGGGCCAACAGGAGCAGGACCTATGACAGGTAGAGGCATGGGTTATTGTACTGGTTATTATGCACCAGGCTATGCTAACCCGATGCCAGGAAGAAGGTTATGGGGACGTGGAGGATTTGGTTTTGGATTTGGACGTGGATTCGGTAGAGGGTATGGATATGGAAGATATTTTGCTCCTTACCCTTATTATGAAACACCATACTACCCTTATGAAACACCCTACAGACCATCATATAGTTCAACACAGGATGAAAAAGCGATACTTGCTGAACAAGCCAGAGAAATAGAAAATGAACTCAAAGCAATAAAAGAGCGAATTTCTGAGTTAGAAGGACAGCCTCAAAACGAGGAGAAATAGTAGAATCTATTCGTAAAGGGGGATCTCAAGAACCCCCTTTACGAAACTTAAGGAGAAGATATGAAAATATGTGTAACATCGCAAGGAAACAATTTAGATGCACAGGTTGATCAACGGTTCGGAAGGTGTCAATATTTTATAGTCGTTGACTCCGAAACAATGCAGTTTAAAGTAATTGAAAACAAAGGAGTAAATGAAAGGGGGGGAGTAGGAGTCCGTTCTGCTCAATTTCTAATAAATGAAGGAGTTGAGGTCCTTATAACTGGAAATGTAGGTCCAAATGCTTCGCAAGCTCTTGCAACTTCTCAAATTAAAATAATAACAGGTGCTTCAGGAACCATCAAAGAAGTATTGGAAAAGTTTAAGAAAGGAGAGGAATAGTATGCCAGGAGGAGCAGGAAAGGGTCCTGGAATGGGAAGAGGAGAAGGAAGAGGTCTCGGAATAAGAAGAGAAAAAGGGTTAAATAGACAGTTGAATAGAATCTTAAACAATCCCGTACAACAACCCGAAAACCAAAATTTAAAAGCATTTATTGACGAAAAGGAATGTATTGGTTGCGGGATCTGTGTCAATGTTTGCAGAGTAGGCGCAATCACCATGAATAGTATTGCCAAAATTGATTTAGATAAATGCACAGGGTGCGGAGATTGCATAGATGTATGTCCCAAAAAGGTAATCTCTCTTAAAGTGCAATAGCTAAACAAGTGATTATATCTGTTGCAAGTGGTAAAGGTGGTACTGGGAAAACTTTAGTATCAGTAAGTCTTGCCTTATCTTTGAAAGACACGCAGGTTCAATTTTTAGATTGTGATGTTGAAGAGCCCAACGCATATCTTTTTCTCAAACCAGAAATCAATATCTCTCGGTCTGTTAATGTATTAGTGCCCCGAGTAAATGAAGTATTATGTACTCACTGCAAAAAGTGTGCAGAATTTTGTGAATACAATGCAATTTTAGTTTCCCCTAAAAAAGTGGAGATTTTCTCCGATCTTTGCCATAGTTGCGGTGGTTGTACTATTGTCTGCCCAACAAATGTCATAGATGAAGAGGAATACAGAATTGGAGATTTAATAGGTGGTAAGGCTGGAAATATTGAAGTAATTTATGGTGAACTTGAAGTCTCCAGACCATTAGCTGTCCCTATCATAAAAGAAGTTAAGAAACATATAAGTAATGGTAAAGTTGTAATTATTGATTCTCCACCCGGAGCATCTTGCCCGGTAATAGAAGCAGTTAAAGGCAGTAATTTCTGTATCTTGGTCACTGAACCCACTCCATTTGGACTTCACGATCTTACAATAGCAACAGAAGTTTTGGAGCAATTAAAAATTCCTTTTGGCGTTGTTGTTAATAAATCAGATTTAGGTGATAAAAAAGTTTGGGAGTTTTGCTCCAGTAAAGACATACCCATATTACTTGAAATTCCATATCAAAGAAGAATAGCGGAACTTTATTCAAAAACAATCCCCTTTGTGGAGGAAATGCCAGAGTGGAAAGAAAAATTTCAAAATCTTTACAGAGAAATAGAAAGGTTAATTAATAAATGAAACAAATCGTCGTTCTAAGCGGAAAAGGTGGAACCGGGAAAACCTCATTAGTAGCGTCATTTGCGGTAATTGCAAATAATGCTGTAGTTGTGGATTGCGATGTGGATGCACCCGATCTACATTTACTCCTACAGCCATCTATCCTTAAAGTCAAAGATTTTTATGGTCCAAAATTGGCATTTATAGATAAAGAAAAATGTATAAAATGCGGTTTGTGCATTGAAAATTGCAGATTTAATGCAATAAATGATGATTTCAAAATAGATCCATTTGCCTGTGAAGGATGTGGAGTTTGTAGTGCAGTGTGCCCGCAGGAAGCCGTGACCTTTACGGAGCAGAAGGCTGGTAAAACATTTATTTCCAAAACAAAATACGGATTAATGGTGCATGCTTTACTAAATCCAGGCCAGGAAAACTCTGGTAAACTTGTCACGATGACACGGTTATTTGCAAGCGTAGTTGCACAAGAAGAAAAACGATCTCTTATAATAATTGATGGCTCGCCCGGAATAGGATGTTCTGTGATTGCTTCAGTAACAAATGTGGATTATGCACTGGTAGTAACGGAACCGACAGAATCAGGAATTCACGATTTAAAGAGGCTGCTTAGCCTTATAAAACATTTTTCAATAAAACCCCTTGTATGCATAAACAAGTACGATATTAATGAGGAGAATACAAAGAAAATAGAGAATCTATGTGCAAATGAAAACATTCCTGTTCTTGGCAAGATCCCGTTTAATCCAATTGTTGTTGAAGCCATGGTGAATGGAGAACCCGTAGTAGAATACTCTCCAGAAAGCGATGTAACAAAAGAAATAAATAAAATATGGTCAAGAATTAATCTACTCTTGTAGAAAGAAATTAGAAGGGCAAAATATTCTTAGAAGTTTTAACAGCCAATAAGATTGAATTTACTTAAATACAATCTTCCATAGTCTTGGAAAATGTAATTCTTCTATTACTTCTGCAATTCCCAAAGAAATTCACAAATTTATTTTATCTTTTTTAGGCTATTTCACGCAAAGATTGCAAAGGTTGCGTATTTTGCAGAAAAACATCACTTTTTACCACTCACAAACCATGTATTAATCAACATTTTTCTCTAAATCGACAGATAGGGGTCAAATTTGAAAACTTTTGAGGAAGTGGTAGTTTATATCCTCCAACCCATTTTTTACCTCTCAGAGTGCGTTATTTTAGATGCATTTAAGCAAGTATTTATCTAATCTCTACGGTACAATGCGGTGTTTTAGACCACAAATTTTAGAGGTTAATTTTTACAAAGTGGCTTAAAATCTATATGCTGATTTTTAGCAGAGGGAACCCGGCACCCCTCAAATTAGACAATTTTTAATGCAGATCTAACAAATACAATTAAATAAAGGCTTTCATCACCTATAAAATAAAACCTAAATAATTTTCTTTATTTATTACTTCAAAAGATGTATCTTTATAAGTTTTAGCCCATTGAGAGGGGACTTTGAAATTTCCCTTATTCCATTTAAATTCATAGGCATAAAGCTTGCCATCCCTCTCTTCTACCAAATCTATTTCTTGCCTTTCCCAGGTACGCCAGAAATATGCATTAGCATAGATTCCCTTATACTCTCTCTTCTTCAGTCGCTCCATAAAAATGAAATTTTCCCACAAAGCACCAACATCATTACGCAAAGATAAATCGTTAAAATTAAAGATGACCGCATTGCGGATGCCATTATCGTAAAAATAATATTTGCCTTTCTTTGTTATTTCGTTTTGTAAGTTCCTGCTATAACCTTGCACTGAGTAAATAATGAATGATTGTTCCAGAATGTTAAGGTATCGCCCAACAGTTTTATGATCTACTCCAATGTTTTGTGCAAGTTCACTCAAAGAGACCTGACTGCCCACTTGAAACGCAAGTAATTTAAGCAAGTTAAAAATAATTTTACTTCCTTTTACCTTTTTAAATTCAAGGATGTCTTTAAGAAGATATGATTCGACAATTTCTTTTAGAATTTCCACTTTTTTATTTTTGGTTACCTGAGTTACAACAGCAGGATATCCACCAAAAATCAGATACTCAGCTAATTCACTCTTTAACTCGTAGTTATTAAAAAGTTTTTTCAATTCGAGCTGTGCAACAGGAAATAAGCTAATGGTCCTTTTTCTTCCAGTAAGAGGTTCACCTGTCTGTCCCAAAAGCTCAAAAGAAGATGAACCTGTTGCTATCACTTTTATTCCTGGAATCTGATCAACAATTATCTTCAAACCCATACCAATGTTCTTTATTTTTTGAGCTTCATCAATTGCAATTAACTCATACCCTTCTACAAACTCCTTAATTTGATCAAAATCTTGAGAGCCTAAAATATCCTGAACCCTGATATTTTCTCCAGATTCCAGTCTGTACTTTAACTTTGTTGTTTTCAAAAAATCGTTAAGCAAGGTTGTTTTGCCAACCTGCCTAGGTCCAAATATTAACAGAGTCTTGTTTGGTTCTAAATAATTCTCTAATTTTTCGTAATACCTTGGTATTTTCATACTCTAATTTTAACACATTCCTTAAAATTTTCCAATTTCAGGGAACACAATTCCCCAAAATAGATAAATTTCTGGGAGTATAATTTCTCAAAATCAGTTATTCCCGTAAAATTTATACCACTTTCATCTTTTGCCTTTTTAATAGCTTTATCAATTTTGTTAATTAAGGTTCTTTTGGTGATATCTTCCAATAAGGTGAAATCAAGATCATCCGAAAACCTGTACTCTTTAAAGTAAACTTTTCTTAAACCTGTTCCGCCTTTTAATGCCATATTTATTTCGTTCAAATTTTTCAACAACCAGTTTTATGCATAATCACGTTCTACTGCGGAAAGTTTTACTTTATATTTTGCCGCAACTGATTTCAATTCGTTTCTCTTATCACTTAGAGGCCTTCAAAAACTTGTTAAATCCTTATAACATAATGCTCTACTCTATTTTGCATTTTTCAGGCAATTTCGTGCAAACGATGCAATCTTTGCATATTTTGCAGAAAAACATTAATTTTGTGCAAAGGACATGGGAAGAAATTTAATCAAGGTAAAAGAAAAAGACATTAAGGTCTGACTTATCCTGACGAATCTTACTTATTTTATGGTTTGCTTTGTAATCCTGCGTAACTTTTTCTGCATCTTCTTTTGTTCCATAAACTCTCACAAATTTCTTATATTAAGCCTCATCTTCACATCTTCTAACCAATACTCTCCAAATTCTTCTTTATTGCTTTCTTTTTCATTTCAAAATCTCCCAGTAGCCCCCGCTTGTTTTGCCAACCCTTCTCAATACTCCCTTATCTCTAAGCTTTTTAATGTATTCTTTCACCGTATCAGGTTTAATGCCCAGTTTTTCAGAAAGTTGATCTCTTGATATTCTCACGTTATTTTTAATCTCATTTAAAACCTTTTTCTCCAATTCTGTAAACACAACTTGGGGGGTAACTTGGGGGGTTGACGGCCTTTTAAAGGTTACAGTAAAAAAATTAGTAAACTCAAACTTAGGAGCTGGTAAACCTGCCTGTTTCATAGCATTCCTCATTCTCCCAATACCAGAGCCAACCTTCTCAACCAAATCAGCACTCTTAAACAAACTAAATAAAAGGGGATTTCTTGATACGCTTTTCTTTCCAAAGTCTTCTTTCTTAATTGCAGAAACTAATCCGCCAGGATTGCTAATCTCAACCCTATCATCAAAGATATCAATTTGAATATTGGCTCCTTTTTCATTATACTCCCTGTGAGCCATTGAGTTTACCACTGCTTCTCTTAAAGCATCCCCTGGAACCTCTAAAATCTCCTCTCTAGGACCTGCCGTTTCAATTTTATATTCCAATCTTAGATTCCTGAATAAAAACCCCATAGTATTATGGTAATTTGAGAGAGCGTCTTCTATGAAATCTTTTCTATCTATTATCTTGTATTTGTCAGTTCCTTTATACAAAACGCAGGTAATTATTGCCTGCCTGAAAAACTTCTCAACATTATCACAGAAAAACAAAACCCCTGCGTTCTTGAATTTCCCGGTTTCAGTTAAAACTCCTAAATTTCTCAGGATATCTTCATCAGGAATAACCCTGCTTATCTTGGCTTTTTGTAAAAAAGTATCAAACTTTGCTTTATCAAAACCGTTCTTAAAACTGAACTCTTTATTTATAGCTTCATCAAATAATATCTTTCCTTCTTTGTTAAAGAAATCTCTTATTTCGTCGGTTGATAATTTTTGAGAGTTGCTTCCCTGCCTTAAAAAAAATCCGGCAGTACATCTATAAGGTTTATTTATACCTTCATCAACATTTACGATAAGAACATTATCAATAGAATCAAAATCAATATACACAGGTGGGTCGCAATTTCTTGCTATATCTTGTAGCTCGGATTTTAGTTTGTTTGTTATTTCGATGCCTTTAACTACGCCCGTATCATCAACTCCAATGAATATTCTTCCCCCTTCAGTATTCGCAAATGCAGTGAGTGCTTTACTAATTTTCTTAGCATCAAAATCTTCTTTAAAATCTAATTTTAAACCCTCGCCTTATTTCAATAAAAACTCAAACTCTTTTTTATTCATATCTAAATCTTAAACCCAATTTTCTCCAGATTCTCCTTAATTTCTTCATCAAGCTTTTTGGATTCCTCCATTTACTTAGCAAGTTCTTCGGTCAGCCTTTGCATTTTTTCTTCAAAAACTTCCATGTCTTCTTCCTCTTCTTCAGTGCCAACATACCTTCCAGGAGTCAATATCCAACCTGGCGTATCCATTATGGACTTTGAATATCTTAACAATTTGTTTATGTTTATCGTTCATAACTCAGCACCTCTTTGGATATTTTCATAGGCATATTATAACAAATGCCGATGAATTTGTCCAGAGCCTCAAAAAATATTTTTTAAAAGTTTACTTAAATCCTTTACTTCTTTCTAATCGTTCTTTTTGCGATTATAAAATAACACCCCTTCTATTTTGCATTTTTTAGGCAATATTGTGCAAACATTGCAACCTTTGCATATTTTGCAGAAAATGATATAATTTATGCAAAATATAAAGGAGGCTTATTATGAAGAAAGTTAAAGACTTCTTACCTATTGACCCATTTACTGATATGCCTATAGAACCCAGTCAACTTTCATTGCTTGTTGATCGTGAAGAAGAAATAAAAAAATTAGAGACGATTATAAAAAGTGCAGCTTCTGGATTCAGGCAGAACGCTGCAATTCTTGGCAAGGATGGAATGGGGAAAACCTCTTTAATCAATTACATCTATGGAAAATCTAAAATGGAAAAGGAGATTCTACCAATTAAAATGGAGATAACTCAGGACTCTACTGTTCAGGATATAATGAATGACCTTATGAGGGAGATGCTGGATTGCATGCATTTTGGGCTTGGTTCAATGGTTTTATCTTTGCTTGGAAAAGACGCTTCACTTAAAGAAATTAAGGGGCTGCTTAAAGGCTTTGAGACATCAAAAGCGACAGAAATTTCGGCAACAATCTTCAGCTTTGTTAATATTTCTAAGCGGAGTGAGAAAACTTTCAAGGGGGCACAGGATTTTAATTCCCTATTGAACTACCTAAAAGGTGTAACAGAGTTTATGCCTAATAGAATCAAAACAATAATGCTTTTAATCGACGAAGGTGAATATGTTGCAAAAGACAACTCGGCAAATCTCCTTCAAAGCATGAGGCTTTTGTTTCAGACAAGCCCATTTATGGTCATTATTGCAGGCTCTCCTGTTCTTTTTGACAAGCTTGCTTCAATAGAGCCTTCCTTTGGTAATCTTTTTCCAGAGCAAAATCGAATAATTCTCAAACTTTTAGAGATTGATGATATAAAACAACTTATAATTAAACGACTTGACCTCATAAAAAAGGATTTAAAAGGGACAATCGCACCTTTTACGGACGATTCTTTAAGGGTTATTTTAGAATATTCTGCAGGCAATCCAAGGTATATTATAAGAATTTCGAGCTTATCAATATTAAAGGCGCTTGAAGCAGAACAAATTACCTCTGAGCATGCAAAGAAAGCATCCAAAGAAATTCTTTCGACAATGGGAAGAGAACGCTTTCAAAGGCTTGAATCAAACGACCAAAACTTGCTTATTAAAATCGGTAAGATGACGGCACCATCTGTTACTGAGCTTGCACGAGAACTAAGCCTTGATGAAGCAACCATCAGTAGACGCCTCAATCAACTCGAAGAATTAGGTTATGTGAGAAGTACCCGAGACGGAAGAAAAAGAATTGCAATCCTCGAAGAGCCAGTTAAAACTTTCATAGAATCGATAACTTAATCCATTTTATATTTTGCATTTTTCAGGCAGTTTTGTGCAAAGATTGCAAAGATTGCGTATTTTGCAGAAAAACATCAATTTTGTGCATAATCACGTTCTACTTTGGAAAGTTTGACTTTATATTTTGCCACAGCTGATTTCAATTCGGTATCTCTTATCACTCAAAGGACTCCGATAATTCTCTCGTCAAGGTTAACAATCAACCTCCACTTTGCATTCTTCTTTTGCTCCACAGGCATAGTAGGGTCAAGTAACAGATAATTGCGCACATTTGGTGGTGTTAGTTTCATTTTTATATTCAGCAAATCGCAAACATAGCCAAGTCTTCTTATTACTCCAGAGTTTCCAATTTGATTTGCATATTCAGATAACTTTTTAAAATCGAGCTCCTTACGGCCATATTTCAATGCTTTAATTACCTCAATCATCCCTCCACAATAATGGGGCTTATCAAGGCAATCAATGATGGTTTTCTCTTTATCAGTAATATTTATTTGAGTATTCTCAATCCACTCCTTCTTTATGCCAAAGAATTTTTCTTGCTTAACTCTTACGATTTTATATTTGACACCAAAGACCTCGACCTCCTGCTTTTCTTTCCAGGAAGTAATTTGTATAAATACAGTGGTTGGAATCTGCTCAGTTAGTCCATAATAATTCAAAGCGCTCCAATAAGCAATTGTGTAAGGCTCAACAAGCACTGATCCAATTACAAACTCATGAAGTGTGTAATAAGCTTTATCTGCACTTAAAGGAACTATAAGATACTTGCCCTTGGCAATCCGCTTGATATAATTCTCTTTCTCAAGCTTATAGAGAATTTTTCTAAGATATAATCTGTCTAAATCCAAAATTTTCGAGGCAGAGCTTAAAGTAAATATTTCTCCTTCTTTTGCAATTTTTGAAAGCAAATCAATCATTCTCATTTTCACTTGTGATTGTACCACAAAAGTTCCACTTTACCAAGTAATAGTGAGAAAAAATTTACCATATAATAAAAATAAAGCAAAACGCCTCGGCATCGCAGGGCCAGCAGTGAGATACCAAAGAGACAAGGCACTCAAACAACTAAAGGAAATAATCCTAAAAAACCAATCACAAAATTAGCGAAATAAGTTTGTAAATATTTGCCAAGCGGATACAATAAAAAAGGAGAGGAGGAATAGGAATGGCTGAGACAAAAAATAGCGATTCGGAATTAGAGAAGAAATTATGGAAAGCTGCAGATAAATTGCGAAGCAATATGGATGCGGCAGAATACAAACATGTAGTTTTAGGTTTAATCTTTTTGAAATACATCTCAGACTCTTTTCAAGAAAAGCACGAAGAATTGATACATGAAGAATATGCAGAGGTAGAGGACAAGGATGAATACTTGAGATATAACATCTTCTGGGTTCCAGAAAATGCGCGATGGAACTTCCTGCAAAAGTATGCTAAACAACCCGATATAGGGAAATTGGTTGACAATGCAATGGAACTTATTGAAAAGGACAATCTGTCACTGAAAGGAATTTTACCAAAGAATTATGCACGACCCGAGCTGGATAAAAGAGTTTTAGGTGAACTCATTGACTTAATAGGAACGATTGGTCTTGGTGATTCTGAAAACAAAGAAAAGGATATTTTAGGAAAAGTTTATGAATACTTTCTTGGTCAGTTTGCAGATGCAGAAGGTAAAAAAGGCGGCGAATTCTATACTCCAAGGTGCATTGTAAAACTTCTCGTAGAAATGATAGAACCTTATGAAGGGAGAGTTTATGATCCATGCTGTGGCTCAAGTGGAATGTTTGTCCAAAGCGAGGAATTCATCCGCTCGCATGGCGGGAAGCTGAGCACAATTTCTATATATGGACAGGAGTCAAATCCAACAACATGGAAACTAAGCAAGATGAATCTTTCAATCAGGGGTATTGAAGGAAATATTCAACTTGGAGATTCATTTCTTGACGATAAACACAAAGATTTGAAGGCGGATTTTATACTTGCAAATCCTCCATTCAATGTTAGTGATTGGTACGGAGAGTTATTGAGAGAAGATGTTCGCTGGAGATTTGGAGTGCCGCCTGTCGGGAATGCAAATTTTGCATGGATTCAGCATATGATACATCATTTAGCACCTCATGGAATAGCAGGCTTTGTTCTAGCAAATGGTTCTCTAAGTTCCAACACTTCAAATGAAGGAGAAATAAGGAAAAATATTATTGAAGCAGACTTAGTGGATTGTATAATTGCTTTGCCTTCCAAGTTATTTTTCAATACGATGATTTCTGCTTGTTTATGGTTTGTTTCAAGAGACAGAGAAAATCACAAATTTAGAAATAGACAAGGAGAGATACTATTTATGGACGCTAGTAAGATGGGCATAATGAAAGACAGAAGACATAGGGAGTTAATAGAAGAAGATATAAAGAAAATTTCAAATACTTATCATGCCTGGAGAGGCGAAGGAGGAGAATATAAGGATGTAGAGGGCTTCTGCAAAGCAGCAACATTGGATGAAGTGCGAAAACAAAATTATATATTAACACCCGGGCGCTATGTGGGAATACCCGAAGAAGAAGACGACGGGGTGTCGTTTGAGGAGAAAATGGAAAAGCTTACACATGAACTTGCAGAACAGATGGAAGAAGCGAAACGATTGGACGAAGAAATAAAGAAAAACCTTTCTTCTATAGGATGGAGAATCCCTTAATGCACAAAGAAAACCTCTTACATGAAACCGAAAAAGTTGAACTTAAAAAGTCAACAGCAGAGTTAAAAGAAGCAATTATTTCAATATCTGCAATACTCAACAAGCATAATAAAGGGGTCCTGTACTTTGGAGTAAAAAATGATGGTACAGTCATTGGGCAAGATGTATCGGAAAGCACCTTAAGAGGAATCTCGCAGGCAATTGCAAGTCATATTGAAGCAAAGATATATCCTGAAATTACTAAAGAAATAATCGATGGCAAAGAATGTGTTAAAGTGCAATTTTCAGGAGATGAAATTCCATATTTTGCAAATGGCAAACCATATATTAGAGTGGCAGATGAAGATAAATTGATGTCAGTAAACGAGCTTAAAAAATTAATCTTGAAAACGGCAAATTATCTATGGGAAAGCAGGCTTTCAGATAAAAAATTCAATGATATAAATAAGGAAGCACTGCAACAATTTATTCAAAGAGCAAATGAAGCGAAAAGAATAAATTTTAAGTTTACAACTGTTGAAGATGTATTAGCAAAGCTTCATCTTATAAAGAGTGATAAATTGCTAAGGGCCGCCGAGGTGCTATTCTGTAATGATAATACTGTCGAGGTGCAGGCAGCAGTGTTTGCAGGAACAGATAAACTCACTTTTTTGGATATTAAACAATTCAAAGGCAACTTACTTTCTTTGAAAGAGCAATCTGAAAATTATATCAAAGAACATATAAATTGGAGAGCGAATTTAACTCCTGCTGGTAGAGAAGAAATTCCCGAGATTCCATTGAGAGCAATTGAAGAAGCTATTGTAAACTCGCTTTGCCACAGAGATTATTCAATTCAAAAAAGCAATGAAATTGCATTTTACAGTGATAGGATTGAGATGTTCAATCCAGGGCAGTTTCCAGAGAACAAAGAACCTGAGGATTATATTAAAGGCAAAGGCGAATCAATACTTAGAAATCCACTGATTGCAAATACTCTTTATCTTAGCAAAGATATTGAAAAATGGGGATCGGGAATAAAAAGGATTTATGATGAGTGCAAAGGTGCAGGAGTTAAAGTTGTATTTGAAAAAGAATCAACAGGATTTAAGGTGATATTTTATAGGCCCGTGGATTTTGTTGCTGGCGGAGTAAATGAGGGATTAAATGAGGGATTAAATGAGGGATTAAAATCATTGCTAAAAGTTATCGGCGAAAACCCAGGAATAAAGGCAAAAGATACATCTTTATTACTGAACAATAGACCGTTAAAAACAATTGAAAGGCAAATAAAAATATTAGTTGAAAAAGGTTTGATAGAAAGGAGGGGAAGTAAAAAAACTGGTGGATATTTTATTAAGCAAAAATGAGCAATGGGGGAGTCCGAATATTAAATGATGGAAAAAGAAACTAAATTCAAACAAACTGAAATAGGAATGATTCCTGAAGATTGGGAAGTGAAAAAAATAAAAGACATAGGAAACGTAATCACTGGCAAAACCCCTTCAACAATAGTAAAAGAATACTTTAGTTTAGATTTTCCATTT
>Ga0210031_1001153_pt1 | contig 15884 bp, 22 predicted proteins | sample CryGeyCG2014_080_FD_185455 | JGI IMG/M metagenome (GOLD analysis project Ga0210031, IMG submission 185455) | Groundwater microbial communities from aquifer - Crystal Geyser CG03_land_8/20/14_0.80 (SPAdes) (version 2) | ecosystem: Environmental > Aquatic > Deep subsurface > Groundwater | place... | reverse complement strand
GAAAGATTCTCGGACATAAGGGTGGAGCAAGCTCTTGAGAAAGGTGCCAATATAATAGCTGTAGCCTGTCCCTACTGCTTCCTCAACTACAGGGATAGCGTGCTCTCTATGGACAAGGCAGAGACCATCCAGGTTAAAGATGTCTCTGAGCTTGTTGCTGAGGCAATGTAACCATGGAGGAATGAAATGGAAGAGGTAAAGATTGGTGTTTATATTTGCCACTGCGGACTAAACATTGCCGGCACTGTAGATGTACAGGCGGTAACTAAATATGCGGCAACCCTGCCTAACGTCATAGTTTCCCGCGACTACCTGTATATGTGCTCTGACCCAGGGCAGTATCTCATCAAAAACGATATTAAAGAACTGGGGATTAACCGAGTTGTCGTTGCTTCTTGTTCGCCAAGGATGCACGAGCCTACCTTCCGTAAAGCTGTTCAGGATGCTGGACTAAATCCTTATTTATACGAGCATGCCAATATCAGGGAACATTGCTCCTGGGTCCATGATGACCTTGCCCTTGCTACCAGGAAGGCGAAGGATTTAGTCCGGGCGGCAGTAAAGCGAGTTTACCACCACGAGCCCCTTGAGGTTAAGGAGGCGCCGCTTAACCCTAATGTCCTGGTTGTCGGCGGTGGCATCGCAGGAATGCAGGCAGCCTTGGATATCGCCGACGGACACCATAAGGTTTATCTAGTAGAAAGGGAGCCCAGCATTGGTGGGCATATGATACAGCTTGATAGAACTTTCCCCACCCTAGACTGTTCCGAATGTATTCTCACCCCCAAAATGGCTGATGTCGGGCATCATCTTTTCATTGAGCTTTTGGCTTACAGTGAGGTGGAGGAAGTTTCAGGTTCTATAGGACAATTTAAAGTCAAAGTGAGAAAAAAAGCTCGCTATGTGGATGAGCGCAAATGCGTCGGCTGTGGCGTATGTGAGGAGAAATGCCCCTGGAAGACCGATAGTGAGTTTGAGATGGGCTTGGCAAAGAGGAAGGCGATTTATATTCCTTTCGCCCAAGCCATCCCCAATGTTGCTACCATAGACAAGGATCTTTGCGCCTATATTAAGTCGGGGGGAAAGAAATGTGGAGCTTGCCTGAAGTTCTGTGAGGCAAATGCCATAGATTTCAACCAGCAAGACCAAATCGTTGAGTTTGAGGTGGGCTCGATAATCATGGCTACCGGCTATGATCAGTTTAACCCCTCTGTGATACCTCAATACGGATACGGCAAATATGATAATGTATGGACTGGACTCCATCTGGAAAGGATGACCTGTGCCGCCGGGCCAACTGAGGGCAAGATCCTGCTCAAGGATGGCAGCGAACCAGAAAGTGTAGCCCTGGTACACTGTGTTGGTAGTCGCGATAAGAACTATCATGAATATTGCTCTCGGGTTTGCTGCATGTACGCACTCAAATATGCACACCTGATAAAAGAGCTCAGCAAGGCCGCTGTATATCAATTTTATATTGACATGCGCTGCTTTGGAGAAGGATACGAAGAATTCTACAAGCGCCTTTCCGAAGAAGGAGTCAATTTTATCCGGGGGAAGGTAGCTAAGGTTACTGACCAGGTTGTAACTGATGAGGAAAAGGGGAAACTAATCGTCGTTGTTGAGGATACACTCCTGGGTAAGATGATGCGAGTTCCTGTAGATATGGTTATCCTATGTGCTGCCTTGGAGCCACGCTCCGACGCTGAGAAAGTTGCTAAACTTTTTAACCTTAACCGCCGAGCGGACGGCTTTTTCCTGGAGAGGCATGTCAAGCTTGATCCTGTAGCTACGCCAACAGAGGGGGTCTTTATCGCTGGCTGTTGTGAAGGTCCCCGGGATATTCCCGATACTGTAGCTCAAGCCGAAGCAACAGCAGCTAAAGCCTTATCGCTGATAAGCAAAGGCACGGTCACACTTGAAGCTGCCATAGCCAATGTGGATGAAGTTATCTGTCACGGATGTGGACGCTGTGAAGAGATTTGCGCCTTCCACGCCCCTAAGGTCATTAGCAAGAATGGAACCTTGGTTTCCAGCATAAACGAAGCCTTATGTAAAGGCTGTGGGGCATGCGCCGTTGTCTGCCCTACAGGAGCAATATCTATAAAACATTTCACCCAGGAAGAAATATTGGCTCAAGTTGGTGCCTTGACGGAGGTATAACGAGAGAAACACTAAATACTAATATCTAAATCCTAAAAAATTAAATCTGTTTAGAGCTTGGAATTTAGAATTTAGGATTTCTCCGAAGGAGGTATATGGCTGAATTTGAACCTGAAATTATTGCCTTTTGCTGTAATTGGTGTACCTATGCGGCGGCTGACTTAGCTGGAACGAGCCGTATCCATTATCCCCCAAACGTCAGGATTATAAGAGTGATGTGCAGTGGTATGGTAAACCCTATTTATGTGCTCAAGGCGTTTGAAGGTGGTGCTGATGGAGTTCTAATTGCTGGTTGCCACCAGGTAGATTGCCATTATATGGATGGCCCGGTTAAGTGTGATGCCATGTTTGATAGGCTAAAGAAGCTGCTTCACGTGCTCGGTCTAGAAGATGGGCGACTAAGGCGTGAGATGATCTCCGCCTCTGAAGGAGTGATATTTGCTCAGGTGGTCCGGGAAATGGTGGAGCAACTCAAGAGGCTAGGTCCCTCGCCCTTTAAGATTAAAACGGAGGCTCTGGCATGAATTTAGACGCTATTATTCAAAAAACCAAAACATATTACTGTCTAGAGTGTGGCAAGTGTACAAGCATATGTCCCGTCTCTAGGTATGATGCATCTTTCTCTCCGCGAGCCTTTATTGAAAAGGCTCTTCTGGGATTTGAGGATGAAGTGGTTTGTGACAGAGAACTTTTCTCCTGTCTAACTTGCTATAACTGCCACAACAAATGCCCGGCTGACGTGGATTTCCCTATTTTTGTTCGCCAAGCGCGCGTTATAGCTCAAGATAATGGACAGCATGGGATTTGTGCCCACTCGGAACAACTGCAATCTTTGGCGCGACTTATGACCAGTCCTGACATTAAGCAAAGGAGACTGGAATGGCTGTCTGATAAATATCGTATCTCTGACGAAAGTGACACTCTTTTCTGGGTGGGATGTGCTCCCTATTTTGGACCCATTTTCGAGGATATTGAATTTAGAGCTCTTGATATTACTGAGGCAAGCCTGAAAGTTTTGAACCTTCTTGGTATAGAGCCTAAATTGCTTCCCAATGAGAAATGCTGTGGGCATGATGTGCTCTGGACAGGCGACATAGAGACATTTAAGAAACTGGCGGAACATAATGCCGCCCAGATAAAAGAAGCCGGAGTAAAGAAAATAATTTTTTCCTGCCCGGAAGGCTACCGAACATTCAAGCTAGTGTCTAGTATCATAAATAGATTTAATCATCTTATTGCCTTTGCCAGGATTTGGTCTGCTGTTTTTGTCCAGATAAAGGGCTTTGCCCCTTCGTTCCAGCGAGCAAGGAAGGCTTTTATAGCCCCCACGAGAATAGCAACGCTATCAAAGTTACCTCTACGAATTGCCTGATTGGTGAGTATACCAAACCAAATTTCCACCATGTTCATCCAGGAGGCTCCAGTGGGAGTAAAATGAAGGTGAAACCACTTATGTCTTTTGAGCCATTTTCGGACATCTCTTTGCTTATGGGTACCATAGTTATCCAGGATTAAGTGTAGCTCTTTACCTGGTACCTCTTTATCAAGTAGCTTGAGGAACTTCAGGAATTCCTGATGACGATGTCTGGGATGACATTCACCTATCACTTCACCGGTAGCTATGTTTAACGCAGCAAATAGCGTGGTGGTGCCATTCCTTTTGTAGTCATGAGTATGACGTTCTACCTGCCCTGGACGCAATGGCAATAATGGTTGTGTCCTACTTATTGCCTGAATTTGACTCTTCTCATCTACTGCCAATACCAGGGCTTCATCAGGCGGATTAAGATAAAGCCCTACTATATCGACTACCTTCTCCTTTAACTGGGGATCCTGACTGAATTTGAAGGTCTTTACACGATGGGGTTTCAAGTCATAAGCTTGCCATATGCGATGAACTGTGGAATGACTTACCCCCACCTGTTTAGCCAGTCGGCGAGCACTCCAATAGGTCATGCCCTCAGGCAGTGTCAAAGTGGTAACCACGATCTCAGCTATTTTATCCTGTCCAATTTTGCGGGGGCGGCCGGATTTTGGCTCATCCTGGAGCCCCTCTATACCGTATTCAGCATATCGCTTCCGCCAAAGACAAACTGTCTGTTTTGAGCCTAATCCCCTCCCTGAGATGGTCTTATTATTCAGACCTTCAGCGGCAGCTAATATGATCTCAGCCCTCCAGACCAATTTCTGCGGTGTAGTTGGACTCCTCTCCCACTTGAGTAAAGTTTCTCTGTCTTCATTGGATAATTCTATTTTCCTCGCTATTCCTGCCATGCATCTATTATCGCATGACAAGAAAATTCATTCAAGCCATTTTAGAGACTAGATACTAGATTGTTTCCTGAAGAACATATGTGCAGCAGTGACAATTAGGTCTTCGATAGTCGGTGGGGTGTTTGGCACCACACCAATGGTTACTGATCTTGTGTACTTCTCACCATGTGCATCGGTAACTGCAACTGTGATGGTGCAAGTACCCACTGCCTCAGGAGCGGTCCAGGTAACTTCAGGCCCCGTGCCAGAAATATCACCTTCACTAGTTGACCACTCATAGCTTAGCTCGTCACCGTCAGGGTCTTCAGCATCACACTTCACTTGGAGACTACCCGAAGGAGTAATCCAGTCTGCGTCGGCGATCAAGGTGTTGATGACTGGTGGACTATTGACTTTTACCGTGACGGTTACATAATCCGTAACTTTGCCACCACGGCCATCGGTCACTGTGACCGCAACATTATAGACGCCTTCGGACTCAGGAGCAGTCCAAGTAACAGTAGCTCCGCTGCCATGTATGTTGCCTTTGCTAGCTGACCATTCATAGCTCAACTCATCGCCATCCTCATCCGTAGCAATGCACTCAATCTGGCAACTCCCGGAAGTATAAACTGCGTTTGACTCAGCTTTGAGGCTTGTGATCAGTGGCGGGTGGTTAGCTACTTCGCAAGAAGGAACCAACAGCATAATTACTGCTATCATAGTTAGCAGACATCTCTCTTTTTTCATTAGCCTACCTCCCATTAGGCCTTCCTTGATGCTGACTCTTTCACTTTGCTGCCTCCTCCGAGCCAACCATCTGGAGCAGCTTCACCAGCGCCTCCTTATCTTGGGCAAATTCAGGTTCATTTAAAACAGCGCAGTCCTTCAAGTGTTTTTGCCCCCTCATCATAGCCATGGCGAAAGCAAAGCAGGTGGGAAGCCCACAATCATGACAATTGGTTCTGGGCAAAAAGTCGAGTATATCCTTCGCCTTTATCTCTCCCTTTCTTTCATAAATGGGGGTGATGCTTTCCCGCTTCTGCCAGACACCATTTATCAACTTCTTGAGATAATCCAGAACCTTTATAGCATCCTCCTCAGACAGCACCTGCCCCACATCTATCTCCCGCGGCATAAGGCTTATGAACCCTGATTCCATTTTGAAATTAAGGTTTGGCACCCCGGGGGTATATACCGCATTCTTAAGGATAGCGTTGAGGTAAGGAAAAACTTCCCTGATATCATCGCTAATCTCAGCTTTCACCGCAATCCATTCGGGATTGCAGAAACTGCGGCCAACTTTGGTTATCTTGTAGTCACGGAGAAGCATTATACACCTCCTAATATTCTGAGCATTGGATACAAACTTTTCATGTACCCCTCACATATATCACAGGAGTTTCATCAGGAGCATGGCTGCAAGCCCCCACATTATAAGCCCGAGCCCAGCCCTTATCATTTTAGGTTTGACTCTCATGCTGGTTCTCGCTCCGAGAATTCCACCGATAAGAACGACAATGCCAGTGGCCGCAATCAATGGAATATCGAGACGATGAGATGCCGCATGTCCTATTATTCCGGCAAGTGCCGAGAAGGAGATAATCAAGTGCGACGACCCCGCTGCCATTTTTGTTGGATACTTGCAGACATAGGTCATGAAAGGAACGATCAATACACCGCCGCCGACTCCCAGCAATCCGGAGATTAATCCCACGCCAAGACTGAAAAACACGATGAGCACGTGCATGGCAGGGGACAGCCTTTTTGGCTTTTCCTCGACCTTTCCCTTTTCCCAATAGGTATAGACCATCCTCGCTCCCACACCAACCAGGAAAAACACGAACAACCATAGTAAAATGGCAGTATTAACAAATGGGGACAGATATCCCCCTGCAAAGGCGCCAGCGACGATACCCGGCACGAACAGGAAGGACGCTTTGAAGTCAATCATCTTGTTACGGTAAAAAACATAACCCGCAGACATTGATGTTATTAGATTCAATACCAGAGATGTGGAGGTAGAAACCACTGCCACGTAACCAAACAGAAGCAGCACTGGCGAGTATACGGACCCGCCGCCCTGGCCAAACATTGAGAATAGAAAAGCTATTACAAAGGCAAGGATAACAATGTACAGAAGCGTAATACTAATATCCATATTGTTGGTTCCCCTACTGCATGCCTCTTAGGCACCCGGCATTGATTTCGTGAAGCCGGAGCACGGGATACACACAGGCTTTCCATCTTTCATCCGTAAATACCTTTCAAACACATATTCACCACAAATGCTGCATTTGGCTTTATTGAATGAGCCTTTAGCCGGAGTAAACTTGAAATCGGGTTTAGGTTCAATCTTAAACATAAAGTCATCTGATTGCTCATATACCCAGTTAATGACCTCTTCTGTAACTGGTTGTGGAATCTGAGATGGCTCAACTCCCTTTTTGCGATATACAAAAAACTCATATTTACCCATCTCGTCTATGAAATCAGGTGTGAGAGAGTAACGCATAGCTCCCTTCTGTGGATGATAGAAAGTAGCCGCGAGTTTGCCGTAGAAAGTCTTGGCAATGAGTACCTTGCCATAGGTAGCACCAGTGGCTATTTGTATCCCATCTACCATACAGGTCTGGGGGTGTCCTTCACCGATTTCAGGAAATACAAAGAAGCCATGGTCTTTCTCATGTTCTACGCCGAGATATTCCATTGCCAGTTTGCCCATTCGGTAACCAATGGGCATAAACGGACAACGGTGACCATGAAACTCAAATGCCCATTCCGGGGGAATATGTTGACTAGTCATGTTCTTTATCCTCCTTTATTACCTCTTTACGACTAGGACAGGTTTCTTGCAGTGCCTGATGATATGCTCCGAAACGGAGCCCAGCAGCATTTCTTTGATGTTGCTACTGCCGTGAGAACCGATGACTATGGCAGAGACATCTTCTTCGTTCTCCACCCTCAATATCTCTCTGAAGGGGCTGCCCTTTTCAATTCTTACTTTGACAGCAAAGCCCTTCTCCTTAAGCTCGGACTCTATGACCTGCAGTTCTTCTTTGACTGCCTTTTCCATTTGCTCTTGCAGTTCCCCCTCAACTTCTTTGAGACGCTCTCGAGCCCAGGCAATCTGTAGAGGAAACCTCATGATTTCCCTCTCATCAATGATATGCAGGATTACGACCTCCCTGGTTCCAGCTTCCTTCAACTTTTTTTACATACTCCAGGGCTTTCCTTGATACTTCTGAAAAATCGGTCGGGTACAGTATTCTCGTGAACATTTTTATTCCTCCTTCAGGAGCCCATACCTTTTAGCCGCTTCCCTGATATCCTCCTCGGTTACGCCGAACTTTGCCTGGTTGGTGGCCATCGCTACCAGAGTATCTGCGTCAGGGAGGTAGCCGATGGTCGCCAAGGCGTCCCCGCAGTAGACTAAAGGATACATCCCATCACCGAAATATTTCTCCGCGACAGAAGCTAGAGCATCCGGGCTCCAATTCCCCTGTTGTTTATCTATCACCTCGACCTCGCCTGCCTCCTTGAGCCAGCTTTCCACCATCTCACGCACAGACTCTGGAGGATATGTCGTGCAGCATGACTTCAGACCACCATCTAATACAATTGTAACCTTCATTCTGCCTCCTTACACAGTTTAATTATTTCATTTACCGTCCTCTCCAGGTCTTCTTCTTTATAGTCAAAGGGCTTGAACGGCCCTATTTTGGGTATTTTCAGGTCAAGCAGCAGGTTAAGGTATTTGTCTATCTTAATGCCTTCCTTTTCCAGAATCTTCTTTGTGCATTTGTTATAACAGCCATCTATGGCAATTATGGTCTTGGCTTTCTCGGTTGTTTTTCTGTGTTTGGGCACTTCAGCCGCTATGGCCGATGTACAAAATAGGCCATTCTTCTCCTTGTCTAGCTTCCTATAAGCTTCCAGCGTCGCCACACCGGTTAGCGTGCCAACGCTGGACATACAGCCAAAACAACAGAAGATTGCGTTCTCTGGGACATGTTCTTCTTTCTTCATATTCTCACTCCTTTCAACCCTTGCTGTCTCTTTGCTTATTCATCAGTTGCAAGCCTAGTCTCGCCAAACAGGACGTCTCAAAGCCCAAAATTGTCTTACCAGGAACCCGGTCGCCACCATGAACATCAGCAGCGAAATAAACTGACCCTCATTCATTGTGCCTACAAAAGAACTTACATCTCCTCGCAAAAATCTGATAAGGAAGCTGCCCAGTGAATAAAGGGCTAGATAAGCCGCGAACAGAGCCCCTGGCTGCTTAAGCCGCCCACGAAGAAGCCACCAGAGGATAGCAAAGACCAGCAGGTCCCATAGAAGCTCATAGATTTGGGTAGGTTGTACTGCTATTCCAAGTGGTGCGTAAGTATTAGGGTGAGTCCAGGTCACTGCCCAGGGTAGCGAACTGGGCCTTCCGTAACAGCAGCCGTTGATTGTGCAGCCAACCCTGCCGATAGCCTGGGCCAGGATAATACCCGGTGCGGCCGAGTCAGCGAAGGCAGCGAACGGAATATGCTTCCACTGGCAATAAGCCCATATACCCAGCATACTGCCGAGAATAGCGCCAAATATGGCGAGGCCAGCGGGGTTCAGCATGTCGAACGGATAGTCGAGGTAGTGGCTCATATTGTCCACCACGTGAACAAGCTTAGCGCCAATAAACCCAAGTGGTATCGCCCACAGAGCCCCCTCAAGAACGAAGTCTTTATTGTAGCCTGCCGCTTTGGCGGAGCGAGTGCTCCACCAGACTAGAAAGGCTATAGCCAGGAGCACCATCACCCCGTACCACCTCAGGCTAAAGGAACCTATGGTAAAGGCCACGGGGTCTACTCCTATGGATATCACACTATCTCTCCTTCTCCGTCGTGCCTCGACGAAATATCTGATAAAAAGTAACCGCAGTCAGCATCTGGAAAGCAAAGCCCACTGCCACCGGTAGCATCTCCAACCCCTTAAAGCTCATAGCAGCTATGCCGATGGCAATAGGCAGGTTCTTCATCCCAGATGAATAGGTAATGGTTATGTTCTTGCCCCTAGGGAAAAGCTTAATGCTTACTAAATAGGCTACCACAAACAAAATGGGGAAAATCAGAATAGTGGATACCACCAGGGGGCCTATCAGCCCCACGTTTTTCATGATTGGCGAAATGTTCGTGTTAATCGCCATAAACATCAGCAGCACAGCCATAGTAGCGGAGATAGCTGGCATAACCGGCAGTATTTTTTGAACATTAATGCGCCTTTCCAACAACTCCCTTAAGGCGACGCCACCCAGCACCGGTAAGAGCACAGTGTAGATAAGCTGCTGGAACATTCCCCAGGCATTGATGGTAACGAACTTGCCGGCAAAAAGGGACATGAGGAGTGGGATGAGGAACGGAGCCAGAATCATGGTGGCAGCATTGATTACCGTGGCTAAGGGGACGTCTCCCTTGAGGAGACCAGCCCAAACCAGAGCCATGCCGGCGCAGGGGACCACGCCGATTAGAATCAGACCGGTAGCTAGGTCAGAATGAGAAGATAGGAAAAGCCTGGCTAGAACCCAGCACAAGAAAGGAGCAAAAAGGAAGTTCAGCACCAACCCGAAGGAGAACCCTTTCCAGTCCCTGGCCGCTGCCCCCAGACTCCTAAAGGTGATGGTAAAGCCCATGGCGGCTATCATGATTACGATGAGAGTAGTGTTGAACTGACGAATATGGAGACCAGGACTGGAAGTGAAAAGCCCCACTATCACGGCAATGACCAGTGTGGTTATAATTATGTAGGTATACTTCTCTCTGACGAATTTAGCGTAGGCTAATATTGCTTTCATCTGTCTACCTGTCTCCTTAGTTCTACTTAGGCGCTCTGCTACCACATTTATTTAGAACAAATAAGTCAGCAAATACACGCCTACTCCTATCAAGATTACCCCTGCCGCCCTCTTCGAGTAACTGGAAAAATTGCTGATACCTTTCGATTCCAGCACCCTCTGGGCAAAACCTACAGAGATTCCAGCACCTAATACCAGCACCCAGTGTCCCACGGCATATGCCAGCAGCAGTCCTCCGCTGTAGGCAATATCTTTCTGAACAGCGGCGAAGGTCAGAATCACTGCCAGCACCGGGGTGGCGCAGGGTGACGCTACTATTCCAAAGAAGAGTCCAATAAGAAAAGCTCCTATCAGTGCCTTCTTCTTGGGCAGAAATCGCTGCGATATGCCAATATTGAAGTTCAATACTTCTGAAAGCAAAAGGTACAGTCCCAGCAGGATAGCGACTGGTGGCAGAACATAGTTCCAGAAGCTGCCAACATCGCCAAACAGCCTGCCCATGGCGCCGGCTATTATTCCCAGAACGGTGAAGGTTATAGTTAGACCAAGGACAAAAACAAGAGAATACTGAATGGCCTTCTTCTGAGAACCTTCGGCGTAACCACCAACGTAGCCTATGACAAGCGGTATCATCGCCAGAACACAGGGGCTGGCGCTGGAGACAATGCCTCCCAGGAAGCAGGCGGGAAAAGCCAGCCAGCCTTGGGTCTGGATAAGTTCACCGATATAGCTAAATAGTTCTTCCACTAGTTTACCCCCATCTTTTTTAGCTGGGTGGTAATTTCTTTCTTGGGCCACAAGCCGATATGTCTGGTTACTTCTTTGCCACTACTGTCAAAGACTATCTGGGTGGGTATCGCCATTATGCTGTACTGTTGAGTCAGAGCTCTCTGCTCGTAGACTTCCACAATAACCACATTTAATTTGCCCTCATATTCAACTGCCAGTTCCTCCAAGATAGGCTTCATCTGCTTGCAGGGGATACAGGTTCTCCAGCCGAACTCCGCTAGCGTTGGCTTTCCGCTGGATAGAGCCTGCTGAAGCGGTATTGAAGTAAGGTCCGGTCCAGGTGGAGGTTTCGGTGTGAGTTGAGGTGAGGTTGGCATTATTGGCGCTAGAACGGCAAACTTTGCAAAGTGATTTACCTGGGTAGTTACTCTGTGGTTCTTGGTGTCTACACTCTTGTAATAGGACTTACTCCATCCCATACCTTCGTCGTAAGGCGCAATGTAAACATCACCCTCACGTACACCTTCTGGCAGCTCCTCTGGGTCGTAGCTAAGGGTAAGGCGCAGCGGCGGATCAACGGTAGCTCCTTGCGGATCCAGCTCATAGACAGCACCAACGATATAAGCACCCTCTGGCGGGAGTGGTAAGCTCTGGGTAGTTGTTACCTGGATATGCTCAAGGGGCCTTCCGTCTTTGTCTAGAAGTCTTGTGCCTTTATCTATTGCCAGGCTGACCCTGCTGTCATTAGAGATGAACTGAACACTTGTAATCAGCTTATGCTGGCTGTTCACCGTTATTTCCCGCTTCTTACCCAGCAAGTCAATTTGTATCTGGTAGGCTGGTAGCTCACCGCTAGCGGATGGCACAGGCTTACCAGGCGATGTGGCACAGCCTGCCGCTAACGCGGCACAAACCAGTAACGCTATTAATAGCGGTACGTATTTCTTCATTACACCTCTTCTCCTCAAGCTGAACCCCTTCACTTTCCAGCATTGCTGGGTTGACACTTTGGGCAGACTGAGTACCCGCCGAGAATGCCTGTGCCTTCCCTTCAGCCATCTGATTAAAGAAGTCCTCGGCCATCTGGCTTCGGCTTGAGTTGGGACGCAGACGAAGAGTACAATTTTCACGGTAATATCATCCCGTATTCTTCCACTATTCAGTTTCCGGCACTTGCTTGTAATAGGCCTATATTTGTTTCCCGGATACTAACACCTTGGCGTACCGACAATATCTCTCCTTCGGGTTAGCATACTTTTTATTGTAAATGGAGTGCTAGCCACAGCAGGTGGAGCCATCAGTGGGTCGACACGATAGGGAGCAAGAAGTACTCATGACCATGAAATTCCCAAAGACCTGAATCATATTGTTGCTGCCGCATTTGGGACAGGTTACTTTCAGCCCTTTTTCTTTCTCGGAGATGGTAGCCCTTATTTCCGCCTTTTCCTGGCATTCCAGACAAACATATTCATAGGTTGGCACATTTCACCGTCCTAAGTCTGATTTATTTTTTCCTTGATTGCCAAGACTGCCTGCTCAGGAGTTGGGGTGCCCATTGAAACGACACCACCATCCAGCGCAATGATGGGCAAAGCCCCTGTACCGAAGGAGTTCAGAATCCGTACAATCTGAGGATAGTCAGTCAAGTCACCGCCGTTGAATAAATTTGACACTGCTACCTGGCAGCCTGTCTCTTTTTCAATCGTGCTTTTGAGGCTCTGAATCTCCTCCTCTGTTTGACCCACCGCAGGACCGCAGCAGGAAGACTGCTGGGGCATCATAAAAATCCTTACACTTCTGTTATTGTTCATTTCCTACCTCCGCATACGACTATTTATCAGTTAAGTATGGTAATGGACTTCTTCATTCTTCCAGTATGGTCTTCACAATAAGCTCCTTTGCCCTCCTCACCTCATCCTCAGAGATATACTGCATAACGCCTTTAATGTCCTCACCGATGTCCTCGTGCAGAGCCTTCTTCTTCATGCCTATATCTCTGGTGAGCACAATGCTCTTGGTCAGCTTGAAGCCGGACTGCTCCACAGTCTTCCGGCCGCATTGAAATGGGCAGCCGTCCACGGTGATAACCTTTTTCGCTGCTCTGGTCTTGCCCACAACCGGTTTTACCTTCAGTGCCAATCCAGCTAAACAACCGATAACCACCTTCTCCAGCCCCAGCTCCTTAACTGCCTCCAGACAAGCCAGGGCACTGGTTATACCGGTGTTTGACATGCCGCCGTAACACGAAAATATCACATTCTCGTGTGTCTTCATCCCCTCTTCCCATTCTTTCATTTCTGCCATTTTAGTTCTCCTCCTTATTTTATTTTCTCCCTCTTGATTTCAATTTGAAGGGTTGCACTTTGAGTCCTTCAGTAGCCGAGGATAGTTCTCAAAGGGTCACATCCTTTGTACTGCTCTTCCTTGGCCAGTACCTCCACAAGCAAATCTTCAACACGATTCTTATCGTTTTGGGAAAGCTGCTGGAATGGAGGACTATTCATAAACGTAGTAATATCCTCCCGCAATCTTAGGAGTTCAAACTTTCCTTGGGCCATCTTAACCCTATTCCCCAGTTCCTCTATAGCTAAGTGCATACCTGCCTCCCAAATAGCTTTTCGTATTCACCAAGCAACGCCTTCGAGTAATTATCATCGGCACCAGGCGCAACATAATTGTAAATCTTAACCCTTTGGAGCAATTCTTTTTTGATGGACTCATTATCGGCTAATTTCAAGTCGGCAACTTCCTTAAGGATGCTTTCCAAGTTCACGATGCCTACCTGAAAACCATCCGCCAAAGTCAGCTTCTTCACCATCCTTGCCGCAGCTGCAGGGCAACACAGTTTTTCTCCTGGCATTTTCTCCTCCGTATAATAGTCGCACGGCTCCTGTACTGAGATTAATCTTCTACCTCCTGGTGTTATCTTCTTTGGTTAGGGCGTTAGCGATAAACTGAGTAACCTCTGCCTTGGTGGGTACTCGCCCGGCACAGACCAACTCTTCGTTGATTACCAAGCCGGGAGTGGTCAGGATTGAATACTCCACTATTTTCTTGATGTCCTTGACCTCTTCTACAGTGGCCTCAATGCCCAGCTCTTTCACCACCTCTTTGGTGGTCTTCTCTATCTGGTGACATCTGGCACATCCAGTCCCTAAAATTTTTATGTTCATTCTTGTGCCTCCTTTTCAATTTCCTAAAAACTAACCTGCTTTTCCCTAGGTACCCAAGTCTTATAAGCTGGTGACAAAACCATATATCAATCCCGCCGCGGTACAACATACTATTATTATGACTACATACCAGAAAAGCCTCCTGTTTCCAATTAACCGCCGAATGACAAGTATGCTGGGCAGAGAGATCACCGGGTCAGAAAGCAAGTAAGCCAGCAGAGGTCCTCTCCCCATGCCAAGGTCTAAAAACAAACGTGCCATGGGCACTTCCACCAGCGTTGGGAAGTATGCGACAACCCCAAACAAGACTGCCGCCAGCGTGGCTCCCACCGTTGTACCTCCGAAATGCTGACTGACAAACTCAGCCGGAATGACTACCCTGAGCATACCTGCCCCAAAAACACCCACCAGCAACAAAGGAACAATGATGCGGACAAAAACCCATGTTTCCCGCATCCAGCTCAGCACATTATCTCGACTTAATGCACGCCGCGCTACTAATACAAGCGCTATAAAGAGCGGAGCAAGCCCAATCAATTTCACCTTAAGAATTTGTATCGCGGGCGAAGCTCCCCACAACAAGATGGCAAGCAGAAGCCCAAAGAACACCCAGAGCCACTTGGAGGTACTTCTATTCCCGGCTAGGGGAAAGGCCTGTCCTGCTGCCACATCGGGTGCATTCCCAGATATTTTGTCAGGGAATAGAGCAGCCATGCTGGTGCCGATGATGACAGCAAAGCTGACAGAAAGGATAATTCGGGCCAGAGCAACGTCCACACCAATCAGCGCTGAGGTATAGATGATAGCCAGGATATTGGTAGCTGGGGCAGTATAAAGAAAGACAATTGCTGGTCCAAGGCCAGCCCCGCTTTTCCGTATTCCGGCAAACAGCGGCAGTATAGTACAGGAGCAAACAGCCAGGCACAGTCCAGCCGCAACTGACATAGGATAAGAGATATACTTTGGCGAGTGTGACCCGAGGTAACGGAGGATTCTCTCTTTGGGGAAAAGCGCGTAGAGTGCCCCGGCTAAGAAGAAAGCGGGCACCACAAAGGGAAGATGAACCAGGAGATAATCCTTGAGAGTAGCCACACCACCTTTAAGAAGTTCAATAACTAATGGCATATCCTACCTCCTTCACTAAATACGTATAAGCGCATACAACTGGCCAAAAATTATTTGGGTATCGCCCTTGGGCCGACTCGCACAGCGTGGCTTAACCTTTCCCTGTCCTGCAAAATAATCTCCTCATTAATCAAGGAACCACGGAGCATTTCAATTAGAGGAGTAGCGTAGCTATTTGTCGTTTGCTCAGCGATAGAATAGATCATCCACGGCCCATATCTCCTGGATTTAACAAAGCCAGCCTCTTCAAGCATACCCAAATTGCGTGAGGCACGAGATTGCGAAATATCTAGTGCCTGCGTAACCTCACAGACACAGCACTCCCTTTCCAGGAGGGCTTTCAAAATCCTGATCCTGGTCTCATCAGACAGAGCTTTAAACAACTTCGCGAAATCTCTCATTGTTGTATCTAATATGCATATATTCGCATATTCGCATTCAAAACAGTATTCTATCCCCGAAGCTCTTGCTTGTCAAGTCAAGGATGCGTGTGCGCCAGGAGATTATTGCCAGATTTTACAAAAATTTTTTGAGGATCTGTCCCGTATTCTGACCATTGCACTTGACAAGGTACTGCTAGTATCCTTCACTCGGTAACAACCGGT
>Ga0210031_1001152_pt1 | contig 15887 bp, 17 predicted proteins | sample CryGeyCG2014_080_FD_185455 | JGI IMG/M metagenome (GOLD analysis project Ga0210031, IMG submission 185455) | Groundwater microbial communities from aquifer - Crystal Geyser CG03_land_8/20/14_0.80 (SPAdes) (version 2) | ecosystem: Environmental > Aquatic > Deep subsurface > Groundwater | place... | reverse complement strand
CGGCAGCGGCAGTTTCCCCTATTTGGCTTCAACCGCGGCCGTAACTTACTCAAGTACCGGCCTGTCGGGCGGAACCGCTTATTATTATAAAGTAAGCGCCTCTAACGCCTCGGGTGAATCAACGGCTTCAAGCGCGGCTACGGCTACCACCTGCGCAACAGTGACTAACGGAACCGTCAGTGGCGCCGCTTGTACCTTAACCTGTAATTCAAGCTATTCAAATAATAACGGCGCTTGCGTAGCTTCCGGCGGAGGAGGAGGCTCTGTCTCCACTTATTGCACTATTGTAGAATATGATAAATGGCAAACAACTTGCGCTAGCGGCTGGCAATACCGTGATGTACTTTCACAATCGCCGAGTAACTGCTCCTTGACCGCGGAACAGGAAAACCAAAGAAAAAGACAATGCGACACAGAGGTGAAAAAAATTATTACTAAAACAAAAGAAATAGTTGACACAACCAAACAAGCGGCTCAAGCATTTGCCGAAAAAATCACTATCATCATTGCTGAAGCAGCTGAAATTATTAAAGCCAATATCAACTCCCTTCTTGGTAAACTCGGGTTTAAGCGGGATTTAGCCAAAGAAAAGGTGAGCGTAAAAAAATATGTAAAATCTTTAATAAAGGATGTGCCAAACTTCGGGCAAGAAAAGCAGAATGCCTTAAATAACTTTATTGCCTATGGCACAGACACTACCTTGAAATTAGGCGAAGGTGAAAGAGCTGGCGTAGTCAACTCTTATAAATCAGCTTTTGGCAAACTGCCGGCTACGGCCAATGAGTGGGCTGATGCCATAAAAATCGCCAATGGCCGCTGGCCCACAGAGAAAAACACCGCTTCAGAAACCGCGGCCGGAGCCGCCTTTAAGAAAATCTACGGCCGAACGGCTAATCGCGCCAACGTCAATGATGACGCCGCGGTCGTGGTAATGGCTTATGGCCTACGGCCAAGCGACAGAAATCTTAATAGCGAAAGAGCCGCCATTAAATCATTTAAGTATTATTACGGCTACACGCCGAAATCGGCCATGGCCTGGGACATCGTCAGGGCGATCGCCTACTCCGGCGCGAAGAGATAATTCGTCCCCCTGTCATTGCGCGCCTGCCTGCCTACCGGCAGGCTTGGCCCGCAATCCAAAAACTTGTTATTAGCACTTAGCCTAAATTACCGATTAAGGCGGTAATGAGAGCCATCACAATTTATTATTCATATCATTAGAATATGAAAAAAATACCAGAAACTAAAAAACCGCAAATTGCCATCTACCAAACTCTTGGTGATGAACAAAAAATACGCGTCAGAATTGAAGATGAAAATGTTTGGCTGACGCAAAAATTGATTGCCGAGCTTTTTGACGTGAGCGTCCCCACGGTTAATGAACACCTGAAAAGTATAATTGAAAGTGGCGAATTGGATAAAAATTCAGTTATTAGGAATTTCCGAATAACTGCCAACGACAGCAAAACATACGATACAAAACATTACAATCTTGATGTAATATTGGCGGTTGGTTATCGTGTGCGGTCCGATCGGGGAACACAGTTTCGCCAATGGGCGACAGAAAGATTGCGAGAATACCTGATTAAGGGTTTCACCCTGGATGACGAGCGGCTCAAGCAAGGCGGCGGCCGGGCGCGCTACTTTCAGGAACTGTTGCAACGAGTGCGGGATATTCGGAGCAGCGAGCGGATGTTTTATCAAAAAGTGACTGATATTTACGCGACGAGCATTGATTATAAGATTGATATTGAGCTGACGCAAAAATTTTTTGCCACGGTGCAAAATAAAATGCATTATGCCGTTCATGGGCATACCGCGGCCGAAATCATCGCCCGGCGCGCTGATAGTAAAAAGCCGCTGATGGGACTTACAAGTTTTAAAAGCGATTATATCACTACTGATGACATTGTTATTGCGAAAAACTATTTAACCGAATCGGAAATAAATCAGCTGAACCTAATCGTCTCGCTTTATATTGATTTCGCGGAATTGCAAGCTAGCGGCGGCCGTTTGATGAAAATGCAGGATTGGATTAAGAAGCTTGATGAATTTTTAATTATTTCTGAAAAAAAATTATTGCCTTCAACCGGCAAGGTGAGCGCGAAGCAGGCGGAGAAGAAGGCATTGGCAGAATATGAAAAATTTAGGAAAACGCAGGATAAAAATTATGTTTCCGACTTTGACCGCGAGGTAAAAAAACTTTTAGAGATGGAAAAGAAGAAATCCTAAGCTTGGCAATTACCTAGAGACAAATTGTCCCCAGGTAGAAATGATTACGGAAACCGGAAAAAACAGGAAAACTTTATCCGGAAACCCCGAGCATTTATTTAGAATTATTCAATCAATTCCGAGCAAAAAAGCCGAGCCGATAAAATTATGGCTGGCAAAAGTCGGTTATGAACGAATCCGAGAAACCGTTGATCCGGAAAAATCAATCAATCGAGGCAGAATAAATTGGCAAAGACTGGGGCGGAGCGGAAAATGGATTCAACAACGGATGATGGGACAGGAAATCAGGAACAAGCTTACGGACTATTGGAAAAATAACGAAGTTAAAGAACGGGACGAATACGCAATTTTGACTAACCTTATCCATTAAGAATGGACCGATTTAACGGTCAAAGATCATAAAAATTTAAAAAAATTGAAAACGGAAAATTTGCGCGATCACATGACGGACGCGGAATTGGTTTTTACGGCGCTGGCCGAGCTTTCTACGCGGCAAATCGCGGAAACTATGGTAGCGAAAGGCTTGGATGAAAATAAAATTCCGGCGAAAAAGGGCGGCCGGATTGCTAAAAATGCGCGACTGGAGTTAGAACAGAAAACCGGGAAAAAAGTAGTGAGCGGAGATAATTTTAAATTTTTGGCAGAACGAAAAAAATTAAAATAAAAAATTAATTGTCATCGCGAGCGTAAGCACCTTTGACCCCGAACTTGCCCCGTCTACTGCGGGGACAAAGGGGCTTGCCCCGCCTTTACCCCGCCTGGACACTTAGACACTTAGTGTCCAATTGGACACTAAGTGTCTTAATTCCACAAGAGGTGGGATGAAGGGGAATTTTTGCTTTTACCCAAAATCCTTAAACCCCCTTTATCCCCCTTGATAAGAGGGACTTTTTTGTATTTACCCCCTTTACTTGCCCCGTCGGATGACTGGGGACAAAAGGGGGTTAGGGGGATTTTCACCCCCTTGATAAAGGGGGTTAGGGGGATTATTCAATTTTACAAAACCGCTTCTTTGGCCGCTTTGGCTACTTTAAATTTAACCACCGTCTTGGCTTTAATCTGAATAGATTCGCCAGTTGCTGGGTTCCGGCCCATTCTGGCCGGCCGATTAATTTTAACTAACTTGCCAAGACCCGGCAAAACAAATTCACCGCTCTGCTTAACTTCCTTCAATGCTAGATTTGATAACTTATCTAGAAAGTTACCAACATCTTTTTTGCTTAAACCAGTCTCCCCTGCTAGAACTTCTAGCAATTGAGATTTTGTCATTTTTGACATAATTTTACTTTTTCCCCAGTTTCTCGGGGGTTATTTATTAATTATGCTTATCACCTGTGGATATTATACACTATCTTTTTAAAAAAGCCAATAAATATGGATGTTTGGACTTGGCACGGGATGAGGGAATCGAACCCCCGATAGCGGATTTGGAGGCCGCTGTTATACCATTTAACTAATCCCGCAAAGAGTAAAACCTATCCCCTCTTGTTCCCCTCTCCTAATTAGGAGAGGGGTTAGGGGTGAGGTCTTACTTTGTTTCCTTATGAAGGGTATGCTTCTTGCAGTGCTTGCAAAACTTCTTAAGCTCTAGCCTGTCTTTGAGGGTCTTTTTATTTTTTCTAGAATAATAATTGATTCTTTTGCATTCTTTGCACTCTAATTTTATTAGGTTATCTTGCGACATAGATTAGTTGATTAGTTAACCAGTCAATTAGGTAATTTTATAGTTAAATTTAATTCGACATTCTAAAATTGTAATTCGAAAATCGCTCTGGTGGGCCGGGTAGGATTCGCCACGTCATCCGACGTGGCGTCCTGTCGGATGACAGGACGAACCATCAAAATAAACCTTTTTTGATTTCTGCCTGGTGGGCCGGGTAGGATTCGAACCTACGAAGCCGTGAGGCGCGTGATTTACAGTCACGAGCAATTGACCGCTATGCGACCGACCCAAGTTATTTTAGATTTAAAATTTTCCAGAGCCGACGCGCGGACTTGAACCGCGGACCTACTCCTTACCATGGAGTTGCTCTACCAACTGAGCTACGTCGGCATTATTTAGCATTTATTGAACCGATGACCTACTCCTTACCATGCCCCGCAGATGCGGGGTACCAACTGCCTGCCCCGCCATCGGCGGTGGAGCTACGTCGGCATTATTTAGCATTGTTAGTATCTCAATTTCTAACTGTTTACCACCTTTTAAACTTTTTAAATATCTCTCGTATCTAATAGCTTCTATTTTTGTTTTAAACTCCTTATAACACAACAACTTTAGTGGTCTTCTATTTTTCGTTGATGGGTTTAATCCTTTGTTGTGAAATTCAATACGAATTAAGATATTATTAGTATGCCCAATATATCTCTTGCAATCCTTGATTGATTTTAATATATATGTAAAATACATACCTCCTTACCATGCCCCGCAGATGCGGGGTACCAACTGCCTGCCCCGCCATCGGCGGTGGAGCTACGTCGGCATTATTTAGCATTTATTGAACCGATGACCTACTCCTTACCATGCCCCGCAGATGCGGGGTACCAACTGCCTGCCCCGCCATCGGCGGTGGAGCTACGTCGGCATTATTTAGCATTGTTAGTATCTCAATTTCTAACTGTTTACCACCTTTTAAACTTTTTAAATATCTCTCGTATCTAATAGCTTCTATTTTTGTTTTAAACTCCTTATAACACAACAACTTTAGTGGTCTTCTATTTTTCGTTGATGGGTTTAATCCTTTGTTGTGAAATTCAATACGAATTAAGATATTATTAGTATGCCCAATATATCTCTTGCAATCCTTGATTGATTTTAATATATATGTAAAATACATACCTCCTTACCATGCCCCGCAGATGCGGGGTACCAACTGCCTGCCCCGCCATCGGCGGTGGAGCTACGTCGGCATTATTTAGCATTTATTGAACCGATGACCTACTCCTTACCATGCCCCGCAGATGCGGGGTACCAACTGCCTGCCCCGCCATCGGCGGTGGAGCTACAACGGCAAATTTTTTTAAATATTTATTGCGCCTGCTTCTAATTTAAAAAAATACTGTCGCCAGCAGTACAAAAATAAAAATAAAATAAATATTACTAACTTAAAATTTATTAATTTTTCTTTTAAATGCGTCTAATTTTTTATTATCTGGATTAACTTCAGCTAACTTTTTATAAGCATCCCAGGCTAGGGCCTTGTCTTTTATAATTATACTGATTTCCAGCATTGTGTCAAGATAACGGGGGTTATTCGGCTCTATTTTTAAGGCCTCTTTAAGACTGCTGACGGCTTTCTTGTTATTATTCATCGCCTGATAAACCAAAGCCAAATTAAAATAAGTTTGAGCATTTTGCTTGTTTACATTTAATGATTTTAAATAATCTTCCTTGGCCTCTCTTAAATCGCCCCTCTCTCGCGCCACTAAGGCCAAATTGCTATAAGCATCTTCATCATCCTGCTTCAGCTTGAGAATATGCTCAAAAGTCTGTTTGGCTTCTTCATAATTTTTTTGCTCAAAATAAAGTAATCCCAGTTCCTTAAAGGCTTGAATGTTTCTACTGTCAACTCCAATAATTTCAATGTATTTTTTTTCCGCCGCCGTTAAGTCCTCTTGTTTTTTACAATCTTCTGCCTCGTTAAATAATTGGTCAATCTTTGGTTTAATTTCATCCGCTTTGATAGGTCTGTCTTGATAATCGCTTCTCAACTGGAGAAGTTTTGCCTGAAGCCAGCTAAAAAATTTAACTACTGTCGCCAATACTGGCCCGATCAACCGGAAGGCTTTTGACCACCATTTAATGACATTTCTCTTTAGCCGCGTGCCGATGATCCGCTCTTTGAACTTCGCCTCTTTTTCGGCCGGAATATTAGCAACATCCAAAGTGGCTAAAACTGAAAATTTTCTCACTACAATAACAATAATTACTGCCAAGCTGATTAAAATTATAATCAAAGGAATAATATCGTACATAATTTAATAATATCAATAAATTTCTATTAATTTTTCCAGTCTGATAAATTTTCTGGGCTAACTTTATTGGCGCTGCCAAATAGCTTCATCTTGGCGCCGACCACTTTGGCTATTGCCTCAATCGTTGGCTTGAGTAAATTTCTCGGGTCAGTTTCTTTTTTATTTTTGGCGCAAGCATTAATCAAGGTCTGACAAAAAGCTATTTTAATATCACTGCCGATGTTAATAATATTAACGCCCATTTTAATAGCTCTCTTAATTTTCTCTCCAGCAATGCCCGACCCGCCATGAAGCACAAACGGCTTTGCTACGGCCTGTTTTATCTTTTTTAATAAAACAAAATTAATGTCTTCGTTCTGGTAGACCCCATGCGCCGTACCAATGGCCGCGGCAATAGTGTCAACCTTGGTCTGGCGGACAAATTCTACTATTTCTTCAAACTTAGCTTGAGGTATTTTTTTTAATTTGCCGCTTAGATTACCGTGCCCACCGGCTATGGCGCCGACTTCGCCCTGAACCCAGACTCCCCGGCTATGGGCTAATTTAACTATCTGCTTGGTTAAATTAATATTTTCATCTAGCGGCAGGCTGGAAGCGTCAATATGAACCGAGGTAAAACCGGCATTAATACATTCGCTAATAACATTAAAACTCTGGCCATGGTCTAAGTGTAAAGCAATTGGCACGGTCGCGGCAATATTTTTGGCTACTGTTGATACTAAATGCGTCACCGGCTTTAAACCCATATAATTAACGGCGCTTTCGGAAACTTGAATAATGGCCGGCGACCTATATTTAACCGCGGCTTGGGCTACTGCTAAAACTGATTCAAAATTCGTTACATTAAAAGCGCCGACACAGTAGCCGCCAGCTTTGGCTTGTTTAACAATATTTTTAATGTGAACTAACATAAACTATTTACACGACTTATGCGTTTTAATAATTTTAGCTGATATTAATATGCTAATTAGCTTCTTAATTTCCAATATATAATACCCAATTTCCAATTAATGCCCAATGACAAATGCTAAAACATTAATTAGGCATTAGAAATTTTATTGGATATTGGAAATTGGTAATTGAAAATTTTTTCTTTTCTCAATTACTGCCAATTTTTTATTTAACTCGGACTGATGATTTTAAGATGTAAGTCCTGTTACTTAAATAATGTTTTTGCTATTTGATAAAATTCATCGGCCCCTAAACTGGCGCCGCCAACCAATAATCCATCCATGTTTTCTAAATTGTTAAAGCCCTTAATATTTTTCAAACTAATGCTGCCTCCGTAAATTACCCTAAAATTTTTGTTATTTACTTGCATGCCAAACATATCATTTAAAGCCAGCCTAATAATCTTATGGGCATATTCAGCCTCGGCCGGCTCTATGGCCATGCCCGTGCCAATAGCCCAAATCGGCTCATAAGCGATGATTATCACCTGCTCGCCGAAAATATCTATGCCGGATAAAGCTTGCTGCAGTTGGTCAACTAAAACAAAATCGCGCCGATCCGACCTCTTGTCTTCTAGGCTTTCTCCAATGCAGACAATAGGCGTTAAATTTTCCACTTCCAAAACCGCCCTGATTTTTTTATGAATCATTTCATAATTTTCAAACAAATAGCGGCGCCTTTCACTATGGCCTAAAATAACATAGCCACAACCGACTTCCGCCAGCATATTGGCTGATATTTCGCCGGTATAAGCTCCCCTATTTTCCCAAGAGACGTTTTGCGCCCCCAGCTTGATGGCGCTGCTTTTTAAAATTTCCGCTACCTCGGTCAAAAATAAAGCTGACGGACAGACGACGATCTTGCCTTGATCAAAACCAACAAATTCCTTTTTATATTCTTTAGTTAAACTAATGGTTTGCGCCAAATTCAAATTCATTTTCCAATTAGCAATAATTATTTCTTCTTTATTCATAAAAATAATTTTATTATATTAGACTGTCCTTATTATAACACTTATATTAAATTAATGACAAATTTCTCATGGCTACGCCAGATCTAGCAAAGCTACGACAATGACGAACGATATTTTAAATCAAAATGTAAATCTCAAAGTTAAAAATGACAATTAAAAATGTAAAATTATTTTTATTTTTTACCTTTTCTTGTATTCCATTTTGAATTTTATCCCGAGTTTTCGGGATCATTTTGCATTTTGAGATTTTAATTTTAAATTAACATATTTTTAACTTTTGACTTAATCTGCGGATGCTTAAAACATTTAAATCAAAAACTAAAAACTCTGATTATTATAAACCAAATCTACTAATTTCTTGGTCTGGTCAAAACGGGCGCTGTTGTTGGCTGCTCCCAAAACCACTGTAACGATTTCCTGGCCGCTATTATTAGTAAATTTACTTACTAAGCAATAGCCAGCAGCATTGATATGCCCGGTCTTGCCGCCCAGAAGACTAATGCCTTGTTGCGGGAAGTCGTCTAATAAAACGTTAGTATTATAGATAATTTTTTTTCTGCCTGCTCTAGTAATAAATTCGTATTTTTTAGTTAAACTGGCTTGGCTGATTTCGTTTTTGGCTAAAGCCAAATTAGTTAATAAAGCAATTTCCCTGGCAGTGGAAATATTATTATCATCAAGGCCGGCCGGGTCTTTAAATCTAGTATTCTTTAGGCCCAGGGACTGCATTTTGTCATTCATTTTGGCAACAAACTGCTCTTCGCTTAAACCAGTGGAATTGACTAAAGCAATGGTTGCGGTATTATCTGAACCAATTAAACTGAAATGAAATAAATCCTTAACTTTTACCTGTTCGCCGGTAAATAAATATATTTTACCGCCATCCCTCCTGTCTGCTTCTTTGATCTGGTAAATTTTTTCCCAGCCGGGATTATAATCTAAAAAGACTAAGGCGGTAGCCAGTTTAGTAATGCTAGCTATGGGCCAGGGCCGATCCGGCCGCTTAGCCAAAAGCAAACTGTTGTTTTGGCAATCCAGGACTGCCGCATTGCTGGCGGATAAATCCGGCTCCTGGGCTTGATTTTCTTCGCCTTTGACCGAGTTAAGCGGCAGTCTCATCATCGGCTGGTCTAATTGCGGCGGTTGCGGCAGTTCAGGTAAAGGCAACTGACTAACACGGGCTACGGCATTATTGACTACTTGACCTAATTGGCTACTACTTTCTGTTTGGGCCACCTGGCTGGCCGAAGTTATAAAAATTTGCTCGCTAACGCCTAACACTTTACCGCCGATTTCATCCTTTATTATTTCTCCTTGAGATAACAAAACAGCGCTGGCCGACAAACCAAAGTTAACCAGACGGGCGGAAATAAGTATGCTTAAAAATACCGATAGCAACATATATTACACATATTACACGACTTATGCACTTCCATAATTTTTGCCGATATTAATATGTCAATAAATTTCTTAATTTCCAATATCCAATTACCAATTTCCAATAAAATTTCTAATGTCCAATTTCTAATTAATATTTTAGCATTTGTCATTAAACATTCATTGGGAATTGGATATTAGGTATTGGAAATTTTTCTCTCGGCCACTATGAGCTATTTAAAATTCATAATAATAGTCTGATAATTTACCTGTATAAGTACAGAATCTTAATTATCTACCGCCATGACCTCGGCTTCCTTAAGCATTTTGTCTAAAGTGTCGTCCTGATGGAGCCGCTCGTATTCGGGCAAGTCTTTAATATCGTTAATGCCTAGAAAACGAATAAAATCCAAACTCACCGTATAATAAGTCTCGCCTTTTTTCTTGTCGTTTTTGGCTTCAATTAAACCGCGCAGCAACAAATTGCGCAAAATCAAAGCGCAATTAACTCCTCTGATTCTGTCTAGATTAATTTTTGAGATTGGACCGCGATAAGCAATAATGGTTAAAGCCTCCAAACTGGGTCTAGTTAATTCTCCGGTAGTTTCGTCTTTAATAAATCCTTGAATTAATCTGGCATTAGTCGGAGCACTAACCATCTGATATTTCACGCCTTCCTTAATTACCTGAATGCCGCCTAGCTTGGCCTTATAGTCTTCAATTAATTCATCACCAGCAACTTGTATTTCTTTGGCTTCAGATTTGATTAAATTAGCCAATTGCTTAACTGTCATTGGCTTAGCGGAAATAAATAACAACGATTCTATTTTAGACTTGATAGAGCCCATAATTTTTTTGCTAGACTGTCTGAAAACTAATAAACAATTACCTTTTGTCATTTCGACCCCGCATTTTGCGGGGGAGAAATCTTTAATACTTTGTGTGCAGTATTTAATGTTTTGTTATAGCGCAAAATATTAAAGATCTCTCCTCCCCCTCCGCCCCGCAAATGCGGGGCGGAGGGGTCGTCGAGATGACAAAACAGAATTTTTGGACAGTCTGGCTATAGGATTTTATTCATGTCGTGCTAATTAATGCGAATTAATTTGCATTAATTAGCTTCAATTTGTATTACTAATTCGCGTTATATCTATCTCGCCAAACAAATCGCCTTGAGCAACAGAAATATCCCGCTGTTTTATCAACTCCAGTAAAGCCAAAAAGCTAACAATTATTTCTGTTTTATTTTTGGCGCTGGCTAAAACTTTGCTAAAACTAACCTTGAGCCGATTAATTAAGATTTCTTGAATTGCTAAAATTTTTTCTTCAATATTTATAGTATATTCCAGGGTTTTTTCTTCCAGTTGAATAAAAGGCGCTATTTTACTGATTAAATCCCTAAAGGTTTGTGCTAAAATTTTAGCGGTTAAACTCTTAGGCGGCGAAAAAATTTTGGCCTTAGCTAACAACGCCCGACGGTTAAACTCGCGGGCAAACATAAATTTCTTTTTACTGATTATCTGGTCAATAACTTTGGCTGCTGCCAGAAATTCCTGATACATTCTTAACTGCTCCTCAAACTCTTCAATTTCCGCTTCTTCTTCGGGATATAAATATGGCAGTAATGCTTTAGATTTAATTAGCAGCAGCTTGGCGGCGACTACTAAAAAATCAGCCAAATCATCTGGTTTGATTGTTGGCGAATTCTTAATCTCTTTAATATACTGGTCGGTAATTTTCGCTAAGCTTACCTCCGTAATATCCATCTCTTCCTGCTCAATCAGCTGTAAGAGCAACCCTAACGGCCCGGCAAATTTGTCAATCTTTATGTGCATAACGAATTATCACGAATTCATCTCGAATTAAAACGAATTAAAAACGAATTTTATAATATTTCTATATCGGGATTTATTATTCTTTTATAAGTTAAGCTATGGCTTCTGAAATTTACCAAAATTCCCAATAATAGCTTCTTAGCTTTTAAATACGCTAAAACTTGCCTGACGTCATTATAGGAAAAATGATTAACTGTTTTTAATTCGACTATTATCTTATTTTCAACTAAAAAATCTAAAATATATTTGCCTATTATTTTGTCTTGAAAAATTAAATTAATAATCAGTTCCCTCTGGTAATTAATATTTCTTTTATCAAAAGCCAAGCATGTTGCTCTTTGATAATACTTTTCTTGATATCGATTTCCTAATTCTCGATGAACTTCGAATAAAGCGCCCATTATCTGATAACTTAAATCAGGATAAACGATTTTATTCTGTTGATTTTCAACAAAATTTCTCCTTACAACCTCCATAACAAAATTCGTTTTAATTCGTTTTAATTCGTTTTTTTAATTCGAGTTTAGCCTTCTTCTTAATGCCGAAGTCGCCCAAAATCGCGTTCTCTAATTTAATAAAATCTTTAACCGCCATTTCTATGGAGTGATTAAAACTGCCGGAGGAAAAAACCGCCTTTTTGACTTTGGCTAAATTCTTGTCCATTAGCACCGGTAATTTATGGAATTTGCCAAAAGCGCTCATGGCGCCGGCCTTAATCTTTAATAAATTTTCCATCACCTTTTCGCTGGGAATTTTGACGGCTTTAACCGGCTTGCCGGAAAATTTAGCCACAACTTTAGCCAGCTTCTTAAAGTCTAAATTGTGATCAGCCGGAATTAAAGCCAAATAATAATCTTTGCCAGCCAAAACCAAAAGCGACTTAGCGATTTCGCTTAATTTCTTTTTCATGGTAGCGGCCGCATCATAAGCCGTATAAACCGTTTTATGCTCCAACAAATTGTGCTTAATGCCCGCTTGCTTTAAATAAGCAATTAATTTCTGCGGTGGTTTAATTTTTTGCGCCATAAGTTTAAAGTTAAAAATTAATAAATCAAAAATTTTATATCACTCCAAATGCGCTTGGCAGGCAAAATTAAAACCATAAAAATAATTTTGCCAGGATTGATCTGTGGATTGGTAAATATTATCAAAAGCAAAAAAATCAGCTAAAACTTCGCGCAAACGCAAAAGTTCCCTTAACCGCTGCTTATTTTTAGGGTCAGCGATGGTTAAATCTAATAATTCCAAAGCGCGCTCAAAAGCCAAACGGCTATATTCCTCCCGGCCTTTATTTTTCCAGTTAATCGCTCGTCCCGCCTCGCTGCCGATATTAGCCATCTGCTCTAAAAATGAAAATTTCTGCCAGCGGCCGGCGGCTAATTGTTTATGTTGCTGGGCCATCTGCAATAAGTTTATCTGTAATTTTTTTAATCTTTTCTCTGATTGCCGGATCAGTCACACCGCGGCTGCGATTGTTCTGCGCTGGACGCAAATTTATCATAGAATCAAACTCAATAAAACTTTCGCCTGGCTCTGCCGGATAAATATTAATACCCCACAGGTCTGCCTGTTTTGAGCCATTGGCCAAAAGCAACGCCTCTTCGTCAGAGTGCAATTCACCGTCAATGGCCATAATTTCTTTTTCCGTGTCAACCACGGCTTTAACTAAATTGCCAAATAAATTTTTTGCCAGCAACTTTAATTCAGCAAGCGATATTTTATCTTTAATGATTTTCATACCCCGATTTTATTACGAAATTTTATTATACCCCTATTATGGGACTGTCGCCAAAAGGTCGCCAAAAATTTATAATGGCGAATATTGGCGTTATAAATTTATTTTGGCGTTAATTAGCGACATCCCCATTATACCGCAAATTTTATTTTCAGGCAAACTAAAAAATTACTTAATATTAGCTAAGTTTATTACTAATTTTTCAAAAATAAAACCGGCCGATTCGCAATTAGCGAACGGGCCGGGTTAAAGGTACTGTTATGATTTCCAGCCAAGTTTAATGGCTTTTTCCGGATCTGTCTCATGCAACTCTTTTATAAACTGCTGTCCATGACCGAGTTCCAGATTTATCGGTTTACCCTCCTGACAATAAGGACATTCAGCCGCCGGGAAATTATCCATGTTAACATTCAATAATGCGTCTACGGTTACGCCGATTAACTCCTCCGCGGCCTTTTTATCCGCACTACGGTTGCAAAGCGCAAAGCAACTAACCACTTTTCCGCCAGATGTTTGAACCGCTTTCACCGTCGCGGCAGCTGAAGCGCCAGTATTAAGAACATCCTCTACCACCAAGACCCTCTTGCTAGCGACTTTCTTGGGGTAACCGCGTTTAAGTACACGGCCATCAAGATCAAGACTTTCATCAGCAAATGTCGCCACAATTGAATTATCACCCGTAAATCGCCTCAACCACTCGGTCACACGATTAGCCACTAATACCCCGCCAACCGTTGGTCCGCAAACCACATTAACCCCCCAATCCCTGGCTTTAAAAGCAATCTCCTTGCATAGTAGGGAAAGCTGATCAGGATCAACATAAACGTCGTCCTTATTGACATAGGCCTTGCCGTGACCGCCCTTGGTATAAACGAAATGATCATTGTCGTAGATTGCTTTCATCCTGCCAAAAATCGCTAGAATATCTTCCCTGCTTAACGGTCGGTATCCGGCGGCTATAATTTCTCCGGCCGCCCGGCGAGCATTGGCCAAGGGGTCGCCTTTGCGCAAATCTGAACCAATAACGATATAGCTGGCGCCGTTAGCCATGGCTTGACCCGGCGTGGTTACGCGCTTTTGCGTTCCCAAATCAGAGCCGGCAAACCTTATTCCCGGATTGATGACGATGAAATCAGAATTAATGGCAAGCAATTCGGTAGTTTCTTTCGGGGAGCAAACAATAGCGCGCACCCCTGCATCTGAAGCCATTTTGGCCCAGCGTAAGACCACTTCTTTTGGCGTTCCTTGGATGCCCAGCTCGTCAAGTTCGGCCTGTTCTAGGGATGTCAGTACTGTAACTGCAATAACCATGGGCACGTCAGATCCTTCGCTAAAATTGTCTCTCACTGCCTTAACTGCAAGTTTCAATGCCTCTTTACCAGCCGAGCAATGAACTGTAAAACCGAGTATTCGTCCCTGGCCGTATTTTGCCACCTCTTTGGCTGCCCCGGCTACCGTAGCCGGAATGTCGCCGTACTTAAGGTCCCACATAATTCTGTAAGGCGTTTCCTCGAGCACATATTTGACGACCGGTTCGCCGGTTAAGAGCACATGCGTGAGCAATTCCATGCCCAGCTTTATTGCTCCGATTTCTCCCAGAAAAGCTGCTAGATAGCCTTGCAACTCTTGTAGGGACCCCACATCCGCCGCGAAAATAATTCTGTCTTTTGGTTCCATCTTCCTCTCCTTTCTTTAAAAGTTAGTATTACCATTCAAAAATCTTTATCCTGTCTGCTGAAATTTCCGGCGCATAACAATTACGACAAGATGTCGCTTTTACTTTCTAACTGTCTTCCATAAGGCAAAATAATCCTCCTCCATCTGCGCCAGCATTTTTATAACTTGTTTGGCATAATACCGCCCGGCACGAAGACCGCTATCTTCTGTCCGGTCGGGTTCAAGGACGCTCATGAGCATGGTAAAACGCTCGCCAAACTTGGGAATTGTCCCATAACTATCCTGACCGTCGCCCCGGAGATAAAGGCACATCACTTTACAATCCGGAACATCTTTAATAAAACGCCCTACGCCGTAAGAGAAATCTTTTGTATTCACCTGGCCAGTGCGGGAACGCGTTCCCTCTGGGAAAATCATCAAATTCTGTTTTCTGCTCAAGATATAGGCGCATTTATCAAGCGTCTTTTTCATCTCCGCGCGATCGCCGCCACGATTAACAGGGATGCACTTGCCCAGATAGCAGAAGATAGATAAAAGAATATTCCGCTGAAAATTATCTCGTTCCGGTAAATTCCAGGGAATCGCTCGATAGTGCCTTAGGTGAGCATATAGCGAGATAGTGGCATAGACCAAGATCGCAGAATCAATCATCGTTAGGTGGTTGGCGCAGATAATCCAGGGACCTTGATGCCTTTTTAATTCCAAGGAATATTCTTGTCTAATCCTCTTTAAATCCCTTACCCGATACCCCATCGCTTTAAGGGCGATGAAATACAGCGGACCAATAATAAAAATCGCCAGCCAACCCAGCATGGATTGTAATTGCAAAAATCTAGCCGCGGTTTTCATTCCTAATTCCTCCTTTTTCTTTTAATGTTACCGCTTAAAAACATATTCTGTTTGCTCCATCTTAGTGAAAAAATTTTCAAAGAGCAAAACTATTAAAAACCCAAGGCTAATACCTCCTTGGGCTTTAGTTAATTTAAAACTATCAATTATTTTTTGTCAAGTTTTGTCAAGTTTTTTGTCAAGTTAATCGACTTGTTGCTAATCTAATTTAGGGAGCTGGCACAACTGGCTTTACTTTTACCTCACTAACAGTCCGAGCGGTCTGCTTCAAGCACTGATAACCGGC
>Ga0210031_1001150_pt1 | contig 15893 bp, 13 predicted proteins | sample CryGeyCG2014_080_FD_185455 | JGI IMG/M metagenome (GOLD analysis project Ga0210031, IMG submission 185455) | Groundwater microbial communities from aquifer - Crystal Geyser CG03_land_8/20/14_0.80 (SPAdes) (version 2) | ecosystem: Environmental > Aquatic > Deep subsurface > Groundwater | place... | reverse complement strand
TCCAAACGAGTCATTTATATGGAACATAACTCTAAAGATTAACCAAAATGCGTCAATTGGAGATGCCGGTAATACAGTTACTGTAACTCCGTATGCAAACATGACGCAAGGAACAGATGTATCATCAGATGTATTATTCCGGATAAACGCGAAGCGAATAGACAATGAAACATGCACGGCAAATTATGAATGTCAAAACAACAACTGCATGAATGATGGAAAATGTCATCCAAGCAGTTGGGAATGCGTTAATGCAAATGCAGAATACAACTCAACGCATTACTGCGATGCAAATCATAAGATACAAAGCAAAAAGGCAAATGACAATTCCTGTTCTCAAAATTATGAATGTCAAAATGGCAATTGTTTGAACAATTCATGCAAACCATCAACATGGCAATGCACAAATAATGGAACGAGCATAAATACGACACATTACTGCGATGCAAGTCATCAAATTAAGACAAAGAAAGCAGAGGATAACACCTGCACAGCAAATTACGAATGCACAAACAACAACTGCATGAATGATGGAAAATGTCATCCAAGCAGTTGGGAATGCGTTAATGCAAATGCAGAATACAACTCAACGCATTACTGCGATGCAAATCATAAAATACAAAGCAAAAAGGCAAATGACAATTCCTGTTCTCAAAATTATGAATGTCAAAATGGCAATTGTTTGAACAATTCATGCAAACCAGTAACATGGCAATGCACAAATAATGGAACGAGCATAAATACGACACATTACTGCGATGCAAGTCATCAAATTAAGACAAAGAAAGCAGAGGATAACCCCCCTGCACAGCAAATTACGAATGCACAAACAACAACTGCATGAATGATGGAAAATGTCATCTAAGCAGTTGGGAATGCGTTAATGCAAATGCAGAATACAACTCAACGCATTACTGCGATGCAAATCATAAGATACAAAGCAAAAAGGCAAATGACAATTCATGTTCTCAAAATTATGAATGTCAAAACGGCAATTGTTTGAACAATTCATGCAAACTATCAACATGGCAATGCACAAATGCCGGAGCAAGCATAAATTCAACGCATTACTGTGATTCAAGTCATCAAATTAAGACAAAGAAAGCAGATGATAACACCTGCACAGTAAATTACGAATGCACAAACAACAACTGCATGAATGATGGAAAATGTCATCCAAGCAGTTGGGAATGCGTTAATGCAAATGCAGAATACAACTCAACGCATTACTGCGATGCAAATCATAAAATACAAAGCAAAAAGGCAAATGACAATTCATGTTCTCAAAATTATGAATGTCAAAATGGCAATTGTTTGAACAATTCATGCAAACTATCAACATGGCAATGCACAAATGCCGGAGCAAGCATAAATTCAACGCATTACTGTGATTCAAATCATCAAATTAAGACAAAGAAAACAGATGATAACACCTGCACAGTAAATTACGAATGCACAAACAACAACTGCATGAATGATGGAAAATGTCATCCAAAAGATTGGAATTGCGTTAATGCAAATGCAGAATACAACTCAACGCATTACTGCGATGCAAATCATAAAATACAGTCAAAGAAGCAAAACGGAGGAACATGCAATGGCAATTATGGATGCATTAATAATGATTGTATGAGTGGAATCTGTGGAGGGGTGCCTGATTTGTATGCTGGTGTTTCTATGCCTCTTAATGGAAAACAAAATCAAAATATCTCAATAAACGTAACAGTTAAAAATAATGCAGGTATTTGTGTTCAAGAATTAAAAAATGTTAGTGTTTTATTTAAAGCAGTTCTTAATGAAACTATTGTAAAAAACGAGACAAAATATACAAATATGTTAAACAAATATTCTGAGCAATTATCATTTGATTTTATTCCAACTAATTTTGGAAATTATACAATTGAGATTATTGTTGACTCTTTGAATGTTGTTGCTGAAAGTAACGAATCAAATAACAATGTGTCAAGGAACATATCTGTTGAGGAAGAAGATTACAATTTTATGTTAATAGTTGTGGATAACATAACAAATGAACCAATAGAAGGAGCAATTGTTTATGCCAACGGGACAGCAATTGGACAAACCAAAATAAATGGCATATTTACCTATAAATTGCTGCAGGGGGATTATGGAATAATGATTGCGAAAGATAAATATGTCAACTATTTTGAAAAAGTAAATATAAGCGGAAAAGCGCAGATAAATGTAGGATTATATAGAAAAGTTTATAATTTATTTGATTCTTTAGGGTATGAAATATTTACAAACACCACAAATGTTCCCGGATATATTCAGAATGTTTATTGTTGTATACGTGATGACTGGAAGAGATGGTATCCTGACACCTGCACGGCCAATAGTAGTAAATGTAGTTGTCCAAGCGAAGTAACAAATTATTATCATTGCTATAATGTAGGAGTACGAGACGGTCTTAAAACAATTCATCCAAATGAGATACAATTACGGATGTATTCTTACACTCATCCAAATCACTACTTTTATAATTATACTACCTACAACAACTCATTTTTGGATATAGAAAATTATGGATTTACCGCAAAAAAATTTGTTCCCGAATTTTCATCAAAATATACAAAGGAAGATGTTGCAAAAGAACTGATGAGGAATATTGTTAACAAATATATTAAAAAATATGACTATGATTGTATTGGGAAATATCAGGATGGGAAATGCGAAGCGTGGCACGGTTCAGATTACGAAATTATAAACAAAACAGAAGGTGTTTGTGAAGATTGGGCAGTATTAACTGTTTCATTTGCATCATCTTATGGTTTGCCTGCAAGATATGTGATTGTGGATAAAGAAAATGGCGGACACGCACTTTTAGAGGTTTTTAATGTAACTGGTGATGGAACATGGGTGCATCTTGATACATTGTGGAATGAATTTAATAATCCTTTGAGATATGCAAATTCTAACGGAGATAATTGGCCTGGAGATGTAATGACCGCGTGTGCATATTATCCAAACGGAAGTGTAATGGAAGATATCACTTCTAAATACAGTATAACACACACCTCTGGAAATTGTTATAGTTATCCTAATAGGGCGTATTATGGAATATCAAATGTTTCAAATAATACACAAAATTTTGTTGGACTTGGTTCTTTGCCTCAAAATTTTGTTGGACTTGGTTCTTTGCCTCAAAATTTTACTCCTGGGAATAGCACCTACCAGGTAACAATAAAAACAAATGCTACAGCAGAATTTAACGCAATAATGCAATTAAGTTCAACAAGAACAAATGAAATAAATGCAAAATACAACAATGGAACTTTAAGTTACGCCGAACTAAAACAGGAAATAATTAACACTGTTGGATTGCAAAATACAACCTCAATAAATTTAACAACATACAATTTAAATGACACATCAAAGCAAATAATATTAAATAGCGTCTTTGATGTACAAATCGTGAATTATACATTTAGTCACAACTTTGTAACCTCACACTTTGATCAACTAAAATACTTTGTTAATTCTGATGTGGATGTTGAATTTGTTAATCCTTCTCCGAATAATTTTGAAAATGGTCTTGAATGGAATTTTGATGCAAATAATCCGGGTTTGCATGAAATAAGAATCTACCTTACAAAGCCAAGGACTTATTTTGTTCTGCATAGTGGTGTTTCAGAATCAAAAGTTAGAGAAATGCTTGCAGTTGTTGTTGCAAATAAAGTAAATGGTACGGTGATTACAAAAGATGAAATTGGAAATATCTCAAATGCGGATGTAACATACATTTTGGGTGGTTATTTTGAAATAAGTTCAGAGCAGGAAAGACAAATTCAAAACAGAAGTAGGGAAACATACAGAATAACCGGAAGCGATGTGTTGCTATCAAAACGACTTGCATCTATGTTCTGGCAGGATACATCAAATGCTATAATAGTTCATCCTAATAATTACAACGAAGTTGAACAGGCAAGGAATTATGCAATTCAACAAAAATTACCTTTAATTTTGACCAACAAACTATTAAATGAAGATATATGCAACCAGGATACCGAATGTGAGAGTAATCATTGCGTTCATAATGTCTGTCGTTCAACATCGCCTTTCTGCGGAGATAATTTCTGCGACCCCGGTGAGAATGCTACAAATTGTCCGGTGGACTGTGAAAAAGCAACCGACATCTTTGATGCAGTTGAAATGCTTGAATATTTAAGCGGACAAAAAAATTTACAAAATTTAACTCATGAAAAGGCATATTATAAACTTGCTGTAAGTGATAGCGATGACATAAATTTATTTGATGTCTTTGCTTTAATTGACAACATCGTTGCAGGAACTTAGGAACTTGACAAAAATGCTCTCTAACATTAAAACCAGAATTTTATCTGAATTAAGAAAATTTGACAAAAACGCATCGTGCGAATTTTCAGAACATTGTGACTTCACTTCAACACTCGCATTTAAGCTCGCAAAGAAACAAAATAAAAATCCGGCAAATATCGCAGAAGAAATTGTCCATAAAATTTCATATGATCTAAAAGATGCTGTTAAAGTTAAGGCAGTTAATGGTTACTTAAATTTCTACCTGACAGATAAATTTTACTCTGAAATTTTACCTGAAATTCCGGATTTTAAATTTGAGAAACAAGAAAAAATCATTTAAATAGACCCGCAAAAGCAGATAAATTTTAAATTAGAAGATGCGTTAAATTTTGAAGGTGATACGGCATGCTACATTCAATACGCTTATGCAAGGATATGCAGAATAATTGAAAACAGATTATTCCAAAATTTCGTTACCCGCAAACCTCCAAAGATGTGCTAATATCTTTTTTTACAAAAATTTAGAGTTAAATATTGAAAATGAAATATAATCTACTTTCTTTTTGTGTATAACCATCTAATCAAGTTTAAAGTATTCTTTCTTATCCAATTTCTTCTTTTAATAGTACAAATCAAAGAATTTAAAAAGATTATTGCCTAATTGGAAAGGTCGATGACATAGGTTACCCTTTCCAATTTAGATGGTCGATGACATAGGTTACAGTTTTTATAAATTCTTGACCTCATATTTCATCTTTTTTACCTGTTTGAATTTTTTACCATCTTTTGCTTTGTAGAAAACTATTAAAAAATGTTTGACTACATCTATCGTAACCCATACTCTTTCCCCCACATATCCCTTGTCGATCATGATTTCTTCATTAAGCATTTCAATTTTTCCATTGTTTTTTATCTCTCTGATGAAATGTATCCCGCAGGTATTTATCTCAAACCTTTTAGGGTTGAATTGAAAGTTTTTATCAAGTTTTCGTGAGAGTATATTTTTCAAGTTTTTGTTTTTTAATTTCCACTGTTGCAACTTGTTATGATTATTTTCAAATTTTTTGACTTCTTGCCTTACATTCTCTTCTGATTTGAATTGTTTCCTTGCCCAGAAGTTTTCTGAAAATAACTTAACAAACTCTTCAATACCTCCTTTCATCCATGGTCTTCTTGGTGCTGTAAAAATAGGTTCTACACCAACATGTAACAGGAATTTAATGAATCTGCTGGCAAACCTTTTGTAACACCAATTGCCAAGAAACGATGTTGCATTGTCTATTTGGAGATATTTAGGTATGTCTCGTTTTTTGAACAATTCAATGAAAAATGAGATCACATAATCCATTGATTTTGTAGCAGATATATCTACAACAACTTCTCCACTTATCGTATCTTTAACACAACCCACATATATTTGTTTATTGCTTCCTTTAAGATATAACGGACCCTTGAAATCAAAGTAATAGAATTCATTAATTTTTGTAGGGATAATTTTTCTATATCGCTGTTTTGAATGAACCCGTTTATATCTCTTCTTTTTCTGAACCCGTAATTTGTTCTCACGAATTACTTGTTTGATTACATATAACTTTGGAATTTTATCATCAGAGTAACCAAGTTCGCTAAATTTGTGTCTGATAGCATCTACGCCAACACAAGAATATTCATAACCCATTTTTTCGCCAGACATTAACTCTTTTCGTATTGCTATGATCTTTGCCTCAATCTATGGTTTGGTCTTGTTTGCAATAGTTTTTGGTTTTCTAAATTCTTCTTTATACCAATCGTTTTTCTTTCTCTGAAAGCGTTTCCTCCATTTATAAAACCATTTACGGGAACACCCCCATTCGCTTGCATATATTGGTTGGTTTTTCACCTGATAGATGCGCATTTATGGCATCAATGCGTTTTTGTTCTTCCTTAGAAATATTTGTTGTATCCATTTGATGTAATTTAAAATTACATCAAATATACAGAAGTGTTACCTATGTCCCCGACCTATTTTTTCAAAAAATCTGTAGAAAAAACTGTAACCTATGTCCCCGACCTTTCCAACAATTGCTTGTGAGATTGATATATGTTTGAATAGAACCAGTGTGGTATTGAAATTTTGGAAATGTTTTTTTAATATCTTCATTTTTGTTAAGTTTGAATAGAACCAGTGTGGTATTGAAATAATAAAAACTTCTTATTTGTTTGTTTTTTGTTGTCAGTTTGAATAGAACCAGTGTAGTATTGAAATTTCTTTTTGATAGAAAATGCTATAGGTGTTTGTCGGGGGTTTGAATAGAACCAGTGTGGTATTGAAATGTATGGTGACATCTGTGTTCGACCACCTCGGGTGTTTTGTTTGAATAGAACCAGTGTGGTATTGAAATTATCCATCTTATCCACCTCCCAATCACCGTTTATAAGTTTGAATAGAACCAGTGTGGTATTGAAATTATTATTATTATTATTATTTTTTTTGTCATCACACTTACAAGTTTGAATAGAACCAGTGTGGTATTGAAATAATTTGTAAGTTTGTTGTGTCTGTTGCTGTTCCTATGTTTGAATAGAACCAGTGTGGTATTGAAATGAATTTTATTGTGTCTTCTTTTTTCTTGTCTGATTTGAGTTTGAATAGAACCAGTGTGGTACTGAAATTTTCTAATAGAAGAGGTAAATCAAAATCACTTCCACTTTGAATAGAACCAATGTGTTACTGAAATTTCACTCTGCGATTTCTACACCCCATGAATAGACCGCTCCGTTTAAACTTATTATCTTTTTTCACATTTTCATTTTCATTTTCATTTTCATTTTCATTTTCACAAAATATACCCTCTTGCATCTTCAATTAAGCCAAATCCCGAACATAAATTTTTTGTATCGGTCTCAATGCCTTCTATAGATATATTTCCAACCTCACATAAGTATTCAATATAAGTAAAAAGGCCGATTTTTTCAAATATAAATTTATGCGAAGCATAAGCTTTTAAAGAAACAGAAATCTTGCCTTTATCTGCTGTAATGAGCCATTGCTGGTTCTTTTTTCCTGATTTCTTTATACTTAAATTTTTGAAAAGGTATGTTTTATCTTTTGAGTTATCGTAAAATTCAAGCACAGACCGTATCTTGTGCTCAAATAGTAATATTTCAATCCTTGGCTCAAAGTAAGTCAATACAGAACCATCTGAGAATACGATTCTTCCCCAGTACCATGGAACAAACGGACCGATTACAACAACTTTCTGGACATAGCATTTTCCGGTGAAATTTTCTCCGTTTAATGTCCCGGTAAAATCAAAGTACATGTTTATTAAAGCAAAACCGGCAAGTAACTTAAAATATTTGTTGAACTCAAACGACTTTGAATTATCTTCTGGTTTTGTTATTTTGAAATTTGCAATTTCTTTGTTCCTTTTGGACAGAGTAAAGGAATAATCCGGAAATTTTCCATTATAATGGACATTATTTTGTTTGCTGGAAACCATAATCCCATCGGAATTTATTGATATTGAACATTTGTCTTCTAGGATTAAATTTTTCCTGTCGGTATAACCCCATACAGTTATGTACCCGTTTCTTCCTTCGCATTTTCTAAATATTATTTCTTTATTATTAACTTTTATAGACTCGCTGGTATGTCCAAACATTACGAGGAGTTGTCTTTTGTCTTTGGGTTTTGTTGATACATAAGTCATAAACCAATACTCTTTCCCTGTAGGAGGTAAATCTTCAAAACAAAAAAAGACAGGGTCAATTTCCTGTGCTGACGTTTTTGTTTTTTTAAGTTCCACCAGGGAATTATACTTTGAATTAATCTGTTTTATTTTTTCTTTTAAGTACCTTTTTTCAATATCTGACAAAATCCGGATATAATTATCCGCGGTATTAAACAGATAATCTGTTATTTTTTTATTTTCATCAGCCATTTTAAAATTTATTGAAAAATATGAAGGCGAAGCGAAGTTATTTTAAAATTTAACTGTGAGGTAGCTTTTTTCTGCCAGTTTTCCTAAATTTACTTCAAAAAATTCATAAATTTTCCCGCATCCATCCACCCTTCTGCATATTCAAGTGCTATGATTGCTCCTATAAAATTCCCGTTATTGTAAAAATAAACCGCATCTTTGTAATAATTCATAGCCATTTCGTAAAATTTCCTGCTCTCTTTTGTATTCACCGTCAGTGTTAAATTTTCAAAGAGGGCTTTTGCCTTGTTCAGATATCTTTCGGCTCTTTCATTTACCCCGTCATGAACATCGGCGTACATTTTAATTTTTAATTATTTTGTTAAATTTTAATTTTATTTATTTAATTTTAATTGTGATATTTTTAATTAAAATGAAACTTTTAGTAAGCGTCAGGAATGTGCTTGAGGCGATAAACGCGATAGAAGGAAAAGCAGATATAATAGATGTTAAAAATCCAAAAGAGGGCTCACTTGGTGCATGCACACCAAAAACAATAAAAGAAACAGGAAAAATTTCGCATAACTATAATTTATTATGTTCAGCAGCGATCGGTGATGTTCAGCATGTAGGGAATGCGTCTCTTGCCGCTCTTGGTGCAGCGATATGCTGTGTTGATTATATTAAAGTCGGGTTAATGACCGAAAGCACTGCACCCGCTGTTTCAATTATGAAGGCAGTAACTAAGGAAGTAAGCAGTTATAAAAATTTTTACGGCGAAAAGATAAAGGTTGTTGCAGTGGGATTTGCTGACTGGTATCTGGCAAATACATTTCCTGTTGAGGAACTATACAACATCGGACTGGCAGGCAACTGTGATGTCCTGATGATAGATACTGCAATAAAAGGCGGAAAAAATTTATTTGATTTTATGAAAAAAAAAGAGGTTGCGGACTTTGCCAGAACCGCCAGTGACCTGGGGTTTGAAGTTGCGATTGCCGGTTCGCTGAGAAATAAAGAAATTTCCGTTCTGAGAAACATATCCGAAATAGACATAATTGGCGTCAGAAGTGCTGCCTGTGGAAATTTTGACAGAAACGGAGAAATAGACAAAAACAGGGTAAAGGAACTGAAAGAAAATTTAGAACAGGGAACAAAAGAAATAACAAATTTATAAAAAAAAAGAGAAAAAAACAAAAATAAAAAGATTTTATGTGTCATAAGTGCTATAAGTGTTAAAGGTGATTTTTACCCGGGACATCAGAATTGGGATTTTTTTATGTAATTTATCGTAATATCTCCCATAAAACCTGAGTTTCCCACCCCAGCGTAAAAGTTTGGGCGTAATTTTTAAATCCCAAAGATTTAAAAAGATACGAACGAAGTGAGCGTATTTTTGTTTTTAAGCATAATTAATTTTGTAAATTTTTAAAATTACTCGTCCATTTTTTGATGGTGGGAAAGAAGGGATAAAACAAGTTAAACAAAATAAAATAATAAATTTAAAAAATAATAAATTTAAAAAAATAAAAAAATAAAATTTTCATCCTGCTTAAAACTTAGGCATTTTTATATTAGAAGGGCGGCTTTTCCAAAGTTATTTCTATTGCAGATACCTTTGAGGGTCCCCTTTGCTTTGCATGCTCTTCTGTTTCCCCCGTTTTTGCTCTTGCAGGTACTTCTTCTGTCTTAATTACTATGTTCTTTATAACCGCGTTTGGCAAATATTTGTTTCGGACAACCTCAACAATATCAATTGCCGTACTCATTGATCTCCCCCGTGCTTTTACAACAACGCTGTTTGTTTTTGTAAATTGCGTCATTACTGCCAAAACATAAGCCATAAGTTCTTTCTTTCCGACAAAGACATTATTATTTTCTTCCATATTGCTTTATTAAGTTTTGTTTGTATTGTTTATTTGATTTCAAACTTTTTGCCCTTTCTATTGCTAAGTCCTCTGCAACATCGTTTTGTTTGTATTGTTTATTTGATTTCAAACCCAGCCGACATTCAGTTCTCAACGGTAATCGCTCCCTCAGAACAAACACCTTCACATGCGTTACAACCTAAACATTCGCTCATGTCATTTATTATTTTTGCTTTGTTTTCATTAAGTTCAAATATCCCGGCCGGGCACGCATCTACACAGGCACCACATCCAATACACTTTGCCTCATCTATTTTTACAGTCGCCATTTTTTCGTAGTTTATTTAATTTTTGTCTTTAATTAACAATTAGTATTTATATATTAAATCAAAAGTTTCCCAACTCATTAAATTATTAAGATTAAACCTATAAATAATCTCAAGAATTTATACAAAAGATTTAAATCCTGGTTTTAGGAAATATTTTCACAATTTTAAAATCAACAGATTTTCAATCTTATTTTAAATTTCATTAGAAATTTTAAATCTCCGAACAACAGCGAGGTGATTTGTTAATGGAGTAAACTGAAATGGGAAACTTTTGTTAAATTTATTTAGTGTTCATCCACAAAGTATAAAATTTTGAAAAAGTCTTAATTTTTTCAAGGTAAATTTTTGTGTTTTTAACAATTTAAAAATCTTACAGATTTTCAGTAAAATTATGAGTTTATGGATGGACACTATTTATTAAATAATTTCCATTCATAATAAATTACACATAATAAATTGTATTATGAAAAAATTATGAAAATTATGAAAACATTATGAAAAGATGAAAATCGGGATTTGTGATACCACCTTCGCAATGGTAGATATGGGAAAAATAGCAGTTGACGAAATCAAAAAATATTGTACTGCAAGGATAATTCGTTATACTGTTCCGGGAATGAAGGATTTGCCTGTTGCATGTAAAATTTTACTTGATAAAGAAAACTGCGATATTGCAATGGCTTTGGCAATGCCTGGAAAAATGCCAATAGACAAACAATGCGCTCACGAAGCATCAACAGGGATAATTTATGCCCAGTTATTAACAAACAAGCATATTATTGAGGTCTTTGTTCATGAAGATGAGTGCGATAATAAAAAGGATTTGTTTAAACTGGTGGAGGGGAGAACAAGGGAGCATGCAATAAATGTTGTCCATTTATTATATCACAAGGAGCGGTTAATAAATCAGGCAGGAACGGGACAAAGACAGGGATTTGAGGATGTCGGAGCGATAAAGCAATAAATTCTGATAATATTTTTAAATTTTTAATATTTTTAAAATGGATAAATTAAAAGCAGGAATTTTAGGAGCAACAGGCATGGTGGGACAAAGGTACATACAATTTTTACACAGACATAAATTTTTTGAAATTGCTTCGTTAATGGCATCTGAAAAGAGTGCCGGAAAGAAATATAAAGACTGTGCGAAGTGGTATCTTGACTTTGACATACCCGAAGAAATTTCCGATACGGTTGTTGATAAAATTTCCATAGACAACATAAAAAAACACAAACTTGATCTGGTATTTTCTTCCCTTCCAGGAGACATTGCATTCTGGGAGGAAAAATTTGCCGCGCAAATTCCTTTATTCAGCAAGGTTTCAAAGCACAGAATGGACAATGATGTTCCGCTTATCGTTCCAGAAATAAACCAGGAACACTTTGGAATCATAAAACATCAAAAAAAAAGCAGAAATTTTAACGGTTTTATAGTTACTGCCCCGAATTGCTCAACGACAGGAATGGTTTTGCCTTTAAAGGTCTTGCAGGATAAATTCGGAATAGAAAATTTAAATATTACAACATTTCAGGCATTAAGCGGTGCCGGCTATGACGGAGTTAAGTCAATGCAGATACTTGACAATATAATTCCATTCATCGGCAGGGAAGAGGGTAAGATGGAAACCGAGGCGCTGAAAATTTTGGGAAAATACAGCGATGAAAGCAAACAAATAGCCAATGCTGACTTTAAAATTTATGCTTCCTGCAACAGAGTTAATGTACTTGACGGACATCTTGAAGTTCTGCATGCCAAATTAAAGAATGATTTTGATGTTGAAAAAGTAAAGGAAGAATTTGCGAAATTTAATCCGCTGAAAGACCTTTCATTACCTTCTGCTCCGAAAAATCCGATAAGTGTGCTTGATGAAGAAGACAGACCGCAACCACGACTTGACAGAAACAGAGATAAAGGAATGACAATCTGTGTTGGCAGGATTGTGAAAAAGGATGCTAAAATTTTACGGCTTTACACTTTAAGCCACAATACAATTAGGGGGGCAGCGGGAGAGAGTGTTCTTGAAGCAGAGTTGGCACACAAATTGGGGTTGTTTTAAATTTCAGAATCTTCTTTTCATTTCTTTCTTTAGACCTTTAACTGCTGCTGTGTAAATAACCTGATCTATCCGGTTTTGTTTCATAAATTTTTGTAAATTTTTTTGTAAATTTTTATGAACCTCCTTCTTTACGGATTTTGAAATATCTTTTAAAAGTTTATCTGTGATGTCTTTGATGTACCTGCTGTCTGGTTTGGTTGTTTTATTTGTTCTTTGGACTTTATTAAAAATTTCACTATTGTCGCCACATGGTTTATCTCCATTATTTCCAACATGGGAAATTAAGTAGTTATACGCTTCATTTATTGCCTTAAATTTTTCCTCTGCATCGGGAGAATAATTAACATCAGGATGATAAATTTTTGCCAATTCCCTGTATCTGTCCTTTATTTCCTGTTCAGAGGCGCTTTTCTTTAAGCCCAGCGTCAGATAGTGGCTGCCGACGCATTCATTTTTTCCAGCTCTTGCCATTCTTTGTCAATTTCCATCTGAATTTCATCTGTTTGTTGCGGTGTTAAATGCCTAAATCTTCCCTGCACCTTTAAATATTCCTCAACCTTTTTTCGCTTTGCGGGCTTATAATTTAATTTAAATTTCCTGTTTTCTATTTCAAAAACCTTGTAGACGCCTGTCTCAATTGCTAGTTTTGTAATTTTAATCGCATCTTTTTCAGGCATTCTCCATCCCGTTGGACAGGATGCAAAAATTTGTATGTATTTTGCGCCTTTTATTCTTAACGCCTTCCTGACCTTGTTTTCCAGGTCCTTAAAATTATAGATTGTCGTTGATGCAGCATAGACATTGTGTGCAGCTGATATTTCAACCATATTTTTCTTTCTCTGTAAATTTCCTGGAATGGCTTTACCTACGGGGGTTGTACTTGTACTGGCAAATTTTGGAGTAGCGCCTGACTGCTGGATTCCTGTGTTGTGAACAACATACCCATTTGCTATGAAATTGTGTGATTCGTCTACCTGCAGGTCATAAGTGGGTTCAACACCAAGATATTTTATCTCCCTTATCTTTTCATCCCCAAAATATTCATTACTGTCAATTTTAGAGAATTCAAAACTTTTTCCTTCATTAAACTTCTTTAATACGACCACATCATTACCTGCTTTTAGATGCTCAACATTTTTCCATATCAAAGTACTTTCTTTTCCTTTGCCATTATGTTGCACTACAAGAAACGGGTGATTGCCTGTTGCTTTTAATGTATGGTGCAATGTTTCCACACTAAAGACCTGTTTTTCTCCGTTATCATAAACACCCAAACATTCTTTCAATAACATCTTGTGTGTATTTTGATCAAACGAGTATATTTTATCTCCCTTTTTTATTTCTGTAATCTTACGCAAACCCTTTTCAGTTATAATTAATGCATCTGCTGTCAGGCAGTTCATATAAGCTTCGTTATCATAGCAAATATACAGCACATCATCATTTCTTTCCAGCATTCCGGAAAGTGAACCAAAGCCAATATCAAATGTTGAACCGTCACCTCCAATAGCGATTATCTTTGGTTTATCTGTTTTGTTATTTTCGTTTATATTTTCGTTTATATGTTCATTTATATATTCATACGCTGCATTTACTCCGCTCGCGACGGCAGAGACATTTTCAAATGCGACATGTATCCACGGAATTTTCCACGATGTTTCTGGGTAGGGTGTTGTTGCCACTTCCATACAGCCGGTCGCGTGGCAGATAATAAAATTTTTACCTACTTCTTTCTGTATTGCCCTTAAAACCATCCTTATAGCAATTGCTGCCCCACAGCCGGCACATGTTCTGGTTCCCGGAGCAAGTAATTCTTCCATTTTAAAAATTTATAACAAATTTATTTATTTATTTATTTAACAAATTTATACAAATTTTATTTAAATTCATTAATAATTAGGATTTAATATTAAAAAAGAATATATAGAATATATCCAAAAAATAAAGTAACTACAAGGAAAATATATGTTTTGAGATGAAACACAGAATATTAACCAGGTGTACTGGAGCACAGCGGAAATACGTTCACTCCCTCACCGGTGGCGAGGCCGACTTTAAAATTGCTTTTTCCCCGCGTCCCATATCTGTTGTAAAATAATAAAAATCAGAATATAGTGAAAATTTCAACTTTTGATCATTTATTTTGAACATCAATATTACATATTATGGTTTGAAGAATAAATATGGACAAAAACAATATTATCAAAAGATGTCAAAATGACTATATGTGCTACTCATTCTTCTATTTTTAATTTGGTTGGTGTTGTTATGGAAAGGAAAATGAAGATATGTTTATTTATAGCTATAATAATTTCATTGTTAATGATTGGTTTCTTAATGAATTATGTAAAAGAGAGCGAGGACACAGAGATAAATGTATCATATTCAGAAAAACTTCAAATAAATACTGAAGTTCATTTTGAAGTAGGAAAGGAGTTTAGATATGAAAGTATAGAAACCATAGATGGAAAGAGATATGCAAATCGTTTATCAACGTATACAATAGAGAGTATAGAGGAAATAGACAAGAAAACATGTTATGTATTACATCTAAAGTGGAACGCAACGATTTATCAACCATCTGAATATAACATGGAAGTGGAGAATATAATTTATCATGAAATTAATACAGGTGAGATAATTAAAGTTATTTTGAATACCGATGAACCGCTGTCTGCTCAAACTGTGATTTTTGGCAAAGAAGCAGAGCGCGAACTGATAGAAACTAACGATCTGCTGTTTGCTCCTTGGATGTTAAATCTTAGCGATAAGTTTACATATGAAGGCTTATATATAGCTAGAGTTATTGGAAAGGAGCGGATAAATGGAGAGAGCACTTTTAAGATTGAAATAGTATCTAGCGATCGTACGATTTATATGTGGATTTCTATTGAAAAGAGTATACCACTAAAACAAGAATTTCATATAGAAAATATTATTGCTGTAAAAAAATTGACTTTATGATATAGAAACATATATGAGAAAAATGGTGCCCCAGAAGAAACTCTCACTCCGCTACGCTCCGTTCGGGGCGCTATCGCCCTCGTCTAACAAAGGGTATCCGGCGGCGGGCTATCGCCCTTGCACTCCGTGAAATTGCCCTATCAGGTAACTTCTGATACCTTTATTCCGTTAGGCGAAATTTATTCGGGAGCATTTAAGATAGTTTTTATATTTATCAGTAGTTCCGAATGAAATGTTTTCATTAACAAATTTTGGTGCTCATCCCTTTAAATTGGGATAATTGGTTATGTAGCATATGAAAGTAGGCCACTTTTATTCTTGTGAATTATTAATTAAATTTTGTGGATTAAATAAAAATTTTAATATCTGATATTTTTGATTACAAAATTGATTTTTTTTACATTATTTAGTTTTCCGTCGTCGTTCTCTATGTTTATAGTCAATTTTTTTGATTTTAGATCTAAAACACAAAAT
>Ga0210031_1001149_pt1 | contig 15895 bp, 13 predicted proteins | sample CryGeyCG2014_080_FD_185455 | JGI IMG/M metagenome (GOLD analysis project Ga0210031, IMG submission 185455) | Groundwater microbial communities from aquifer - Crystal Geyser CG03_land_8/20/14_0.80 (SPAdes) (version 2) | ecosystem: Environmental > Aquatic > Deep subsurface > Groundwater | place... | reverse complement strand
CAAGAATATTTAGTTGTTGATATTAACCGCTTTGAGTATGGTAATCTTGCCCTGCTACTTGCCAGAATTGACTGGAATCAGATGAAAGTGGCGGCTCTCAACGGCAATCTTTTACTAAATCCAAAAAGTCACTATTCCAAACAATGGGTCTTGGTGCCTAAAAGTGGAGATTGGCAGGAAGTTCAGGCCTTTATTGGTGAACTTCTAAAGTAATTCGTATATTGTGGTTTTCCCCGATTCAAATACCTTTTTGCCCAGTTTTTTTAACTTTTCTTCATTGATATTCGGATATTTTTGACGTTCCATTTCTCCAATTAACAAATATTTCACTCGGTATTTTTTAAGTAACTGTTTTGTTTGATTAACATCGCTTGCTTCATAAATTGTTTGTACCTCGCTTGATCTTTTGCCGGGTTCGTCAAAGCTCCCTCGCCAGAGCCATTCGTGAACCAGCCAGCCTTCAATTGTTGGTAACCCGGTAGCCATGGAGATTCTTTCATAATCGGTGTAACTGTCCCCTACCGCTTCAAGAATATGCGGTTGGTCTGAGACATTTTTATTACGAAGTATCAAACTTTGTTTATTTAACCAAATGATTGCCCGGTAGTCGTCTGGGTAAAGTCTTTGGATAAATTTTAATCCATAAAGTCCTTTGTAGTTTTTAGTGTCTAGGTCGCCGTAGTAACCCTTAATTGAGTAGAGAGGGTAAACCATGAGCGAAGCGAGAAGTGTAAAACCGAGGGCGAAAAACATCTTCTTAGAAAAACCCTTTTTAAGTGAAGTAAAGACACGGATAAAAATATAACCGATGGAAATGGAAAACATCATGAAAGATTGGTAGGTTAGTTTGAACATAGTGTTGGCACGGTGATAGGAAGGAATATAAATATCCTTGACATAAATGATTTCAGGAATGATGACTAGGATTGTAGAGACAAGGAAAAGGACGAGAATAAATACGTCAGGAATTAGTAATTGGTAATTAGTAATTAGGGGTGGCGATTTTTCGGTTTTTAGTTCCACTTCAACTCCTAATATTTTAGAGAGCCATTTGATAATGTTTGTTTTTTTGAAAATCTGTTTTGGCTTGAGCTGTTTGCCAAAAAGAAAAAGCAAAAAGGTCAAGCCAAAAAACCAAGGCGCTCCCCAAAGGATTAGTAGTTGATGCGGCAGGGAGTGGGCGCGGACAAAGCCAATCCCTTTAGCAATTGGTTCAAATCCAAGCTGGAAAGGAAGGAAAAAAGCGGCTGACAACAAAACAACCGCTATTCCCAAAAGACCCGTCCTTGCTAAAGCCCTGAGGGAGTAGTTCTGCCGTTCAAAAAAACTCCAAAGAAGAACCAGCCCCAGAACCATCAAATAGATCGGATAATCCCACTGATTAGTCATAAACATTACTGCTAATGTCCAGGACATTAGCAAACTCAAAGCGCAAAGCTCCTGCCTACGCCAAGGCTTCGGCGGGCAGGCAAAACTCAAAATTAACTTTAAACAGAGGGCAAGAAAAAACAGAACAAATGGTATGTCGGAAACGTGGCCGTGAAGATCGGAAACAATAAAGGAATAGGAAGGAAATTCGTGGATTGTTTTGTCTTCAACCTCGGGGCAATAACCGATATAGCGGGTGGCATTGGGGTACCAGTAAGAAAAAGAGCCGTCGCAATAAGGTTTTTTTAAAATTTCCATTTTGAAATTATAGTAGGCGGGGTGGAGATTGGCGCCGAGAGAGATGAGTAGTGCAGAAATAAGGCCAGCGGTGACAATGAGGCAGAAAATAGAAGATGTAAGATGGAAGCTGGATTTGGTAGTTGAAACTACGTTTTTTTTCCAAAAATAAACAAGATTGCCGGTTAAAGAAAAGGTTAAAGAAAAAGTAAAGGCAAAAAGAGTCGCTATCATTAGATTGTAAGTAATCGCTGAATCAATACCAGTAAGTTTAGTTAAGAAAGCGGCCACATAATGGCCGTAATAATAGTAATTAATGGATTTTCCAGCAAACCACATATCCGCGGGAGGAAAATACTTACTGCGCAAGATTGAATTAACAAAGCCAAAATCCATAAACTTTTCCAGGCCCTGAATGTCTGGTTGAAAACCACGAATAAAGGACCAAAAGGCGAGAGTTGCCAGAAACATCAGTTCTTCAAGAATAAAAATAAGGAATAGGGATGGGGAGTGGAAAATAGGTTGGGAGTGAGAGGTGCCTGTCCGGCCAGGGAAAAGTGAGATTTTTTTACGCAAGAGTATTAAGTTGACTATCAATCCTATAACCAAAACTAACCAAATTGTATCTCTAGAAAAAGGAAGGATTTTGAACGTGGCGAGTAGCCAGACCAGATAAGAAGAGAAGAGTAGCCCCAGTACTTTGGAGAATAAATAACCTTTATCAAAAAAGTCGGCAAAAATTTTTTTGGTTAAAGGTAAGAAAATTAAACCAATACCAAAAATAAAAAGCCACCAAGTAAAAACAAATCCAAGGTCGGGAAACATAGAGACATTTTAAGAAAAGAGCGATCTTATTTCAAGACAGCGGAAACAAACTATAGTAGTTTGGGATATACTCATCTTACTAGAAATTGCAGTCTCTCGAAGAGCTCGAAACAAGTTTCTTTAGGGTATTCGTATATTCCAAAATTACTTCATTGAGCTGCAAATTATAGTAATTTAGGAATATAATCGGGTAATGTTGCGGCGGAAAAGAAGGATACGAATTGGGTGCGATCTTGACGGAGTGGTTGCCAAGCACAGCTTGAGTGGCTTTTGGGTGAAGGTTAGGTTGTTGAAAGAAAAGCTTTTAAAAAAAGCTCATACCAAGGCGTACTATTACCCGCAAACAGAGATTGAGCAGATTGCTTGGAAAGTTATCAATTGGTTTAGGGTTCCCAACAAAAAAGGGATAGAAAGTCTGAAGGAGCTTCGCCAAAAAGGTTATCACTTCTTTTTAATCACCAGTCGTTTTAGATTCAATGAGCCTTCTACTGAGAAATGGTTAAAAAAATATCAGCTTTTTTCTCTTTTTGACAAGGTTATTATCAATGTACGAGACAGCTCTCCAATTGATTTCAAAGTCGATGCCATCGATAAAGAAAAAATAGACTTCTTTATTGATGATGATTTAGAGGTTTTGTCGGCTCTCTGCCAAACGCAAACTAAGCTTTACTGGGTGATTCCTGGACATCGAAGTCACAAGGAAAATCATCAAGGGAGAATACAAAATTGTCATAGTTTTGCCGAAGCATTACAAGAAATCAGCCGAACAATTAACTAGAATATCGGTCGAAGAGTTTTCCCCAACCAGTTTTTCTAAAAGCTTCAATTCTTTTTTTGCCGACAAAGTTATACCAATACCAATCATGATAGGCTGTTGAAGCCAAGTAACTCCATGGGGCGATGAGTGTTTGTAAAAGCAGTTTTTCCAACCAAGGAGGTGAGTGGTGATAAATCAGTTTCTGCCCTCTTGAGGCAAAAGTATCAGCTTTCTTGTAATGGAAATTGACTTTTGAAATATCTTCTCCGATAATTTCTATTTTGTCAGGATCGGCTATTCCTAATTTTCTTTCTTGAGCTAATTTTAAATAGGAAATACTGAGTGGATTAAAACCCATCATTTTAGCAGCAATGGCATCTATTGCGACGCAGTCGGTAGAGGCAAGAAGATAATCTTTTTCTTCCCATTCCATCGCCCGAGGACCAGATCCTTTGCCGACAGAAGTACCATCCATGACGTTAAAAATTCCCGGATGAATTTCTTTTTGGATGGTCAGAAGATCGACGATTGTTTCATGAATGTGGCGGTGAGCAAAATGCCTGACTGTTTTTAACATCCCAAAATAATTCTTGATCGCCCCGGTAGTAGTGGTGAAAACATGCATCTTCATAGTAGGGAGATGCATCATATTGGCGCCAAAGATAATTTCCGGCAATTGAATACCGTCAGGAAAAATTTTGTCAAGTATCAGTAATTTGGCTTTGGGTTTATAGACCTTATAGGGCACATCGGTTAGATAGTTCATTTTAAGACCATATTTTTTTAAGACTCCAAGCCAACCATTGTTTATGCTTCCTTGACGGACATCAGTGACAACGGTTTTGTTTTCTACGGGGATAATTTGTGAAGGCGTAAATCCATCTTCGATTAAGGTTTTAACAACTCCCTCAAGTTCCCACGGCGGTGTCGAACAGGCGGGATAAAATTTTGTCCAGGAAAGATTTAATTTAAGAACAACAGGAGCATCCTTTTTAAGAAATTTTTTATAATCTGCTTCTTTTAGTAGTTTTTGATAATCAGAGATGACAGTTTGTGGGTAAGTTTTTTTAATAATGACGGTTGACATAGCGATCTTTTTTAAATTTTAACTTAAAGATGTGTTTTTTACCACGATCAGATTCCTTGAGCAATGTTCCATCGGTATTATAGTGGATTTGTTTCCTCCCTTCAGGGTATAGTTTTTCTACGGCCTCGAGAGCATTATTGTATTCGGGGAGAAAAATGTAGACAAGATTGTTAGTTTTAGTACTGGCGATTAAATCATATTTACCAAATTCTCTTGATTTGTCTTCTCCTTGATAATCGGCCAATAGAAACCTGAGAGTTTCATAGCGATATTTCCAACGGCTTGAATAAAAGTAAACGAAAGTGTCTTTGGGCAATGTATTCACAAAATCAGCTATTTTAACTAATTGGTAACAAAGAACATTTTTAGTTGTCCACCCAACAGAAATTTTTGAGAAGTATATCCAAGTTCGGTGAAAACCGGTTAAAAGAATTATTAGGAAAAAAATTAAACGAAACACTTTTTTAAAGAAAAATGTTTTTTTAGAGAGAAGGTTATAAAGGAATACTGCTCCGAGGCCGCAAAAAATGTAGGTAAAGTATGCACTTATTTGGCTTCTTCTGATATTAGGAGCGTCAATGGTGAAAATGCTTCCAGAAAGAAAGAAAAAGAAAGGAAAATAAAGAAAAATAATCGTTCCCAATTTATGCCGATATTTATTTAGACCTAGAATAAAACCTGCGAGGAAAAAAATTCCCATGATAGGATTAAGAATTGGACCTTCAGAAAGTGTGTTCCATGGGTCACGATCTCCAATAAAGTTAAACATCAACAAGGTTGCCTTAAGATTATGTAGTAAAATCCCAAAAGGACCTATCCCGCTAGACAAGTAAGTTCTTGCGTGATTAATTCCTTGTTCACTAAAAATAGAGATCATTTGACTCCGAGAAAAAAAACTATCCTTGTTTTCAATCGCAAAAGCGAGAATTGGGGAGGCGACAATAAAATAGAACAATAACAGAATCAAGAATTTATTTATATAGTGTGTAAATGGCTTTTTTCCCTGGGTTATTAGTAAAGATCCCCAAATAAAAACAAACAGTATTGGAGTGACCCATAGGGCTGCATAGCTGTGGTTCAGGAGTCCTAAGAGAACCCCCGAAGTTATAAAGTACACAGTTTTGTCGGTTTCGTATGCCATGAATAAGAAAAAAATGGCGGGGAAAAATGAGATATTTGCCGCCACGTAATCAGCGCGCCTAGAAAGGGCTAAGGAAACACTGTCTGTAACAAAGAAAAAAGTAGCAACAACAGCAATTCTTGGGGTAAGAATTTTTCTTATAAATAAATAGAAAAAAGGTATTGAAAAAATACTTAATAAAACAAAAGAAAGACGGGTAGTAAAAATCGATACCCCCAAGAGTTTATAGATTTTCGCCGTCCAATAAACAGGGAGTGTCGCTTGCCCGAGAGCGGCTGGAGACCAGAACCCAATAAATCCGTCCTTAAGAACTCTTCTGGCTTCGATTCCTGTCCAAGCCTCGTCGCCATGGAATCCAGCTGGGAAAGAATCAAGTTTGTAAATTCTTAAGAAAGCCCCCAAAATAATTAAGAACAAAAAGATTAATAATTCTTTTTTAGTAAATTTATTCATTTTTCTTAAAAATAATTATTTTCGGATGGTCGTAGACCGTAAAACTTTCGTCGGCGGAGTCATCAACAATTTGAAATTTGAAATTTGCTGCGTAGCGCGATGTAATTTTAAATTGAGGATAACTGATGAATTCGGCAACTTTTTTGAAACCTAATTTACCTGAGAATAAATCTTGATAATACTGGGCAGTTTTTGGATAGCATACCTTATATTTCTGGCAATCAGCTAATTTTTGTAAGGGAACATAGAGCCGATTTGAAGCGAGAATAATATAGTCGGCTTTTTGTAAATTGGCGTTTACTTTCTCCCACTTCCAAAAGGAATTATCATTTTCGTATAGAGGCATTTCTAAAAAATGGTATTTCTCTCCACCGAGTAAAGGGAGAGTATCATCCCAATGCTCAAGGGCTAAATATGAACCCGGTGGAATATTTTGGTTAATCCATTTACTGGCGGTCACTCTGGTATTTGGTTTTGAATAAATTGAAAGGAAGGCGATTGACCAGCAAACACTCATGAGTAAGACAAAAAATATCAACGCCTTTTTTAGTAAACGGAATTTGTTGATGATGGTAAGTAAGAACCAACTGGCAAAGAGGAAAAAGATCGGATAAAGCGGAAGAAAGTAACGCATGAATTTGACGGCAAAACGGCCGACAACTAATAAATAGACGAGGAAAAACGAGAGTAAAATTAACATTTTCGCTTCTTGTTCTTCATTCCCTGGTTTGGGAAATTCTTTTATTAAATAGAAAATTAGATAAAGGATAGAAATGACAGAAACAGTGCCAAGGGGAATCCCCGCTCCCCAAAGAATAAAATTTTTAATCTGGTAGAGATATGGTGTTGTTCCCACATATTGCAGTGTGTAAGGAAAAACGTAGGCGTTTTTCGTCATGGCTTGTTGTTCTCTCGTCTGCTGCCAGAATGTTTGGGAATCGATAAGAGCATATGGTTCAAGGACAATAAAAATTACCATTGTTATAAAAGTGATAACTAAAAAATACCCAACATTTGTCCAAATGAATTTTACCAAGGCATTGAATTTGTTTTTAATAATAATGATTCTCTTTTCAGTTGAGTAAAAAACTTTTTTGTGTTTCAGAAACAGGCGGATTCTTCTGCCGACGACCAGAAATAAATCCATAGCAATCGCTGTTCCAACAGAGGCGATTAGAACGGTGGCGGATACTTTAGTAGCTAAGGCAAAACCAAAAATAACCCCAGAGATTAAAGCGTTTTTTAATGACGGTATTTCATAAAAGATAATCAGCCGGTAGAGGGTTAAGGTAATGAAGAAAGTTAAGAATGTATCTGTGGCAAAAAAGTGGGAAAGTTGGATTGGGAAAGTACAAAAAGAATAAAATACACCAGCCAAAAGTCCGATGGTCGGAGAGAAAATTTTTCTCCCTAGCTTGAATATCAAGACGACGGTGGCAAGGTCAAATGTGGCGGAAATAATTCTCCCTACTAAATTCATCAAAGCGTAGTTGGCAAAAAGTGAGTTGTGAGAGATTTGGGCGGTTAAATTTGCCGCTAATCGTAAAAGATAAATCGGGAAACTGCCGTAAGGAAAGAACTTGGGATTAAGGGGGCTCTCGGGGGATAAGATTTCATTCATGTCTTTTGGGAGATGAATTCTTTCGGTAACCATCACCAACATTCTTTCATCGGGGTGAAGGTGAAAGCCCGAGTCCCAATTTAAACCATATAGGCGAAAAAACGCTCCCAATAAAAGGATGGCGCCCAGAATCAATTTACTGATATTGGAAAAGGTTTTCGTAGTCATTTTGCCCAAGTGGTACAACTTTTTGGTAGATTCTAATTGTTGGATGATCAAAAACAGTAAATGTTTCCTCGGCTTTTTCATCACCCAAGACCTTTGAGGCAAGAGGGACGAATGTTTTTATTTCCGTAAACCCTAATTTACCAGAAAAAAGAAGAGAATAATATTTGGCAGTTAAAGGATATTTGTCTGCAAGGCGAAGATGATTAGCAAAGATTCTTCTTGAGGGGATAATAATATAATCCGAAGTTTCTAAATAATTTAGAAGTTTAGGAAGAAGCTCGTAATTTTCATCGAGATGGTAGAAGTCGAAGGAAGTAAGTCGATAGTTAGGGAAGTTGGGGGTATTGGGGTGGTTGGGGGGCGATATTGGAATATCGACTACATTGCCGGTGTCGAAAAGAATTTGGGAGTTGGAAGGAATATTTTGGTAAATCCAGTCTGAAGCGGCAAAACGGATGTCGGACTGAAAATAAATAGAAGAAAAAATAAGTCCCGGAAGACAGGAAACGACGAGCAAAAATTTTAAGTACCTTAAGTTACCTAAGTAACTTAAGAGAATTGCAGCGAAAATAGGGAAGAAAGCGAAGATGGGAGCCATAAAGCGCGTCCATTTGCAAAACAAGAAAGCTTGGGAGAAGAAGTAAGTTAAAAGTGCAAAAGTCAAAAGGTAAAAGTTCAAGTCAAAAGTCAAAAGTTTTTTTCTTAAGGCCACTTTCTTTAAGATGCAGACAAGGGCTATTAGAAATCCTCCGGTTCCAAGAATAAAGATCGGCCAACCAAGAGCATAGGGAAAGATTTTTTGCAGTTGGAAGAGAACTGGAGTGGTATTAATAAACTGACGGGTGTAAAAGACTGGCGTATTTCCCGCGGCAACAGCGGTTTCATAAAGAAGGGTCCTCTTACTCTCATGATAAGCCAATAATAGATATGGACTGGTGATTAGAGTGAATACTAGAGAAGTGGCAAAAGCAACGAGAGAGTTGCACAGCAAAAGAAAAGATCCTTTTGTCCTTTTCCCCGGTTTCATTAAAATCCTTTGTAGTAAAAAAATAATCACCATGAGAATGGGTATTGTAAAAATTAAGGCACTAATTTTTGTGGCCAGAGATAATCCGAGGACGATTCCCAAAAAGACAAAAATTCTTGCCTTGGCTTTCTCTAGAATTTTAAAAGATAAATAAATTATTAAGAGAAAGAAGAAGGATAAAAGAGATTCGGTTGTGCCGAAATGAGCAATTTGGATTAGGCCAGGAGTGAAGGCAGCGAGTATGGAAGCAAGTAGTGAGTAGTGAGTAGTGAGTATCCTTTTTGAAATAAGATAGACAAGGTAGACAGTGCCAACTCCAGCAGTGGCCGACCAAAAACGAAGAAAAAAAACCGCTTCTTGGATATCGATTTCTTTAATGTTTATCCAAGGGATAAAATTATAAATTCGGGCGGAGAAATAAGTAAGATAAAGCGGAAATTGGCCGTAGGCAAAAAATTGGGGATTTAGTTTATTTTCCCAATTTAATCTCGTGACGGCGGCAGCCATGTTCCACTCGTCTGGATGTGGAGTATGAGGCAAACACCAGTTTAGTCCGCCAAAACGGAGCAAGACAGCTAGAAAAAGAATGATTAACAATTTCTTATTGATCTTTTTGAGGAGATATTTCATGGGCAACTTTCCGTCCTAACGAAATAGCATAATTAACTCCCCTGTCCCAAGGATAGATATGGTGCATCGTCGCAAAAAAAAGATTTGGGAAGGGGGTAATTAAAGAAGGAAGTACCTTTGAATAATTGAGAGGAATAAGCGGTTGAGCGTATAAGTTAGTGAAAAGTTCCATTCCGAAGGAATTCCCAGAAGTGGGCAAGTTCAAAAGCCTGCCCCGAGGACTTCGAGGGGTGCAAAGTTGAAAATTAAAGTTGGGATTAATCTTTTTTAGATAGGGTAAAAATTTTTGATAAATTTGTTCCTTAGTCATTTTGAAAAAAGGATGATCCGGTGGATAATAACCGCCAACATAAAGGAGATGATTGCCTCCGTAATATTGTGGATCAATAAAATTCGTATGTTCAACCACGGCCACGAACGGGAAACCCGCTTCATTAATATTTAGCCAATAAGTATCATCCTTTAAAAATTTTTCTTTTAGGTAAAGAATTAAAGTTATTGCCCCAACTGATTCTAAGCCCTGAATTTTTGTTTTGTACTCTCCGGGTAAATCGGGAACAATTTTCAAAAAGCTTGCTGGTGGGGTGGTTATAATAATTCTGTCAAAATCACTTAAATCATTTAAGTTTCTAACTTCGGTACCAAGAATTATTTTTCCTTTGTTTTCTTTAATTTTGGTGGCGAGGCTCTCTGCCAAAGTTAGCAATCCTCCCTCAAGATAACCCAAACGACTTGTTCTTTTTTTGATCCGCGCCCAAAACCAAGAGGTGGGAATTTCTTCATATTTTTTGCCAAATTTTGCTTTAAGCAGCGGCTCCCAAAGCATTTGGTATGCCTTTTTACCATAATATTTTTTCAACCATTGACAGGCAGTAACTCTTTCCAATGGTTGCCAAAAGGGAGTGATTTTTAGCCAACTTGTAACTAAACCAACCCTTAATTTATCAATGATATTTAATTGTGGAAAAGAAAGAATTGCTTTTGGAGTATCAAAGGCATAAATTCCCCCCTTGATAAAAATAGAAGTCTTTGGTGTTTTAAAAAAAAGTTTATTTTCAAGACCTAACTGCCTTAAGAGCGAGAAAGCCTCCGTGTCAGAGGAAAAAAAATGATGATAATATTTTTCCAGCGACCATTGCCAGTTTTCTTCTTTAAAACTTCCCGCCAGTCCGCCCAAAATGCTTTCTTTTTCAAAGACACAAACGTCGTGACCTTCTTTAGAGAGTGTATAAGCGCTGGTTAAACCGCAAATCCCCGCGCCAATAATCGCAACTTTCATTCTTGAATTTTAATCTTTTAAGGCAAGTTTTTAAAGAAGAGTAAAATAGCGCTGATTTAAAAAGTGATTAAAAAAGGATTAACGCTGCCCCAATCAGTATTGTTACCAGACCGGCACCGAAGAAGAATTTGGTAGGTAAAGTAGTTCCCGGACGAGGAGTGCCACTTTCAGTAGAGGGAAGGGTTGTTCTATATGGCAAAGTGGGGCTCGCTGTCGGCAAGATGGTCGCGGAGGGCGAAGCAGAAAGGCTAATGGACGGAGTTGGGGTAATGGTAATTGAAGGTATTTTTGTTGGCGAGGGAGTAGATGATGGGGAAAGGCGTGGAGTTGGGGTTATTGTTTGGCCAGAGGGTGTGGCAGTAAATGAGGGTAAATCGCTGGCTCCAGTCGCCAGTATACTAAAAGATCGAGTAGCTTCTTTAATGAATCCCGCGCTATCTGTGTAGAAGACAGTGATTTTGTGGATTCCGGGTGAAAGTGGTATCTTGGGTGACCATTTCCATTTCCCTTTTTGATCGGTGGTAATTTGAGAGGAAATTTCCTGTTCGGATTCAATTTTAATATCAAGTTTTGTCCCTTTCGGCCCGGTGCCCAAAAATTCTGGCAGAGAGCTATTTACATCTTCATTTTCGGAGGGAAAGGTAATTGTTAATTCTGAGCCTTCGCCAATAGTCGAAAAACCGCTGGAAGAAGAAGTTGAGGAAGAAAGATCGCTCGCGAAAGTTTGTTTGATTGGAGAAGGGGTACTGGTAGTCTGTGGTAACTGCCCGAGGAAGTTATAAGTTTGTCCAAGAGTTATATCGGGGGCGGGGTTATCATTTCCGGTCGTCAAAGTAGCACTGGCAGTCTCAGAGTCTCCTTGGACAAAGATTTCTTCCACCTGGGCATTCCGGTCATAATTAGAAAAGTTTTGTAAATCAAGGGATCTCGCGGTGGAGAGAGGAATCATCCAGTTGCCTTCGCTATCTGTGAGAGCAGATTGAGCGATGGCGTTAGCAATGGAAAGATAGACAATTGCTCCACTGGCGGGATTCCCATCGGGGGTTAAAATCTTTCCTTGGGCAAGATCGTTGTCGTTAGGAACTTTTTGGGGCCCGGTAGTTACTTCAAATGGTTTATCCGAGTTACCGTATTTTGCCCCAGAAGAGACAATTTTGAAATAATATTTTGTTTCTGGTTTTAGGCCATCGACCACAACATAGTGTGTTTGATACTTTTCAGACGCTGCGCGCTGCTTGTCTCTAATATCTTTTTGAGACTGCCCAAGCCCGGCGCTGTCGCCAAATTCTAAAAGTCCGGTATTTTTGTTTTGCGTTATCCAAGAAACAGTAAAAGAGTAGCTGCCAACATTGGTGATTCTGACTTGACTTGGCGAAGTCTCCGAAGCTGCTTTGATGTTAAGCGCTCTTATTTTCTGGATGAGCAGAACTCCCCCCGCCAGCACTATTAAAAGAATGAAAAGACCAAGGAGAGACGGCAGTCTTTTAGATTGAAGATTTACTTTCATTGTTCAAATTTTTCTCTTTTTCAATTCTTCGAAAACACTCTCATCGAGGGTGGGGTTTAAAATTTTTGTTTGTTGCGGACTTAAGACTGGGTACTCTCCCTTGTTTAATGCTCGATGGACAGAGAGATAAATCCAAAGAGTGGCGATAGTTAGGGTAAGGGCGGCAATAATCAGGATTTCTTGACTAATATTTCTCTTCATTTTTAGGTGCTAATTATTAATTTTAACTCCTTTTCCGAACGAAGCTTGTCCTGAAATAGAAAGTTGTAGTTCAAACTCCTCACCTTTTTTCACCCTATTAAAGGTAGATTCTGTTATTTTGAGGATTCTTCTTGAAGACTCTAACTCTTTAAGGAGATCTTTTAGTTTCAGATAATCACCGCTGGCGGCAATAGAGAAGTTTAATGGTAGGCTGGATAATAAAGAGGTACCTTGCTCTTTTGGAGTTACTCCGCCAATTCTTTCAAAGTTCAAAGATTTAAGGGTGACACCCGAAGTAGTCGCTACTTGTTCGAAAAAATAAGCCAGACGTGGAAATTCACTTTTTTCAGGAAAGGCTTCGTCTAGCAAGGTTAGATTATCGCTGTTCCTGGCATATATTTCTTGAGCAGTGATGAGGGTGTTAATCTTTTTTTGTAATTGTTTGTTGGCCTCGGTTTTGTCTTTAATTTCTTTATTAAGTTTGGCAATCGTTACCAGTGTCGGTCTAATAGCGACGATTAAGAAAAAAGAGATCGTAAAAATTGTGACAGAGAGCCAAACAAAAGAACGGGCTTGGACGGTGCGAGGAATCCTTGGTAGCCTGACAAAATAGCGGCGATTCTGTTGGTATCCTTCTTTTGTTTCAATGTTCATTTTTTAATAACGGCACTGATACTAAAATTAACTGCTGAAGGATTATCTTTTCGCGAAGAAACATTATCGAGACTTACCTCGTCCAAAAGAGAGCTAGAAACAAGGCCAGATAAAAATACTTTTAGACTTTTTTCGGACAGAAAATATCCCTTCAAAGTGAGTTTTCCTTCCTCCACCCCCATTCCTGTTAGAAAAATATCAAAAGGGAGAAGTTGACTGACCTCAACAAAGATGTTGGAGGGATGCTTTTCTTCCGCGAGAAAAGTTTTGATAATTTTAATCCTTTCTTGAACGAAACGGAAACGCTCTTCGAAGGAAGAGGCAGAATCAACAATCGCCTGTTTTTGTTTTATATCATCAAAAAGATTCGCTAACTTAGTATCGAAATAAAAACGGGAAAGAAAGGCACAAATGACGACGAACTCGGTTAAAACAACAATCCAACGGCCGATATTGACTGCCCATTTTAAAAATTTTCCTATAGGTGAAATTTCAAACTCATCTTTGGGGAGCAAATTAATTTTGTCTTCGGCAGGCATAAACTCAGTATAGTAAAGTTACTGGTTCTTTGTCAAAGATATACTTCAAGCTAAAGAAGCAGAAGTAAGTTAAGAAGTTTTCTTTTTTGAAGAAGATTTTTTGGCGACCATTAAAGCGAACCTACTTTTAAGTCTCTTGCTTTTATTTTTGTGGATAACGTGGGTTTTGGTCATTTTGTCTACCAAAGAATAAATCTTCGCTAGAGACTGGGGGTTTTTCTGTTTTTTAAATTTTTTCACTTCTGCTTTCAGACTCGAGACTTTCCCCTTGTTTCGGAGAGTTCTTTTCTTTGTTTGTCTTAAAGCTTTGGCAGCACTTTTTATGACTGGCATGTGATTTAAGTTCAAAGTGCAAAGTTCAAAGTGCAAAGTTGGAACCAGGGGTTAGAAACTCTGGGAATCGGAAACCAACGAAAACTTTAAACTTTAAATTGTAACTTTTAATTTTTAACTTGCTCCCTTCGGGGAATCCCTTAGGGATAGAACTATTAACTATTATATTGATTCCCTCTTTAAAAAGCAACCATTTTTACATATACTGCTCACAGTTGGTATTGGTTGTAAGTATGGTCAAAGTAAAGAACTTTTTTGATAACAGCAGGAATTTTTTGACTCGCCGGGAGAATGGACTTTTTTCTGCCGCCTTAATAATTTCTCTTACCTATAGTGTTTCAATGGTTTTAGGAATCTTGCGAGAAAGACTTTTGGTGGCACATTTTTACGCTTGCTGCAGCCAGCGACTAGATGTTTATTATGCTGCTTTCCGCCTGCCCGATATGATTTTTCAGTTGGTGGTTATCGGGGCGCTTTCAGCTGCCTTTATCCCGGTTTTTTCTGAATATTTAACCCGAAATGAAAAAGAGGCGAACAAATTGGCTTCTTCTTTAGTCAATCTTCTTTTGACTTTCTTTTTACTTTTGTCAATTATTGTCTTCCTTTTGGCAAAACCAATTTCCGCCTTAATTACCGGTAATTTTGCTCCTTGGCAAATAGAGTTGATGGCACAAATGACCAGGGTGATGTTATTGGCACAGATTTTTTTCTTGGTTTCTAATTTTTTCTCTGCCATGATCCAATCTCACCAAAGATTTCTGATCCCTGCTTTGTCGCCTGTTGTTTATAACCTCGGTATTATTTTATCGGTAGTATTTTTATCTCCTTTTTTGGGTATTTGGTCAGCTATTGTGGGGGTCTTACTGGGGGCGTTGTTTCATCTCTTAATCCAACTGCCATTGCTTTTCAAATTAGGTTTTAAATATTCACTTTCTTTTGATTGGGCAAACAGTGGCGTAAGAAAAGTGGTCAAATTGATGCTTCCCCGAACACTGGCTTTAGCCGCCAGCCAGATTGAAGCGACTGTCTCGCTTTTCTTGGCAACCTCATTAACAGCAGGTTCATTAACTATTTACTATTTAGCGCAGAGATTGGTAGATTTACCAGTAAGACTCTTGGGTACTTCTGTCGGCCAGGCAGCTTTGCCAATACTCTCCCTCCAGTTGGCGCAAAAAAAGACGGAAGAATTTAAAATAACCTTACGGCGATCTTTTAATCAAATACTTTACCTTTCTTTACCGGCAACAACAATTTTTTTAGTTTTGCGAATTCAATTGGTTCGTCTTGCTTACGGAGCGAAATCTTTCCCTTGGATAGCAACAATTATGACCGGGAGGACACTGGCGGCGGTTGCCTTGTCTATTTTTTCCCAGAGTGCAATACAACTTTTAGTGAGGGGGTTTTATGCTCTTCATGATACTAAAACTCCTTTTGTAGTTGGAGTCTCTTCCGTTGTCCTTAACATTTCCTTGAGTTTGCTTTTTATTTTTAATTTTGGTTGGGGAATTTTCGGGTTAGCTTTGGGTTTTTCAATTGCCAATGCCTTTAACTTAGTTTTATTGATTTTGTTGTTTAATTTTCGAAAGGAGAAATTCCTCAGATGGGCCGATGTTTTCAGTTGGCTTAAGATGGCACTTGCTGCTTTCGTGGCGGCTATTTTTGCCTGGGTTTCGATGAAAGTACTGGATGATTTTGTCTTTGATACTACCAAGACAGTGCCTCTTTTATTACTAACTTTAATTTCGTTTTTGGCGGGTCTCTTGGTTTATTTACTTCTTTCCAAGATATTTGGTTTTAAAGAACTAGAAACAGTCCTCGGTTTAGGGAAAAAATTCACTCGCTGGAAAGAGACATTATTTTCGGTTGAAGAGATAATTGAGACTCATTCCGGGACAGCCGGTAGCATCTGACTAATTTTGGCAACCGCAATCTCGACCAAATAAACCCCTTCATGGAGACTGGGGAAGCTAACGATTAGATTTCCTCCGCTAAAAGAAACTTCTGCGGG
>Ga0210031_1001148_pt1 | contig 15896 bp, 11 predicted proteins | sample CryGeyCG2014_080_FD_185455 | JGI IMG/M metagenome (GOLD analysis project Ga0210031, IMG submission 185455) | Groundwater microbial communities from aquifer - Crystal Geyser CG03_land_8/20/14_0.80 (SPAdes) (version 2) | ecosystem: Environmental > Aquatic > Deep subsurface > Groundwater | place... | reverse complement strand
TTTGTTTTGCCTAAAAAAACAGCATCAGCTTCTTTAAGTTTTTTAATCACCGTCGCGTCATAACTTGCTTTGTAATTCGAAAGAATTTTTGAACCAGCTGTACAAGTAATACCCTCAATAAGGATATTATCCTTAATCGCTAAAGGCAGGCCAGCTAAAAGTCCAACCTCCTCCTTCTTGAGCCGCTTTTCATCTATCTCTTCGGCTCTCTTCTCCGATTCTTCTTTCATTACTGTAATAAAAGCATTAATCTGCGGATTCTCCTCCTCAATCCGCTTTAAATAATTACTGGTCAGCTCTAAACTGGAGAATTTCTTCTCTTTTAATCCGTCAAGGAGTTCAATTAAAGTAAGTGACTCAAAATTCATAATAAAATTTAAAATAATCTTATTTTTCTATCACCATCATTGCTCTTTGCCCTCTCAAAATTATTTGAGCTGCTTCGTCTTTACTCAAATTTTGGCCAAATAGAAGAGGCCTGCCTGTGCCAGCCGGCCAATCATGAATTGAAATAAAAAGATTTTCGGGAGAATAACGAAAATCTTTCCCCACTTTCGTCCCTGGGTCATTAGTAATCATTTCTTTCCCTTCTTTTCCTTCTTTATCAGATTTATTAAAACCTTTGATCACTAACATATGATAAACAGGACCTGGTTGACGATAATGAATGTTATCGAGAAGACGGCCGGCTGTCGGCACAATCACTAAATTTCCCTGACTAAGCTCTTTTTTTATTCGCTCAATATTTTCTATGTTATAGACAGCTCTGATTTTTTCTATGCCAAAATATTCTTTAGCTAATTCTACAATTTTATCAACTGGCAGGTCATAATGTCCGCCCCACTGCCCCTCCTCCCAAGCAACAGACTTTAAAATTTCATCGTCCATCGCATCGCCAGTCAACTTTTTGCCCTCAAGCCAATATTTAGCCATAACGAGAGCTGCTTCTTCGCAAGCTTCGTTATGTAAAGGGTCCCAATCTCCTTTCGGCGCCTGCGAAGCAAAAGGAACTTCTAAATAGACTCGTTGCTTTTCCTCAACCCCCAAACTACTAGTTATATTTTCTGAGACAAGATTGGTTGTTGTTTCGTTTAGCTTTTCCTCTTTTCCTACGTTAACTTCAGCTGGTTTTTCTGGCTCAATGTCTCTTTTAGGCAGAAAAAGATAATAATCTAAACCTATAACAAAAGAAATGGCGATAAGAAGAACGATAATCTTTTGGAAAAAATTAAGTTTCATTTTATTTTCCTAAATATTTTTCTTTGTTTTTTAGATGCTCTTCATAGGTTTTACTGAAAATTGTCCTGCCATCTCCAGGCGACAAAAAATACTTATAATCTGTTTTAAGCGGGTAAATCACTGCTTTAATTGTTCCAAGGCCGGGATTGCAAATCGGTCCTGGCGGAAGCCCCTCATGGAGATAAGTGTTATAAGGAGAAGGAGTGCGCGTGTCTTGATAAGAAAGCTTCTTTTTGCTCTCGCCTAAAATATAATTGATCGTGGTACATGACTCCAATTTTTCGCCCCGCGCTAATCTGTCTAAAAATATTCCGGCAATGATTCTCCGATCAATCTCGTCAGCCGCCTCTTTTTCAACGATCGAGGCTAAAGTAATAACTTCAAAAATTTTTTTCCCTTGTCGCTTTATCTCATCGCGATATTCATTGGTCAATTTATTGCCAAAATCATCAAGCATTTTTTTAATAATTTCTTTTGCCGAAGCTTCTTTATAAACGCGGTATGTGTCTGGGAAAAGATATCCTTGCAGATCAGCTTCAGAAGGCTTATCGGTTAAAAAATCATACTTATTCTCTTTAATGATTTCTTCCTCAGCAGTTTTGAAATCTTCTTCTTTAACAACCCCTTTTTCTTTTAAATAATTAACGATATCTTTGTTAGTCCAGCCTTCAATAATCGTAATCTCCTCTTCCTCGGGACCCTTTTGCGCAGTTAATATTTTTAGAATGTCCCTCAAACCAGTTTCGGGATTAAGTTTATATTCACCAGGCCAAAATTTTTTCCAGGCATTTTTCAAAAAGGCATAAATTTCGAAAATCACTTTGTTTTTGATCAAACCCTGCTCTTTTAGTTTCTCCGCTATCTCTTTTACGCCCTCGCCTTTTCCAACAACAAAAGTAGTCGCTTCTTGAGAAGTTTTTAGCTCGCTTTTTCTCGCTCCTAAATTAAAATGGAAATAAAGAAAAACAATCAGAATAACAATAAAAATATAACCGGCAAAAACTAATGCTTTTTTCATAGGTTTTAATTATAATAGAAAATACCAAAAAAACAATCTGTTTTAAACGGAACGGAAAAGGAGCAGGAATTGTTTCCTGCCCCCTTCATCTTTGAAAAATTAGTTAAATTTTCTCTATGGGATCAACCTTTAAATTCTCTAAAAAATTCATTGCTTCTTCTCTTGTTCTAACTCGACCAGATAATTGCTCTTCTCTCAAAACTTCTAAAATCTTGCCGATCTCGGGACCAGGATCAAGGGATAGCTTTTCCATTACTTCGAGTCCGCTTAAAAGAGGATTGGGCGCTTCGCGTCGGGAGGCGCTTAAATTTTTTATTTCTTCAATTCTTTTGAGCATTTTATGGAAATTATCAAAATTTGGTTTTCCCCCCAGCGAGATTGAACTCAAAATATCAACAAAACCCAATTTCAGTAAATCCTGCCCATTAAAATACGGATGAAAAAAATATTTTTCAATTGTTCTAGCCCTTATTTTTTCTATTTCGGGATTAATAAAAATCATATGGGTTCTCACTAGCCAAGAGACCCTTTTCGGATCGATGCCTATTCTCTCCGGGGAAGAAAGTTTAAGTCGCTCACAAATTTCTCTGGTGATTCTTGCTCCCTCTTCATCATGGCCGTCAAAACGAATTCTTTCTGTTTTATCTTTTTTAGGAGTTTTTATCACGTAAGGCTTGCCAAGATCATGGAAAAGAACGCCAAAAATCAATTCTGAAGAGGGTTTTTCTTCGCCAAACTGCTCCTTAAATAGAGAAGAAGAAAGATTTTTTAAAGCTAATAAAGTGTGAGTCCAAACATCGCCTTCAGAATGATATTCTCTTGGCTGGGGGCAATTCTTCATTTTTAAAACCTCTGGCATCAACTCTTTAAAAACTCCGGCTTGATCATAAAATTCAAATGCTTGAGAGGGACGATAATAAAAACTTTTAATCAGTTCTTTAGCAATCACCTCATGAGGGACCACTCTATATTCAACCATCTCGGGCAAGAAAAATTTTCTTTCTCTCTTTAAAATAACCTCTCTTCTTATCTTATTAAGATTTTTTATTTGCCGGGTCATTTCCTCCCAGGTCTTTTTTTCAATTTTAAAATTAAACTGGCAAGCAAATCTGAGTGCTCGTAAAATTCTTGAGTAATCTTCTTTAAATCTCTCACGTGGATTGCCGACTGCTTTTATCAAACCATTCTCTAAATCTTTTCTACCGCCACTTACATCTATTAAGTGATATTTTTTTTCTCCCTCATCAATTCTTAAAGCAATGGCATTGATAGTGAAGTCACGACGTTCAAGATCTTTCTCAATCGGCAGCTCTGGGTCAGTACGGATCTTAAAATCATGACGGCTGCCAGTTAACAAAGAAAAGTCCTGGCGCGGCAAGGCAATATCAACCGGCTCTTTTAAATCGTGTCCTTTAGGAAAAAATTTAAAAATTCCAAAAGTCCTACCAACAAAATTAACTTCGCCTAAATTTTCTAAAAACGATTCTAGGTCCATTTTTTCCACTTTCCTCACCAAAAAGTCGTAGTCCTCTATTTCTCTGCCCATTAAAATGTCTCGCGTCGCTCCGCCCACTAAATAAATCTCTGCTTCCTTATGTTTTTCCTTTAATTTCTTAATAAAGTCAAATCGCGGTAATACCTCTTTCTCCAATCTATTAATCACCTTTTTATCTAAAGATTCGTCGCTTGGGTTATTAATTTTTTCAAAGGATTTTTCCATACTTTAATTATAAGAACCTGCTCGCTTCATCCCGCTTAGCGTGACTTCGCTCGCAGAACCTTGAAATTAAACTTCTAATTTAAACTTAACACTAAGGTAGTTTAATTATAGAGAAATTATTCTGATTTGTAAACCCGGGATTTCAATTTTTATTCTAAATTTTGTAATCTATGGTTATCCACAGATATAGGTCTTTATTTTTCAAAAAAATGGTTTAAAATAAAAGTAGGGGGAAATGGTCGAAGTTTTTTAAAAAAATTTTAAACAAAACATATGGCAAAAAAGATGGCAAAAAAGAAAGTTGCTAAAAAAGCGAAGAAAGCGAAGAAAGGCTGCAGATAAAATAGAAAAGTGTAATATAAAAAAGAGTGAAGAATTTTTCCCAAAAACCACCTGAAAAGGGTGGTTTTTGGATTTTAAAATAACTTTTTCGTGAAAGGCTTTTCAAATAAAACTTTTATTTCCCCGTAAATGCCGTCATAACCTGGTTTCTTTGTAATCTCTCCTTTTCTTGCTTTAATAATTCCCTCAGCCACCCGTGGCGAAGCAATTTTTAAAAGATCTCTTTCTTCCAAATCAAGTAAAATGGAGAATTCTCCTCCTTTTACTTTTTTTACTGAGCTGAGATATTCCTCTCCAACTTTTTTAGAAGTTTTACCAACATCATAAGATTGAGCAATAATTTCTTTAAAAGGAATAATGCTTCTAAAACTAGGAGCAGCCCCTGGTTTAATCGGTTCTTTTCTGTCACTTAAATCATCTACCCGGTGGAGAACGCCAATGGTCAAAGGCCTCCCGCATTTAGGACAAATTCCTTTATACCTTCTTGTTTCTTCCGGACTCAAACTAATCTGACAAAGCCGATGGCCATCAAAATGATATTTCCCTTCCTCGGGAAAAAACTCAATTGTATATTTAAAATTATTTTTTGTTTTAATTGAGTTAATAATTTTTTGATAAGAAATTTCCCCCTCTTCAGCAGAAAAATCAAAAACATTTGCCTCTCTGCCTAAATTTTCCGGGCTATGGGCGTCTGAGTTTGAAATCAAAGTATATCGATCAAGACTAGAAACGCGCCAATTCATTTCCGGGTCAGAGGACAAACCTGTTTCTAAGGCATAAATCTCCGGAGTTAATTCTTCAAAACATTCTTTCAAAGAATCAAATCCTGATTGAGAACCGAAAATCGCATACCAAGGAGTCCAACAATTATGAACTACCGCAAATTCACAAACGTAAGAATTATCCTCTTCGACCTTTAAATTATAAACCTCACCTTGATAATCTTTAATCTCAATATCATAAATCGGCAGATAAATATAATTATTATCAATCCAACCATATTTTTTACCTTTATTATATTGAGCAACTTCAGTAAATTCTGCTTCTTCAAGGAGATTAAATCTATCCTCATAAAAGGATAATCTATTCAATGAATACATATCATAACGCGCTTTGATTTTTCTTTTTTCTATAAAATGTTTTGGGCGACTATTATAACTATCTCTTTTATCAACATAAATTGAAGGGACAATACCCAATTTTAAAAGAATAATTTTCATTTGATTCATTAAAAGTCGTGAAGCTGTATAACCTTTATCTCCCCTCCACCAACACCTAAATATTTCTACTTGTAAATCAAGGGGTAACCCCAATGTCCAGATAGGTAATGCTTTACTATTAGCATTTTTTCGAATCACAATTGGTGAGTAAAAAAGCCGTTGAAAAATTTTGAAAAGAATTTTAGAATAAAACAAAATTTCAAGCCCCCCGCTTTTACTAATTTTTAATTTAGGTTTTTTATTAAAACCAAAAACTTTTTTCATTAAATCTATGACTTCCTCTACGTAATTTTTTTCTTTACTACTAAAAGCAAAGCCAATTAGATCGCGGCTGTTGAGATAACCCTCAGCTAAGTAATAGCCGGCTAACCGACAGAAGTTTTTGTCGACAATAATCCTTTTCTTAATTGCTGTTCCTCTATTTCCGACTGGAGCAATAAATTCGCCTTTAAGCTTGGTTTTAATGTCTAATTGGCTAATAATTTTTTCTAAATCAATTTCTTTACGGCCATTAAAAACATTTATAAATCTAGGAAAAATCAAAACATCGCCTCGCTCTAATTGACTCGCCATTAGCCATTGAGGTTTATATTTCTTGAAGTATTTTTTCTTACACTCATCTAAATTAGCATGCGGCGGTTTGCAAATACCATTACTCCAATGACAATTCTTATGAGTTTTTATGGCGTAAAATGGATGCTCTGAAGTGGTTGTCAATCCCAAAGAAAAATTACGTGGTTTAATATCATAAACTTTTCCATGATAGAACCTCTTAAAAACTTTCTTAACTCTACACCATCTATTTTTGTGAGTAAGTACAAAATCACCTTGACGGATATCTTGAATTGGTTTTAATAACTCATTTTTGGTATGAATAATTGTGTTCGGCAAAAGACAATGTGCTGGAACCACAAAATTTTCTTTTGAAACATCTAAAATAATTTTTAATAATTCTTTAGCATCTATGCCTAAAATAGGCCGGCCGTCAGAATGAAGATTAAAATTTTTTTCTAATCTTTGGTTGAGTTTCTTGACAATGTTGAGATTTGGAGCAAAAACTAAAAGATGAATTCTCCTAGTTTTATCGCCCTTTTTATAAATACATGAAATTTCAGTGGTTAAAATAAAAAAAACCGAATCTCTCGGTTTATTCTTTAATTGATAAAGACCGTTTCCTGAATAATCTAATTTCTCTTCTAATTCTTTGAACCAAAGGGGGTGAGTAAAGTCGCCTGTTCCTAAAATCTGGATGCCTTTCAGCCCAGCCCATTGAAACAAATGGTCAATATCCATTGAAGATGAGGTAGCGCGGGAATATTTAGAATGAATATGGAAATCGGCGATATAACGCATTTCTAAATTATAACATTCTCTAAAAATTGTTCAACTAACATACCCCGGCACCAAATTTTGCAAGACAGATAATGGCAGACCATTGATTTACCTTCGGTAAATCAACCCCTATTCGGGGACTGATCTGCGAGAAAATTAATTTCCCCTTTGGTCGTTCTAAATATTTTAAAATTTGGATGGCAAAATTGGTACGGGGTTATTTTTTGTAGTCGCCATTTATCCCCGCAGTAAACTGCGGGCATTCTGGCGAACAAAAAATAAAATCTCGGCATCGGCCTACTCTCACTCCGACCGAAATCGGAGCTACCATCAGCGCTGGAGTGCTTAACTTCTGTGTTCGGGATGGGAACAGGTGTTGCCACTCCGCTCAAGACACCGAGAAAGAAATAAATTCTAAATACGAAATCCTAAATTCTAAACAATATCGAAATTCCAATGTTCTAAATTCCAAACCTATTTGTCCCGCTTGGCGGTGATAATTTATAATTTTGAATTTAGAATTTGTTTAGGATTTAGATATTAAGATTTTGATATTCCAGTTTGATAAAAATCAAACTGGCTTGTAGGCTAAGTGGTAAATTAGAGAAAATAGCTTATTAGGACTTCTCGGCTCAATCCATTGCTGGACTTACACCTGAAGCCTATATACCTAGTAATCTTCTAGGAGCTTATGAAACCTAATCTTGGGGACAGCTTCACGCTTATATGCTTTCAGCATTTATCCAAACTGAACGTGGCTACCCAGCAATGCTCTTGGTAGAACAACTGGTATACCAGAGGTTCATTCCTCCTGGTCCTTGCGTACTAAGGAGGAGCCCCCTCAAGTTTCAACGTCCACGGTAGATAGGAGACCGAACTGTCTTACGCATGTTAATCCATTATTACTAATGGCATAGACTATACCTTCATCCTCTTAATAACTATTAAGGAGGAGCTGACGTTTGATAGAAAATAATTTTTTCTATCTCTACCCGATTTTTCGGATTTCAGTCGTTACGGGGATATAAATTATGCTGCCTTAAAAATTGTTTTAAATTTTTCGAGGTGTTAGTACGTTTTTTAGAATAATTAATAACACCAGAATGATCTACTAATCTACTCGCCTGAATAAATTTGTCTAAGTTGAATTTTCTATCAATTAATAATTTATAAATTTTTAAAGCTAACCTGATGTGCTCTTTTTTAAGGTGCACATATGGTTGAAGCAATTTTAAAATCTTTATTACCGGTTTTAAGCCAACAATCGTATATTCAGTCATCCCATCTTTACGATCTCTTAAATAGCCAACTTCGAAAATTTGTTTTAACCATTCTAATTGATGACGATTAGTTGATTTTTGATAGAAGACAACACTAGCTCGTATTTGATAACCATAAACATAATCTTTTCTACGAATTAACTGAAACATAATACAACCATCGCCATCTAAAAAACCAGCAATATAAGATTTAGTTATAGAAGAAATTGCTTTTGGCATAATTTAATCTTCCCACGGTATTACCTTATATAATGTTCGGGATTATAAAGGTTCCACCGTTATGAGTCAGATTTATTATATCACATTTCTGTGATAGAACGCAATGTAATTTACGTTCTGAACCCAGCTCGCGTATCGCTTTAATGGGCGAACAGCCCAACCCTTGGGAGCTTCTTCACCCCCAGGATGCGATGAGCCGACATCGAGGTGCCGAACCAGGCCGTCGATGGGAACTCTCGGGCCTGACTAGCCTGTTCACATTTCTCTTATCTTTCGATAAGTGCTGACTATGTCTTCATCCTCCGATTTTTATCGGGGGAGGACGGCGTATTGTGGTTATTAAAAAAATTTGTAACCACCTCGTCTATTTTAGACTCAGTCGATACGGGGTCATTCGGGTAAAGGCAATTTATATTTCATTGAAGGTATAACTTCTGCCTTTATTAATTTAATCAATTTTTTTGTTTCTTCAACTGAAAATTTCAGATTAATATTTTCAAGTCGTTTTGTTTCTAATCTAGGATTTAAACCAAAATTTTTGTTTAATACTTGGAGTAAATTCTCTGTCTCCTTTTTGGAAACTTTTGACAAATAGATATAAGCTGTTTTATCTCTGTGATAATAATATCCGTCATCCATATACCAAACCGCTAAAGAAAGGTCTGATTTAAATAATTTTCCAAAATTTTCTGGAATAACTTTTTGTCTATCAATATAAAACAGTCTGTATAACTTCCCAAAAATAGGAGAAGAATGAGTTTGACATCGATAATAAGTGTAGGTTTTTTTCCAAATTGGATTATATCGAATAATTTTTTTAGGTTTGTCTTGCATTAAATTTTTCAATTCTTGCCATTTCCATTCAATATAACTTTTTTGTTTTTCGGAGTGTTCGAATCTTAATCTGGCGTTTTTCTTACCAGTTGGCTGGATATAAACATCGCCCATTATCGTACCAATAACAATTTCGTATTGTTTTTTGGTTATCATATAAATTTAGAATTAATCCCGAATAACTTCCCACGACGTTACCTTCCCTGATCATTTATCAGCTTAGGCTTCGCCGTTATTAGCCGTCTACTATCTTGCTAATTACTTAGCAAAAGGGACAACGCCTTTTTAGGCTTATCCCCGGAGTAGCTTTTATCTGTTGATCTTTGCGCCTCCTGTAAAGACGCATCGGTTCACTAAGTCCTGCTTTCGCATCGGCGCGACTTATTTGTCTTGCCGTCAAGCTGGCTTATGCCTTTGCACGTCCGGACCGGTTTCCATTCGGTCTAAGCCAACCTTAATGAACTTCTTCGTTACACTTTGGAAGAATTCCGCCCCAGAAAAACTGCCCACCAGACACTGTCCCCATCCCACTGCTAATGAGAGAGAGTAAGAATTAGAAAAACAACCGGGTGGTGTCTCATTGGCGCCCCGACGTTTCCGTCGGAGCTCCCACCTACGCTGAACTAGTTCTTCTTCTAATCCAATATCAAGCTACAGTAAAGCTTCACGGGGTCTTTTCGTCTAACCGTGGATTAAGCGCATCTTCACGCCCACTGCAATTTCGTCGAGCCCCTTGTTGAGACAGTTGCCAAATCGTTATGCCATTCATGCAGGCCGGAACTTACCCGGCAAGGGATTACGTTACCTTAGGCTTTTATTTCACGCTATCACTAACGTGTCTGGACTATATCATTCCCGTAAATTACGGGATTCGACGTATTAGTCTCTGAGGATTCTCTGAATAATTTATTTTTTAACTTATTCTCCATTCTCTCAAAAATATATTCTTCTGAATAGATTCTCTGCTTGCCTTGCTGATTCATTAAATGAGCGATTCTAATAATCTTTTTGAATCCTTCAATAGTATAATGCGCTTTCTTGTCCATTAATTCAATAATCTGGCAAAATTTTTTGAAATCATCATTTTTAACAATCAATTGGTATCTCTTAAAAAAGGGGATGATTTTTTCTTTGAGAGAACGGAAATTTTCGACAGAGAAATCAAGTGTATTAGATTTTTCTTTTGATTTGAATCTGATTGTTCCTGTTTTTAGAACTTCTCTAATTAGTTCTAAAACTTCTCGATGATTTTCATGTTGATAGATCTGAAAAACTGGATCGATCATCCAGCCAAATCTCGCATCTGGATGTTTGGTAATTGAGACGCTAAACGATCCTTCTCCGTCAACAAAACCAACTATATACCAATTTAGATATTCCCTTTTTAATTGCTTCAGATGATAATAAATCTTTTTTTGCTCCATAATTATTGTTTTTATTTATTCAGAGCCTTTCCTGCTGATTACCTATAACTTAGACATTTTCACCTACCCGGTAGTCTAAGCGTTTAAGGGTTCCAGCATATGGTCGAATTTTTTAACCGCCCTATCTTTTAAACTACACTAAAAAGTGTAGAGGTAACAAAGATCTACGGTTATAGTTACCGCCGGCGTTCACTAGCGCTTCAATTCAGAGCCTCCAAGCACATAAATAAATTATGTGCTCGGTCACTCCTCCTTTTAACGTTCTAGTACTGGCCAGGCATCAGCCCCTATACATCACTTTACAGTTTAAGCAGGGACCTGTGTTTTTGTTAAACAGTCGTTTGGCAACTTTCGCTGCGAGTCCGATTATTCATCGGACCAGTCCTTATTCCGAAGTTACGAACACTTTTTTGCCGAGTTCCTTAACAAGGGATCACTCGTACACCTTAGGTTTCTCACCCTGTCCACCAGTGTCGGTTTGCGATACGGTTAATATTAGTTTAGCCCTAGAAGTTTTTCTTGGTTCCATCGCCCCTGGAATCTCTTCTTGCGAAAATTTTATTCAGAGAAAACTTTTTATCTCCGGATTTTCCTAGAGACCCATTTTCTCTTTAAACACGAAACCAATGCATGCTCCAAGTTTAACGAAACGTTACTCCTTCGGAAACTAATATTAGAAGCAGAATATTAACTGCTTGTCCATTAAGTACGCCTTTCGGCTTCCCCTTAGGACCGCCTAACCCTGGGTTGATAATCAGTGCCCAGGAAATCTTGGACTTTCGGTGGGCCGAATTCTCATCGGCCTTTTTACTACTTATACCAACATTCTCACTCCCGACCGCTCCACCAAATCTTACGATTTGACTTCACCGCTGTCGGAACGCTCCCCTACCACGCTGTTGCAAAGCAACAGCATTCTCATCTTCGGTACCAAGTTTAGCCCCGATAAATTTTCAGCGCAAGACAACATTGACCAGTGAGCTGTTACGCTTTCTTTAAAGGATGGCTGCTTCTAAGCCAACCTCCTGGTTGTTTCAGTCGTCTCACCACTTTTCACACTTAACTTGGATTTAGGGACCTTAGATGGAGATCAGGGCTGTTTCCCTTTTGACCAATGAAGCTTAGCCCCCACGGTCTGACTCCACTTGTAAAGATGATTAGCCATTCGGAGTTTAATTAAATCAAGTGGGTCGCCCCATCTTAATTTATTTAGTGCTCTACCGCTAAACATCCAATCAAGCAGGCTAGCTCTAAAGCTATTTCGGGGAGAACCAGCTATCTCTGGGTTCGATTAGCTTTTCACTCCTACTCACAGCTTATCCAATAGTTTTGCACCACTAACTGGTTCGGGCCTCCCTCCGACCTTCGTCGGAGTTCACCCTAGCCATGAGTAGCTCACCCAGTTTCGGGTCTCAAGCATATAATCCCCTCTGTCTTAGACAGAGAACGCGCTTTTAACACTCGCTTTCGCTTTGACTCCATTCCGTAGAACTTAGTCAAACTATATGCTCGAAGTCGTTGGTTCATTCTTCAATAGGAACCCCGTCACTCCGACTTTTACATCGAAGCTCCGAGTCTATGATAGCCTAAAGTTTCAGGTACTTTTCACCGCCCTTCCGGGCTACTTTTCACCTTTCCCTCACGGTACTAGTTCACTATCGGTCTTCAAAAATATTTAGCCTTAGACGACAGTCCGCCTAACTTCATACTGGATTTCACGAGTCCAGTATTACTCAAGAATATCAACTATAAATCTTTAATCTTTTACATCTACAGGGCTTTCACCTTCTTTGGCAGGCTATTCCAAATCTTTCAACTTCAAGATTAAAGTTCTACTCTACTCTGTAAGCAGCAGAACGTTGATATCTTACAACTCTTGATAAAACATTTTAACCCTACCGCCTTTCCCTTCAAAGAATCTATACCGAAGTATATTCTCTCTAAAGCTTAGGTTTTACCAAGTTTAGGCTGTTCCCCTTTCGCTCGCCACTAATCAGGGAATCTCTTTCGATTTCTTTTCCTCCGGGTACTGAGATGTTTCACTTCCCCGGGTACCCTCTCTGACTTTTAGGTCAGAGCAAAGCGTCTCCAACGCTTTAGGTTTTCCCATTCGGACATCCTCGGATCTCAGGTTGCTTGCCACCTCCCCGAGGCTTATCGCAGGCTGCTACGTCCTTCATCGGTTTTTGAAGCCAAGGCATCCACTTTAGGCATTACTTTCTCTAATTCACCACTTAACCTACAAACTAAAATTTAAAAGTCAAAATTGACTTTATTTTTAATATAGACGTGTAATTTGCACTTATTCTTAAATTAATTTAAATTGTTAAAGAACAGAAGAAATCAAAAAACCGCTGGTCAGCGGCTTTGCTTGAAGCAACAAAATAAGGTCGTTAACCGCTTGACCGATTTTGTTTAATTTTTTGATTTCTCATATAGAATACCATTATGGTGTTTCAATTATAAAGAGATCTTTTAAGAAGTCAAGAAAAAAACCTGTGGATAACTTTATTTTAAACAAGCTTTAACAAAGGCCTTAAATAAAGGATGAGGAAAAAGGAAACGCGATTTATATTCTGGATGAAATTGGGTGGCAATAAAAAATGGATGATTCTTTATTTCAATTGCTTCAACTAAATCGCCATCGCAAGATGTGCCGCTGAAGACCAATCCCTTCTCTCCCATTAACTCTCTGTATTTGTTATTAAATTCGTAACGGTGGCGATGCCGCTCAAAAATTTTTTCTTCTTTGTAAATTTTGTAAAGCAAAGAATCTTTTTTTAAAACACATGGCCAAGCGCCTAATCTAATCGTCCCGCCATATTTTTTTTCTTTTAAATATTCTTTCTGATAGGGCATTAAATGAATAACAGGGTGCAGCGCATGCTTATCAATTTCTTCTGAAGAGGCCTTTTTCAAGCCACAAACATTTCTAGCAAATTCAATTACCGCCATCTGCATGCCAAAGCATAAACCTAAAAATGGTTTTTTCTTTTCTCTGACAAACTTAATTGTTTTTATCATACCTTCGTTTCCTCTCTTGCCCCAGCCTTGAGGCACAATGACGCCATCCATCTTTTCTAAATTTTTCGTTCCTTTCTTTTCTATTTCCTCGGCATTAAACCAATAAAATTCTGGTTTTACTTTACAAACCAACGCTCCGTGGCGCAAGGCTTCAATAACAGAAAGATAAGAATCGGCAAAAGTAAAATCACCGCTTTTAAAATATTTGCCCACTAAACCAATTTTTATTTTCTTTTTTGCGTTTTTACAAACTTCTACCTGCCTTCGCCATTCTTTAAGGTCTTTTTTTCTTGCCTGCAAGCCAAACTTTTTAAGGATTATTTCTCCTATCTTGTCTTTTCCAAAATTTAAAGGCACCTCGTAAACCAGATCAACATCTGGCGCAGAAATAACGTCCTCTTCTTTGACATTACAAAAAATTGAAATTTTTCTTTTTCTTATCTTATCAAGCGGTCTTTTTGAACGGGCTAAAATAAGATCAGGCTGAATACCAAATGAATTCAAAGCCCTAACCGCATACTGAGTCGGCTTAGTTTTCATTTCTCCAATTTTGTCCGGAATGGGCAAATAAGAAACCATCACAAAAATTACATCCTTGGGGTTTTCAAGGTGCATCATTCTCGCTGCTTCAGCAAAAAGCAAACCCTGATATTCACCCACGGTTCCGCCAACCTCCACAATCATTATTTTTGCTTTTGTTTTTCTGCTTGCTTCTTTTATTCTCCTGATTATTTCATTGGGAATGTCAGGAACAACTTCAACGCAACGGCCATTATAAAAAAGACTTCTTTCTTTCTCAATCACCGCCTTATAAACCATGCCAGAAGTCATATAGTTTGACCCATAAATATTTTGATTCAAAAATCTCTCATAAGTCCCTACATCTTGGTCGCATTCCATCCCGTCCTCAGTCACAAAAATTTCTCCGTGCTCTGTTGGGTTCATTGTCCCGGCATCAGTATTTAAATAAGGGTCAATTTTAATCGCGGAGACACTGAATCCCTTTGCCTTTAAAATCGTGGCAATGGAAGCAGAAGCTACCCCTTTCCCAACTCCCGACATTACGCCGCCAAAAACAAAAATATATTTGGTCATTTTTATTCTTTCAAATTACTTGCGCAAAAAAATCTAAACTCGAACGGTTAACTATTCCCACTTTTTTTGATTTTTTTATAATCAGCTTCTGCTTTTTTAGTGAATTTTTTGAGCTCATCATCAGTCATGATCTTGACACCCAGCTCTTCAGCAACAGCGAGTATCTTGTTTTTCGCTTCGGCTTTTTGGTTCGGCTCGCTGACCATTATTTCAAGTTCGAGATGGTATCCCCAAGGTTCACTCCATTTCAAAGCTAATTCCACTTCTTTATAAAGATAATTATGCCTTTTTTGAAAAGAATGCATGTGATCTCCTGTTTTGAGGGCGATAAAAATCTTAACCATTTTTTCAAAATATTCCTGCCCTATAGGTACCTCTATCTCCTCAAAGTCGCTGCCCCGGCCGATTTTGTTTAACTTTAAGACCACCTTTGCATTCTTTTTTGAGACATTGTTAACTGCCTTGAGGAGTTTGTCGGGAAACAAGAAAAAAAAGACGTCCTTGTCGTCTTCGCCCAGGTCTTTTGCCTTCGCGTCGAGGAACTTTTCCAGCTCCTCGTATTTCTTAAGGTCAAATCTGGACCGCAACTCTATTTCAATGTTTTTTTGCTGTTGTGTCACAATTTAGATAATTTATAGCTAAAAAATCTATTAGTTCATTGCCACTTCGGATTAGAATAGTTTATTTTCTCTATTTATATTAGATCGGGGAGTCGCGTATTTTCGTTTTCGTTAGGGACGACGGCAGACTATTTCTACTTTATTTGATTCTCCAATTGATGGAGACATTACCGAAGCTGAAATAAATCCATTGGCAAGCTCTTTAACTTCAAATATCTTGTCAAGTTCAAACCAAATTTTGGTTTTATAAACTTTCCGTGAAACCCCTGAAGCATCGCTAGGTAATGTTGAGCAGACACTCCAAAACGTAGAGCGGATTGAATAAACATAATAAATATTATAAAAAGGTATCGAGACAGGGGGTGGCAATTTAATCATTTTTGGAAAAAGATAAAGTTGATAAAAAAAATAGCCGGCTATAACGGCTATAACAAATAGAATGCCGATTAAAATTTTTTTGTTTTTCATAAAAGAGGACTTTTTCTTAATAATATAAATTCTTTTCCTGATTTTATTTTACCATAAAAAA
>Ga0210031_1001145_pt1 | contig 15906 bp, 14 predicted proteins | sample CryGeyCG2014_080_FD_185455 | JGI IMG/M metagenome (GOLD analysis project Ga0210031, IMG submission 185455) | Groundwater microbial communities from aquifer - Crystal Geyser CG03_land_8/20/14_0.80 (SPAdes) (version 2) | ecosystem: Environmental > Aquatic > Deep subsurface > Groundwater | place... | reverse complement strand
CTTTGTGTCTCTGTGCCTCTGTGGTGAATGCTGTTTTTAAAAAAGGTCAAGTGAAATTATAAAGATTACCAACAAGAACACGAAAACTTGAAAACACGAAAAACTACAAATCACTTTAACCACAAAGGCACCAAGTCTCAAAGCACACCAAGAAAAACAAGATAAAATATAATATTAACCACGAAGACACGAAGGCACGAAGAATAACCAAGAAAAATTTATTTATAATTCTTGGTGAACTTTGTGTCTCTGTGCCTCTGTGGTGAATGCTGTTTTTTAATTCGTGTAATTAGAGATAATATCGTGGTTGCTATTTTCTTTCGTGTCTTCTTTATTTCGTGATTTCGTGGTAGAGTGTTTTAAAAGGAAATTCTTATTGTAATCAAGTTAAACCTTGAAATTTCTTAAATTAAAGAACCGGTCTCAGACAATCGGAATTGCCATTGGGCTTTTCGCCTCTTTTTTATTCATCCTTCTTTCTCCCACACCAGTCTTAAAGAACTTTGAATTGGCTACTCTTGACCACCGGTTCAAATTTCGCCCTTCTCAGAAGGTTTGCCAGGATGTGGGAATTGTTTTCATCGGAGACGAAGATATCAAAACAGTGGGTCGCTTCCCCTGGAGCAGAGATTACCACGCTACTCTTATTCATATCCTTAAAGAGTGTGAAGTAAAGGTTATTGGTTTTGACATTCTCTTCCTGGACCCTGGTAATCCTCAAGATGACCAACTTCTGGCTGAGGCAACCAAAGAAGCAGGTAATGTCTGCCATTGCTTTTTTTTTGAACTTGCCAAAGGAGCAAAAGGCATCCCTTTCACGGAAGATTATCGAAAATTTTCTCTTCCCGCACCTCCCGGGACTGAAGAATTCTATTCCTCTCCCCAACCTTCCCTGCCTCTTAAGGCAATCGCTCAAGAGGCAAAAGCCCTCGGAACGATTAATTTTCCTCCGGATACCGATGGCATCAGGAGAAGGGTTCCGCTCTTTATTCACTGCCAGGACCGGCTTTATCCAACTTTAAGTCTGGCAATTACTGCCTCCTATCTGGGAATTCCGATTCAAGAGATTAAAGTTTCTCCGGGAAAATACGTGGAACTAAAAGGCATCAGGATTCCCATCGATAAAAAAGGCTGTATGCTGGTTAACTTTGCCGGAGATATCAAAAAATTCCCTCACTATTCCTTTGTCCAGGTTCTCCAATCCTATCTTCAGGTTAAGGAGGGGAAAAAGCCGATCATCCCTCTGGGCAAGCTCAAGAATAAGATTATTCTGGTTGGGATTACGGCTACCGGAACCACAGATTTAGGGCCAACCCCGGTTTCTGCCCTCTACCCTATGGTGGGAGTTCAAGCCAATATAATTACTAATATTCTGCAGCAGAATTTCCTCCGGGAGACCGGAAAATCTCTTAATTTTCTAATCCTTATTTTTTTAGGGCTATTAATGGGGATAGCCATACCCAAATTAAATGCGCCGCGGGGAGCATTGTTAATGTTTGTTATTATCGCAGGATATTTTCTTCTGGCTTTAGGGCTCTTTGTTTCTTTGGGAATCTGCCTTGATCTTTTCTCTCCTCTTTTAGTGATTACCCTTAGTTATCTGGCGATTATCTTCTACCGTTTTATTTTAGAGGGCCGGGAAAAAAGGCGGATTAAATCAATTTTCTCCCGTTATACCGCTCCCCAACTTATTGACCAACTCTTAAGCCGACCCGGCGAGATAACTTTAGGAGGAGAAAAAAAGGTAGTTTCTATTCTCTTTGCCGATATCAGAGGATTTACCAAAATCTCCGAGAGTATCCCCCCGGAGAAGGTAGTAGAGATTTTAAATGAGGTTTTAACCATAATCGTAAAAGCAATTTTTAAGGAACAGGGCACTCTGGACAAATTTATCGGGGATTGCGTGATGGCGGTCTACGGGGCTCCCATCCCTCAAACTGAGCATGCGCAGAGGGCAGTGCGTTCGGCTCTGGAAATTCAGAAAAAACTAAAAAATATTGAGGAAAAATGGGTTGGAGAAATTGGCCGAAAATTAGAAGTGGGTATTGCGATTAATTCCGGAGAGGCAATTATTGGCAACATCGGTTCCCCGGAAAGAATGGACTATACCGCCATTGGCGATACGGTAAACTTAGCCGCCCGTTTAGAGGAATTTGCCAACGAGGGAGAAATCGTAATCAGTAAAAATACTTATTCTCTGGTGAAGGATTTAGCGGATTGCCAGGAAATGGAGCCCATCAGGGTAAAGGGAAAGAAAGACGAGATTCGTATTTATAAAGTAATCCGATTAAAAAAATGAAACCACAGATTAAAAGATTCTCACCACAGAGCCACAAAGACACAAAGCCAGAAATAATAAATTAGCCACGAATGCACACGAATAAGAACTATAGATATTTTAGTTAATTCTTAAATAATTGTTTTCTTGGTGTTCATTCGTGTTAATTCGTGGATGAAAGTTAAAAAGAAAATTCCTATGGTATTGAATTATACCCCCCCTCCTCACATCCTCCCCCTCAAGGGGGGAGGAAAGAGGTGGGGGTAACTTTGAAATTCCATATAATAAATTAGCCACCAATAACACACGAATAAGAACTATAGATATTTTAGTTAATTCTTAAATAATTGTTTTCTTGGTGTTCATTCGTGTTAATTCGTGGATGAAAGTTAAAAAGAAAATTCATATAATTGTTTTTCTTTGTAGTTCTCTGTGTCTCCGCGGTAGATTATTTTTTAGGTATTTTTTTAGACGCAGCGAGGTCTTTATGCTATAATGAGAAATTGTGAGGAAAATCAAAATCGGCCATATTATTACCCGATTGATTATTGGCGGAGCGCAGGAAAATACTATTTTTACGGCAGAAGGATTTAAAAAAAAAGGCTATGACGTTACCCTTATCTCCGGTCCCCCACTTGGTCCGGAAGGTTCACTCATCGAGGAAACCAAAAAAAAGGGGTTAAAAGTCCTTATTATTCCCGAATTAAGAAGAGAGATTAACCCTTTCTTAGATACAAAAGCTTTCATCAAGTTATATTTCATCATTAAAAAAGAAAAATATAGCATTATCCACACGCATTCCAGCAAAGCCGGAGTCCTGGGGAGAATAGCAGCTAGTGTCGTGTCCCATAAATTTCTTTATATTATGTTGCAAAGCATGACACGACACTTCCATGTAGGGGGCAGGCCCCCTAATGGCGTCCCCCCTGCTTTCTTGCGAAAGCAAGAAGGGGGGGGACTGTTAACCCCCAAACGTGAGGGAGCCTCTCCCTCACCCACCCTCAGTGCGCTGAAATATCTGTTTTCTCCAGGAAAACTGTTTCAGTTACAGCACACTAAATTAGTCAGGAGAAGAATTATTATTGTCCATACCATTCATGGCCTTCCCTTCCACCCCCACCAAAACAGAGTCTTAAACCTTATTTATGTAAATTTAGAGCGGTTTTGCTCTCTTTTTACGGACAAAATTATCTGCGTGGGAAAGATAATGAAGGAAAAGGCATGGGCAGCGCGCCTCGGCAATAAAAAAAAATTTGTAGTAATCCATAGCGGCTTTGAAGTAGAGAAGTATACCAACCCGCAAATTGAGCCGGAAAAGGAAAGAAAAAGATGGGGTTTAGACGTCAATAACATAGTTATCGGCAATGTAGGACGACTTTTCCCGCTAAAGGGGCAAGAATATCTCCTGGAAATATTAGGAGATATCAAGAAAGTTTTTCCTGATGTTAAATTATTATTGGTGGGAGAAGGAATTTTACGGCAAACCTTAGAAAAAAAGGCTGAAAATTTAGGGCTTAAGGATGCGATTATCTTTACTGGACTTCTGCCGCCGGAGCAAATTCCGAAGGTTATTTCCATCTTTGACCTTTTGGTCCACACTTCTTTAAGGGAGGGACTGCCTAAAACTGTTGCCCAGGGTTTAGCCGCGGGAAAACCGGTAGTTGTCTTTGACGTTGACGGCGCCAAAGAGATAATAATTAACGAAAAAACCGGTTATCTGGTCCCAGCCAAGGACACCGATAATCTGCGACACACCATCATCAAAGCACTAAGGAATAAAGAGAAATCCATAATTATGGCAAAAGAAGGCCAGAAATTAGTTAAAAAACTCTTTCCGGTGGAAGTAATGGTTAATAAAATTGAAGAGGTATACCAGGAATTATGTGGGGTTTAGTTTACATTTCAATTTTCCTTTTTTCTCTTCTTCTTTCCCTTCTTTTAACCCCGTTGGCGGGAAAGACCGCAACTTTCTTTAAAGTTTTAGATTATCCTGACGAAAGAAAAATCCATTCATTCCCCAAGCCTTTATTAGGAGGAGTGGCAATCTATCTATCTTTCTCTTTCACTATTCTCCTGGGAGTTTTTTTTGGCAAAACAGGGCTGGCAAGATTTCTGCCCTTTTCTATCCAGAGTTATCTTCCCGGAATTATCTTGGTGCTTCCGAAACTCTCCCTGATTCTTATTGGAGGGTTAATTATCCTTTGTTTTGGTCTAATTGACGATCTTATTGGCCTGCGTCCCGGTCTTAAACTGAGCGGGCAGATTGCAATCGGGATTTGCCTTTTTTTAGTGGGTATCAGGATTACTCTTTTTATTTCCAATCCTTTACTTTCTGCCATCATCACAATTCTCTGGCTGATAACCATTATTAACGCTTTCAATCTTTTAGATAATATGGACGGGCTTTCAGTGGGAGTGGCAGTGATTGCCTCTTTTCTCTTCTTTCTCGTGGCTATCTCTAATGGAGAATTCTTTATTTCCACTATTTTAGCCGTATTTCTCGGTTCTCTTTTAGGATTTCTGCGATATAATTTCTATCCGGCAAAAATCTTTATGGGCGAAGCCGGCACTTCTTTTATTGGCTATTTGCTTGCAACCATCGCTATTTTAGGCACTTATTATCAAAAGGAAACTCCTTCATTCCTACCGGTTATTGGGCCTCTCTTAATCCTGGGATTGCCGCTTTTTGATATGGCCGGCGTAGTCGTAATCAGAATAAAGAATAAAAAATCGATCTTCCGGGCAGATAAGAACCACCTTTCCCACCGTCTGGTAAATTTGGGAATGAGCCAAAGGAAAGCAGTCCTCTTTATCTATTTGGCAGCATTTTCTCTTGGCCTGGGGGCACTTCTTCTGGGGAAATTAAGTCTATTAGGGGGACTCCTGATAGTTTTGCAGGCATTAACCATTATTACCATTATAGTCCTTCTGGAAATTACCGGAAGAAACCATAAAAACAATATTCACCACAGAGTCACGGAGAACACAGAGAAAGAAAAAAACAACAGTTAGAGTTAAAAATAAAAGTTAACAGTATTTATTTATCATTCTTTTATAGTAGTTCTCCGTGCTCTCTGTGTCTCCGTGGTAAGAGGTAAAAATGAAAAATAGACTCATTGTTGCTCTGGACTTCGCTAATAGGAAAGATGCGCTAAAAATTGTAGAAGAATTAGGGGATTTAGTGGAAATATTTAAGGTCGGCATGCAATTATTTACTTTTTGCGGACCAAAAATTATTTCTGAAATTAAGGAGAAGGGAGCAAAAATTTTTCTGGATTTAAAATTTCTCGATATCCCCAACACCATAGAAAAAGCAAGCGAGGCGGCAACTTTTCTTGACGTAGATTTCTTTGATTTACACATCAGCGGAGGAGCAGAGATGATTAAGGCAGCAATTACCGGGGCCGAGAAAAAAGCAATGTTTCTGGGCAGGAACCGGCCCAAGATTTTGGGAGTAACGGTTTTAACCAGCCAAAACTCTAACATTTCCCAGGTAGTTGACTTATCCCTTATTGCCAAAGATAATGGCCTGGATGGAGTAATTGCTTCCGGACTTGAGGCCTCTGAAATCAGAAAAAGGACCGGTGAAAATTTTCTCATTTTCTGCCCGGGCATCAGTCCGGTCTGGGCAAAAAAACAAAAGGATCAGAAAAGGCTGGTTAGCCCAAAAGAGGCGATTGAGAATGGGGCCAACTATATTATTCTGGGCAGAGCAATTACATCTGCCAAAAACCCGCGCGAAGCAACCGAGAGAATCCTGGAAGAAATAGAATAGCAACCACGAATGAACACAAATAATAACCACGAATTACTCGAATTATACGAATTAAAAAAACAACTCTCTCGCCACAGAGTCACGGAGAACAAGTACCGGGAGTAGGGAGTTCGTTCGCTTCGCTCTCTGGGGAGTAGGGAGTAGAAACAGCACCGGGATATCTTTATCCACTCCCCACTCCCTAATATCCACTCCCTACTTTGTGTTCTCTGTGTCTCGGTGGTAAAGTATTTATTCGTGTTAATTCGTGGCTAAAGATAGAACAATGAACCGAAATTGGATTGAGATTGATTTAGAGGCAATCAGTTATAATATTACCCGGATTAAGAAAAAGGTAGGGAAAGGAACCAAGGTTTTAGCCTGCATTAAAGCTGATGGATATGGCCACGGGGCAATTTCTGTTGCGAAGACGATAGAAAAGAAGGCGGATTTTTTTGGCGTAGCGAGCATAAAAGAGGCAATAGAGTTACGGGATGCCGGGATAAAAAGACCAATTCTTGTCCTGAGCACAATCCTGCCGGAGGAAGCCTCTGCGGTAGTTAAGAATGATCTTATCGCCACGGTCTGCACTATTCCTTTAGCAAAAGCTCTCTCTGCAGAGGCAAAAAAAAGAAAAAAAATCGCTAAAATCCATATTAAAGTAGATACTGGGATGGGTAGAATTGGTATCCCGCCTATAAAGGCAATTGAATTTATTAAAAAGATAAGAGCATTTCCCAATCTTTTTCCGGAAGGTCTTTTTTCTCATTTTCCCGTTGCCGATATAGATCTATGTTTTACTCAGAAACAAATTAAAATATTTAAAGACCTAATCGCCAAATTAAAGGAAAGGGGGATTGAATTTCCTTTTTGTCACTTCGCCAATTCAGCAGCAATTCTGAATTTGCCAGGCAGTTATTTTAATTTGGTGCGGCCAGGAATTATCCTCTACGGGATTTACCCCTCGGTAAAAATAAAAAAGACGGTTAAATTAAAACCGGCTCTTTCCCTGAAATCAAGGGTTGTCTTGATCAAGGAGATAAAAAAAGGAGATTCGGTCAGTTACGGAAGAACCTATCGCGCCAAGAAAGGAACAGCAATTGCTACTTTACCGATTGGTTACGCCGATGGGATAGATAGGAGACTTTCCAATAAGGGTACTATCCTTCTCAAGGGAAAAAGATGCCCAGTCATCGGAACAATCTGTATGGACCAATTGATGGTTGACGTTACCGAAGTTAAAAATCTTAAAATTGGGGACGAAGCGGTTTTAATCGGCAAACAGGGAAAGGAAAAAGTTTCAGTAGAGGAGATTGCAGAAACAATCAATACCGTCCCTCATGAGATTGTTTCCCGCCTGGGCAAACGCTTACCACGATTGTATAAATAAATTAATCGGACGCAGATTAACGCAGATGACAGCACAGCTGTCATTGCGAGCGACTGAAAGGAGCGTGGCAATCCAGTTTTGAGATTGCGGAGCCTGTCCTGAGCATAAGCGAAGGAGCTCCAGTTCCCTCGTTGCACTCGGGACCTACGCCTCGCAATGACTTTGCTGTTTTTACTTTTATCCTGATGTTATCCGCGTCCAAAAAGAAATTTTTAATTATGAATTATCAGAAACTTCATATTTATACCGTTACCGAATTGACCAGGGAGATTAAAGGGTTGCTGGAGGAAAACTTTCCCGAACTCTGGGTTGAAGGGGAAGTCAGCAATCTCCGAACCCCTTCCTCCGGGCATATCTACTTTGACCTTAAGGATAAAGAGAGCCTGATTCATATCGCTTTCTTTAAGCCGCTGGCAGTTTATATTCCCTTTAAGTTAACCGACGGCTTGCAGGTTCTTCTTTACGGCAATATTGGACTTTATGAGCGAAGAGGGGAGTACCAGATTATCGCCAAAAGAATAGAGCCAAAAGGTTTGGGCGCCCTACAACTTGCCTTCGAACAATTGAAGAAGAGGCTGGAGGCCGAAGGTCTTTTTGCCCAAGAGCACAAAAGACCGATTCCCTTTCTTATTCAACATCTTGCTATTGTCACCTCCCCTACCGGAGCCGCTATCCGGGATATTCTCAAAGTAATTGACCGGCGCAATCCACAGATGGAGATTCTGATTAACCCGGTGCTCGTTCAGGGGAAAGAAGCCGCCGCTCAAATTGCCGAAGCCATTGAGGAATTAAATAAAATGGGGGGCTTTGACGCTATTATCCTTACCCGGGGAGGAGGAAGTCTTGAGGACCTCTGGTCGTTCAATGAGGAAATTGTCGCCCGCAGTATCTATTTCTCGGAAATTCCCATTATCTCTGCGGTAGGTCATGAGATTGATTGGACTATTGCGGATTTCACCGCTGACCTTCGAGCTCCCACACCCTCAGCGGCTGCGGAACTTTGCTCTATCCAGAGAGAGGAAATTTTGGAAAGAATAGAGAATCTTTCCCGTCAACTATTCTCCCACATCAAAAACAGGGTCAATTTCCTAAAAGACTATTTAAAAACCCTCTCCGAAAGGTACGGCTTACAGCAGCCCAAAGAACTTATCCGGCAATTCAGCCAGAGGATTGATGAGCTGCTCTTCAGAATAGAGAATGCTGCCCAGCATCAATTCTCGCGGATAAAAGAGAAATTAAGAAATTTAAGCAGCCAACTCAACAATCTTTCTCCTCTGGCAATCTTAGAGCGGGGTTATTCAGTCACCCATTCCTGTCCGGAAAAAATGATTATTAAAGATGTTAAAAAAGTAAAAAAAGGGGATTTGGTAATGACAAAACTCTGGAAAGGCAGTCTCCTTTCCAAAGTAATTGAGACTACAGATAAAAACAAAGAGATGCATCCACGAATTAACACGAATGAACACTAAAGTAGTGGTCGAGCTTGTCCCGAAGGGACTCCCTTGGAGCTCGACTGCAGAGTAAACTCTGCCACTACATTCTATAATTCTTATTCGTGTGCATTCGTGGCTAAAAAATCAGGAGAAATTAATGAAAGAGATGAAATTTAAAGATGCGCTGGCCAAATTAGAAAAACTCGTAGAGGAATTAGAGGGACAAGAACTCTCGCTGGAAGATTCCTTAAAAAAGTTTGAAGAAGGAATATCTCTGGTAAGATTTTGCAGCAAGAAATTAGAGGAGACGGAAAAGAAAATTGAGATTTTGACCAAGGAAGGGAGTAAGAGGGATAGAAAACCCTTTAACCTGGAAATTAATGATTAAAAAATATTTGGAGACAAAAAGGTTATTGATTAATGAGGCGTTAGGACATTATTTGCCTTCCGGTAAAAAGAGGCCAACACTTCTCCATCAGGCAATGAGATATGCTGTTTTTTCCGACGGCAAACGCCTGCGCCCTATTTTAGTTCTCATCGCCAGTGAAATTTGCGGTAGCAAGAGTAAAAGAGCAATGCCTCTTGCCTGCGCCATTGAGATGATTCATGCCTATAGTCTTATTCACGATGACTTACCGAGCATGGATAATAGCGATTTTCGGCGGGGAAAGCAAAGTTGCCACAAAAAATTTGGAGAAGCAACCGCAATTTTAGCCGGCGATGCTTTACTTACTCTTGCCTTTGAAGTTTTAGCCGGTACAAATTACCCCATCATCGTGGAGGTCGCCAGAGCAATCGGAGAAGAGGGAATGATTGCCGGCCAAATCACGGACATCCAGGAAAAGGGAAAAGAGCCTGATAAAAGAACTATCAGATATATCCGGGAACATAAGACCGGCAATCTCATCACCGCTTGTTTAAAAACCGGCGGGATTTTGGCAAAGAGCGACCCGGAGAAAATAAAGCATCTTACCAAATTTGGAAGATGGTTTGGCCTGGCCTATCAGATTTATGACGACCTCAAGGATAAGGAACTGCAGGAAAAAGAAAATCTTGCTTTCTCCAGGATAAAAACCTTAAAAAAGAGGATGGAGAAGAAGGCTTCCTTTTTAGGAAAGAAAGGGGAGATATTGAAAGAGTTGACAGATTACGTGTTTCGGATATAATTATAAGTATCTATGAGTATCGCAATCAAGATAGAAAATTTAACCAAGATTTATCATCTGCCTAAAAAAAGAAAAGTTACCGGACTATTCAATTTTAATCTGGAAATTGAAGAAGGGGAAATTTTTGGCCTTCTCGGTCCCAATGGTTCAGGCAAAACAACCCTTTTAAAAACAATTTTGGGACTTATTTTTCCTACCCGGGGAAAGGTAGAAATTTTCGGGAAAGAAATAGGAGATATAGGAGTAAAAAGAAAAATTGGGTTTTTGCCGGAAAATCCTTATTATTATGAGTATCTTACCGGTCCGGAACTTCTTGACTTTTACGGGGATATTTTTGAACTCCCGAAGAGAACCAAGAAGAAACGCTCTGATGAATTGCTCTCCAGGGTTGGACTGGCAGAGCTAAAGCATCTGGCTTTGAGGAATTATTCTAAAGGAATGCTGGAGAGAATTGGCCTTGCCTGCGCTCTTATTAATGACCCCAAACTTCTGATTCTGGATGAGCCGACCACCGGTCTTGATCCCATTGGGGGAAGAGAAACGAGAGACCTCCTGCTCAAACTAAAAGAACAGGGAAAAACAATCCTTCTTTCCAGCCACTTTTTATCCGAGGTAGAAAAAATTTGTGACCGCATCGGAATTCTTGACCAGGGCAATCTTTTGGCAATAGGCAGATTAAAAGAACTTCTAAAAGAGAAAAAAACAGAAACGTTTGAGGACCTCTTTATTAAAATCATCAAGGAAAAATAAAGAAATTATGTATAAGCCATTAATTATTGCTAAAAATAGTTTTAAGGAATTACTGCGTAAAAAGGGCTTGCAGGCTCTTTTAGTCTTTAGTCTTATTCTAATCGGGTCTTCCCGGCTTTTTTCTTTTCTCACGCCAGGAGAAGAACTGAAAATGATTAAGGATGTGGGGCTTTCCACTATTGAATTCTTCGGAACTCTTATCTGCATTTTTGCTGCCATTGAGGCAATTAGTTCCGAAATTGAAAGGAAAACCTTACATACTCTTCTCGTTAAACCTTTACGAAGACGAGATTTTGTCATTGGAAAATTTTTAGGATTATCCCTCAACACTTTGCTAAATTTTTCACTAATGGCAATTTTCTTCCTCGTTCTTCTCCTTTTTAAAGAGCACACCGTCAGCGTTGGTATTTTCAAAGCTTTAATTTTAATTTTCTTTGAACTTCTCCTTATTTCAGCAATTGCCTTAGCCGTTTCTACTTTTACTTCCCCGGCCTTCAGCATGGTTTTTTCTCTCTTCCTTTATTTTGTTGGACACCTTATCAATTACGGGCAGACCCTGTTGGAAAATGTAAAAAATGTTTACCTGGTTAGCCTGGCTAACTTTTTCTACCGCATCATCCCTAACTTTGAAAACTTCAATATCCGGGATAAGGTGGCGGTAGATATCTTTGTAAAATGGAACTATGTGGCGAAGACGACTGGCTATGGTCTCATTTACGTTGCTGTTGCTCTCTTAATTGGTATCTATTTCTTTCAAAAAAGAGAAATCTAGATAAGATAACCACGAATTTCTCGATATTCTCACGAATTGACAGCGTAGCTGTCATTGCGAGGGAGCGTCAGCGACCGTGGCAATCCCTCACTTCTTGAGATTGCTTCGCTATCGCTCGCAATGACAAACAAGGGACTTTACTCGCAATGACAAACAAGCGACCTCCGCTTGCAACGATGTGAAATGTCGATTCGCGAGAATAGCGTGGTTAAAATCTGCTGTTATGAAATTTTTCAAAATTAAAATTTTCTCCACAATTATCATCCTTCTTATAGGAATCTCATACTTGCAAAAAAGTATTGACCGACAGAAGAAACTTGAGGATTTAGAAGCAAATTTGTTGTTAATGCCCGGGGAAATTGCCGGTAATTTCATTCTGGCCGGTTTCCGTGGGATTGGCGCTGACCTTCTCTGGCTACAAGTTCACCAGTGCTGGCACTCCGGGCAACACTACCGGATGCTTCCCCTTTTTCATTCCATCACCTTTCTGCAACCCCAATTTATCACCCCCTGGACGGTTGGAGGATGGCATATGGCTTATAATATTTACGTTCTCATGAAAACCGAAGAAGAAAAAAATCAATGGCTCCAGAATGGACTTAACTTTCTTAAGGAAGGGATAAAGTATAATCCCAACCGTTATGACCTTTACTTTGAACTTGGCTGGACCTACTATCACAAGGCAAAAGATTATGAAAATGCTATAAAATATTTTGAAGGAGCAATTAAATTTCCTCACCCGGATTATGTTGATGGATGCCTGGCACACGCCTACGCAAAAGATGGTCAGATTAAGAAGGCCATCAAACAATGGGAGTACATCAGAGACCGCTCTCCCGGTTTTAACAATGTGGCGGTCAGAATTCTCCATAACTTGAAAACCTATGGAACGGTGAACGCCCCAGAGGAAATTAACCACAAATAAAAGAGCAACCACGAATTGCTCGAATTTCACGAATTAAAAGAACAATATTTTAAAGTCCTTAATTAGAATAATTCGCGTAATTCGTGGTTAGAGTATTTTGTAGTTTTTCGTTATTTTTGTCGTTAAAGTATTATGAAAGTATCTCACTACCGAGCAACAACAGAAGAAAATAGCAACCACGAATTGCTCGAATTTCACGAATTAAAAAAGGAATAAGTCATTCTGAGTGAAACGAAGAATCCCGAGATGCTTCATGGAACCTGTCCTCGAGCGAAGCGAAGGATTCAGCATGACAATTAGATTAATTCGTGTAATTCGTGGTTAAGATAATGAAGGGAAAAATATTTGTGATTTCCGCCCCTTCCGGAGCGGGCAAGACAACCCTTTGCAAAAGATTAGCAAAGAAACTACCCGCTCTTTTTTATTCCGTTTCCTACACTACCAGAAAAAGAAGGCCGGGCGAAAAAGAAGGGATTGACTATTATTTTATCTCTCAGAAAGAGTTTGAAAAGAAGATTAAAAAAAAGGAATTTGCGGAGTGGGCAGAAGTTTATGACAACTGTTACGGAACCTCGGCAAAATTTTTAAAAGAGAGTGTTTCAAAAAATAAAAAAATCGTTCTATCTTTAGACCAGCAGGGCGCTCTCCAGATCAAAAAAAAATATCCTAAAATCACCAGTTTAATCGCTATTCTTCCTCCTTCTTTAGAGGATTTAAGAAAGCGACTGAAAAAAAGAGGGGAAACTCAAAAGGAAATCAAAAAGAGAACCAGCGTTAGTTCCCGGGAGATAAAATTCTTTAAGGAAAAGTATGATTATAAAATTGTTAATAAAGATTTAGACGATTCTCTGGAAAGACTAAAAGAAATTATTAATTCAGCCACCAATAACACACGAATAAAAACTGACAGCACAGCTGTCATTGCGTGGCAATCCCTTACTTCTATGAAAAGATGAGATTGCCACGTCGCTAACGCTCCTCGCAACGACTTCGTCGGATTGCTTCACTATCGTTCGCAATGACTATTTTTTCGTGTTCATTCGTGTTCATTCGTGGTTGCAATCTTTTCTACATTTCGGGAGTCAAGATAACTCTGGAGAATAACCGCAGCAGAAATCTCATCCACTAACTTTTTCCTTTTTCTCCTGGAGATATCCGCTTTAATCAAAAGGTCAGTTGCTATTTTAGTGGTAAATCTCTCATCCCACTTCTTAACGGGAAGAGATATTTTATCTTTTAATTTCTCAATAAAGACCAGAATCTTCCCGGACTCCCGGCCAATCGTACCATCAAGATTAAGCGGAAAACCGACGATAATTCCCCCGATCTCCTTCTCTTTAAGCAAAGGAATCAATTTAGAAAAAAACTCTTCTTCTCCTCTGTATTCAATTGCACCTAGGGGCTCACTGACAATTTCTCCAGGATCACTGACCGCAAGACCAATCCGTTTTCTCCCAACATCCAAACCCAAAATTCGCATAAACTACTTTACCACGAAAACTTGAAAGCACGAAAACTACAAAATACTTTAACCACAAAGACTCAAAGGCTCAAAGAATAACCAAGAAAAATTTATTTATAATTCTTGGTGAACTTTGTGTCTCTGTGCCTCTGTGGTGAATGCTGTTTTTTAATTCGTGAAATTCGATAAATTCGTGGTTGCTATTGTTTTCTTCGTGTCTTCTTTATTTCGTGCTTTCGTGGTAGTTTGTGAATTTAGCCAGCCTCCTCTCCTTCCACTTCCCCAATTTTGAGTCTGAGATCTGCTCTTTCTTCAATTCGTTCAATCATTCCATCCCGAATCCAAACTACGCGGTCAGAAACATCAAGCATCTTTAAGTCATGGGTAGCGGTAATAATACTTACCCCTTGTTTTCGGTTCATCTCTTTCAAAAGTTTAATAATTTCCTTGCCGGTTCTTAAGTCAAGATTCCCGGTGGGTTCATCAGCAAGAATAATCGCCGGATCATTGGCAAAAGCGCGCGCTACCGCCACTCGCTGCTGCTGACCTCCGGAGAGTTCAAAAGGTTTGTGCTGAATTCTATCCCCTAGACCAACCGTTTTCAAAATTTCAATTCCTTTTTCTACCGAGTCATCATGATTCATTCCGGCAAAAATCATCGGTAGAGTGACATTTTCTAAAGCGGTCATCACCGGGATAAGATTGAAGGTTTGAAAGATGTAACCAATCTTGCGGCAGCGTAACCAGGCAAGTTCATAGGCATCCAATTGGGCAACATCAACTTCATCAATATAAACCTTGCCGTCGGTAGGCTTATCCAAACCTCCGACCATATTAAAAAGGGTTGTTTTGCCGCTTCCCGAAGGTCCCATAATGGAAATATACTCCCCTCGGAGAATTTCCAATTCAATTCCTTTAAGAACGTCTAAGGGAACCTTGCCCAGAAAATACCTCTTCCGCAAATCCATCACCCTTACCACCATCTCTCTTGGCATTTTGTTTCTCCTCTATTACTTTTTGGTACTTATTATATCTTTTATTTTTTCTCTCTTCCCCACATAGAGATGACTGGGTTTGTGAACGAGTGGGCGGTTATTGCCCAGAGCACGTTAGTGCCGAGGAATAAAAAAGCCCGAGCGAGCAATTTAGTCATCTCTATACCTCTTTCCTTATCGCTTCCGCTGGTTCCATCTTTGATGAAAGATAGGCCGGATAAACTGCTCCCACCACAGAAATAAGTGTCCCCAGAACAAGGGCGAAAAAAGAACATTTCAACAAGGAAAGAATAGGAAAAAAATGAAAAACTATTCCCCCGTACTTGACGAGATAAAGGATAATAATTGCGAACATCCCTACCAATACTCCGGCAACAGAGCCAATAATACCTTGAAGGAAAGACTCCAGCATAAAAAGTTCGATGATAAATCGGTTAAGCGCTCCCAGGCACTTCATCGTTCCGACTTCTTTGCATCTTTCGGTAACGGACATCAGCATTGAATTAGTAATGCCGACCACGCAAACAATCAAAGAAAGGGTTACCAGCCAAATTTGCCGGGAGTGGGACCCTTCTTCCGCGGTCTGCATAATTAATTTGATTTGTTCGGGTCCATTTTTCAAAAGATTATTGGAAATGATGTTATCGGTCAATACCGAAGCCAAAAAAGCAATCCCCAGGCCGATGCTTGCCGTAACAATAATAGAACGGCCAAACCTGATTCTTATATTCCTCAAACTGATTTTAAAAGCATCTTTATGCGAGAGAACAACTTGACGTTGAATCTTTTTCTCTTCTGCCATATATAAAATAATTTTATCCTATATTTTTTAAAATTGCAAATAAATAAACGCAAACCACGAATTACGCGAATTATTCTAATTAAGGACTTTAAAATATTGTTCTTTTAATTCGTGAAATTCGATAAATTCGTGGTTGCTATTTTCTTCTGTTGTTGCTCGGTAGTGAGATACTTTCATAA